>Ga0105094_10000212_pt1 | contig 27399 bp, 25 predicted proteins | sample PPLLak1March2015_2_FD_87023 | JGI IMG/M metagenome (GOLD analysis project Ga0105094, IMG submission 87023) | Freshwater sediment microbial communities from Prairie Pothole Lake near Jamestown, North Dakota, USA - PPLs Lake P8 Core (3) Depth... | ecosystem: Environmental > Aquatic > Freshwater >...
CGAACGCTGTACGTCTTGCCCTTCTCCGAACCGCGCACCAGCACGGCCTTATTGCCGTCAGCGAAGTCCGTCAATCCGCCGACGACGACCATTACGTCGAGCAGTGTCATGTTTTGGCGGTACGGGACGGCCTGCGGCTTGGCCGCTTCGCCGACGATACGGACCTGCTCGCTGGCCGGACCCGCGAAGCCGCTGACGATCACGGTGACGACCGGGTCGCGGATGTAGCGTGCGAGGGCCTTCTCGAGGTCGCGAGCGAGTTCGGCCGGGTTGCGGCCAAGCGCCTGCACGTCTTCGACCAAAGGCGTCGAGATGCGGCCATCCGGGCGGACCTGCGTCGTCAACGACAATTCGGGATTACGCCAGACGACGATGTTGAGCGTATCCAGTGGTCCGATCACATACCGGTAGTCGGAGGTCGCGGCCGCCGAGGGGGCTGCCGGGTATCTGGACGTTCCACAGGCGACGACTACAAGCGCGACGGCGCTCAGAAGCAAGCCCCGCAAAAGACTTTTGCAGATGCACATTTTGACGCTGACTCCCTGCTTTCAAGCCAACCGCGAGGGCGCCAATCACCCAGCCGCGCGGGCGTTCGCCCTTTGGAATCAGTCTATTACATTGACTGCAACGGGGCCATTACCGCGCATCCGAAAGAAGCCCGGTTCATCGGGCGCATATGCCCCTTGCCAGGAGAGGTTGCCTGTGATCCGGCCAGGCATTTCCCGATTGCCGGGGCTTTACGACCGGCCGTACCGTACTTCGAGGATCTCGAGCTTCTCCTCGCCCGACGGCGTGCGCAAGGACACGGACTCGCCTTCGCGCGCCTTCAGCAGAGCGCGTGCGATCGGCGAGATCCAGCTCACCTGGCCTCGCGCCGGGTCGACCTCATCGATGCCGACGATCGTGATCGTGTTTTCACTGCCGTCCGCGGTCGAATAGCGCACGGTGGCGCCGAAGTAGATCTGGTCTGTCGCCTCGCGCGCAGCGGCGTCCACGACCTCCGCAATGTCGAGACGCTTGGTGAGGAAACGGATGCGGCGGTCGATCTCGCGCAAACGCTTCTTGCCGTAGATGTAGTCGCCGTTTTCCGACCGATCGCCGTTGGACGCCGCCCATGAAACAGTACGGACGACCTCGGGTCGTTCCACATTGAGCAGCTGGACGAGTTCGCCCTTCAGGCGCTCGAATCCCGCGGGGGTGATGTAGTTGCGAGTCCCGGCCGGGACTGCAGGCGCGGCGAGGCTTTCCTCGTCCTCGTCCTCGCTCTCGGTTTCCTTGACGAACGCCTTGCTCATTCGACTGCCATGTATGCCTTGCTGGTAACGGTCCAATGCTAGTTCGTTTCGCAGCTCAGTGCCTGGCTTGCTGCCCAGTGGGGCCGGTCGCACAATCAGCCTTGATCTGAACGCCGGCGGCATTTCCGATGAGCGACTCCCCGACCCCGACCCGGACCGAACGCGACACCTTCGGCGAGATCGAAGTCGCCGCCGACCGTCTCTGGGGCGCTCAGACGCAGCGCGCGCTGCAGCACTTTGCGATCTCCACCGAGCGCATGCCGCACGAGCTGATCCTCGCGCTGGTGCTGATCAAGCGTGCGGCGGCGGAAGTCAATGCCGAACTGGGGATCATCGATGCCGAAAAGGCGGCTGCAATCGCGACCGCTGCGGACGAGGTGATCGCCGGCCGCCATACCGACCAGTTTCCGCTCTCGGTCTGGCAAAGCGGGTCCGGTACGCAGACCAACATGAACGTCAACGAGGTGCTCGCGAACCGCGCGTCCGAACTGCTCGGAACTGCGCGCGGAGCCGGGCGGGCGGTGCACCCCAACGACGACGTAAACCGGGGTCAGTCGACCAATGACGTCTTCCCCACCGCGATGCACGTCGCGCAAGCCCGGCTCATCCACGACCGGCTGCTGCCGGCGCTGGATCGCCTGCGCGCGACGCTGGCAGCGAAGGCGGAACAGTTCGGCGCGATCGTGAAGATCGGACGCACCCACCTGCAGGACGCGACCCCGCTGACGCTCGGGCAGGAGTTCTCCGGTTACGTCGCGCAGCTCGATTTCGCGCGTGGCGCTGTCGAACAGGGCATGAAGGCGCTCTTCCCGTTGGCGATCGGCGGCACCGCGGTGGGCACCGGCTTCGCGACGCATCCAGAATTCGGTGCGCGCGTCGCAGGCAGGATCGCGGCCGCCACCGGCTTGCCGTTCGAATCGGCGTCAAACAAATTTGCGGCGCTGGCGACCAACGACCCGCTGGTGTTCGCTCACGGCGCGCTCAAGACGCTCGCGGCGGCACTGTTCAAGATTGCGAACGACGTGCGCTGGCTCGCGAGCGGGCCGCGCTCGGGCCTCGGCGAGATCGCGCTGCCGGAAAACGAGCCGGGTAGCTCGATCATGCCGGGCAAGGTGAATCCGACGCAGAGCGAAGCGATGATCATGCTGTGCATGCAGGTCTTCGGGAATGACGCCGTCGTGAATTTCGCCGGCGCGTCGGGCAACTTCGAGCTCAACGTTTGCCGGCCGGTGATCGCTCTCGACGCGATAGCCAGTGCGCGCTTGCTTGCTGACGGCATCGCGAGCTTCGAGCAGCACTGCGCAGCCGGCATTGAAGCGCGCCCGGACCGGATCGCCGACATGATGGAGCGGTCACTGATGCTCGTGACGGCGCTTGCGCCGCACATCGGCTATGACAAGGCCGCGCAGATCGCGCACAAGGCACATCACGAAGGCACGACGCTGCGTGAAGCTGCGCTGGCGCTTGGACACGTGCGTCCCGACGAATTCGACCGCTGGGTGACGCCGCTCGAGATGACGGCGCCTTCGCGCTGAGCCCTCCGGCTGCGGTCCACCCGAGTCAACGCGCCGGCGGCGCGAGCCCGAGCACGTAGCGCTCCTGCCAGGCGTTTTCGATCGCGCCCTCGCGTGCGGCGCGCACCAACCGTATCGCTTCCGATGGAACAACGCCGAACTCGATCAGCAGCCGGGCGGCGATCGTGCCGGTGCGGCCGAGTCCCGCGAGGCAATGGATGACGACACCCTCGCCAGCAACCAACCGCTCGCGCAGCTTGGCGCCTTCGACGATCCAGCGACGGTCGAACTGGGCATTGGGCACGTCGCCGTCGCGGATCGGCATCCAGATCCACTCGAAGCGCGATGCCGCGAATTCGCCGATGGCCGAGACGCCGAGCATGTCGAGTTCGTGTTCCTCGTTTAGCGTGACGAGCGTCCGCGCGCCCCAGTCGCGGATCACATCGAGGTCAGCAATAAGGTCGCGGTCCCAGCGGATTCCGACCATGCGCAGCTTGCGCCCCGGGCAATGCGTGAGGCCGAGCCGCCCCGGCACCCCAGGCAATTCGACGCTGTCGATCTGCAGCGCTGGCGATTTACGGGACAGCCACATTGGCAGAGGCCGCCGGAGGACGGCGGTTCAGACAGAGCAACCTGTGAGAATGGCGGCTAACGGGACTCGTACCTGTTACAAGCGGACTCACGAGCGATTCTCGCAGGAATTTCGCTGCCCGCTTTGCCCGCGAACTGGCGAATCGCTCAAGAATCCCCCCGTTCCCGCTAGAGCAGATATTCCCAGACTCGCGCGGCCCACTCTCGCATCCGCGGAACCAGTCCACGTCGCTGCCATGCCTCGAGCGTGATCTCATGCGAAGCGTTGACGTCGAGCGCGAACAGATTCTCCATTTCACGGGCGAACGCATCCTCGAGGACAATGACATCCGCTTCGTAATTATGGACGAAGCTGCGCCAGTCCAGGTTCGTCGATCCAACGCTCGACCACACACCATCGATGACCGCAGTTTTCGCATGCAGCAGTGCGTCATGCCGCTCGAAGATGCGAACTCCGGCCGAGAGGAGCCCCTGGTAATGCGACCGGCCGGCGTACAACGGCGCCCAGAAGTCGCTGAAACCGGGAAGCACGAGGCGGACATCGACACCGCGCGCCGCGGCCGCCTGCAGCGTTTCTATGGTGGCCGGGTCGGGCACGAAGTATCCGTAGGTGAGCCAGACGCGGCGCTCGGCCTGCTCGATCGCCGAAAGCAGTGCGACATACATCTCGCTCTTGCTGTTTTCCGGATCGCTGGCGACGACCCGCATCGTCCACTGGCCGGCTTCCTGGTTGCGCGGGAAGAAGCGTGCGGATTCGAGCCCGTCGCACTCCTGCCGGCCCCACGCGTCGATGAACAGACGCTGGAATTCGGCAACGATCGGTCCTCGGACCCGGATGTGCGTATCGCGCCAGCCCTCCTCCTTGGATGGCGCAGAGCGACGGCTGCCAAACGATCCCGCCGAATACACGCCGCTGATGTTGATGCCGCCCGTGAACGCCGTCCGTCCGTCGACAACGAGGATCTTTCGATGATCGCGATTGTTGATCTGCCAGCCCTTCGGCGCCTTCAGCGGGTTGACTGGATTGAACTCGCAGACCGCGATTCCGGAGGCGCGCAGTCGCTCGAAATACTCCTTTGGCGTGCCCAGCGAGCCGACGCTGTCGTAAAGGACGTTCACGCGGACCCCTTCAGCACGCTTCTTGCTCAGCAGATTCGCCAGTCGTTCACCGACCTCGTCGGCCTCCAGGATGTATGTCTGCAGATTCACATGGTCGCGCGCGCCAGCGATAGCGGCGAACATCGCGCGGTGCGTCGCGGGTCCGTCGATCAGGACGTCCCCGTCGTTGCCGCGGACAAGTGGCGCCTCGAGTGCGTGCTCGACTTGGGCAAGATGACGCGCGAGCAGATCGGTCGATCCCTCGCGCTCGAGCCTGCGGACAAAGGACTCGGCCTGGCCGGGTGCAAGGCTGCCCGTCGCGCCAACCACACGAACCCCGTCCTGCCCGGAAGGCGGCGACGCGGACTCGGGGGTCGGCAACGCTGTGCAAGCCATCGACGCAACCACGAGAGGAATGAGGGATCGTCCAACCGGCATATCCTGCAGATTCCCGACCTGGCGCAGACCCGCGCCGAATGGTCCGTCGCGAAGCAAGCAGCGATCCCACGCGCCGAATGAATATGCACCCAACTGGGCGGCCCTTGGCCCACGTGGAGGCGATGAGTGAAGGCAAGCAGCGCATCCGCCTCGCCGATTTCACTTCCTGCGAGGCGCCGTGATCCTGGCAGCCATTCAGGGGCTCGGACGCTCGCTTTCGATCAGCTGGCAGGAAGCCCGTGGCCGCTCGCCCCGTCGCCGGTCGGAAGACAGGCGGGTTCTCGAGCAGAAGATCCTGCCCGCCTTTGCCCGCGCGCCAGGGATTACGCGGGTGCTGTTCGCGGGCTGCGCTTCGTACACGCACCACTACGAGACACAGTTTGCCGGGGCCGAATACTGGTCGATCGACCCCGCAACTGCGAATCAGCGCCACGGTGCGAAGCGCCACATCGCGGACAACCTGCAGCATCTCGCGCGACACGTACCCGCCGGCTACTTCGACCTGGTCGTCTGCAATGGCGTCCTTGGATGGGGGCTCAACCGGCTGGAAGAGGCGGACGCCGCCTTCGCCGCCTGCTACGCCGCCTTGCGCGATGGCGGCCACCTTTTGCTGGGATGGAACGACCTGTTCCCGCGGAACCGGGTGCGCCCGGACGAACTGCAATCCCTTTCCCGGTTCGAACGGGCCCCATTCGGCCCGTTTGCAGCGCGCCTTCGAATCGAAGTGCCGCACCGCCATGTTTATGACTTCTACCGCAAGTCTCCTGTGGCGCGTGACGCCCTGGAGATCGGCCAACGGGCCTGAATTCCAGTCGACGCAATCGAAGCCGGACGTCGGGTACGTTGCCTGCTGCACTTCGATGAACCACCGGAGGTGACCATGAACAAATCCCTCTCAGGACGACTGCTCGCCCTCAGTTTCACATCCCTGATTGCCGTGATTTCGTCCCTCGCGGCGGCCCAGTCGATCGTCGAGGGCCGCACCGCGCAGGACCGCCGCTTCGTCGCCGGCGGCATCGGCCTCGACGAATCCGAGCACATGAAGGCAGTCTCCCGCGATTTCCCGTTATCGGTCCTTGTGGCGACGAAATCGGGGGCTTACCTGGCCGACACCCACATCAGGATCGAGGACGCGCGGGGACAGACAATCCTCGAAACGCAATTGGCCGCACCGTATCTGCTGATCGACCTGGCCCAGGGGAAATACAAGGTCGAAGCCACGCACAAGGGCGAGACGCGGCAGCAGAGTGTCAATATCGACACGAACACGCGCGCCAAAGTCGTGTTCAGTTTCGACGTTCCGAGCTGATCGAGCGCGCGGTTCTTTCGACGGTCCACCGAAGAGGAGCAGCCCAATGCAAAGGATCACCCCCTTTCTCTGGTATGCGAAGGAGGCTGAGGAGGCGGCGGCGTTCTACGTATCCATCTTTCCCGACTCGCGCATTAACCGCGTCGTGTCGATGCCGAGTGAGTCACCGAGCGGGCCGCCGGGATCGGTCAAGATTGTTGATTTCGTGCTCTTCGGGCAGGAGTTCGTGGCGATGACCGCTGGACCGCTCGACCCGTTCAACCACGCGGTGTCGTTCGTCGTGAACTGCAAGGACCAGGCCGAGATCGATCGCTACTGGGACGCGCTGCTCGACGGCGGCACGCCTGAGCAGTGCGGCTGGTTGAAAGACCGCTATGGCCTTTCGTGGCAGATCGTGCCCACGGTCCTCGGCGAAATGATGGCCGAGCGCGATCCAGCCAAGGCCAAGCGGGCTTCGGACGCCATGATGAAGATGGTCAAGATCGATATCGCCGCGTTGCAGAAAGCGTTCGCAGGGACGTCGGGGTAAGGGTCAGAAGTGGTCGCTGACTTGAAGGAGCAAGATCTCGTCACTTGCTCGGTTCAGCATCGACATACCACTGGCCGTCATCGAGGACAACGAGAGGACGTCAAAGGAAGCGTTCCGGCATCGCGTCGCTTTGATCGATCTGCCAGTCCACGAGCGCCGGGCTCCAATAGCTTTCGTTGCTGGACGCATCGATCACGACATAGATGGCTGCGCCCGGGCCGCAAGTGAACTTCAAGGAAGCCCTTCCGCCCAGGTGCTTGGCCGAAAACTCGATGGCGTGGTCGCCGGCGGTGAGCGTGACGGCCACCAGGGCTTCGAGCCAGGGCTTCTTTGCGTCACTTCCGTGGGGTTCGACATCGAGCAACCAGCCGTCGCGGTCGCGTGCCTTGAGCCAATACGCGTGGGCGGTCCGTACCGGAAGCCTGCGGGCAGGCACTGCATCCACTGACAGTTGATCGCCGCAGCCCCGCTCGCCGCACCCGATGACCACAACGCAGCTGCTCGATGAGCGCGCATGCTGAGGAAAGCATCGCGGCGACTGGGCGATACGAGAAGGTTTGCATCCCGCGCTCCCTCCGGATCGACGTAGAACATCAGTTCGCCGGCACGCAGGTGCAACGACGGGAAATCGAACGTGATCGGCGATACGTTGCGCCACTTGGCCGGTTTGCGGAAGAGACCGGTCGCGACCGGTGTGCGCAGCCCTCAAGGCACTTTGGCGTCGCAGGAACTTGGAGCCTTGACTTGGACGATCCGGGCCGGATGAGAGGCGCACGGCGTCTGGTCAACCGAGGGCGGCACGATCGCCTGAGACGGACTCTGTCAATCTTTGCGACTGGCGCAGCTCTGAAGAAGCAATACTGACTGGGCGGGTTCGTCCGAGTTCGACCCGCGCTGACAATCGTAGGCGCCGAAAGCGGACGAGCTCCGAGCGCCCCGAAGCAACCATCGAGGGTTGCGTTCGAGGTCGACCCCTTGCCGAAAATCGATGCAATGCACAGCGGCCTCGAAGTCCGTGTTTGGAAGCAGGCGTCCTGCCCGCCGTGGCCTGGTGACTTCTGTCGAGGCGCCGCGCCGGCATAGCGGCGAGCCTTGTTTGGACACCTCTGAAGCCGCCGATCCTGCTATCTGAATTGCTCGCCGGGCGGGGCCGACCTGCAACGTCCGTTCGTGCCACCCTGGCGATCGTCAGCGCAGCCGAGAGGCACAGTAATCGATCAGCTGGTCCAACGTTCTAAGTCTCGCGGCATCGGCATCCGGAATATCAATGCCGAGGGCGGCGTGCACTCCGACCAGAAAGTTCATCCAGTCCACCGAGTCGAGGTCGACCTGATCGCGCAGGCGCTCTTCTGGCCGTAGCGCTGCGACGTCGGTCTCCGGCGCGATGTGGCTCAGGCAGTCGAGAAGCACCTTTCGCAGCTCGTCGCGGTTCACGGGCTTGCCTGCGCCAGTTGTTGCGGCCGTTGCAGAAGTTCGCGCACCGCGGCGAGGAAAAGGCCGCCACGATGACCATCGCTCGTCCGATGATCGGCGCCAAGGCTGGCGGTGACGAGCGGCACCGGCCGCACGACGCCATCGATGACCCAAGGCTGCTCAAGCACGCGCCCGAAGCCGACGATTGCCACCTGCGGCGGATAGATGATGGGGAAGACGCTGCGCACACCCTGCTCGCCGAGGCTGGTCACGGTGATGGTCGCATCCGAGAGTTCGGACGCCTTCAGCGATCCGGCGCGCGCCCGCTGCACGAGATCCAGCAGCTCGCGGTTGAGCGTGTCGAGGTCCTTGTTTGGCACGTCGCGCAGCGCCGGTGCGACCAGTCCTCCGTTACGCAGCGTGATCGCCACCCCCACGTGGATGCCGATGCCGCGGATGAACGCGCCGTCCCTGAAGAAGCCGTTGAAGTCCGGATAGCGCTGCAGCGCGCGCGCCACTGCCTGCAGCAGCAGAGGCGCCAGCAGCAACCGTTCGGTGACGCTGCGCGTTGAGTTGTGTTCGGCGAGAAACGCCGTCGCCGCTGCGAGCGGGACGTCTTCCGCAAGGTAGTAGTGCGGGATCTCGCGCTTGCTGCGCGACATCGCAGCCGCGATCGTCTGCCGCATGACTTCAGCCCGACCCGGCGCATGCACCTTGGTAGCGGCGGCCTCCACGTCGGCGAGCGTGATCGCACCATCGGTACCGGTGCCGGTCAGTTCAGCGGGGTCGATCCCAAGCTCCGCGGCGCGCTTGCGCGCGGCGGGAGAAACAGCCACTCGGCGAGGCACCCCGGCCACTGGTGTCACGCGCGACGTCGGCACGGTGGGCACCGCGCGCAATGCATCGATCCGTGCCCTCAGCTGTTCTGCGGTCTCGCCGGCTTCACGCAGCACCGCCATTACCGTGCCGACCGGGACCTCGTCGCCCGGCTCGATCAGCAGCGCTTCGACCCTGCCGTCGTGCCAGCACTCGACGTCGATGGCCGCCTTGGTGGTGTCGATGACCGCGACGACGTCGCCCTTCTTGACGTTATCGCCCGGCTGCACCCTCCACTCGAGCAGGGTGCCCTTGTCCATGTCGGCGCCGAGCGAAGGCAGACGGAACTCGATCATGCCGCCGTACCGCACACACGGCACGCTGCCGCGACGATCTTCGGCGGCATCGGCAGCGCCGCATCCTCCAGATGTTTTGGATAAGGCATCGGCACTTCCTCGCTGCACACGCGCGCCGGCGGGGCATCGAGGTCGTAGAACGCGCGTTCGATCAGGCCCGTGATGATCTCCGCGGCGAGACTGCAGGTGCGCCAACCCTCGTCCACGACCAGCACCCGATGGGTCTTGCGCACGGAGGCGACGATCGTGTCCCAATCCAGCGGCCGCAGAACGCGGAGGTCGATCACCTCGGCGTCGATGCCCTGCTGTGCCAGCGCATTCACCGCTTCATTGACGCGGGGCAGGCTGCCGCCGTAGGTGACGACGCTGAGATCGCGACCCCGGCGACGCACGGCGGCGCGCTCGATGTCGACCACCGGCGCCGGGTCGGCCAGTTCGCCCTCCAGGTTGTACAGCTGCGCGTGTTCAAACATCACCACCGGATCCGGATCCTCGAGCGCAGGCCACAGCATGCCTCGCGCATCTTCGAGCGTGGCCGGCGCCAGCACGCGGATGCCTGGGACGTGCGCGTACCAGACTTCCAGACTGTGCGAGTGCTGGGCCGCGAGCTGGCGGCCGGCGCCGGTCGCCATGCGAATCACAATCGGCACCGAGAACTGGCCACCGGACATGTGCCGCACCGTGGCGGCCGTGTTCACGATCTGGTCGAGCGCGAGCAGCGAGAAGTTCACGGTCATGATCTCGACGATCGGCCGCTGCCCGCCCAGCGCTGCACCGACGCCGATGCCGACGAAGGCCAGCTCCGACAACGGCGTGTCGCGGATTCGTTCGGGGCCGAACTCGTCGAAGAAGCCCTTGGTCACCGCGTACGAGCCGCCATACTTGCCGACGTCTTCGCCCATGATGAACACGCGCGCATCGCGCTCCAGCGCCTCGCGATGGGCCGCACGAAGTGCTTCCCGATAGGTCGTTGTGCGGGCGGTCATGCCGCTTCTCCAACCGCCGGCGCAGGCGCGCTGGCGCGTGGCGTCAGCACGTCCCGGGCGAGTTCCTCGACCGGCTCCCAATGCCCGGCCTCCGCGAAGGCCACGGCGGCATCGACTTCCTGCATCGCGCCCTGGTCCAGCGCCAGGAACTCGGCTTCGGTCAGCATGGTTGCCGCCTTCAGGCGCTGCGTGAACGTGTGGATCGGGCCGCGCTCCTTCCAGGCTTCGACCTCGGCCTTGGCGCGATACAGCTCCGCGTCGAACATCGAGTGCGCGCGGAACCGGTACGTGTGCAGCTCGAGGAAGTACGGCGCCCTCCCCCGCCGCACATGCTCGACGGCGCGCGTGGCGGCAGCATCGACGGCCAGCACGTCCATGCCGTTGCAGTGGTCGGCCTCCATGCGATAGACGGCCGCCTTGGCTACCAGATCGGGCTGCGATTCGGAGCGCGCCAATGCGGTGCCCATCGCGTACAGGTTGTTCTCGCAGAGAAAGAGCACCGGCAACTGCCAGAGCGCGGCGAGGTTCAGCGACTCATGGAACGCTCCCTCGGCCACCGCCCCTTCGCCGAAGAAGCAGGCCGTGATGGCGTCCCCACGCGGCGCGCGCTGGTCGGCCAGCGCCAGCCCGCAGGCAAGCGGCAAGCCGCCGCCGACGATCGCGTTGCCGCCGTAGAACCGCGTGGCGGCGTCGAACAGATGCATCGAACCGCCACGCCCGCGCGAACAGCCCTCCTGCTTGCCGAACATCTCGGCCATGATCGCGTCCATCGAGACGCCGCGCAGCAGCGCATGGCCATGCTCCCTGTACGTGGCGACCACGTTGTCCTCGGGGCGCAGGTGCGGCATCACGCCCGCCGCCACCGCCTCCTCGCCGATGTACAGATGCAGGAAGCCCCGGATCTTGCCGGCGCCATAAAGCTCCGCGCAGCGCTCCTCCAGCCGCCGGATGCGCAGCATGTCGCGCACCCGTGCGTGACAGAGTGCGCGCGGGTACTGCGTCACATCGGTCGTGCCGGGCGGCAGTCCCTCTATCGCTGGCTGGGCATTCATCTGCGCTCCCAAGGTTGGTCGTCACGGCACCGGGTAGCCGATCGACTGCCCCAGCACGATGCGCTGTGCGCGGTGGAGCATGAGCGCTTGGGCCAGCCGCTCGCGGTCGATCGACGCGAACACCACGGTACCGAGCCCCTCGGAGGCGCAGTACAGGTAGGCGTTCTGCGCAATGAAGCCGGTGTCCGCTCCGGCGAACTCGGTGCGCGCCTCGTCGCCGGCGCCGCTCATGCGCCGCGTGTCGGCCACGTAGACCAGCGTCACGGGCGCGCTGCGCGCATGCGATTGCGTCCCGGCGAGTGCGCGCACGTCCTGCGCGACCACGCGCGTCAACGCGTGGTCCTTGGCGTCGTAAACGTAGGCGCCACTGGCCATCACCACGTAGACATCGATTTCCTGCCAGTTGCGCGCGGACGGCGCGGTGCGATGACCGTCGGGCCGATTAATGCCGAACGCGGCCCACAGCAGGTCGGACAACATCTGCAGCGGCAACTCCCGCGGCGCAAAGCTGCGTGTGCTGCGCCGCCTCTTGAGCGCTTCCATCAGCGGCATGCCGCCCTCGGTCTGCGGTGCGGGCAGTCTCACCTCGCCCGCGGCCTGCGCAAGTGCGCCCGCGTCCTGCGCTATTGCGCCTGCGGCGGAAAGACCCAGCGGCGCCGCTGCAAGACCGAGCAGGACGCGGCGCCGTGCGGCCACCGGCAGATCCGATCGGCGTCGAAACGCCGGCCTGCTCATCCGACGCGCTCCCCATTGCGCACTCGGAGATTGGCCCTTGGGACGATCTGGCGCGCTCATGCTGCGGCCTCCTGATGGCTCGCTGGAAGTCGGCGCGCGTCTCGCATCGACCGGCGCCTGCGCGTCGTCACGGGCTTCTGCAGTCGCTTGAGAAACACCTCGAGTCCTTCCAAGCGCCCGCGGTCAATCTCGTCGTCGGTCAGCGCCAGCGTGACACGCGGCGTGCAGCCGCTGATCTGACGCATCGCGTCGAACACGCGCCCGGCGCCCGAGCCGCCCATCGTGCAGAAGAAAGCCAGCCGCCTCCCGGGCAGCGGATGGCTTTCGAGCCAGCTGCGCACGGGGCTCGCCAGGCTCCAGAACCAGACCGGCGTGCCGACCACGACCATGTCATAGGCGGCCGGGTCCTTGCGCGCGGGCCGCAGAGCGGGTGCGAGACCCGCAATCGCCTCGATCGCGCACAGCGCGTATCCGAGCACACCCTTCATCGGCTGCACGATGCGGATCTCATCGAGATCGGCATCGAGCCGGCGCGCCAGCTCGTGCGCGATGCGTCGGGTGTATCCGCTGCGGGAGTGATAAACAATCAGTGTCTTGGTCATGGCGTCCTCACTTGCGGACGACGCATGCCGTCGTCCGCGGTCATCAGGCGCCCTCCAGCGTGGATATATCGCCTTCGGGCAAGCCCAGCTCGCGTGCCTTCAACAAACGCCGCATGATCTTGCCGCTGCGCGTGCGCGGTAGCGTCGGTGCAAAGTCGATTTCCTTGGGCGCGACCGCCGGTCCGAGCCGCTTGCGCGCATGGCCCAGCAGTTCCAGCCTGAGCGATTCGCTCCAGCTGTAGCCGCTCTTCAACGCAACGAACGCCTTGACCGTCTCGCCGACCACCGGATCGGGCTTGCCGATCACGCCCGCCTCGGCCACGGCCGGGTGCTCCATGAGCGCGCTCTCGACCTCGAACGGGCCGATCAGGTGCCCGGCGGATTTGATCACGTCGTCAGCGCGCCCCACGAACCAGAAGTAGCCGTCGGCGTCGCGCCTGGCGAGGTCGCCGGTCAGGTAGAGCTCTCCGACGAAGCACTTGCGATAGCGCTCTTCGTCGTTGAGATACCCGCGGAACATGGACGGCCAGCCCGCGCGCAGCGCCAGTTCGCCTTCAACGTCGGGGGCCTCAATCACAAGCAGCGAGCCATCCTCGCGCTTGCGCACGATCGCGGCCTCGACACCGGGCAGCGGTTTGCCCATCGAGCCGGGCTTGATGTCGAGCGAGGGCGTATTGGCGATCATGATTCCGCCCGTCTCGGTCTGCCACCAGTTGTCGTGGATCGGAAGGCCCAGCACTTCCTGGCCCCACCAGACCGCCTCTGGGTTCAGCGGTTCGCCGACGCTGGCGATGAAGCGCAACCGCGGAAAGCGGTACCGACGCGCCAATTCGGGGCCCGCTTTCATCAGCATGCGGATCGCCGTCGGTGCCGTGTACCAGACGCTGACCTTGCGCTCCTGCAGGATGCGGTACCAGCGCTCGGCGTCGAACTCCGCTTCATCGACGATCATCGTCACGCCGTGCAGAAGTGGTGCGATCACCCCGTACGACATGCCGGTGACCCAACCGGGATCGGCCGTGCACCAGAAGATGTCGTCCTCGTGCAGGTCGAGAGCGTAGCGCCCGGTTGCCCAGTGCGTGACCACCGCATCGTGCACGTGCAACGCGCCCTTCGGCTTGCCGGTCGTGCCGCTGGTGAAATGCAGCAATGCAATGTCCTCCGGCCGCGTCGCCGAGACCGCGTAATCAGCGGGCGCTTGTGCCATCAGGCTGCGGAGTTCCCGCGTGTCGGCGACGGCTGCGACTGAGCTCGCATCGTCGGAAGGCGAGCGTGCCAGCAGCACGTAGTTCAGCGTCGGCACCTGGGTCAGGATCGGCCTCACCTTGCGCAGGTACAGCGCCTCGGTGGTCACGAGCGCCTTGCCGCGACCGATGTTCATGCGCGTGGCGATGGGCTCCGGCCCAAACGCGGAGAACAAGGGCGCCACGACCACACCGGCTTTCAGCGCGCCGAGCACGCAGATGTACACGTCGGGGATGCGCGGGAGAAGCAGAAACAGGACGTCGCCGCGGGTCATGCCGAGCGTGCCGAGCACGTTGGCGAAACGATTGGACGCTTGCGCGAGTTCGGCAAAGCTCATGCTGAGCTCCGCGCCGCCCTGCCCCAACCAGTGAAGCGCGACGTGGGCGGCACGCGGTCCGTACGCATGCCGTTCCACCGCCTCGAAGCCGATGTTGAGCCCTCCATCGGGCAAACCCGCCAGCTCGCGGCGTGCATCGTCCCAGCGGAACTCGCGACACGTCTGTGACCAGTCCAACAGGTTCGGCCGGACAGGCAGTGCTGACAACTCCTTCTTGATCAGGGCTGGGCGCATGTTTGCGACAACAGAGCCTCGCACGGTGATTACACGCTAGAAGTCGAAACGCGCGCCCGTTTGACGGTCATCAAGCGATGGGCTCTGTCGCCGCGAAGCGTGTGACTCACCGCCGACACGCCCTGCTGACGTCGATAGGAACAAGCTTGCTGGTGGCATCCGTTCTAGTGAACAACCCATGACAGGGCTGCCGCCAAGATGCCCGCTGGCGCAACGAATCACAGCGCAGCCACAAGCGCTGTAGCGCCGGAGTGGCTGGGGCGCAGTTCCTCCTTCAGCATGCGACGGCCAGCCCCCGATGGGCAGCAGCGTGTTCGGTGTCAGCTGATCAATCAGATCGAACACCGTGGCATTCGCAAGCCCTGTGACGCCACCGAGCGCGAACCAGTCGACCCACAGATTGAATGAGAGCACGGTTGCGAGGCCCACGGACCATCCGCCAATCACCGCGTAGAAGCTCAGGATTAGGAATGGCTCAAAAGCAGACTCCTCTGGGAGCCTCGCGCCGCTCGTACCCCGTCGGCAATTGGCCCGACCGGCGACATCTCGGAGAGACGAACGGGAACAGAGTCAGCCCGCGACTTGACGCGCGTCGTTGCCGGCCAAGGCCGACAAGCGCACGATCGTAGCGAGGAAGGCAGCCCCGAACGACACGGGCGCAGCACGCAGCACATGCGTTCGAAGACAGGCTCATCGCTCCCGTTGACTCTCACAAAGATAGCGACCGCGCGGCTCGGGCGGATTGCATCGCGTACCGAAACCGGGCTGAGACGCATCGGGCCCTGGGCCAGCCTGGTCTTCTTCGCGCTGGCGCTCTGGTCGCTGCATCGCTCGCTCGAAGCGCACAGCTATGGCGAGCTGGTCGCCGAACTGTCGCGGCTGCCGGGTGACCGTCTGGCACTCGCGCTCGGCCTGACTCTGGCCGGACACCTGGTGCTCATCGGTTACGACCTCCTCGCCCTTCGTTACATCCGCCGCCCCACGGCGATGCGCCACGTCGCCGTCGCGGCACTGCTGTCCAACGCGCTCGGCAACAACGTCGGCAACACGCTGCTCACCGGCAGTGCGGTGCGCTATTGGGTCTATACGGAAGCCGGCTTGTCGGCGGTGCAGATCGGGAAGATCGTGGTGTTCTGCAGCCTCGGCTTCTGGCTGGGCTACAGCACCCTCGGCGCTGCACTGTTCCTGACGGTGCCGCAGACGTTGCCGCAGGCCCTGCAAATCGGAGTGGCGACGACCCGTCCGCTCGGTGTCCTGCTTCTCGTCGCGCTTTCCGCCTGGCTCGTAGTCTGCGCGCGCGGCCGGCCGTTCGCGTTCGGTCCGTGGCATGTGGAAATACCGTCCGTGCGCCTTACGCTCGGACAAATCGTCGTGGCCTGCAGCGACCTGTGCCTGATGGCGGCAGCCCTTTACGTGCTGCTGCCGAGCGGGGCCGGGCTGGGGTTCGTCGCGCTTCTGCCAGTGTTTCTGATCGCGTTGATCGCCGGTAATGCAAGTCAGGTGCCGGGCGGACTGGGTGTGTTCGAAGCTGTCGTGATCCTGTTGTTGGCGCCGCGGGTGGACACGAGCGAACTGGCCGCGGCATTGCTGACGTTTCGCGCGGTTTACCTGTTCCTGCCACTGATCGCCGCCGTGGCTGCGGTGGGCGTGCGCGGCGGAGTCCGGTTCGCGCCGGACTGGCTCGGGAGCGCGTGGCGCACGCTCGCGAGCGTCGCGCCAACGATGATCGCAGTGATGGCCTTCGTCTCGGGGGCGGTGCTGCTGTTGTCCGGAGCGCTACCGGCCGCGGTGGGTCGGCTGACACTGGTGCAGCGTCTGTTTGCGCTGCCGGTCATCGAGGTTTCGCACTTTCTCGCCAGTCTGGTCGGCGCCGGGCTGCTGGTCGTGGCGCGAGGACTGCAGCGTCGCCTCGATGCGGCGTGGTGGGTGGCGGCAGGACTGCTCGGTGCGGGTGCACTGCTGTCGCTGCTCAAGGGCTTCGACTTCGAGGAAGCGCTGGTGCTCGGCACGGCCCTGCTGGCGCTGCTGCCACTGCGCCGGCAGTTCTATCGACGCTCGTCGCTATTCGAGACAGCGTTCACGCCGGCGTGGATAGCCGCGTGCGCGATCGTGCTCGGCGGCTCGGCCTGGTTGACGCTGTTCGCGCATCGCGATGCCACGCTGGCCACCGAGTCATGGTGGGCATTCGCATGGCAGGACGAGTCATCGCGCTCGCTGCGCGCGATGATCGGCGCCAGCAGCGTGCTGGTGCTGCTATCGCTGCGTCGCCTGATACGGCCCGCGCACCCCGAACGGCCGACGCCGACCGGCACCGAGATCGAACGCGCGCGGCCCCTTGTCGAGCGCTCGGTGTGGACCTATGCGAACCTCGTCTACCGCGGTGACAAGGCGTTGCTGTTCAGCGGCGCGGACGATGCGTTCCTGATGTACGGTCGCATGAGAAAGAGTTGGGTCGCGATGGGCGACCCGATCGGCGCCGAGCCCGGCGTGCGCGAACTGGCCTGGCAATTCCGCGAACTAGTCGACCGTCATGACGGTTGGTGCGTGTTCTTCGAGGTGCGGCCGGAGCGGCGCGACCTGTATGCGGAGCTCGGTCTGACGTTGACACCGCTGGGCGAAGAGGCGCGCGTCGACCTTCGCACGTTCACCCTCGACACGCCTGTGCACCGGGATCTCAGGCAGGCCTGCGCCAAGCTCAAGCGTCGCGGACTCCGGTTCGAGGTCGTTCCCCGTGAGTCGGTCTCGCCGCTGCTACCCACACTGGAAGGCATCTCGCGCGCCTGGCTGTCACGCAAGGCCACTAGCGAGAAGAGCTTCTCCAATGCATCGTTCGATGCACGCTACCTGAGCCATTTCCCGGCGGCTGTCGTGCGACACGGTGAGGAGGTCGTCGCCTTCGCCAACCTGTGGCTCGGTGCCGACCGCGAGGAGCTCTCGGTCGACCTGATGCGGCACCGCCCCGATGCGCCGAACGGGACGATGGACATGCTGTTCGCAGAGCTGTTCGTCTGGGGACGGGCGCAGGACTACCGCTGGTTCAACTTCGGCATGACACCGCTGGGGGGCCTCGACACGCTCACGCAGGCCACGCTGTGGGGGCGGGTCGGTTCGTTCGTCTACCGGCATGCTGAACATTTCTACAACTTCGAGGGACTGCGGCGTTACAAGGCAAAGTTCGACCCGGTATGGACACCCCTTTATCTGGCCTCGCCCGGCGGGCTCGCGCTCGCGCCGGTGCTGGTCGACGTGACAGCGCTGATCGCCGGCGGACTCGGCGACATCGTTGCCAAGCGCGGTGAGCGTGCCGCATGAAGCGCTGGTTCAGTCCCTTCATGTTGGTGCTGACCGCCATCATCGCGGCCGGCTACGCGTACACCGCCTGGCGTCTGACCGTTCCGGGACCTGCGCGCGTCCTGCTGGCAGTCCCGTTCGTGCTGGTCTGGGCGGTGCCTGTGATCTACTGGATCCACGAGCGTGAGAACCACGGCCGCGCCGACGACCTGCTGCATGGCGCGAGCTATCTGAGCATGGGATGGCTGACCTACGTGATCATGCTGTGCGTACTGCGCGACCTGCTGCTGCTTCTGACCGCCGCGGTGGCGCCGCAGCTGCATGCCGCACTGGACGAGATGGGCACCGCTCCGGTTTTCTGGGGCGCGTTCGCTGCGCTCCTGCTCGGCGGGCTGGCCGCACTGCGCGGGCCGCACGTGCGTCGTATAGATGTGCCGATTGCTGGCCTGCCGGCAGAATTTGACGGGCTACGTATCGCGCAGATCAGCGACCTGCATGTCGGCCCGACCATCGGGGCGGCGTACGTGCAGCGCGTGGTCGAGATCAGCAACGGCCTTGCGCCCGATCTGGTGGCGCTGACCGGCGACGTCGTCGACGGCTCCGTGGCACGACTGGCGGCCAGCGTGGCGCCGCTGGCGCAGCTGACCGCCCGCGACGGCGTGTATCTCGCTCTCGGCAACCACGACTACTACTCCGGCGCCGGGCCGTGGGTGGCTGAGTTCACGCGCCTCGGACTGCAGGTGCTGCGCAACGAGTATCGCGTGCTCACACGCGGCGCGGCGCGCATGATCGTTGGCGGCGTGGTCGATCCGGCAGCGCAGCTCGACGTTCCGCCGCAATTGCCGAGGCCCGATCTCGCCGCAGCGACCGACTCCGGCGCCGCACTGCGCGTGCTGCTCGCGCACAACCCCAGGCTGGCGCCGATGGCCGAGCGCGCCGGCTTCGACCTGCAGCTCTCGGGCCACACCCACGCCGGCCAGTTCTTCCCGTGGACGCTGGCGGTACGCCTGGTCCACGCCCCGCATGTGGAGGGCCTGTCACGGCGCGGCCGCATGTGGGTCTACGTAAGCGCCGGTACCGGCACCTGGGGACCACCAGTGCGACTGGGAACGCGTCCGGAGCTGACTCTCTTGCGCCTGGTACCTGCGCGTTGACCGCGACCTTCGCTTCGGCACCTTGCCATCAGTGCGACGGAATCGTCGGAAGACATGGTTAGGAGAGCTGCACGGGAACCTCGAACAGCCGCAATTGCCCGGGGTCTCGTCGGCGCCGCCGCCGGATAGAGCTACAGCTGCCGCCGAGACAACGGCCACTCCGCGGATCATGGATCCTCTGCGAGCAGAGAAATCCCCGGCGTTGATCGTCTACCTCGGCGCAATTCTTGATCGCCTCTCGAACGCCCGCAACTGGCCCCGCGTCGAACCGATCGAGCAACCGTCGCACCGACACTTCTTAGCGGACAAGCTGCGAGGCTGCAATGCGGTCGGTTCGTTCCCCGATAGCAAACGCTCATCAGTTTCAGCCGGGCGGCGCAGCAAGGCCCCTCGCAGCCTCAATCCGCTCGACGCGATCGTCAAGCTCGCCGATGAATGCCGCCAGCGAATTACTGGCCTGATCGACGTGCGCGCGCAGCGCCTGTTCCAGTCCGTTGAGGCGCTGCGCTAGCGCGTCTTGCCGTGTTGCGGCCTGCGCCTCAAGCCGTCGCAACTCCTCGTCCAGGTGTTCGCCGAGCGCGGTGAAGCGCGACGCTTCAGCTTGATCGGCCAGTGCCCGCTGCGCAGTCAACTCCTTGGCTGCGCGCCGGGTCTCGACAAGCACTGTCGCCTGCTGGACTACGAGCAGGAACAGAAACATCGCCGCAATCAATATGGTGAAGCCAAGTAGCAGCAGACCGAGCGGCGCCTGCGCCGTCCAGAAGCCGAACGAGAGTGTCGTCGGCGCCGTGATGACGCTCCAGTTGAGGGCGACGAACCCCGTAAACAACGCCAGGAACACGACCATCAGCACGATGCGCAGGTTCATAGGGAACTCCTTCGTATCGTCCCGGCCAGGTTGCCGCCGCATATCGCAGCAGCGTAGTCAATGATGACTCAGCCGTCAGAGCCTTTCGACCGATGTTCAGTGTCCGCTACTTCAGGAAATGAGCGACCCGTCGAAATGTCGGTTGATGGGCCGAGGGGACATGGTTGATCGAGGGTTGACGCCATGCGCGGCGGCCGCGAGGGCTTGTCGCGATCTTGACTAACCGGGGTGCGCATTCGCGTCATCAGCTCAGGGATCCTCCCTTGTGGAGACCTTCGATGTACACAGCGATCTGATCCGGGTTCCTGACATAGTACAGCCGGGACAACGGCGAGGTTGGGTTCAACTCGGCGCCGGGGAAGGGAAGTTCGCGCACTCAGAGCTCGCGTACGACGCGGACGCAGCTGCGATCTCCGGGGTCCCGCTCGAGCCTGAACCCCAGCTGGCGTGTGAATTTCAGCATTCGGGTGTTCGTCGCCAGCACACTCCCCTCCATCGTGGTCAGGTCTCGCGAGCGCGCGACACCGATCAAGGTGTGCATCAGGACACCACCCAGTCCCGAGCCTTGCCAGCCGTCGTCGATCGCGACGGCGAACTCGCAGCCGGTTCCCGCGGAGTCGACGACGTAGCGGACGACGCCCACGAGGGCTTGCTGCCCCCCGCGATCCGCAGTTGCTACCAGTGCAACGTGCCGAACCTGGTCGACATCGGTGAGGTACTTCAGTTTCGCGTCCGGCAGCTCGCGCACCGTGACCATGAATCGCTTGTAGCGGCTGTCGAGGGCGAGATGCCGGACGAAGTCTGCCTCCTGCTGCATGTCGTCGGCGCGGATCGGCCGCACGGTCACCAGGGTGCCGTTGATCACATGCACGGTGGTCGGCAGTTGGCCGAGGGCGGGCGCCGTGCGGCCGCGCGGTCGCTCACCCGGAAGTTCCGCCTGTCTGGCGGCAACGTAGGCAACGATCGAATCCAGCGTGGCGAGCTGCCCGTAGTCGGATTCAGGAATCTCGATGGACAGACGGTCGCTGAGCGTACTGATGACGTTGACCCAGTCGATCGAATCGAGTTCGGTCTGCTGACGCAGGAGCTGATCGGGTTTGATCGCTTGCACTATGGTTTCTGGCGCAATGTATTCGATCGCAGCCAGCACCGCGCGACGGATGTCCTCGGTGTTCACCAGTTCCCTTCCGGGTTTCAGTCACAGAACAGTAGCGCACCAACCGTTTGAGCGAAGGCTGGACCGATGACGAGGCCGAGCTTGATGGTCGACAAGACGGCACTGCGTCTGCGCCCTAGCCTGCAGCATGAGCGTGACGCCTATCACCCTGCTGCTGACGGGCGACGTGATGACCGGACGCGGCATCGACCAGCTGATGCCGACGCCGAACCCGCCGAGGCTCCACGAGGAATTCGTGCGCGACGCGCGCGACTACCTGCACCTGGCAGAAGCCGCAAGCGGCGCCATCGCGCGGCCCGTGGCGTTCGACTATGTCTGGGGCGAGGCGCTTGCACAGTTCGAGCGCGCACGCCCCGCATTGCGCATCGTCAATCTGGAAACCGCGGTGACCGCGAGCGATGCGCCCTGCCCGGGCAAAGGCGTGCACTACCGGATGAACCCGGCCCATGTCCGCTGTCTGCAGGCGGCGCGGATCGACGCCTGCGCACTCGCCAACAACCACGTGCTCGACTGGGATCGCGCGGGGCTGATCGAAACGCTGGCCACGTTGCGCGAAGCCGGAATCGTCACCGCGGGTGCCGGCACCGATGCGGAGCAGGCCGCTGCACCGGCCGAGTTGCGGCTCGCCGACGATCGGCGCGTGCTGCTGTTCGCTTGCGCCACCCGGTCGAGCGGAGTGCCCGGCGCCTGGCGCGCGACGGCGCAACTGCCCGGAGTCAACCTGCTGAAGAATCTCGACAGCGGAAGCCTGACGACGCTGACCCGCCGGATCGCAGCGGCACGACGGCCCGCCGACATCGTGATCGTGTCGCTGCACTGGGGCGACAACTGGGGCCATGCGATCAGTTCAGATGAACGCGCGTTTGCGCACGGTCTGATCGACGCAGGAGTCGACGTCGTGCACGGGCACTCGTCGCACCACGCCAAGGCATGCGAGCTGTACCGCGACCGGCTGATCCTGTACGGCTGCGGCGACTTCATCAACGACTACGAGGGAATCCACGGCCACGAAAGCTACCGCGGCGATCTTGCCCCTGCCTACTTTGCCACGCTCGAGGGCGGCCGACTCAGCTCGCTGCGGGTCTGCCTGTTCAAGTCGCACCGCCTGCGCCTGCAGCAAGCTTCGGCCGCGGACCGCACCTGGTGGCGCGACACGCTGAATCGCGCGTGCGCGCCCTTTGGTACTGCGTATGCGCTGCAGGACGACGGGTTCCTGATCGGCGCGCCGTTGCCGACGCTCGTGAGTTCACCATGAGAGGCTCCTGGACGCTCGCACGCGTTGCCGGGGTCGCAATCCGCGTGCACGTCACATTTCTGCTGCTGCTGCTCTAGTTCGGCGTCGCAGCCGGCCTGCAGACACAGAGCTGGGTCGGTGCCGCGCGCGGCATGTTGTTCGTCTGCATCATCTTCGCCTGCGTCGTGCTGCACGAGCTTGGGCACGCGCTGGTCGCGCGCCGTTACGGGATCGGCACGCGCGACATCACGCTGCTTCCAATCGGCGGCATAGCGCGGCTGACGGACATTCCGCGCGAGCCGCGCGCGGAAATCGCCATTGCGCTGGCGGGTCCGGCCGTCAACTTCACGATCGCGCTGGCGTTGTGGCTGCTGCTTCCAGGCGGGGAAGTTGCTGCCTCTCTGCAGGCGGCGGCCCAGGGCGAGGATGTTCCGCTGGTCGCCAACGTGCTGCTTGTCAATCTCACTCTGGGCACGTTCAACCTGCTGCCGGCATTTCCAATGGACGGCGGCCGCGTCCTGCGCGCTCTGCTCGCACTGCGCTTGCCGGCATTGCGTGCCACGCGGGTTGCCGCGCGCATCGGTCAGGCCATCGCCATCGTGTTCGTCGTCCTCGGCCTGCTCGGCAATCCGCTGCTCGCGCTGATCGGAGTCTTCATCTGGTTCGGCGCCGCGCTCGAGGCCACCGATGCGCAAGTGCGCGACGCGCTGGAAGGCATGCCGGTCGATGCTGCGCTGATCACCGAGTTTCTCGCGCTTTCGGCCGACGACACGCTCGATGCCGCTGCGGCGCTGACGGTGCGCAGCATGCAAAGGGACTTCCCTGTGCTACGCGATGGCGCGCCGATCGGTGTGCTGACGCAGCAGGCGCTGCTGGAGGGCCTGCAACGTCGCGGCGGCGGCGCCCGGGTGGGCGAAACGTCGCTGCGTGAGTTGCCGCTGGTCGGGCCCGGCGATCGCCTCGACGCCGTCTGGCGTCGACTGCAGACCGGGCAGCAGCTGGTCGGTGTGCAGGAGGGCGGCAAGCTGATCGGCCTGATCGATGCCGATAATCTGATCGAACTGACCCGGATCCTCGCCGCGCGCCGGGGAAGCCCAGAGGACGCGGGCGGGTAGACAGTCGATTCACCTTTGGCGGTCGAGCGGGCGGCGCAGCGCAAGCAGCCGCCGTTTTGGACCGAACCGGCGTTCCCCGCGCCGCAAGGCGGCGTATTCGTTCAGACGCCGCGCGATGCGGCCGTTGATGCTGGCGGTGTCCCACGGTGGCTCGCCCGGGCCCGCGGATATTCCGGTCAGCACCTCGATCGCCTCGTCGATGGTTTCGACCGCGTACAGCGCGAAGCGGCCCGCCTCCGCGGCCTCGACGACATCGTCGCGCAGCATCAGGTGCTGCACGTTGGCCGCCGGAATCACGACGCCATGACTGCCATCCAGACCGCGCGCCGCGCACAGATCGAAAAAGCCTTCGATCTTCTCGTTGACGGCACCGACCGCCTGCACGCGACCGAGCTGATTCACGGAGCCGGTGACGGCCACCGACTGCCGCACCGGCGCTTCCGCGAGCGATGACATCAGTGCTGCCACTTCGGCCAGCGAGGCGCTGTCGCCCTCGACCCGGCCGTAAGTCTGTTCGATGACGACGCTGGCAACGATGCTGTGGGGTGCGAACTCCGAGTAGCGCGCGGCAAGAAAAGCCGCCAGGATCAGCACACCCTTCGAGTGGATCGCGCCCCCCAGTTCGGTTTCGCGCTGCACGTCGATAACCTGGCCTTCGCCGAAGCGCGTCGTCGCAGTCACCCGCGTCGGCTCCCCGAACAGCACGCCGCCCGCTTCGTAGACCGAGAGCGCATTGACCTGGCCGATCCTGCTGCCTTCCGTGTCGATCAACAGCGTGCCGCGCACGATGGCCTCCTGCACGCGATCGTGCAGGCGTCCAGCCCGCCGGCGTTGCTCATGCAGCGCCTTCGCGACATCGCTGGCCTGGATGGAACCGCGGCCGTTGCCGCGCGCCGCGTGATCCGCCTCCACGGCGAGGTCGATCAGCGCCTGCACGCGGGCGGTGAGCTTGTGCGCATCGCCGGCCAGCCGGGCGCCATGGTCGATCAGCCGTGCCAGCGCCGGCGCCTGAAGCGGCAACAGGGCGGCACGCCGCGCACGGGTTGCCAGCACCCGCGCCAGCTGCAACTCCATCGCTGCGTCGCGCGGAAAGTCCTCCGACAGGTCGGCGCCAATCCGAAACAGCTCGCCGAACTCGGGGTCCAGATGCGAAAGCAGTTCGTACAGTTCGCGGTCTCCGAACAGAATCACCTTGACACGCAGCGGGATCGGCTCCGGCTCCAGCCTGACGGTCGACACGATGCTGTACATCTCGGCCATCGATTCGATCCGCACCTCACAGCGCTTCAGCGCGCGCTTGAGCGCCGCCCACGAGAACGGCTGGGCCAGCAGCTTCATCGCGTCGATCAGCAGGTAACCGCCGTTCGCCTGATGCAGACTGCCAGGATGGATCAGAGTGAAGTCGGTGATCAGCGTGCCGAACCGCGCCATGTGTTCGATACGGCCGACCAGGTTCTGATAGGCCGGCAGGTCGGCGAACACCACCGGGATCTCGGTGCCCGCATCGATCAGCACGTTGACCATGTAGCGGTGGAACTCCTTCGCCCGCCCGAGCTCGCCGTCCGACTCGCCTTCGCCACGGCGAAAATCATCGGCGTTGTCGATCACGTCGGCCTGCACTGCCGCCAGGTGCTCGAGCACGCGCGGCAGACCGGCATAGCGCTCCTTCAGTTCGTCCACTGCATGTTCGACCGCGAGCAGCGTCATCCGGCGGTTCAACTCCCGCACGCGCTCCGAATGTTCCTTGCGCAGCTTCAGGCTGTTGTGCAGGACGCGCACCAGCTGTTCCTGCAGCGCCTCGATCGTGCGGGCGACCCGCTCCTTCTCGTCTTCCGGCACTCGCTCGAATTCCTCCGGCGGGATTACCTCACCATTCTTCTGGGGCACAAACGTGAAGCCGCTCGGCGTGCGTATCATCGCGATACCGCGGCCATGGGCCTCGTCGAGGACTGTCTTCATTGCGCGTGCGGCCCGCTCGCTGATGTCCGCGCCGATCCGTTCGGACTGGGACATGTACTCGTCGGACTCGAATACGGCGGGGATCATGGTCTGCAGATCGTCGACCAGGCGTCGCATGTCCGCGCGCAGTTGTGCGCCTCGACCGGACGGCAGCTCGAGCGCCAGCGGTCGGTGCGGCTGCGCGAAGTTGTTGACGTAGACCCAGTCGCTCCGGGCGGCGGGCGTACGAGCGCGCTGCTGCTCGATGGCCTGCCGCGCGAGTGCCTTCTTGCCGCTGCCCGGCGGGCCCATCACGAACAGGTGATAGCCCTCGTGCGGCATCGCGATCGAGAGTTCGACAGCCGCCCGCGCCCGCTCCTGCCCGATCACCGCATCGAGTTCGGGCAGTTCAGTGCTCACGCTGCAGGTGAGCGAAGACGGCTCGCAGCGGTGCGCAAGGTCGGTGACGCGCATCGGGGCGGGCGCTCGATTCATGCGCTCAGGGGCCCTTCCGAACCCACAGGCCACCTTCTTCACACTGCAACAATTCGGAGCGATGCGCTGTGCTGCGAGACGGACTCCGGATGAGAGGCTCATCCCGGGCCAAAATGAGCCGCTGGTCGAAACGGCAGGTCGTGGACCAATCGCAGACGGTCACCATACAGAGCAAAATTGCGCGGATGCGCGTCCGCAGTAAACCGGTGCCCGCTTCCGATTCGTAACGTCAGGCGGCAGCACCGACCGCGGGACGTGATGTCACTTCACGTGTCTGCTCGGCGGCGATCACACGCGCCAGTGCGTCGATCTGTTCGGCGAGAACGGCCAGCAGATCGTCGGCGGCCAGGATGCCGGCCAACTCGCCTTGCGCGTTGACCACCGGCAGCCGGCGTGCACCGGTCTCGCGCATCTTGGCGAGCGCATCGAGGATGTCGTCGTCGTCGCGGATCGTGGCGACCGGCGTGGCCATGATCTCGCCGGCGGTCAGCCCGCCTAGCGCCAGGCCCGACGCCGAGCACTCGATGACGATGTCGCGGTCGGTCACGATGCCCGCAGGCTTCCTTCGTCCGGCTTCGACCACCACCAGGCTGCCAACGTGATGATCGCGCATCAGCCGCGCGCAGGCGTCAAGGGGCGTGTCATCGCCAGTTGTAATGACGTCCTGTCGGCAAACGTCACGGACAAGCGTACTTCTGGCTCGCATAGGGACTCCATGTGAACCGGGCGCTTGCGCGCCCGGCCCGAGGGACATTCAACCAACGGCAACCGTGATGCTTTGCGACGAGGGCTTTTTCGGTAGCGTCAGTTGCAGAACGCCGTCCTGGTAGTGCGCTTCCGCCTTCTCGGCGTCGATCCCGGTCCCGAGCGAAAACGTACGGCTGCTGGCCCCGTACTTGAACTCGGATTTCAGGACCTTGCCGTTCTTCTCTTCCGTCTGCTGCTTGGTTTCGGCACTGATGGTGACGGTGTCGCCGTCGATCTTCACTTTCAGGTCATTCTTGTTCACTCCCGGAATCTCCGCCTTAATGCGAAACGCGTCGTCTTCTTCGCGGACTTCGAGCTTGATCTCCGGCGCGGGTGTGACAATTTCAAAACGCACCGGACGCATCATCGACCGGAAAAAGTCGTCGAAGCCTTCGGTTGCGAACGGATCGGACAATTGCAGGCTGCGCATTGTGACCTCCTGTCAAACGCGGAGACCGCTTGCGCCAAGGAGAGCGCGACTAGCGGCCTAAAAAAACAGTCTGAAGCATCAGAGATCGGCCGTGTTGAGCACCATCAACGCGCTTCCACTGCGGTGCACGTTCATGTCCTCTCAGCGGGCAAGCTGGCACGCAATGGTTTCGCGAGCGCTGCGCCGCATCTTCACCGCGACCTGGAACACCTGCTCCGCGGCGGCAGGCGGGACTGCGAGCGGCTCGCCGACGACCACTTCCAGTGCGCGGCGGCGCGGCCAGTAGCCGCTCGCGGACAGCAATTCGCGGCTGCCGCGGATCGTCACCGGCACCACCGGCACGCCGGCGCGGGCAGCGGCCAGAAAGGCGCCGAGATGAAACGGCAATAGTTCTTCGTGC
>Ga0105094_10000215_pt1 | contig 27182 bp, 24 predicted proteins | sample PPLLak1March2015_2_FD_87023 | JGI IMG/M metagenome (GOLD analysis project Ga0105094, IMG submission 87023) | Freshwater sediment microbial communities from Prairie Pothole Lake near Jamestown, North Dakota, USA - PPLs Lake P8 Core (3) Depth... | ecosystem: Environmental > Aquatic > Freshwater >...
CGGCTAGAGAGAATACCGGTAGATAATAAGAAGATATATTATGTCTTAATTACGGGTTTCGCGCCAGACGGAAGTAAACAAACGGGGATTTTCATTGACGGCAATGCCGTCAATGAAAATCCCCGGGTTAGTATTCCCCCTCAATCGTCGCACATCAGAAACCGCGCAGCGAGTCTGGGGTGATGAGCACCACAGCGGAGTATTCTCCCAGCATGGACTCGGGGGTCATCTCCAGGCTCTGGATTCCGGCTGCGTATTTATCCAGATAAGCCTGCACCCGCGCCGGGTCAGGCAGTGATTGGGAGATGCGTGCTACGCCGGTCAGCACGCCCACGTGATCGCCGCCGGCGTCGGTGTTGAAATTCAAAGCCACGCGCGGGCTGCGGTATATATGGCGTATCTTGGCTGCCCCGGGTTGGCTGAAGACCAGCACGGTCTCGCCATCCCAGTGGAACCACACCGGCCTGGGCTGGGGCGTGCCGTGGGCATCGACGGTGGTGAGCCAGATGATCTGCTCCTGGCGCAGGCGCTGCTCCAGGACCTGCCCGAAGGGAGAATTAAAGTCGAGCATGGGATGTACTCCTACGTACCGGCCCACTTGAAGCGGGCGGTGAAGTGCCTGAGGACCGGCGCCTCATAGGTAAAGAGCACGCCGCGGATCTCATCCTTGTGCTCGGCGGCGTAGGAAACCGCCTCTGCCACGTAGTCCATGTGCGACAGGGTGTACATGCGGCGCGGGATTGCCAGGCGCATGAGCTCATTCGGGGCCGGGGTGACGCTGCCATCGGCCTTCTGGGTGGCAAACAGCAGGCTGCCGATCTCCATGGCGCGCACGCCTGATATCTCGTAGAGATAGACGCTCAGTGCCGTCGCCGGGAACTGGTGCCAGGGGATATGCGGCAGGAGGGCGCCGGCATCCACAAAGACGGCATGCCCACCCACGGGCCGGACGATTGGAACGCCAGCATCCAGGAGCCTGGTGCCCAAATACTCAGTGTGCTTCAGACGGTAGCGCAGGTAGTTCTCGTCGAGCCCTTCCTGCAGACCGACCGTCAGGGCCTCCATGTCGTAGCCAGCCAGACCGCCGTAGGTGGGAAAACCCTCGATGGGGATCATGCGATTACGGCAACGCTCGGCCCAGACGGGGTCGTTCATGGCCAGGAAACCGCCGATGTTGCTGATGGCGTCTTTCTTGGCGCTCATCGTGCAGCCATCGGCATAGGAGAATATCTCTTGAGCGATCTGCAGGGGCGTCTTGTCGGCATAGCCGGGCTCACGCAGCTTGATGAACATGGCATTCTCGGCATAGCGGCAGGCATCCAGGAAAAACGGTATGCTGCTGCTGCGGCATATCTCGCTCACCTGGCGGATATTGGCCATCGATACCGGCTGACCGCCGACGGCATTGTTGGTGATGGTCAGCATGACGACCGGGATGCGCTCTCGCCCCACATCTTTGATCAAGGCCGCCAGCTTTTCCACATCCATGTTGCCCTTGAAGGGATGCTCGAGCATGGGATGTGCGCCTTCGGGGATCAAGAGGTTGACCGCATCCATTCCTTGCAGGATGATATTGGCCTCGGTGGTGTCGAAATGGGTATTGCTGGGAACGATGGCTCCGGGCTGACCGATGGTGCTGAACAGAATGTGCTCCGCCGAGCGGCCCTGGTGGGTGGGCAGCACATAGCGTAAGCCGGTGATGGCCTTCACCTGGGCCTCGAACTTGTAAAAAGAGCGCGATCCGGAGTAGGATTCGTCGCCCAGCAGCATAGCGCCCCACTGGGCGGCGCTCATGGCGCCGGTGCCCGAATCGGTCAGCAGGTCGATCAAGATCTCATCGGCCCGAATCTGAAAGGGGTTCAAGCCGGCGCGCTCTAAAGCCGCACGGCGCTGCTCAAGCGTGGTGATGCCCAACGGCTCGACGCTTTTGATGCGGAATGGCTCAATAGCCGTTTTCGGTTGGAATATCATGTCCTTATCATCTCCTATGGATTCTGGTGATACCCGGCAGCTCAACGCTCCTGATGCGGAATGGTTAGATAGCCGTTTTCGGTTGGAAACTCATAGCGGATCTGCCCCTACATGCGGTCTATGGTCAGGCTTTCCTGGGAGAACTCCATCCGCCAGTAGCCGGCGCCCTCCAGCTTATAGGTGACCACCAGGCTCTCGCTCTCCCTCTCGATGGACTCCAGGTGAATGGAGCGTTTGAATTCGAAAGTGACCAGCGTCTCATTCCATTCGCCCTGCAGCTCCGGATCGTACCCGGCGGGCGGCTCGAAGACACGCTGGATGCCGGTCTCCTGCACGAGAAGGCGCAAGATCGCTTCCGGCACATCCGCTGCCCACAGCAGGCTGGCAGTCGCCTGGTTTTCGAGCTCCTGGACCTGCTCCCCCTCGGTGAGCGCCTCCTGGATAGGGGACCAAATGGTGGGCAGGTCGCCGACGTACAGGTTTTCGTAATCGATGATGCCGGTCATACATTTTCCTCCAGATGAGATTTATCCGTTAGGCGCTGAGCAGGGTCGATTCCCTAAGCCGGGTCGAAGCCAACGAAGCGATCACCAGCAGCCCGGCGAGCAGTACCAGGGAGGTGGTCATCGAGCCGGTGGCGGGATCTTTGAGGCTATCCATGCCCAGGATGAATATAATGCCCGAGACCTGCCCCATGAGCAGCAGCAGACCGTTGGAGGTGCCCTCCGGCGCGGGGTAGGTGATCTCAGCGCCGTATTGAAAGCCGATCGGGCCGGCGCTCAGCAAGAAGAAACCCATGACGAATGCCGAGAGCAGCAGCAAGGCGTAACTTGAGGCAAAAGTAAGGCCGATCAGCCCCAGGGTGGCGGCGATCAAAGACAGGATGATAAAGGGCACCCTGCGGCGATAGCGATCGGAGAGCAGAGGCAGGAGCACCGCCCCGAGAATGCCGGCGAACACCATCAGCCCGCCCACCACGCCAGCCTGGAGGATGGAAAAGCCGCGCGGCCGCAAGATATCTTCGATCCAGGTCGTAACGCTGTTGAACACACCCAGACCGAAGAAGAAGATGACCATCAGCAGGAGGAAATCGCGCCTGCGCAGCATGTGCTTCAGCCCGTCGAAAACGAGGGAGCGTTCTTCCTGTCCCGGCGGGGAAGCAGGGGTGGGTGGGCGCTCGCGGGAGAAAACGAGGAACAAAACCCCGGCAAGCAAGGCAGCAGCACCGTAAATGGTGAGCATGCTGGCGATGCCGGCGCGCAAGACCAGGATGGGGGTCAGGACCATGCCTGCCACGATGCCCAGATACATGGCCAGAGAGCCAAGACCTGCGGCGGTGGCCCGTTCGTGCAGGGGAAACCAGCGGGCGGCTACCTTGGTCAGGGCATTGAGGATAAACGGCTGGCCGATGGCGATGCCGACCTGAGAGATGAAGACCAGGGTGTAGCTGTGGCTCCCCAGGCCGCGCAGCAGTCCAAATATGCCGGTCAGGGCGGCGCCGATGCCCACCCCGACACGGAACCCGCGCGTATCGATGATCCAGGAAGCGGGTATCGATATGAAGATGAAGACGATCATGAAGACCATCGAGAGCAAGCCGATGCTCAAATCGGAGACGCCGTAGTAAGCCGCGGCCGCGCCGGTGATGGGTGCGAAGGTGATCCAGGCGAGCTGGTTGACGATAATCGCCGCCATGAACACCCCCAGGACGACCCACCGGTAGCTGTAGACTTTGAACTCACCTTGTGTTGTCATTTTGGACCGCCTTCGAGGCACACGCACCAGGAATGGATAATGCCCTTAGAGGGCCAGCCGGCAGCAACCCCACCAAAGGATGACCGGCTGCGATAATCGGTTGGGGTCCGGCAAGGCGCAGACCCGCGACCAGGTTGGTCAGGAGAGCAATGTCAGGTGGTAAGCTCCCCGAAGACCTTCAACAGATGATCGATCTCATGGCGCGCAGACGCCTGGAACAGGAACTTGAGATACGCGCCGGCAGGTAATCCTACAGACAACGCCAGCAGGTCGCCACCTCTCTCGTCCAGAGATAGGGTGGCAATCTTCCTCAGCGGGATGTAATCCCATATGCCGCCATATTTCGCCTCGCCTCGCTTGCGCTCAGTCTCGCGGATGACGATCAGCTCGCGATCGGTGAGGATGCACGCCAGGGTGGGTGCGATGCTGCGGTAGTACGTCCGTCCGAAGACCGATAGCTCGCCCGCCCGGATCTCGGGCTGCAAGATGGCGTGAAGCACCTTTTCACCCCCCAGCAGGCTGCGCCTGGCAAAATTCATGAACTTGTAATTCAGCCTGACCCACCGGTCGAACTTTCCCAACTCCGAGCTGTCGACCGGCTGCCTGGGGCCAACATCGGCCAGGCGTATCGTTTCCAGGATCGGATCGAACAGGTAATCTGTCACCGAGTTGAAGCGCAGGGTCGAGGCAGCTGGGACCCCCTGCCGGGTTATGCCGCTGATCTGGAAGCGCGAGTCCAGCAGGATGGTGCGGTATTCAACATAGCTGATGCCGTCCACGGGAAAGCACAGCGTCTCGAACGCCTCCTGGCCCCGTTCCAGGATATCGATCTCACTGCCAAGATCGGCGATGAGCTTCTCGGGTGTGCGGTGAAGAAATCCCTGGTAAGAAGGGGCGAGGACCGTGTAGGGAAATGCTTTTTCACCCGCCCGAAAAGGCTCGAAGAAGGGCTTGAAAACGCCCTGGACGGCAGCGTAGGATTCGATGGGTTTCGCCCAGGATAGCCTGGCTTGCTCGTAGGCGCTCAAGGCCGGCAGCCTGGCGAGCGTATAAGCATAGAGCTGCTGCAACCTATCACGCAGCCTGTCTAGGCTACTGGCCATGGCTTTCCTCCTTCGCGGTGGGATCGTCCCACCCGTATTCTACAACAAACCGGGCACCCATGCCTGGCAATTGCCGCGCTAAGACAACCTCCTGGAACAGCAGTCCGGATCTAAGCTCACCTGACAGCCAGTCCCAGGAAATAGGGCCACAGCACCAAACCCAGGATAGCCTGCCACCAAACCAGCTTGGCAAACGCAATGGTGAACAGCCAGCCGATGAACCAGAAGATGCCCATGCCGGCATCCACCCGGACGGGGGTTGTGTTACTCATGGAAATCATCTCCTTTCATAAAGTAGCGCTTTGAGCAGAGCACCAATCCAAATGCGACCAGCAGCGGAACGACGAAGACAGCCACCAGATGGAAATCGCGCAGGAGTGCCATGCGATCGATGAACTCCATTTCGGTGGCTGGCAGATCCATGAGGCTGACCAGATCGTAAAAACTGTACCGCCAAAAGGTCAGCAGCGATGAAAGCGCCAGGAGGGCGGTGTAGACCAGTGCGCCCCACCAGGCCCAAATCGCCCGCCGGGCGATCCCGTAGGTGAGCACTCCAGCGACCAGGATGCACATTGACATGACTCGCGCCGACTGGCGCCCCAGCAAGACCTGCCCGAAGAGCGGGACCAGACCTTGAAAGAAGATGGCGATGTGCAGGACGAGTATGATGATGAGCAGCAGGAGCAGCAGGGACAATATCCGCAGAGGATATCTTTCCGTCCAGTATGTGTTTGAGTCGTGCCTAGCAAAGGCGGCGCTGACTTTTTCGCTATGGTAGAACCACAGTGCAAGGAGCGGCAGCAGTACCAGGAAGATCAGCGAAGCTAATCCTACAAGGGCCATGCGGAACAGCAGGGCCTCACGACCCAGGTCCAGCCGCAGCGCAGTGGGCACCAGGAGCAGGAAATTTACCACCAACAGGAGCCCCGCCCCGAGCCAGAACCAGCCGTAGAGCCGGGCGATGGTCAGCGCCCAGCGGCGCAGCTTCAGGTGCCCGATACCCAGCGGCAGGCACAGGGCAGCAATTACATAATAGCCGATATTCTGCACCACCAGGGCGGCAAACCACAACGAGCCGAATCCAAAACCCGCATAGTAAAAGCGACCGCCATCGGAAAACAAGTAGAAGACAAATATCTCTAGCGGCCCGTAGAAGGCGGCAATAAGGCCTACCGCGACCAGGACCAACCCGGTCAGGCGCAGGAATATGTGAATCAACCTGGACATTATCTCACCACGATGTGGACCGGAGCGGCAACGAAGACCAAGTAGGAGAGGATTACTCTCGTACCCTTATTATGACACGAAAAACGTCCGGCATTCAATTGGGAATTGGGTTAATTAGTGCTAATGTGCGCCTCCTTGACACACGTTTTGGGTAAGATATAATCTAGCCATTAATTACAAAGCTTGTCTGAAATATCAGGTACAGTACTGGGAGGAAAAACAATGACGCGTCCGAGCTGGATCGGACAGACCCTGGGTGGGCGCTACCGCATCGACGATATTCTTGGGCAGGGGGGCATGTCTGCCGTTTACAAGGCTTACGACCCCAACCTGAAGCGCGTGGTGGCAGTGAAGATGATCCACTCCCACCTGGCTGATGACCCCAAGTTCGTCATCCGATTCGAAGAAGAAGCCGCGGCGGTGGCCCAACTGCGGCACCCGAACATCGTGCAGGTCTTTGACTTCAACCACGATGGCGACCTGTACTACATGGTGCAGGAGTTTGTGGCCGGGGAGACACTGCAGGAGCGCCTGCGGCGCCTCAACCGGAGCAACCGGCGCATGCCACTGAACGAAGCCATCGGCTATATCATCAACATCTGCGATGCGGCCGGGTACGCCCACCAGCGCGGCCTGGTGCACCGCGATATCAAGCCTGCCAACGTGATGATCGACATCCACAACCAGGCGATCCTGATGGATTTCGGCATCGTCAAGATCACCGGGGGCGAGAAACATACCGCCACCGGAGCGGTGGTGGGCACGGCGCTGTACCTGCCACCGGAGCTGATCCGCGGCGAGGTCCCCGACCCGCGTTCCGACCAGTACTCCCTGGCTGTGACGCTGTTCGAGGCCGTCAGCGGCAGGCCGCCGTACGAAGCCGATTCGGCGATGACGCTGATGATGATGCATCTCAACGACCCGCTGCCCGACCTGCGCCAGCTTCGCCCGGATATACCACCTGGGCTGGCAGCGGTGATCGAAAAAGCGCTGGCGAAGAGCCGTGAAGAACGCTATAACACGATGGCAGATTTTGCCAACGCCCTGCGCGGGGTGCTGGCCTCTCTAAGCAGCGTCGCACCGGCAGCCACAGTAGCTGACGAACCCGCGCCTCCGGCACAGCGGCCCACAGACGGCATCCAGGCAGCGGCGGCGCTTATCCCCAAGACAGCGGCGGAAATACCACCCAGCGGGCCAGCCGCGGCGCTGCCCGTGCAGCCGGTTCCATCTCCCGGGCGGCTCGAGGCGACCGTGGATGAGCCGATCTACTCCAGCGCACCGCGGCCTACCGCCATGCCGCACTCCCAAGAGCCTTTGCCGGCTGCTGCATCTGCATCTGTGGCTGCGTCGCAGGCTCAGCCGGCCGTCCCGCCGGCGGTCGCGTATCCATCTGCACCTGTGGGTGCGGCGCCGTCCCGGAATAACCTGATGCTGTGGGGCGGAATCGCCGCCGCAGCAGTGATCATCCTGGTGGTGCTGGGATTTGCCCTGCGCGGCGGGGGGGGATCCAACAACCCACCTGCCGTCCCGGCGGTGACGACAGCCCCAGCCGCCACACAGGAGGCCGTAGCTGCCCTCCCCACCGCCGAGCCGAGCGCCACGCCCACCCCTACGCTCACGCCTACCATCACCCCCACATCGCCGCCCACGGCGACGCCCACTATCACACAGTCGCCCACGCCCACCATCCCCGCCGGCGTGCCCTTCGCGCGCATCAACGCCATCACCACCAACGATGGCGGCACATACGTGGTGGAATTCGAGACCTTCGAGTACACCGTGGCCCCGGGTAGCCCGCACGTGCACTTCTTCTTCAACACGGTGCCCCAGGACCAGGCCGGTGTGCCAGCCGACCCCAACAACTGGTGGATGTACGACCAGCCCAGCCCGTTCACAGGCTACCGCACTTCGCACCGCCCGGCGGCTGCCACCCAGATGTGCATCCTGGTGGCTAACCCCGACCACAGCGTGCAGGTGAACACGGGCAACTGCATCACCTTGCCGGACGTGAACGCGGCCGTGCCGGTCTTCGATGATCCCTGCCTGGCAGGCCCTGGCGATGCTTACCCCAGCCTGGGCCAGCTCGGCGCCGGGCAGGTGCTGCTGGTGACGGGCATCTCGCCCGACGAAGCCTGGTGGACGACGGATAACCCCGGCAGCCCGGGCCAGACCTGCTGGCTGCAGCGCAGCCGCTCCGACTTCTCCGGCGATCTGAGCACCTTGCCTTTGGCAGAAGTGCCCCCGCCGCCCGAGGGCAGCCAGGCCGGCATGTCTGTCCAGATCAACCAGATCACGAGCGACGACCAGGGGCGCTACGTGGTGGACTTCTCCACCAGCGGCTTTACCCCTGCCCTGCCCGGATCGCCCCACATTCATTTCTTCTTCGACACCTTTACCGCCGACCAGGTAAGCGGGGCGACGGGCGGCAACCGCCTGATGTGGGGAGAGGCCTCGCCTTTCACGGGCTATACCCAGGCAGACCGCCCCGAAGGGGCCTCCCAGCTATGCGCGCTGGTAGCTGATCCGAATCATAACGTCATCGAGGGCAGCGGCAACTGCGCAGCGCTGCCAGATGTGAACCCTCCAGCCTCCTTCCAGGCTACGCTGGATCAAGCGCGCTCCTGGCCGCTCTCTTTCCAGGAAAGCTTTGACGATGACCAGAACGGCTGGAACACCGGCCCAGAGAGCCCGCCTGATATTGGCTCCATCGACCGGCGCATCGAGAATGGGCGTTACCGCTGGGAAGTGAACGATCTGCAGCCGATCCCCTGGTGGGCAGCCACCGACAAGGTGAACGCGCTCGATTTTTACCTGGCTGCCACCGCCCGGCAGGTATCTGGACCGGCATCTGGTGAATACGGCTTGATCTTTCGAAAGAATGCCAATCAGGACTTTCTGGCATACAAGATCAGCGATGACGGCCGCTACGCCCTGTACCTGTGGCAGAACTCAACCTGGCAGCCATTGATCGATTGGAGCGAGACAGATGCTGTCTTGCCCGGCGAGGACAACCGCATGGAAGTCGTCGCCAGGAACGACACGGTATATCTGGTATTAAACGGCGAGATGATCGGGCAGTATAGCCCGGCAGGGCTGGATGCGGGTCAGCCGGGCTTCATCGCCAGCACCAAAGCCCCTGGTGGGGCAGGCCTGTGGGAGTTCGACGATCTCGAAGTGCGCACCCCATATGTTTATTAACAGGACTTCGGCAGTTGGTGAGTGATTGGGTGTATTTAGGCGGGCGCAACCCGCCTAAACACACCCAACCTCTCCTGAAGTGCGTAACTCCTTATTAATCTACGGGCAGGTAGTATGGAAAACAACTACGGAAAACTGGTCTTGCTTTCCGAAGGCGGCCCGGAGCAGGAATACGAGCTGGGCAAATCCCGCATCACCCTGGGGCGGTCGACCACCAATGACATTATCCTATCCGACAGCCGGGCTTCGCGCAGCCATGCCCGCCTGGAATGCGGCCCGGCAGGCTGCACCCTGGTGGACCTGGGCTCATCCAACGGCAGCTATGTGAACGGGCAGAGCGTGCAGCACGCCCTGCTGCAGCCGGGTGACCTGGTGGCGCTGGGGGGCTCCACGCTGCGCTACGAGCTTGCCCCCTTGACCCAGGTAGCCGGCATGACGGTCATCGATGTCGAAGCCGACCTGGACCATGCCATGGACCAGGAAGTGCTGCCGTTTGCCGTCAACGAGACGGACCATCCGCGCCTGGTGGTGGTGACGCCGCGCCGCACCTGGGAAGTGCCGCTGAGCGATCTGGATGTACTCAGCATCGGGCGCACCGACGCCAACCAGCTCGTCCTGGAGCACCCCAAAGTGTCCCGCCACCACGCCGAGGTACAGTGCCGGGGCAGCCTGTTCGTGCTGCGCGACCTGGGCTCGACCAACGGCACCTGGCACGGCGAGGCACGCGTGGACCAGCTCGTCCTGCAGGACGGCGATGAGTTCAGGATCGGTGATGCTACGATCGTCTTCAAGAGCGGCTTCCTGGAGGAATCGCTCACCATGGCAGATGACAGCCTGCCGAAGGGTTCTGCCCGGCGGATCGTGGTGTTCGTGCCCGGCATGATGGGCAGCGAGCTGTGGCGCGGGCGCGAGCGCATCTTCCCCCACATCAAGACCCTGTTCACCAACCCCGAGACCCTGCAGTACCCGCTGCCCGCCGAGCCGCGCAAGATCGTAGACGAAGTGGTGATCGTCCCCAACCTGATCAAGCAGGACCAGTACAACCGGCTGGGCGACTACCTGGTGGAAGAACTGGGCTACCAGCGCGGGGTCGACTTCTTCGAGTTCGCTTACGATTGGCGCCAGGACGTGCGCCTGTCGGCGCAGCAGCTGGGAGCGCTGGTCGAGAGCCTGCCGCGCAGCCAGCCGCTGGTGATCATCGCCCACAGCCTGGGCACGATGGTCAGCCGCTACTACATCGAGCGCCTGGGCGGGAAAGGGCGCGTGGAGCGCGTGATCCTTATGGGCGGTCCGCACCGCGGCGTGGTGAAAGCCCTGACCAGCCTGCTGAGCGCCCCCGACCTGCTGCCCTTCGGGATCATGGGCGAACGCCTGCGCCAGGTGAGCATGACCTTCCCTGCCAGCTACCAGATCCTGCCCACCTACCCGCTGCCGGTGGGCCTCAGCGGTGAAAAGGTCAACTTCCTGGAAGATGAGAGCTGGCTGCCGGAGCAGTACCGCCCGATGCTGCGCGCGGCGCGGGACTTCCGCCGCGAGCTGGGCGTGCGCTCCAGCATCCCGGCGATCTCCATCTTCGGCTACGGACTGAAGACCGTCGCCGGCGTAACCATCCAGAGGGATGCGGCGGGGGCAATTACGAAGGTCGACTACCGCTCGGCTCCGAGCGGCGACTCGACCATCCTGGAGCACAGCACGGTGCTGGAAGGCAGCGAGATCCACCCGGTGCAGCAGTACCACGGCTCGCTGTTCGTGGACAAAGACGTCAAGATGCGCCTGAAGTTGGAGCTGACAAGGCCGTTCAGCGGCTGAGCACGATCCGGCAGGCTGTGCAGGTAGGACACTACTTCGCAATTTGCAGGATGCGGTAGGCGCCGCGGGCAACGATCACAAATACGATTGCCCCAATGATCAAGTCGGGGACTTTGGAATTGGTCCCCAAAACCAATATGCCCGCAATAATCACCCCCATATTGATGATCACATCATTGGATGTAAAGATCATACTGGCGCGCATGTGGGCTTCGGTGTTTTTGCTCTTTTGAAGCAGGTACAGGCTGGTGGCGTTCCCTATCAACGCCAGTATCGAAACAAGGATCATGGTTTGGAACATGGGGACTTCGCCGAAACCGAGAAAACGCCGGATTACTTCGCTGATCCCCAAAATGGCCAGGATTATCTGGAAGTAGCCGCTGGCTCTGGCAACGTCCTTCTTCCTGGCAGCCGTCCCGCCGACGGCTAATAACGCCAGCCCGTAAACCAGGCTGTCCGCCAGCATGTCCAGGCTATCGGCAACCAGCCCCATTGAGCTGGAAATAAATCCCGCCAATATTTCAAGGACGAAAAAGGCAAAGTTGATGGACAGAACCTGCAGGAGCAGTTTCCGCTCGGCGCCCTCATGGCTGGCGGGCAAATAACCATCCGCGGCGCTGGTTTCCAGGTGCGAGGCATCCAGCTGCAATCCGTCGATCTCGTCGAAAATAGGCCAGTAATCGCCGGTGTGGTAAACATCCAGCCTGCGACCCGGAATATCGAACTGCAGGGCAGTGACGTTCTTGAAATCTTGAAGCTTCAGACGGATCAACTGTTCTTCAGACGCACAATCCATTTTTTGAATGATAAAGGTTGATTTCTGCATACTTCATTTCAGATTATCGGCCAGATCTTGGGTAAGAGCTTCGGGCAGCTAAGGGCCTCGAGCCAGGCTGTCAGCCTCGGGATTTAGGCGCTAATTCCATGCTCCAATCCGTCGGCTGCAGGGAGATGTCGGGCGGGAAGCCGCTGGGGGCGAAATACCCGTCGCCCGCCACCTTCAGGCAGTCGGGGAAGACATCCATGTATCTAGCAATCACCTGCTTTATGAAGGAGGGGTCTTCGCCGGAGACGGAGAGCAGGGCGAAGATCTTCAGGCTGCCTTCCTGGCTGGACCACACTTCGGAGCGCTTCAGCTTCAGATCGGCGAACTTGCGCGCCTGTGCAGCTGCGTCTGCGCCGCACAGATCGTAAGCGATGGCGTTGATGTCCGCAGGCATGTCGGCGCAGTACAGGTTGAGCAGGTGCCTGGCGTGCCGTCCGCCGTCAGGCATGTTGATTGTCAGGTCAATGGTATAGTTGGCTGTCATAGTATTGCTTTCTACCTTTTATCCTGGCCCGGCAGGGTGCATACCTGCGAGCAGGAATAACAAGCTGTTCGGCTGGGATATCCAGCTTCATTCCATAATTCCGAATTAGCCGTCAATTCGATATAGATGAACTTTACCTGACATATGATCTAAAAGCAATCGAGAAAACTTCTTGGCTATATCGATAGCCTTTTTCTTTTTTGTTAACGCTGTCATTTTTTGTTCCTGGCGCCGAAGGCGTCCATCTAACTGCCTGGAGCCAGGCCGCCCGGCGGAAGCTGGAGCCGTTCGTTATTCTTTCATTCGCCTTCTGAATACGACGGTGAGGGGCGCGGCGTTGACTATCAGTACAAGCCAATCGATGGATAGCACTATGACCTCAAAGCGATCCTGCCTGTCGAGTCCTTAGGTGGCTGAGATGAACGCCAGAGCAACAACCACCAGAACAAAGGCGATGACGAATATCCACCGAACTGCGGATTCCAGCCGGCCTTCGTTGGCAAACACAGGGGCCACGAACAGAAAGGAAAGACTCATGATGCGATAGCCGAGTGGGTCAGGATTCCAAGTCGGATTTATTCTTCGGGGACCTTCTGGCTCGATTCGGACATAGATTGTTAGATCGTGACGACGATGGGTGGGATGGGAGCCTGGACGGTGCCACAAAGCCTCTGCAGATCGCATATATTATATAACAAGCTGCTGCATGGGTAGCCAGTTGGGGTAATACCAAACAATTACTAAAGACATGTGTTTCAGTATGGGGATCGATTAATGGAGAATGCCTTGCACCTTGGCGATTACCACGTACTTGACCGGAATCTCCCAGCAAGGTAAAATCTGAATCCCAATCACGCGGGCGTCGCCAAGTGGTAAGGCATCAGCCTTCCAAGCTGACATTCGCCGGTTCGAATCCGGTCGCCCGCTCTCGTGGGCCCGTAGCTCAGCGGCAGAGCGGACGGCTCGAATGGGCTGCCGGGGGAGCAATCTCCCGGTGACACCTGCCAAAGTCGGGGAAGCCTTCACCCGTACGCGGGAATGGTGATCCCGAGCCAAGCTCCGGTTGCACACCGGAGAAGGTGTAGAGACTGGACGGCAGGCGCCCTTATGGGGCGAAGGGACAGTCCAGCCCACAAACCCGCCAGGGGCAGCGAAAGCTGCAGTGGGACGCATAACCGTTTGGTCGTAGGTTCGAACCCTACCGGGCCCATAACGCCGGATGACGACGCACCGCAGTGGTGCGTCGTCATCATTATGAGCTGAACCATGAGAGGAATCCAGGCAACCGTGGACGAGAGAGAAGCCCTGAAGCAAACCATCGCTGAGCTGGAGGCCCGGCTGGCGGATCTGAAGCGGCGCCTGCCGGCGCACTCCATCACGCCGGCGATGATCGCCGAGCTGGATGAGCTGGACGAGCGCCTGGAGGAGGCCCGGGAGGCGTTAAGTTCGCTCACCGAAGAGAATTCACCGCGCAGCACGCAGAGTACGCAAAGAAAATAAAAATTACCCTTAAGCGCTCATTGCACCTGGCGCACTTTGCGGCCTGGCGGTGAGATTTCTAGCCCCTATGGCTGAGGCTCCTCCAGCAGGAGCAGTGGGTTAATGTGCACGAAGCTGCCGCTCACCCGCCACTGGCAGTAAGCCGCCATCTCCTCCGGCGAGGCGGCGGTGTCATAATGCGCCATGCCGCTGAAGTGCGCGCCCGACGGCCCGATGCGCGCCTCCAGGTGCAGGTGCGGATTGAGGGCGTTGCCGCTGCCCCCGATGGCGCCGATGACCTGCCCGCAGGTCACCGGATCACCCGGCGATAGGAGCGGCGGCTCGAGCAGGTGGGCGTAGAGCAGGTAGAGCGAGCGCTGATCAAAATCCCAGGGTGGGGAGGCTTCCGGCGTCGGGCAGGTAAGGGCGCTGCGCACCTGGGGCGTAGCGGGAACGGAGGGCAGGTCCAGCAGCTCCAGCCAATCGGAGGGCAGGGCGTCCAGGGGGGTTTCGACCAGCAGGGCATTGCCGTAAGGGAAGCGCTCCTTCACCACCATAACCGCGCGCCCCTCCAGCAGGGCCTGCACCGGCAGGCCGGACAGGGCAATGCCGTCCTGGAGCTGGGCCAGGTCAATGCCCTGGTGGGGGTCGTCGGATCCAAAAGGAGGCGGGCTGTAGGGATTGGCGATCGCCTCGGGCAAATCAGCCGGCGAGAAGCCCTGCAATGGCGAGCAGACGCGGAAAGCCAGTGCAGGAGTTGTCCCCACCGGGGGCGGCGTGAGGGACGCGGTCGCGCTCGCAGGCGGGGAGGCGCTGCGGGTCGCAGCTCGGGATGGCTCGATTCGAGGTGAGACCGCCGGCGCCGGCGAGGGAGAAGCTGTTGTGGAAATGCACGCCGAAGACAGGCAAGCCAACAGCAGGCAAATCAAAAGGTGGGCACATTTGCGGGAGAACATCAGGGACAATTATAACGAGATCAGCAACTTGAGGAAGGCGGCACCGCGTCCAGGCAGTCGATGCGCCGCCGATCAATAACAGGCCGAGATAGCCAAGTGGGAATCCCCCATCACCCTTTGGGTACTTCCCCCATTGTCGCTGCCCATCCCCACTCCTATAATTACAAAATCCCCCACGCTTTTGCTAACTGCCGGGTAAATTTACCGGAGGGTGGTATAGGGACAGCGGTCCGGTTTCGGCGCACCAGCGCCGGCCAGGCCAGAGAACAGCTTATCAACAAACACTATTTATTGGAGCAATGGAAAGGATTGAGAATGAGTAACGGTTCCCTACACAAGCTATTCGAAAAAGAGATCCAGGATTTGTACAGCGCCGAAACTCAACTGATCGATGCGCTGCCCAAAATGGCGCAGGCGGCAACATCGGCTGAGCTACAGCGCAGCTTCAAGGATCACTGGCACGCGACCAAGCGGCAGAAAGAGCGCCTGGAAGAAGTAGCCCGGATGGCTGGCTTTTCGCCAGAGGGCAAGGAGTGCGTCGGCATGCAGGCGCTCATCGAAGAAGGTGAGGAAGTTATCAAAGAGGATATGCCCGGCGCGCTGCGAGATGCTGCGCTGATCGTGGCGGCGCAGAAAGTGGAGCACTACGAGATGGCCAGTTACGGCTCGGTGCGCACCTTCGCTCAAATGATGGGTATGCAGCAGGAGGCAGCCATCCTGCAGAAGACCCTGGATGAAGAAGGCGAAACCGACCACAAGCTCTCAGCGCTGGCAGAGAGTCATATCAACGCTCAGGCTTTGGGGCTATCCAATTAACTTGAGCAGAAATTGAAGATTAAGGAGTCTACTATGCCTATGCAAATCGATTCGATGCACAAGCTGTATGTTGACCTTTTGAAGGACCTGTACAACGCAGAGACCCAGCTCCTCGAGGCCTTGCCCAAGATGGCAAAAGGCGCCCACTCGGCAGAACTGCGCCAGGGTTTCGAAGCGCACTTGAGCCAGACACGGGGTCAGGCGAAACGCCTGGAACAGATCTTCTCCGGTTTGGAGTTCAGTCCCAACGGCAAAAAGTGCGTTGGCATGGAGGGTCTGATCAAAGAGGGCGAAGAAATCCTTCAGGAAGACATGCAGCCCTCACTGAAGGACGCCGCGCTGATCGTGGCAGCACAGAAAGTGGAGCACTACGAGATGGCGGGTTATGGCACGGCGCGCACATTTGCCGAGATTTTGGGCGAGACCGACGCCATCCGCCTCCTGCAAGAGACTCTAGACGAAGAGAAGCAGACAGACGACAAGCTGACACAGCTCGCACAATCCCACATCAACCGTCAAGCTATTGGCCTGGATAGACACGACTCTGGAAGATCGTGATTATTGCGTAACCAACATCAGGAAACCCTTCGCCTATTCGAAGGGCTTCCTGATGATTAATCCGGCGCGCTGCGGATATGCACCTATCGGCGCACTCCATTCCTCTAGTTCGGCGAAGAGCGCACTGCATAAACCTTTGCGCACTTTGCGCCTTGGCGGTTCGACCTTCTATCACTACACAAAATCCTGGAGACCCTTCAGTCGCAAAGATCGCTCCATCAGGGTGACAAGGAATAAACCTTTGCGCACTCTGCGCCTTTGCATCTTTGCGTTAATCTCTTACGAAGACGCGCCCAGCGCTCAGACCATGCTGCGGTAACGTGGGTCCAAGGCATCGCGCAGACCGTCGCCGATCAGGTTCCAGCCGGCTGAGAAGAGCACGATCGCCGCACAGACAGGCAGGAAGGTGTACCAGTATTGCAGGGCGTGACCTGGAGCGCCGATGATCCAATCGCGGGCCGAGTAGAGTATCTCGCCCCAGTCGGCTTCCATGATCGTCCCTTGATGCTGGCCGATCAGGCCGATGAAGGTGAGCGAGGTGACCAGCACGACGGTGGCGCCGACGTCGAAGGTAACCAGGGCAATCAGCCCGTGGGTGCTGTTGGGGAGCAGGTGGCGGATGACGAGGCGCAGGTTGGGCACGCCGGTCGAGCGAGCTGCCTGGATATAGATCTTCTCGCGCTCTGCCAGCACGTTGCCGCGCACCAGGCGGGCATACGGCATCCAGCCGAAGATGATCAGGGTCAGGATGACTACCATGTCCTGGTTGGAAGGTGTTACAAAGTACATACCCGCCGACCAGAGCTGGCGCTCAAAGCCGAACAGCGAGATCATCACCACCATAGCGGCGATCATGGGGAAGGCCATAAATGCGTCGGTGAGGCGCATAAGGACCGAATCGGCGGGGCCGCGGTAGTAGCCCGCCAGGAAGCCAAGCGGAGTCCCCAGCAGCGCCCGGCCCAGGGGGACGCTCAAGCCCAGCCAGAAGGCCGCCCGCGTCCCCCAGATGAGGCCGTAATAGACATCGAACTGGAAGGAGAGCAGCCCGAGCGGGAGGCCCGGTTGAGGGGGGGTGGGTAAAGGGCTTGTTCCATATCTAGGAATGAACATGGGGCTGTCGCTCCCCACCGGCGGAGCCAGCACGGGGGCTAGGATTGCGGCGGCGGCGAAGATCAGGATGATCACACTCCCGACCAGCAGGGAGGGGCGCTTCAGATGGCGCAGGGAGCTCATAGCTGCCCTTCCCTCTCTCCGCTCTCGATACGGATGCGCGGGTCGGCAAAGACGTACAGGATGTCGGTGATCAGGCTGGTCAGTAGGACGATCAAGCAGCTGAAGAGGGCGAAGCCGACCGTGACCGGGATCTCGCTCGCCAGGAACGTGTTGACCACGCCGCGCCCAATCCCGTTGAAGTGAAAGACCACCTCCACGACGCACACGGTGGTGATCAGGGTGGTAGCGGCCGTCCCGCCGACCGAGAGCACCGGCAGGAGCGCATTGCGCCGGGCGTGATCACGGATTACCCGGCTCTCGGGGAGGCCTTTGGAGCGGGCGGTGGTGATATAGTCGTGCCCCAGCACTTCCAGCAGGGAGGAGCGCATCAGGCGCGCCAGCAGGGCCCATTCGATCAGGGCCACGGTGAAGGCCGGCAGCACCAGGTGGCGCAGGGCGTCGACGAAGATGCGCATTTCCCCGTTGAGCAGGGCGTCCACGGTGAGCAAGCCGGTATACGAATGGAAAGCCTGCGAGCGGACGATGGGGCCGGCCCAGATGCTCAGGCGCTCGGGGGGAAACCAGCCGTTCCAGGCATAGAAGACATTGAGCAGGATCAGCGCCAGGATGAAGGATGGGAACGCCCAGCCGATAAAGATCGCCGAGCGGATCAGGTAATCTGGCAGCCTGTCGCGCCGGTAGGCGGCCTGGCTGCCCAGCGCCAGGCTGAGCAGGATGGCGGGGATCATCGCAAACAGGATCAGCTCGGTGGTGGCGGGCAAGCGCTGGAGGAGACCTTCCAGCACAGGCTGCCGCCAGGAGGGTGAATAGCCCCAATCGCCATGCAGCAGGCTGGATATCCAGCGCGTGTACTGCACGGCGGGCGGCTGGTCCAACCCGTAGCGCTCGATGGTGACCTGGACCAATTTGGCTGCTTCCTCTTCAGATAGGTTCGACCGGGTGGAGGGGAGGTAGACCACCACGCGCTCCTCGGCAGGCAGCTGCAGGATGAGGAGGAATATGATCACCGTCACCAGGAACATGATGACGGGCAGGGTCAGAAGCCTGCCAGCGATGGTTTTGAACAGCCCGGCCTCCAGAGAAGTGAGATGCTTAAACCGCAGATGGCGCGGTCAGTATTGATCTATATTATTAACCGTCACCAGCGGCAAAATGTTCACAGAAACCACCGCAGAGACGCAGAAGGCGCAGAGTTTTCAGCTTTTTTTCTAACTTACTTTGCGTTCTTTGCGTCTTCGCGGTAAATTACTTCTACAGCACCTGCCCCAGGTCGATGCCGCGGGCCGCGGCGCGCGCCAGCCGCCAGTCGTCCTCGCTGAGCGGAGGCGCTTCTATCTCCGCCTCCGGTCGCCGCACCAGCCCCAGTGCGCCCTCGGCGCAGGTCAGCACGCACACACCGCAGCCGGTACAGCGCCGGGCATCCACCCGGGCGACGATGCCCTCCAGGCTGAGCGCCCCAAACTGGCAGGCATCCAGGCAGTCCTGGCAGCCGCTGCAGCGCGCTTCATCCACCTGGATGACGAAGGGCGAGCGCGCCACCACGTCCGCAATGCCCAGCTCGACCAGGCCGCGCAGCACCCCGCACGAGCAAGTGCAGCAGCTGCAGATATACCAGTTGCCGCGCTGGTTGTTGCTGACCGAGTGCACCAGCCCGGCGCGGGCGGCGCGCTGCAGCGTCTCCAGCGCCTCGTCCTGCGTCACGGCGCGCAGGTCGCTGCTGTGGTCGAAAGCCCCTGGCTTGCTGCTCATCGCCAGACACACATCGATCGGGTGCTGGCAAGCCTGGCCGATGAGGGCCTTTTGTTTTCTGCAGATGCAGTCCAGCACGCCCCAGGCCTGGGCATTGGCAACAATCTGGGCGGCGCTCTCGTACGGGCGGATCTCCAAATCTACCCGCACGCTCTCGCCCACCGGGATGACACGGTGCACAGGTGGGGAGACGCCCAGGATGCCGTTAAAAGCCTTTTTGTAGTAGTCCTCGAACAGGAGCGCCAACGCAGCGTCCAGACGCCCGATCTGATTCTCGTAGATGCCCACCACGAAGGGCAGCAGCCCGTAGCCCACGCCATCTTCAACCCGCCCGGCGGAGATCAGCCCGCGCCGCGCCATGCTTTTGAGCATCAATCTCACCTGTTCGGGGTCGCAGCCGGTCCGGCTGGCAACCTGCTCAGGCGTTTCGCGGCTCAGGCGCAGGCTGGCTGCCAGCTCGGCCTCCTCGGGGCCGAACAGGCAGGCCAGCAGGCGCAGCTCGCTGCCGTCCTGGGTGGGTGGGAATCCGTTGGGCAGGCTGTCCAGGCGCTGCGCCAGGCGTTGGTAAGGATTATCAGTCATCGAAGCCTCCTTTGGCATTTGCCGTGCATTTGTAAGATACAGGAAATCCACCGGGGCGGCAAGTGACGAATATCCTCAAATAACCGCACCCCAATTTCCCACGATTTGGCTATTGACAAACCATCAGAATACGAGTATTCTATATAGAGAATATAGTCTATAGAAACACTATACTTTTGCTCAACTAACCTCCTGAGGAAAGAACAAAGTCGTATGCGGCTATCCAAGCGTGGTGAGTACGGCCTGCGGGCCATGATCGACCTGGCGACCTGGAACCATGAAGCGGAAATGTTCCAGATCAAAGACATTGCCGCGCGGGAGCAGATCCCGCCCAAGTTCCTCGAGCAGATCTTGCTCAGCTTGAAGAACGCCGGGCTGCTGCACAGCAAGATGGGTGTGGGCGGCGGATACTATCTGGCAAAGCCGGCTAATGAGATCACCCTGGGACATATCTTCCGCGTTTTGGATGGCCCCCTGGCTCCGATCCGCTGCGTCAGCCAGATGGCATACGAGCCATGCGGCTGCCCCGACGAAGAGACCTGCGGTCTGCGCCTGGTGATGCTGGATGTGCGCAACGCCATCGCCGATATCCTGGATCACACCACTCTGGCAGATGTTGCCCAGCGCGTCGAGCTGGCCCAGGCCCTGCTGGGGGAAGCAAAGCAGCCCACAAAAGAATCCGAGTGACCCGTCGATCTGCTGCCTGAGTGGAGATAAACACTTGGAAAATCAGCCGGCTGGTATTAAGGGAAGATTGTATTTTGAGGATCGAATAGGAGAATACCGATGAAAAGCAATTGGATCACACCCATTTGGACGATCACGGCCCTGCTAACCCTGCTCAGCCTGCTGGCTGGCTGCGGCGGTGCAGCAACCGAAGCTCCCGGATCGGGCGAAGAAGCTTCCCAGGCATCTGGCGAGCCGGTCAAGCTGATCCTGGGCGCGTACACCACGCCGCGCGAGGCCTACCGGGAGCTGATCCCTATCTTCCAGGCGCAGTGGAAAGAAAAGACCGGGGAAGAGGTGGTCTTCGAAGAATCCTACCTGGGTTCAGGCGCACAGTCCCGCGCCATTGTGGAGGGCTTCGAGGCCGATATCGCCGCCCTATCCCTCGAAGCTGACATCACCCGCATCCAAAACGCGGGCCTGATCACCCATGACTGGAAGAGCGGCGAGTACAAGGGCATGATCAGTACATCTATCGTAACCTTCGCCGTACGTCCGGGCAATCCGGAGGGCATCCAGGACTGGGCCGACCTGGGCAAAGAGGGGCTGGAGATCCTGACCCCCAACCCAAAAACCAGCGGCGGAGCGATGTGGAATGTGCTGGCTTTGTACGGCGCGGCCAAGCGCGGCTTTGTGGAGGGCGTGCCGGCAGACGATGAAGCCGCGGCCCAGGAGTTCCTGCTCAAGGTGCTGGGCAACGTTACCGTGATGGACAAAGGCGCGCGTGAAAGTATCACCAACTTCGAGAAGGGGGTGGGCGACCTGGCCATCACCTACGAGAACGAGGTGCTGGTCGGTCAGCAATCTGGCCAGACTTATGAGCTGGTTATCCCGCGCTCGACTATCCTGATCCAGAACCCGGTGGCTCTGATAGACACCTATGTAGACAAGCACGGCACGCGCCCGGTCGCTGAGGCCTTTGTCGAGTTCCTGTTCTCGCGTGAAGCCCAAGAGGTCTTTGCCCGGCACGGGCTTCGCTCGGTCGATCCTGAGGTTGCCAGGGCGACAGCCAGCCAATACCCGGAAGTCGAGGATGTGTTCAACATCGATTATTTTGGCGGTTGGGAGCAAGCCATTCCAGACTTCTTTGGAGACGACGGCATATACTACCAAACCATTACAAAGGTGCAGGGGCCAGGATAATAAGCCTATCTGGTGCCAGGAATATCGGGTTGTCAGGCGATGTCAGGGCCGTCTGGCAACCTTTTCTTCCTCTCTCTTACCTGCCAGCTTAATTTATAATGTAATCCATAGAGCTTTCGGATCATTATTCTGCAAAATTCAGCTTCACCCCGTACGAATGAGCAATCACCTGATGCGGGAGAGAAGATCTTATGTCTATTATTCTTGAACAACTCACCAAGCGCTACGACGGGCACCCGGTGGTCAACAACGTCTCCCTGGAGGTAGGCGACGGCGAGTTCTTCGTCCTGCTGGGGTCCAGCGGGAGCGGGAAGACCACCATCTTGAGCCTGATTGCCGGGCTGACCGGGGCGGATCACGGGCGGGTGCTGCTTCACGGGCGAGATGTCACCTATTTACCCACCCAGGAACGCCGGGTGGGCTTCGTCTTTCAAAACTATGCCCTGTTCCAATACATGAGCGTGGCTGAGAACGTCGAGTTTGGTCTCAGCATCCGCAAGGTCCCGGCGGCTGACCGCCGCAAGCGCCGGGATGAGCTGCTTGACCTGGTAGGCCTGGCAGGCCTGGGCAGCCGCATGCCGCGCCAGCTCTCAGGCGGACAGCAGCAGCGCGTGGCGCTGGCGCGCGCCCTGGCGTACAATCCGGATGTTCTGCTGCTCGACGAGCCGCTGGGCGCCCTGGACGCTAAGATCCGCGTCGAGCTGAGGCGCAACCTTAAGGCGATCCAGCGCAAGCTGGGTATCACCACGATCCTGGTCACCCACGATCAGGAAGAGGCCTTCGACCTTGCCGACCGCCTGGGGGTGATGAGCTTTGGACGCCTGCTGGAAGTGGGTACACCCGACGAGCTGTACCAGAAGCCTCAAACCGAGTTTGTGGCCTCCTTCCTGGGTTCCGGCAACCTCCTGCTGGGAAAAATCTCCGAGACGGGCGTCCAGCTTGGAGGGCTGCACTTTCCATTTACACAGGAAGCTCGCCGGGAGGTGGACGAAGGGCGTGTGCAGGTGCTCTTCAGGCCGGAGGATGTAGCCCTGGCGCCAACCCCAGAAGCGCTGGACTGCCCCGAGCTGGGGCAGGCAGTGGTCGAAGAGGTATCCTTCGGCGGCTCGTTCGAACGCCTGCGCCTGCGCCTGCCGCCCATACCAGGGGTGCGACCGCTCTCGCCACCGGTGGCTTTCGGCAGCAGCTCCATCCTGGTAGAGGCGACGCGCCTGCCCGACCAGGCCAGCCGCTTTCCGCTGGAGCCGGGCTCGCAGACCTGGGTAGGCATCCACCGCATCCATACCCTGGAACACCCCGGGCTGAGCTTTTTGATCGTCTCCGACGGCTCACGCCGCTCGGAAGCTGCTATCGCCCTGGGCGGGCAGATCGCCCGCCTAGCGCATGCACGCGTCACATTGATCGGCTGCGGCATGGAAGGCGAATCCATGCAAACCCATCTGCAGGAAGCCCGCAAACAGTTGGGCAGCGGGCTGGCGGCGCTGGACGAGCACACATTTCCCCACTCGCCGGCGCAGGCGGTGACGATGGCGATCGAACAGCAGCCCTACGACCTGGTGATCCTGGGCTTCGACCCTCGAGAAGATGTCCCGTTGGTCGAACAGCTATTACATGTTGGCGAGCATCACCTGCTGCTGGTGCCAGGCCCGCAGGGGACCCCGGTGCGGGCATTGATCTGCGTGGCAAGCGGCGAGCCCGGGAAGGATGACGTCCTGTTCGCGGGGCGGTTGGTGCGCCACCTGGGCGCAGAAGCGACCCTGCTCTCTGTACTGCCGCCGGCGAGCAAGGAAGCCGACTTGCAGCGGCGCGCGGAGCACTTCCTGGAAGGAGGTGTGCAGTCCCTCTCGCTGCTGGGCGTGCCTGCCAGGACAGCTATCCGCTCAGGCATCGTCGCCGATGAGATCGCCCAGGAGATGGCCCAGGGCGGTCACGACCTGCTTGTGCTGGGGGTGCCGCTGGCCAAACCCAGCGGCAGGGTATCCCTGTCTGGCCTGGTTGCTCAAATTCTCGATCGCGTGTCCGACCGGTCGATCCTGGTGGTGCGCTCGCACTACCTGGGCGCCAGGACCTATCCGATCATCAATGGATCGCGCGACAAACTCAGCACCAACGGTGGGAGATAATCGGGACCTATGAGCGCCATTGAAGCGGGTCAAACACCGGAGTACAAGCATACCGCTGTCCCTTCACTACCCTGGGGTCGCTGGGGGCTGCGCACAGCGGCATTAACCTACCTGACCCTGATGCTGATCATCCCGCTGGCGGTGATCTTCCAGGATGGGCTGCGAGAAGGGCTGAGTGGGCTGTGGGAGCAAGTGACCGCGCCGATCGCCTGGAGTGCGCTGATGCTGTCGCTGTGGACATCGGCGGTGATGACGGTGATCAACACAGTGATGGGAGCACTGACAGCTTATGTGCTGGTGCGCTACGAGTTTCCCGGCAAATCCTTGCTGAACAGCATAATCGACGTGCCGCTGGCGATCCCCACCCTGGTGACCGGTGTGATGCTGGTGGTGCTGTTTGGACCGCAGCAGGCGCTAGGCGCATGGCTTAAAGAGGAGTTCGACTTCTCGATCATCTTTGCCCCGCCCGGTATCATCCTGGCGTTGTTGTTCATCACCTTCCCCTTTGTCGTGCGCGCCGTACAGCCCGTGCTGATCGACATGGACCAGACCCAGGAAGAGGCTGCCACCACCCTGGGAGCGCGCGGCTGGTCGATCTTCCGGCGCATCACCCTGCCGCCTCTGGTGCTGCCGCTTGCCAGCGGGGCGCTGCTGAGCTTTGCCCGGGCGATCGGCGAGTTCGGGGCAATCGTCATCGTGGCGGGAAATATCCCGCTCTACTCCCAGACAGCAGCTGTGTACGTGCTGGGCGAGGTCGAGTCTGAGAACCGGCTGGGCGCCAGCGCGGTGTCAATCGTGATGGTCGCCATTGCTTTCAGCCTGATCCTGCTGGTCGGCTGGCTCCAGCGGCGCCGGCGTAAGGATAACCAATGAACTCATCCACGGCACGCGCGGTTTCCAAGCCAATCTCACGCGGCAGCGTGTGGATCAAGCGCGGTTTGATTGCCGTCGTCGTGATCTATGTGGGCGGCTTGATCCTGGCGCCGATCGCGGCGCTGGTGGCGGGTGCCTTCGAGCAGGGCCTGGGCGCCAGCCTGAAAGCGCTCAACCAGCCGGATGTCCTGTCCGCCTTCTGGCGCACGATCCAGATCTGCCTGATCGTAGTGGCTGTCCACACGGTTTTCGGTACGATCGTCGCCTGGATCATGGTGCGCGACCGCTTTCCCGGGCGCGAGCTGATCAACGGGCTGATCGATATGCCTTTCGCCATCTCGCCGGTGGTGGTGGGCTACATGCTGCTGCTGCTGTTCGGGCGCAACGGACTGTTGGCTCCCATCCTGACCGCAATGGATATCCGCGTGGCGTTCGCCTTTCCGGGCATGGTGTTAGCCACCCTGTTCGTGACCTTACCGTTCATGGTAAGGGAGCTGATCCCGATGCTGGAGGCCTTCGGCATCCAGCAGGAACAGGCTGCGGCGACCATGGGCGCCAGCAGCTGGCAGATCTTCTGGCGGGTGACCCTGCCGGCGCTGCGCTGGGGACTCATCTATGGCGTGACGCTGACCTTCGCCCGCGCCCTGGGCGAGTTCGGGGCGGTGCTGGTGATCGGAGGCGGCGTGCAAGGGCGCACGGAGACAGCCACGCTTTACATTTACCGTGCCCTGGATGAGCGCCAGTACGTGGGCGCCTACAGCGCGGCGATCGTGTTGGGGCTCTTATCGCTGGTGCTGGTGATCGGCACAGATTTGATCCGCCGCCGCGAGGCCAGCCGCAGCTGAGGGCGCATCAGCAAACCCTTTCAGCCGACCCGCAGCATCAGCCACCTGTAGGACGGCGCTTTCCCAGTTTCGGACTATAATAAATCTCAAGCTGCCAGCGCTTTTGTGCGGAAAGTAACGCGAACACGGATGGTTGGCTGGCATTTCGGTCCAGTTCATCCGTGTTCAATGGTCGAGAATAAAAAGCTCAGTGCGGCTGGATGGAGCGGTGTGATGGTCAAGCGATTGTGGTCTTTGCCTGTATTGCTGATCTGGATGCTCGGCGCATTTTACTCCCCGGCGGCTGCCCAGGGGAATGGACGGCTGGTGCTGAAGATGAGCGCCGATGGACCGGTCACGCCTGCCATGGCGGAGTACCTGCAGCGCGGCATCCGCCAGGCGGAGCAGAGCGGAGCTGAGCTGCTGGTCTTCGAGCTGAACACTCCCGGGGGCAGCGTGGACGTGATGCAGGCGATGGTGGAGATTCTCTTGGACAGCGATGTCCCGGTGGTGGTGTACGTTTCTCCAAGGGGAGCAATGGCGGGCAGCGCCGGGACGGTGGTCACCCTGGCAGGGCATGCCGCGGCGATGGCGCCCAACACGGCGATCGGCGCTGCCAGCCCGGTGGGGTCGGAGGGCGAGGACCTGGGCGAAACCCTGGAAGCCAAGCAAAAGAACATCATGAAAGCCACCGTACGTTCACTGGCGGAAAGGCGACCGGCAGAGGCGGTGCGCATGGCGGAGGCAACCATCGAGTCGGCGGAGGCTATCTCGGCCTCCGAAGCCCTGGAGATTGGCCTGGTGGATTTCGTCGCCGGCGACGTGAACGACCTGCTGCGCCAGATGGATGGCTTTACAGTTGAGATCAAAGGCGAGCAGCGTATTTTAGAGACCAGCGGCGCAGTGGTGGAGCAGGTGGACAGAACGTTCATCGAGCAGCTGCTGCAGGTGCTGACCAACCCGAACATCGTCTTCCTGCTGCTCACCATCGGGGTGCAGGCCGTGCTGATCGAGCTCTCCAGCCCGGGCGGCTGGATCGCCGGATTTATCGGGGTGACCTGCCTGGCGCTGGCAGCTTATGGATTGGGGGTGCTGCCGGTGAACTGGTTCGGATTGGTGTTCCTGGCAATCGCCTTTGTGCTCTTCATTCTGGATATCAAGGCCCCCACCCACGGAGCACTGACCGCGGCGGGCATCGCCTCGCTGATTGTAGGCGGACTGGTGCTGTTCAACTCGCCCAACGTGCCCGCCTTCCAACGCGTCTCGGTGCCGCTGGTGATCGGTACATCGATCGCCACCGGGCTGCTCTTCGTGGGCATCCTGATCTACGCCTTGCGGGCGCAGCGCATCCCGGCGCGCATGGGCCAGGAGAGCCTGCCGGGACGGCGCGGTACGGTGCGGGTGGATCTGAACCCGACCGGCACAGTGCAGCTCGGCTCCGAGCTGTGGACGGCGACGGTGGAAGGGGAACAGGGGGAGTCTCTCCTGCCTGGCACGCCAGTTGTGGTAGTGCGAGTGGAAGGGGTGCGTCTGGTTGTGCGGAGAGAGGGCTAGTGTAATACCAGATTATTTCCTCCCTGAGTCTCGCCGCATTTGACAGTAGTGTATCTATTGTTCAGGAATTTTATGCAAAACCAGACCAGCCAGGTTGTCATTTCGAACGCAGTGAGAAATCCCTGTGGCGATAGTTGCCTTTTCCCTGCCGGCAGGGTTACAAAGAACAAGGGGTCAGGGATTCCTCGACCCC
>Ga0105094_10000217_pt1 | contig 27037 bp, 17 predicted proteins | sample PPLLak1March2015_2_FD_87023 | JGI IMG/M metagenome (GOLD analysis project Ga0105094, IMG submission 87023) | Freshwater sediment microbial communities from Prairie Pothole Lake near Jamestown, North Dakota, USA - PPLs Lake P8 Core (3) Depth... | ecosystem: Environmental > Aquatic > Freshwater >...
CCAATCCATACAGTATCTTCTCTCTCATAAACGAACTTTGAATTGTCAAGAGCAAATCGGCAGTTACCTGTTTCATTTGTGAAGCCAGTAATAATAACTATTAACTTCCCAAGGTTTGGGCTCTCCTGAGATTCCTGAGGAAACATTAAACCAGGTTTTACGAGAACAATAAGCGAAACAATTATTGTAATCAACCTGACAAGACTAATTTTTTGTTTTATTTGTAAACTCATTTTTTTTTATAAAATATTGTTCGAGTTTTAATGCTGTAATCGAGAACAGATATCCAAATGCAGCACCGATTAAAGCACCTCCAAGCACATCAGAAGGGTAATGTACTCCAAGATAAATTCTTGATATAGAAACCAGAATAGCCACAGCTAAAAAAATCCATTTGTAATTTGGAAATAATCTTAAAAGAAAAACTGCAGCTGCAAAATTGTTCACCGCGTGATTTGAGGGAAAGGAAAATCCACCTGCACAACCAACGGGAGTGATAACATCAGTTAAAACATTACAAGGTCTAACTCTTTCAAAAAGTTCCTTTAGAATTCTGTAGCCTGTCTGATCAGTAACGACAATCAGAAGAATTAATCCTATTACTGCAATTTTCCCTCGCCTCCCGCCCTTGAAAAAAGCGATTCCAACCAAAATTACGTACGCTATATACCACTTGTTCACATCCGTAATAATGGAAAAAAACTTATCCAAAAATCCGGTAGAAATTGTATGATTAAAGAAGTAAAAGACTGCTAAATCTATTGAATACAAGAAGTCCATAATGGCACTATATGTGAAGTATTATTTTGATACAAAACTAATAAAAAATGTATTAATACTAAATTTTTCAAAGTTTTTATTAGCCAGAAAGGATACTCAAACCTTGTAATTTTGATTGGTCAATGAATATCAGAAATTCTTATAATAAATTACTCAACAAATTGCCGTTCTTCGAACCAGTTTTCAAGGAAGTGAAAAATCAGGGGAATTTATTGGTAAAAGCCCCCCCACGGATGATGGCTTATCTGGTAGCCATACTCTCACTAATTGCAATGTTTATCGAAACGAATTTCTTCCCGGCAAACACTATTGAAATTTTAACTGTAAGGTCAATAGCTACAGTTATTGCATTATCGCTCTTAGCCTTGTTGAACTCGAAAGCAACTGAAAAACGTTTAATAATTCTGTTTCATATTTTGTCACTAACCATCCTTATCTCCTCCGGGCTGATGATTTATCTCATTCCTTCGACACTTCTTCTCAACACCAGTTTTATTGGATTAATGATTTTTACTTCGGCATTATTGCTAAGCTGGGAAGTTCGCAATCAAATAATAGTCGCGGGATATTATAACCTTATTTTCGCTGCCTCATTGGTGCTCACAAATATGAAAACTTATTTTTTCCCTTTCATGGCTGAAGCTCTGGTATTTGTTTTTGTATTGAGCGTAGTTTCATTAGTTGCCTGCACCATTAATTATAAAATGAGAATACTAGAAGAGCAAAAAAATTCTGAGATTAAAAAGTCAGAACACAAATACAGATCTATAATTGCTAACTCATTGGAAGGAATATTCCAGTCTACCATTGATGGTAAGTGGATTACAGTTAACAAATCCATGGCGTTGATTTTTGGTTACGAGAACGAAGTTGAGATGATGAGTAATAGCGTAAAGCAAATTTATGCGGATGAAAAAGACAGAATAAAAATTATTAACGAACTCAAGAAAAATGGGAAGGTTGAAAACTGGAGAATTAAATTAAAAAGGAAAGACGGCTCGATTGCGGTTGTTAGACTTAATGATAGACTGATCAAAAATGAAAGTGGTGAGACAATTCTTGAAGGAAATATTTACGATATTACAGAACAGGTTAAAGTAGAGGAAGAGCATAAAATCATCGAGGAGATGCTTAAACAAGAAAAGGAAAAGACTGAGAAACTTGCTCAGGAAGCGCTGAGAATTAGTGGGACCAAGAGCAAATTACTTGCTAACTTAAGTCACGAGATCAGAACACCAATGAATGGAATACTTGGTTTCCTTTCTCTAATTGAAGCAGGAGCGTATTCAAACGAAGCTGAATTAAAAATGTTCTCCTCAAATGCACGTCAATCAGCAGAATCACTGCTGGAGATAATTAATTCGGTTCTTGATTTAACAAAAATTGAAGCTGGAAAAATCAAAGCTGATAGTGTCCGTTTTAACCTGCTAACCGTTATTGATCAATCAATATCGGTTGTTTCTATTAAGGCTATTGAAAAAAATATAACAATAATTAAGGACATTCCTGAATCAGCTGAAAAATCGCTTGTAGGCGATATGGTAAAGCTTCGCCAGATATTTACAAATCTGTTAAATAATGCAGTTAAATTTACTACTGATGGCGAAATTAGAATAAGTATTAGAACGCATAAGAAATTGGATAGTGAAGTTGAACTCAATGCCTCTATTATTGATACTGGCATTGGTATTCCAGAATCTAAGTTAAAAGATTTATTTAAACCCTACTCTCAGGTCGGTGATTTTTATGAAGGATTAACTAATGGAACCGGACTCGGTCTGGTAATATGTAAGGAGTACGTTGAACTTCTCGGTGGTAAGATAAATGTTAGCAGCATAGAAGGAGAAGGAAGTTCATTTAGTTTTAGGATCAAATGTAGAGTACAAAGCGAAGAAGATTTAATCAATTATACGAAGAGTAAAAAGGAAAACATTGAAAATCAGTCTCTGGGAAGAGCTGAAAATTTTAATGGAAACGGTTTTAAGGAGAAGAGAGAAAAATTTAGAGTACTTCTTGCTGAAGATAATTTGATAAATCAAAAAGTTACGATTAAAATTCTGAATACTTTTGGTTTTAATGTTACTGCTGTGAGTGATGGACTGGAGGCCGTAACCGCAGTAAGCTCTGGTAGCTTCGATATTATTTTAATGGACTTGCAGATGCCGAAAGTTGATGGTTTCAAGGCAACAGAAAAAATTCGAAATCTACAAAATGTAAATAAAAATATTCCCATCATTGCGTTAACCGCTCACGCACTAATTGGTGATAAGGAGAAATGTTTAAATGCAGGAATGACGGATTATATCTCTAAACCGGTTTCCGGGCAGGATCTTGTTAAAAAGATTGATATCCTACTAAATATTCAAACCGATGATTCAATTCAAACGGAAGTATTAAAACATAACATAAGTCCATTACTGGATAGGGATAGGCTGAAGAATGTTAGTTTAGGAGACAGTGAATTCGAAAAAGATATTCTAACTTCCTATCTTGTCGATATTGATGAGAAATATAACCACCTTATTGAGCTTATTTCGAAGCATGATATCGGCAAAATCGTTGAAATCGTTCACGCGATTAAAGGATCCAGCTACTCCATCGGTGCTACTCAAGTTGGTGATGAGGCTTACGCAATTGAACTGTCTGGTAAGAATAATGATTGGGTAAACGTTAATGCCAGAATAGAAAAGTTCAGCAAAATAATTGAAGAAACAAATACTGAGATAAATAATTATCTGAATCAGAAATAAGAAAGCCCTCTGCTCGAGGGCTTGTGATTTAAGCTTCTACAGCAACAACTTCCTTTTCAAATTTCATCAAAACGTTTCTTATAGTTTCTATCGCAAAATCAATTTCTTCCTTTGTGATTACAAGCGGCGGAGCAAAACGAATGATATCTCCGTGAGTTGGTTTTGCGAGTAATCCATTCTCTTTAAATTCTACACAAACATCCCAGGCTGTCTTTCCGGATTTGGTTGGTTTGATAACAATAGCGTTTAATAATCCTTTCCCTCTAACGAGCGTGACTATTTGGAGTTCGTCAATTATTTCTTGCATTTCCTGCCTGAAATATTTTCCAAGCTTGTCAGCATTCTCGGCGAGCTTTTCATCCTTTAGTACTTGTAACGCTGAGATTGCAACTTTTGCTGCCAGAGGATTTCCACCAAAAGTTGAACCGTGCTGACCAGGTTTAATCGTCAGCATAACATCATCGTCTGCAAGCACTGCTGATATCGGCATCACACCGCCAGATAAAGCTTTACCAAGAATAAGAACATCAGGTCTTACATTTTCATAATCACAGGCGAGAAGTTTTCCGGTTCTGCATAATCCTGTCTGAACTTCATCGGCAATAAACAGTACATTTTTAGATTTGCATAAGTTGTAAGCTTTTTTCAAATATCCTTCATCAGGAACCATAACACCGGCTTCACCCTGAATTGGTTCAACCAGGAAAGCACATACATTTGAATCTTCAAGAGCTTTTTCCAGAGCCGGAATATTGTTGAATGGAATTAATTCAATTCCCGGAAGATAAGGACCATATCCATCTTTGCAATCTGGATCATTTGATGCAGAAACAGCCATCATAGTACGACCATGAAAATTTCCTTCGCAAAATATTATTTTCGCTTTATTCTCTGGAACACCTTTTACTGCATAAGCCCATTTACGCGCAAGTTTGAACGCAGTTTCATCGCCTTCTACACCGGTATTCATTGGAAGAACTTTATCATATCCAAAATACTCTGTGATATACTTTTCGTATTCACCGAGACAACTGTTATAAAATGCACGTGAAGTTAAAGTGAGTTTCTGTGCCTGATCAGTTAAAGCTTTTACAATTTTTGGATGACAATGTCCCTGGTTAACAGCAGAATAAGCTGAAAGAAAATCCAGATATTTTTTTCCTTCAACATCCCAAACCCAAACGCCTTTCCCTCTGTCAATTACAACATCGATCGGATGGTAGTTGTGAGCGCCGTATTTATCTTCGAGTTTTATGAAATCCTGTGAAGTCATATCGTTTCCTTATTTTTGATTTAAAAATTACCCTGCAAAATTAAGCGGGTTAGTCTATACTTCCAATGAAAAAGGATGCTTATCATCACACTGGAGCTAAATTTTGTAACTTTAGACAATTAAAATTTCAATAATTTAACAAAAGATTTTTATGGAAATTGAGACATATTCAATAAGCATATCAACCAAAGGAAATTGTGAAATTGTTGATATCACAGATAAGGTCAGTGAGCTAATAATTAACAATAATTTTAATGAAGGAAATGTGCTTGTTTTTGCCGGCGGTTCTACTGCCGGAATAACAACCATCGAATATGAGCCGGGTCTATTAAAAGATTATCCAAAGTTTTTTGAAAGAATTACTCCAGCGAGTATCAACTATGAACACGATAATACCTGGCACGATGGTAATGGACATTCACACGTAAGAGCTGCAATTCAGGGTGCATCGTTAACTGTTCCTTTTTCAAAAGGAAGAATGCTCCTCGGAACCTGGCAGCAGATTATTTTTGTTGATTTTGATAATCGTTCAAGAAGAAGAGAAATAACCATTCAGATTACGGGAAAGAAAATATAAATTTTATAATTGAAGGAATCTTAAATGAAATTAATCATTATTTTTTTACTATTATTTGTTGTCACCCAGGTTGGAATTTCACAGCAGGATGACAGTGTTGATGTGACATTTTATTATCATCCGAATAACACTCCAACAAATGTTTATCTTCCCGGAGAATTTAACAGCTGGGTACTTAATTCAAATTCATTAATGAGTTATGATTCCAACACCAACACCTGGTACAAAACTGTAAAATTAAGAGTTGGTGGACCGAATCCTCCGCCTGCACCAGTCAGTATACCTGGTGCGTATCAGTATAAATTCAATGATGGAAATTGGTTTTCGGATCCGTTAAATCCTAGACAAAATCCTAATGATAATAATAATTCATATTTGTTTATTAGAAACCCAACTATCCATTATTTACTACCAAATTCTACAGTTGCATCAGGAGTTATAAGAACAAGATTTCCTGAGATTACTGCTTATCTGTTTCCATCAATTTCATCGAACGTTGATACAGGCACAATAAAGATTAAAATTGATAATGACGAATACACAAGTATTGGCAGTTTATATAATTCATCAACGAAAAAAATTTCATTCACTCCACCAAATCCATTGGGTGATGGTCAGCATCAACTAATACTTTATGCAGAAAGTAGTGTCGGAACTTCAAGTTCTGACACGACAACATTTACAGTTCAAGCAAATGTAATTCAGTTTTTAACTCTACCTGCTGAAACCTGGAAAACATCGTGGCCATTACAAGGAGCTATTTTCAATCAAAATGGTGGATTTGATACAACAGTTACTTCTGCTCAGATTGTTCGATTCGATTCAACGTGGAATGTATCGGTTACTCAGGGAAAACTGAACAAGATAATTTATTTACTTGAAGGTGATAATAAGTTTGTTATCAAAGCAGTGATCAATAGTCAAACAGAAACTTCAGATACGCTGAATATTATTCGCAAAGTAAATCATATCCCCAAAGCTCAGATTGATATTTCACAAAATGGAAATTCATTAACACTCAGTGGTGCAAATAGTACAGATCCGGATGGACAGATACTTACCTATCTATGGAAAGAAGATTCTTCTAATCCTCAATCACTTGGAATTAACGGACAAACAAATGAAGAAGTGATGATAACAAAACCATCAGCTTCAGGTGAATATTATTTATCTCTAATTGTCGAAGACCCGGAGAATAATCTTGATTCAACAAGAACTTACTTTGTTGTGATTCCCGATAGTGAAAATGTTAAAGTTGCAGGTTATGCTGATAATCCTGATTGGGTGAAAAATTCGAGAATTTATTTGATGTTCTTCAAAGCATTTACTCCTGCAGGAACAATTCAGGCAGCGATTGCAAATCTTCCTTATATCAAAGCAATGGGTTTCAATACAATTTGGGTTTTACCTGTTACAGAAGTTCCGGGAAATATTGATAATCAAATAAACATCGGATATAACATTATTGATTTTATGAAAGTAGAGACTTCACTTGGAACAGATCAGGATTACAAAAATTTTGTTAGCACTGCGCATCAGCTTGGATTGAAAGTTATTCAAGATATAACTCCAAATCATACAGGGCGGGAACATCCCTTTGCCCAGGAAGCTTTGCTATATAAGGACTACTCGCAATACTGGAATTATTATCAAACAGAATTTATTGCTCACAATACAAATGGTTTGGGACAATGTGTAACTCCTCAGGGAATTTATTATTACTGCGGATTCAGCGATGCATTGTTGAATTATGATTGGAGAGATCTTGATGCGCGAAATTATATGATTGACGTTTATGACTACTGGGCTAGAGAATTCGGGATTGATGGTTACCGCTTTGATGTATATTGGGGACCTCACCGGAAATATGGTGAGAGTAATATGGGTATCCCTGTTAGAAATTCTTTAAAGCATATTAAGCCTGATATTCTGCTGCTTGGCGAAGATGATGGAACAGGTGTAGGCACAGAGGTGCTTTATGCTGATAAGAATGGAGGATTGGATGCCAGCTATGATTTTGCGTTATACTTTAATGCAATCCGAAGTTTTAACTTTACCGCATCAGGTGTAAATGGTTTGCATTCTCAACTTAATAATAATGGATATTATCCCGGAGAGAATTCTTATTTTTTAAGATTTATGGAATCACAGGACGAAGATCGGATTAGTTATATTTATAATTCTTTTGAAAAGACAATGCCAATGGCAACTGTAGTTTTCACCGCACCGGGAATGCCGATGATGATGAATGGACAGGAAGTTGGTTGGGGCAAAGGTTTAGGCAATCCGGGCGAACCTGATTTAAATGTCAGAAGAAGAGGAATTATAAACTGGAATTTTTCAGGAAGAGATTTACTCACTCCACATTACCAGAGAGTTGCACAAATTCGGACGCAGTTTTCGGCTTTCTCGCAGCACAAGCTTGATACAAACGGGGATGGTCAGGTAAACAGCTCTGATGAATCTGATTTTGACAGAATCACAACAACTGATGGAATTGTTTATGCTTTTCTCAGACCCTGGAAAGATTCAAACGGATTGACCGTAGTAAACTTCAGCGGCAGTAGTAAAACAGTAACTATGAATTTAACAACAGTAAATCTTAAGTTTACCGGGGGATTTATTCAGGGGTCAACTTACTGGGTTAACAATTTATATTCTGATACCAGCTACCAGGTTCTCGGAAGCGAACTTGCAAACTTTAGTGTTTCTTTACCAGCATATGGCTCAGCAATTTATACGATTGCAACTGACGAAGAATCAGTCGTGCTTCCGCCGATTCCTCCCATTGTTTCTGTTGATGATGAACTTGCTTCTCAGCCGGAAGATTATAATCTGTCTCAGAATTATCCGAATCCATTTAATCCATCAACGACAATTCGCTACAGCATTCCCAGTCCGGATTTAGTGCGAATTAAAATTTATGATATTCTCGGCAGGGAAGTACAGATGCTGGTCAATGAATTACAGCAAGCCGGAACTTATGAAGTTCAGTTCGATGCTTCTGGATTAGCCAGTGGAATTTATTTATACAGGATTGAGAGCGGAAATTTTCTTCAGACGAGGAAGATGATACTTCTAAAATAATTCTCCGTAGAGGCTGTGTTACAAGTAATGTTTTCTCAATAATTTTTCTGATTTCATAAGAAAAAAACTCGAAAACCAAAGAACTTAAAAGGTTCTCGAGTAATGAAATGTATTGAGAGAACCTTTTGAGACAGTCTCAATGGCGGTCATAAGATTGCCTTTTTTATTTGATTAAAGTTGCAAGTAAGATAGCTGAGGCAGAAGCTACATTCAACGATTCAGCATTACCAATTTTCGGAATGCAGATTTTTTTATCGCTCAACTTTTCAATTTCTTTGGAAGGTCCGTGAGACTCACTTGAAAGAATTAATATTTTTTTCTTATCGCTCCTGTAAGTAAAAACATTTTCACCTTCCATATCCGCACAAAGAATTTCAACCCCTTTTTCCTTTAATTCCGATAGCATATTTATCTGCACCTCTTCAAAAATATTTAAATGAAAAACAGAACCCATTGATGCACGGATAACTTTTGGATTTGTGTAGTCAACAATGTTTTCGCTCAGCAGAATAGTTTTGATACCAAACCAATCACAATTCCTGATAATTGTCCCAAGGTTTCCCGGATCGGAGATGTTATCAAGCATCACGAGAATTTTATCGTTCGCAAAAGTAGCGTGGGAAAATGGTAGCCTCGGCTTACCAAATACTGCTGCAATGCCCTGTGGAGTTTCTGTATCCGAAATTTTCAAAAATTCCTTTTGCTTCAGAGAGACAATTTTCTTATTCACCTTTGATAATTCAGCAATTGCTTCCTCGTGCTCTTCGGCAAATTTGTTTGTCAGAAAAACAACTTCACATTCATAATCGCTGTTCAAACCTTCTAGTACTGATTTTTTTCCTTCAACAATAAATTTGTTCTCTTCCTGGCGATGTTTTTTGGTAAGAAGAGAGGAATAATATTGAAGTTCTTTTTTGGAAATCATAGTAGAGTGTCGTAATCCTGTTTCTTTTCGGATGTCTGTCCTTGATCAAGTTCCCGCAAGTACTCATAAGTATAAATGCCGGTGTTGTGTCCATCCTTCCACGTAATCTGAATTGCGTACTCACCAACTGTTTCAATATTCTTAATTAAAAACATTTCCGGAGTAATCATTTTATTTGCAGGCGGACGGTAAGTCCTCAGTAATACTGTCTCTCCTTTACAGGTAGCACACGGACATTCATCCCTTAAATATTTTAAAGCAATTGTGCTGACGGATTCATCTTCCCAAGTAACCTCAAGGAAAGATTTATCTTTAATTTTTATTGTTTTTGGAACCATTGTTTCTCCGAAACTATCAATTTTTTAACAATCAATTTTAACTAATTAGATTTTACCATTCAATTGTTCATATATTATTAATATGCTGATGATTATCTTTAGCTTATTAAAATGAATAAAATTCGATTGTTGAGAAGAATAATTTTTAATTTGATGCAAAACAGATGAGCTTTATACTAATTGAGTTAATTCTTTTTATAATTTCTGTTTTTATTGCCGGATTTGTAACCGCTGCAGAAATTGCACTCTCATCCTTTGGTGAAAATAAAATTGATGAGCTAAAGGAAAATGGAGACAGCATCTGGCAGAAATTCAGCATTGTTCATAAAGATCCTGAACCGTATTACGGCACCATTCATTTACTCTCACTTACATTTTTAATTTCTTCTGTGGTGTTTGGATTTCTTCTCAGTGCAAAACTCATCAATCCCGCAATAACGGAACCAAATACAGGATTTTATGATGACCCCGTAAGGTTAATTGTCTCATTCATACTGACGATAGTTTTGATAGCATCGGTACTGACAGTTTTTAGTTACTTAATCCCGAAAGCTATTGGATTCAAGTATTCTAATTTGCTTGGCAGACTGTTTGTGGTAATGATAATCCCACTTACGAAGCTGTTCATTTTACCAGCACGACTCTTAAATAAATTAAGTGATTTTTTCCTTCTTCCATTTAAAGAGAAAACTAACTTTGCTCAAACCAAACCATCGGAGGATGAAATACTTGATATTATTTCAGATGGAGTCAAATCAGGTGCAATTGATGAGAAGGAAGAGGAGATAATCAAAAATATTATAGAGTTTAATGACCTAAAGGCGGGAGAGGTGATGGTACCCCGTACCGAAATGATATCAATAGATGTTAACGAATCTGACGAGAATTTACTTCGGAATATTATACTAAGGGGCCATACACTGATTCCTGTTTATGAAGACTCGATTGATAATATAGTTGGAATACTTCACAGCAAAGATGTTATTCGATTACTTGTAGAATCAGGATCAGTATCAGCTATTAAAAACCTTATCCGACCGGCATACTTTATTCCCGAAACAAAATTGATTTCTGAAATTCTAACTGAAATGCAGAAACGTGGCGAGAGATTGGCAATAGTATCAGATGAATATGGCGGCACCGAAGGTGTTATAACAATTGAAGATATACTCGAAGAAATAGTTGGCGAAATAAAAAGTGACGCTGTCACCGAGCAAAAAGAGTATTATAAATTTCCTGATAATAAATATTTTGTTTTAGGCTCTATGCAGATAACCGACTTCAATGAAGTCTTTAATCTCACTCTGCCTGAATCGGATGAATATAATACTGTTGCAGGATTTATTGCTGAAAGATCGGGTAAAATTTTAAGTTTGAATGAAACGGTAGAGTTTGAAGAAGTTAAGTTCGAACTGATAAAAAAAATCCGGCAGAAGATGGTACAGTTCAAAATCTATTCTGCTGAAAATGAATTCAGAGAAAAAGAAATTAATGAAAATTAATTAGTGAAGATTAATCTATATGAAAAAAGGACTGATAGCGTTGGTGATATTGATAGTAGTAATTATTTACTTTTTTTATCCAGAAACAGTAATCACATATCCCGCAAGTGTTACTGCACCGGATCAGCCAAAGCAGACAAACATCAATGGAACTAAAGAATGGAAGCAGGATGACTTTAACTTTAAAGCACTAGCTGAGTATCAAATAAAAGCGAGAGTACTTAGCCGAAATAATTTTTCAATTGGAAAGGAAAGTGAAATATCACCTTTCGACTTAGCACTAGGCTGGGGACCAATGTCCGATCAGAGTCTAATAGACAAAATAGATATTTCGCAGAGTAACCGGTGGTACCGCTGGAAGGCGGATGTGCTGCCTATTCCATCCAAAGAGATAAGTTTGAACAGTGCGAACGTTCATATTATTCCAAAAGATGATATTGTTGAAGAAAAATTTGACAAAGTTTACAAGGGCAGTCTCATTGAGATGAGAGGATATCTTGTTGAAATAACTACACCTGATGGCTGGCGATGGAAAAGTTCATTGAAAAGAGATGACACGGCAGGCGGAAGTTGTGAATTATTCTGGGTAGAAGAATTAGCCGTATTTGATAAATAATTTTTAAGGAAAGCAGTTTCATCTTGTTTAGGTTGTTAGAAAGTAATATTTTTGGCACACAAAAGTTTAAGCTGGTGTAGCTCAGCTGGTAGAGCAGCTGATTTGTAATCAGCCGGTCGGCGGTTCGAATCCGTTCACCAGCTCAATCAAGTAAAGCCTTGTAACTATTATGGTTATGAGGCTTTTTTTATTCCTGCAAATAAATCTTACTTGTCAAATATCAAATTCCACAGAGCGAATAGATACTAAAAACAAAGATTCTGATTCAGTGTAAGTGGATGTTTACTTTCATCAGTAGACGATTCCTGTTAAATCAGCAGATTAATTCCAATTTATTAGGTATATCTTTATTCTTTTTACTTACAAAATAATAGGTTTAGATTTTTCAACTCAAAGGGTTACATAACTCTATTTCCAAGTGATTAAAAAAATATAGTTGAATTCTTGTTTTCAGAAATAATACTGGTGCATAGCTGAAGTCTAAGTTGGTATGACGGAGAACAGGGAGTCTACGCTTACTCTCCGTTCCAATCATTTTTTACTCATTTTCAAAGATTTCTAATAGCACCTCTCCAAAAACTCTCCAAAATTTTTCTTGACAATGATGATACAAAGGCTGATATTAATCCAAGTTCTTTAGGAACTTCTCCACCTTAAAAGGAAAGTTGCACAATATCTACTGGCAACTAGTATTTTGAATTTGTAACTACAATTCTCCCCAAGGCCTCAGAGCAAGTTAGCTCTTTAACTTGTCTTTCTGTTACCTTTTATTAGCACAACAGAGTAAGTCACTGTATCAGTGAGTAATTATTAAATAAAAACTCATCAAAATCGATTATAAAATAATTTATTTTGAGAGATTGAATGCCTTTTCTTAAAGGTAGAAATAATAATTGCAACATAGTAGTAAATATTAATCAAGATTTGGTTTTATGCCTACTAGACTTTGCGTACAATTATTTTCTGATGTCAAGCTGCAACTCGATAAGCAGGAAATCGAATTTTATAGTACTGACTTATGGACTGCCGAAACAGAAGAAATTTTAATGCAACAAATGCACGAGCTGATTGCAGCAATTAGACCAATAGGTAATTCGCTTCATTTGAATTTAAATATTGAAGTGACCGACATTTTTACTGCCTCCTTTATAATTAATAAAAAAATAAAAAATGAACATGATATAATTAGCCACAAACTTAGTGTACGGGAAATAGAAGTTCTCGGCTTCATTATGTTGGGTTTTACAACCAAAGAAATCGCAGAAAAACTCTTTATAAGCTATGAAACAGTTAAATCCCATCGTAAAAATATTTTAGATAAAACAGGCGCTAAAAACACCGCCTCACTAATCAATTATTACCATCAAACTTTTTTTGATAAGTAATTCATTTAAATTCACCCTTTAGGGGGATTGATAACCCCCCTCACCTCATTTTATATTTGCATAAAATTAATCACAAAAAAATCTAATCAAATACTATGGACAAATTTGGGAATAATGGTATGAACGCTCAGCTTGCTGAGTATGAAACTCCATTTGCTGATACGCAGCCAATGAGGGAGGAGCCTCAAGAACAGCTTGAAAGCTATGAGTTCTCTTTTTTACATGAATCAGATAGTCCTTTCAAGCAAACTTACGAAGCGGCGGACGCTGTAAGCATAGGGCTTACCCCTGAACTAGAAGCTTATACTGAACTGCTTGCAGAACTAAATGATCCTGAATTTGAAACTACCCTTTACAACCTTGCTGCCGAGGCTGAGGATACATACAGTTCTAAAATATCAAATGAAACTGCAATGGGTGACCGCTATGTACCGTATGTAACTCAACAAATAAATCAATACCTTGATCCGCTTGCACAAGAAACAGAAAGAATTTTAGGAAGGATAAGTGAACATTTCAGCGGCAATAATCTTGCGGATCAAACTGAAGCTAGTATAGATCAGCTTTTTGAGCAATTTGAATCTGAACATATTCCATTTTCTCCCGCTCAAGAACAGTTTTTTGGATCTATAATAAATAAGGTGAAATCTGTTGTTAAAACAGGCGTGAATTTAGCTAAAAAGGGAATTAGTGCAGTTGGAAAAATACTTCCAATTAATATAATACTTGATAAATTGAAAGGTATGGTTCGTCCACTTCTTGAAAAGGTTCTGAAGTTTGCAATTAATAAATTACCCAAGAATTTTCAACCTTATGCACAAACATTAGCGAAGAAATTGTTAAATCTTGAAACAGTTTCAGCAAGCCAATCTGATGAAAGTTCAAATGCAACATCAGGGGACCTTGAATCAATCCAGAATGAATTAGATAATAATATTGCAAATCTCGTGTTTTCATCTGATGAAGCTCAAAGTGAAGATGTTGTTCATAGTTATCTTTTTTCATCAGAAGCTTATGAAAGAGAAGAAGCATATGAAACCGGCGGAATAAACTTTCCAACAGTTGATTCTGCCCGCCAAAAATTTATTAGTGATTTAAAGAATTTAAAAGAAGGAGAATCTCCTCTCCCTGCCATTGAAAATTTTATTCCAGTAATTTTAGCAGCAAAACCGATAATAAAAATGGCTATATCTATTATTGGCAGACCCAAAGTAATTAATTTTTTAGCTGGGATATTAGCCAAACTGGTTGAAAAATATATCCCACAAGCTGTGGCCAGGCCGCTAGCTGCAAAAATTATTGACGTGGGAATGGCAGCAATTGGATTTGAAACTTATGAAGCTGAGCACTCCGATTTGGCTTATGAAGCTATTGCAAATACAATAGAAGAGACAATTCAAAATATGGGTGCATTGAATGAAGATTTACTGAATGACCAGGAAAACCTTACTTCAGTAACTCTTGATTCTTTTGAATCTGCTGCGGTAAATAATTTTCCATCAACTTATATAAAAGAGGAACTTCGCAAAGCTAAACAGCCTGGTTCGTGGGTATTAATGCCAAGGAGTGGTCCCCGTCACTATTATAAAAAGTTCACACATGTTTTTCCTGTAACTATTGAACCATCCGGTGCAAGTACAATTATATCATTTAAAGGTGTACCGTTAACTAATTATTTACGTGATAAACTTGGACTTGATCCCTCAAAACCTATTCAAGCCAGGGTACATCTTTACGAAGCTATTAATGATACTTTGTTAAGTCGTATTAGTCGTTCAGAAAAGGTTCCCGGTCTTGGGCAATCTCAACCTTATGGCTGGATCCAGTTTCATCCGTTATCTGTTAATGCAGCTTCGATTTTACTTAAGGATCCGGGATTAGGAAAAGACATTTCTGAAGATTTTACAAAAAACCGGCATAAACTAGCTATAGGTCAAAGATTATATTATCTTGAAATAAACGGTGCCCGGTTAAAGCTTCCAGTTATTTCACACAAGAAAAAAAGTGGATTACCGGGAAAAACAGACAACGGAAAAGTTGCTGTTCCCAGGTCAACTGATATACAAGGTGTAATTAATTTTATTCGTTCAGAAATAAAATTTAATTATTATTTCAGCGAAGAAGACGCAAAAACAATTGTTGGGAAATTAAATCAAAATGATTACATGGGAGCTTCAATAAATATCAGGAACTCTGTTAGAAAAGTATTGAATGATCTGCTTGTCAAAAATGTTTCTCATAAAGTTAAAATAATACATGAAGCATTACCTGAAATGTATTTGGATAATGTGAAAGAAGAAAATTTTGCTCCATTGGAATCTTTAGGATCAATTGCTCTAAATGCTGGCAAAGGAATTTTAACAAAGATTATTGAAAAAGTTATTGAGAGAATTTCAGAGCCTGCTTATAATTCAGTTTTAAATTATTTCAAAACCCGTGCTGCAGAATTCAAACAAGCACAATCTTTACCTGATGATGGCGTTACAATTAAAATTGTCTGGATGAATATTCCCGGTATGTCAGCAATAAGATCAGTTATAAATGCCATAAGAGGCAATTTATCCATTGGTAAAATTACAGATCTATCTATACCTAATATCCCTGTACCTGAAGTAAAAATTGCTGCAGGTAAAGTTTTCAATTAAAATTCAATTAGAATAAAAACATGCTTATAGCAGTAAACCTTACACGTTCTTCGTTAAACCGCCAGGTTAACCATTGGCTGCAGGCTGCATCGCGTCTTTCGGTATTTGAACATCTTGCATCGGAAACTGCCTGGCAGGGCATTGAACACAACATGGGTAAATTACTGCGTGAATCATTGCAGAAAAGCGTCACGAATGTTTTATCTACTGCAAAACAGTTGCAAAAAGAGTTACAGAATACCGAAAGCGATGAATCGTTCAGAACAATAAAACGAAAAGTTATAGCTTTACGGGAACAATATCTTAAATCTGAACAGACCATTCATTTTTATACGATTGCCCTTAATTCGCGAACTACCTCAAATGTTTCAGCGCTGCTTAGAGCTTGTGATATACTATGTACAAAAAGTATGGAAGAATTGCTGTTACCGCTTGGTAAAAAAGCACCTTTCGTACTTACATATATTGACAAGGGTATTGGCGCATCAATATTAAAAGCCGGTTTGCGTTTATGGGATGGAAACATCAGTCCTGTCGCTGCAATTAAAGTTACTCAGCATAATTTATTTAGGCCTACTGCTATTATCCATGAAACCGGACACCAGGTTGCACATATTCTTGATTGGAATGATGAACTTGCAAATAATTTTAGGTTAAAGCTTACAAATCATGCTGAGGTTGTTAATGCTGCTTTCTCCAGTTGGGCAAGTGAAATTGCCGCAGATGCGTTTGCATTTGTACATACCGGTTTTGGCGCAGTAGCCGCTCTGCACGATGTTGTTAGCGGAAGGCAGGAATCAGTATTTGCTTACCATGCCAACGATCCTCACCCGATAAGTTATGTAAGAGTATTAATGGGACTTGAAATGTGCAGGCAATTCTATGGGGCCGGGCCATGGGATGCATTAGAGATATGTTTCAAAGATGATTATGATATCAACAAAGTTAATTATTCATCAGTTGGCCTAATAAAAATGTGTGTAAGTGCATTACCTGAAGCTGTGGCGCTAATTCTTAAATCAACTTACAGGGCATTCAACGGACAATCATTATCACAAATTATTTCTCCTGAGCGTGTCAGTCCAAAAGAATTGGAAAAATTAGAATACATTGCAGGACCTGCATTATTTACTTCACATGCTTGGGTGTGGAAGGAATGTATAAAGCTTCTTGCACTTATTGGATATAAAATTGGAGTAGGCGAACAGGAACTTGCTCCACTTTATAAGCTGCAGGAAGAATGGATGATACGTTTGGGGTTTGCTGTGAATTTAAATTAATATTTTATAACTATTAAAAGACATAAAAATGGAAAAAAGAACTCTTACTCGCCCATCTAAAAGTTCCACACAAACAAAATGTGAGGAATTAGAAAAAGAATTAATCAAAGAAGATACTCGCTTAAATAGTTTTGAAGAAAAGTTGGATAATTTCCTTTCAGATCCTGAAAGTAGCCTGGAAGAAATTAGCAATGTAACTGGTTATATAATTACCTTAAAGAAAGAAATAGAACAATTAGAAGCTGAACAACGAAAACTTGGCTGTTTTCAGGTTGAACCACTAACAATTTCGTTTGATAATCAAACGATTATTTCTACCAGTTCTGTGAGAAGAAAAACTAATGCTGATTTAAGTAAAACCGTAACAACTGATTAGCTTAGAACTTGAGAAAATTTAATTAAAGGTGCAAACACAAAGAAGGTCTTTGTTTTTGTCATCATAACATAAACTTTAAACTTTATATAAAACTATGGATTTATTAAATAATTTAATATTTACAGCATTAAATAATGTTGGAACATTTGGACCGCTCACACCAAAATTTGTTACGTTACCTACAATACTTACTGGCCCTCCCCAGCCACAAAACAGAGGCAATTATTTTTCTTATAATATAGATGTCGTTCAGGAGTTTTGTGCGATCGATGATTCAGATCTCATAGATGACTCTATTCAGAAACATTGGGCTGATTTTGTATTTGGAAGAAATTATACGGACGGGACTAATGTTTTTTCTTCATTCGTTAGCCCAACTCCTCCAAATAATCTTATACCTCCTTATCACCTTATATATGCCTATCTTGTTGAGAATACTAGATCTGCTCAAATTTTTGAAAGACTTATTCAGCTTTATTTGGAGGATGAAAAATTAAATAAAGCAACAACTCCGGATAACCGTTTAGCCTTTCAATGGATTGTAAATACAGAGAATTTATTTTTTAAAGATTTACCTAATTCCAGCTACAGAAACATTACAAGTACAGTTAGATTGTCACCCGATTCTAACAGAAGAAACGCATACTACCGAATGTTTGGAATGGATTTAGCATTCGGTGATATCAATTCCAATTCACCTGTAAACTTTCATAAAGCAGAATTTAACAACCAGCCTTTCATTATACTATTTGAAAGTCTTATAGCAGAAATATGGCAGGCATATACTAATGCAAGAAACCAGGTAGGTCCAAATACTACCGATATGTTCCAGATAGTTGATACTGCACAGAAATTACAAGAAATGCTAATGTCAAGAAGAACAACTGAAACCACTTTCAATAATTATCGGTATTTCAATCTTTCCAAAGAAGAATATTCTTCAGTTGTTATGATGTCCTGGTTTTATGAAGTGGTATCATATGATTCTCCTTTGATACAATTTTTACGCTGTAATGGAACAACACCTGGAGAAAGATTAATTAATATTGGTAAAAAAGTTGGAATTCCAGCTCACGGTAAATCAGAAGGACTTTTGGATATTGCCCCCGTTATGAATACACTATTAAGAAGAATAGAATTAGGTGACTTTAATCAAACAAATGAAGCACAAGTTAGAACAATTATTGAGAGCCAAACTCCAGGCTCGCCTGCTACTCCTGCCGAGAGACAGGCATTAACAGATCTTCTACTCATAATCAATAACTGGGAAAAGGCTACCGGGCACAGAATAAAAAATCCCGAAGCAAGAGTTAATGGAACTTTAAAGATTGAACAGAAAACATCAAGACCTGTTTTATCAAATAATTAATATTCTTCAATCTTAGGATGGCACTGAAAACCAAATTCAGTGCTATTATTTTTTTCTTCCACATTATTTTCTGAAAATACCTATGAATGAATTTGAAGCAAATTCTCCTTTTAAAGACAATCCGGTTGTAAATAAAGAAACAAAAATTAACACTTATCCCTTTAGTTATGATCTTCACGCATACACTCCATTCCAGGATTTTATTGAAGAAGTTGAATCAGGGAACAATTCGACTATAATTGGTGAAACAGATTTTGAGAATGAGGATCAGGATAGTAGTTCTAATAATATCGAAAATTTAGAGCATATTCACTTTGAAAATGAATCTGCACCAAATAATTATGATTCAGAAACAACTGATGAAGAAATAATAGATAGCCAAACTGAAGAAAGCAATGAGATCGAGTCTTTAATGTTGGAAATGAATGCACTTGTTGAAGGAGAAACCGTAAAAGTCGGGGATGTTAGCTTTACAACAGCAGATGTAATTGCTTCGTCCGAAGATTACAAGGATCCTTCTAATTCCGGTAATTTATTACTTACTATTAATCCATCAGAAAGGAAAGCACATATATCTGCTAATTTTCTTACAGGGGAATTTGTTAGAGCGCAGGGTGGAAAACATACATGGAATTATGCAAGGCTCGATCCTTTATTAATAGATAATGTTCAGCGTTTAAGAAGTTTTATTGGCAGAGGAATTGATATTGTGGATGGTTACTATCCACCCAAATATCTCAGTCAGGTTTTGGGTATCAAAGATTCAGATGCTATTAGCGGGAATCCTCATATCAGCGGCAGAGGAGCAAAAATTTTTGTTAAAAGTTATGCGGATAGACAGCTGGATATTGCCATAGCAGCTATATTGGCTTGTGATGAAGATATACGTATTAGCATTGGAGATACTAATCTTTCAATTTATGTTAAACAGCTTGCGGATCCTCTAAAAAGATTTACATCTTTTATAAAAGATGAGAAAATCAAAGTATCCTCTTATAAATTCTGTTTTAATTTCAGCAGTCTGGTATCTCCTAAAGTATTTGCATCATACGGTCAGAAGATGCAAAGAGCTACAGCTAACTTAATAAAGCTAATCCTCCTGAAATATTACAAGATGGTTCCAGATGTTGTATGGCCGGATGAGATAGGTGATATTATTTCATTAATGCATAAACAAATTGAGGATCCGGAAGTGATCCTTTATGCACTTGCTTATTCTCCATTTGGCAATTTAGCCAGGCTATATCTTAAAGATAAGTCTGCAAACAAAGAAGAAGCTGTACGAGTGCTGAAGAGTGCATGTGTACGTCCTGATGAAATTGGTAAGGCAAGTATACCTAATACTTTTTATTATTTATTAAACCAATTTGATAAGACAGGATTCATCAAGCTTTGTTATGATCGCTATGATGCTGTGGTGCCAAAGGAAAAAGCATATCATATTGTAAAGAAACATTTTTTTGATTGGAAATATAATTCAGGGGATAAGATTTTTTATCAGCAAATGAAAGAGATTATAAAAAAGGTTTATAAAATCAACGGATATAAATATAGTGAGACCATCCAGCAATTGCCGGAAGGGGGTACACGTAGAAACCTTGTTTTATCTGATCCCAAGCCAGATCGCCCTACAGTGGATTTTACTGGTAGATATTTTATTGAATTTCCATCAGACCCTGCAGTCAGCGGATCTTATTTATTAATAAATCAATCGGGAAATTATATTGCCGGAAAGTTTGGCAGCGTTCATAAAAAAGCTTACAGGGCTATAAAACTAAACCTGACAAACAAACAGCCTAAAAATCTGCGTGATACTGTAATGGAATTTTTTGGTAAGGTAAATGAGCAGGGAGAGGGAATTTGTGATTTGCCTCCGCAAATGTCTATCCGTTTAAAGAAACTTCAAGACCAGGTTCTATTTACTATCAAAAATAATGTTACTGGAAAAGATTTGGGATCCTGGACATTTTCTTTAAGATCACCTGATCCGATCATTTCAAACAGCATGATGAGTTTCATTATGAACAGGCATCATGACAAAGAGGATCTTTTCGTAGCATTAGCCTGGGCACAGCCACTCCCTTCACAAATGAAAAAATTTAATGAATTCCTGCCTGTTACAGAAAAGGAAGTCGAGAAGGCTATTGTCCAGTATTATAACATTGATGAGGATATGCAAAGTGTAAGAACAACAAAGCAGGGAAAAGCAATTCGTGAAGTTGAAACCAGCTACAGGTATGTTTATCTACCCAACTATGATCAGTATATAAATTATGCCACAAGATTTCATTTCAGCAAAGCACAGCCATGGCGGCCAAGAACCGATAGAGAATTCATGTCCAAATATGATTGGATAAAAAGAATGCTGGAAGACTTTCGTGGCATTAAGGGGACAAAAAATCTTGAGCTGTTCAAAAGGATGTATAATGATTTTGATGTTGATACCGAGATACCGTCAATTGAATATTCTTACGAGGTTAATCTTAAAACAAGTACAACTGGGTTTGGTCCGTTTGCAAAAATTTCCGGGACTATCATAATTGAAAACAAGACAGACTATAATAAATATCCTAATGCCGAAAAATGGAGAGCTCCCGATAATAAAGTTGAATATCCGATTGAGTTTTGGAACATAACGCTTTCACTCTCAAAATGGTTTCCACGGATATCTTCAAAGTGGGATGCACGGGCAGAAGGGAAAAGTAAAATAGCTTATAAAGAAACTGATTTTTCAGGATCGAATATGAATATGGTAGAATGGACTGCTTTTGATGTGTCGCTTGGAGTAAAAACCGGAGATAAAAAAGTAGGAGTCAGTGCAGGACTGACAAAAAGATTTCTCTACATAGTTCCTCCGGGAAAAAAAGAATTACATCTGGAAGGGACAGATATTCCAACGCTGCCTGATACACTAACAGTAGAGCCAGCTGATAAAAATGATAAAAGCGGTTTTGATATTTCTACCCCCAGTGTATCATTTTTCAGGGGTGAAATTAATACAAAGAAAATATCAACTGATATAAGCTCTGTTCCGCTTCCTGAACGATTTGAAGCGACTTATAAATTACAAAGCACAAGGTATTTCAAGCATGATGATGCAACACTATCAATGGCTGCCATTGAAGCTGTTGGAAGAATGTGTGCTGAAGAGCTTGCTTCTTTATCGGATCCACAAAGTAAACTTGAAATTATAGGGCATACTGATGCTTCCGGTGACCCTAAATACAATCTTGCATTAAGTGCTGCGAGGGCGGCAAATACATTGCAGGCAGTCGAGGATAGGTTAGGAAGTAAGCTGAAAGCAAAAATTGAAAAAGTTGCTGGCCTTGGTGAAAAGGAAGCAAACCAGAAGTTTGGTCAGCTAACACAGAAAAATGCCTGGTTAAGAAAAGTAGTCATTATTATTAATGGTAGAGCAGTTTTGTCCTTAGGCCAGTTGTAAGAGCTTACATCGATGAACCAGCTGATAACATTCTTAAAAAAAGATTTTCTCATTTTAGTGGATTATCCATTGATTGTTGAAAGGAAGGAAAACTTTTATGGATGATGAAAAAACTGGTTATCCTGAAACGGATAATGAAAACATATTCTCAAATTATATAAATCCATTGTCATCAACAGAAATTGAATCCGAAGCATTTCAATCAAATGCTACTTTTGGTGTGCTGGGTGAACATCAATATGAAGATATCGAAAATGAGAATGTAGATGAAAAAGAAGAGGAAGAAGGTTTGGATATATCTGTTAGTAGTGAACAAAACGATTATAATATGCAAGAAAGTTTTGTGAATGAAGTGGATTTAACTGAGTATCCTGATAAAGAATATAGAAAGGACGAAATATTTTCTTATTCCCCATTTAATGATGAAATCTATGAAACATCTACTGAAACCCTGGATCAGCAAACCGCTGAAGTTATTGAATGGGAAGCAGCCAAAGTAACTTCTTCTCCTATTGTAAAAACATGTGAAGGTTTATACTGCTGGGTAAAATCAGTTTTAAACAAGCAACTGAATCTCAACCTCCCATCAACTAACAATTTAGATGAGCCAACCAAAAAAGCAATTGGAGAGTTCCAGCTAAAAAATAATCTTGCACAAACGAAAAAGATTGACCCGGCAACTGAAAGAGCTTTGCTGGAATGCGATGCGATTCAGAAACATAAAGGAACTGCTGGAGAATCGGCAGCAGTAAATATTATCTCTTCTGCAAGAACAAAAATTGAAGACTGGACGAAGCAAGCTATTGTTGATAAACCTGAAATAACAAATTTCTACCGGGATCCAAGAAAGCTTTGGGCGTTCGTTTTACACCACATGGCTTTTAAAAGAAAAAATCGAGCTGGACAATTGAGCGATCCCAACAGCTACCTAAAAACCGGTGGACATTTTTGCATTATGATGGATGGACGCATTATTCAGCTGCATCAATTCTCAAGGATGATATGGCATGCACAATGTATAAGTCCGCGGAGTGTAGCAGTAGAGTTCGAAGGAAATTTTCCAAACATAAAAGGGAAATGGTGGATTGATAAAGACTCAACCGTTCAGAATAAAGATGTTCCTACACAGTCACAATATGATTCGGGAAGATTTCTAGCTAGTTATTTAAAAATTATTTTGGGTACAACTCATATTCTTGCACACCGGCAAAGCTCCGATTCAAGAGAAAACGATCCTGGTCCGGATATATGGTATAATGTAGGACAATGGGCAATGGATAACTTAAAACTTACAGATGGAGGTACAACTTTTAAATGCGGTTCAGGAAATCCTATTTTACCTGAATGGAGAAACTGGGGAGATAAAACCATTAAGACGATTAATAAAGAATATGATGATATGGAGGAAGAAGTGAACTGGGAAAATACAGATACAGAAACAGAACCAGTGAATTTTGAACCTGTGGAGGGCGAATATGAAACCGGGACAGGTGAATCTGAGGTTGAAAATCTATATAATGATGAAACGGGTGAAGAAAAAGATTTTAAAAATGAATATGAGAATTTTGATGAGGGTCAGGGAGAGGTTGTCATGAATCCACCTGACATGTTTTCTAATAATATCCAAAATCCGGCCCAACCGGTTATTTTAGCCCAGGCAGAATCAACGATCCCCTTTTCAAATGAAATGCTGACATTTTACAAAATGTATGATAAGGTTAATAAAAAATTTATCGGTGAATGCTATGATGAACAGGGAAACAAGATCACACTATCTGACATACGTAATAAAGAAAACGAATTACCCGAAAATGTAAATAACAAGATTCACCCATCTTTACAAAAACAGATTTTGAAAGTGGCTGACTCAATCCCGGTTGATATTGCGGTCTGGCTGAATATTGAGGTGAAAGAACCACTAAAGACAAATTTCCGGCCGGAAAATCTGGTAACCATGCCCAATGAAATTGCTGATTACAGGAGAAAGCTGGCGGTCACAATCGGAGATACGGTGAGAAAAGTAACCATTGAACGTTCAGGTATCCAGGTTCAGCGTGTATCCGATTTACTTCCTCTGTTTTTTGCAAAAGCAACCAAAAGAACAATCGATCTGATAAAAAATGATCCACTGGTGCTTGGAATTTTTTATAATGACAGAAGTTATTTTGAATCACTCAACACTTCATTGAGCAGGTCCGGTGCTGCAGAAGCACAGACAGCAGGCATGACAAACCTCGGTAAAGACATCAAAGTTGCCGTATGGGAAAATGCACCTGATTTGCTTACAAATTTAACCATCGAGGGATATTATGATACAGCTACCCCTAATGTTAGTAATCACAGCAGATTAGTTTCCGCAATAATCAAAAACAAAGAGCCCGGAAAACCAAAAGGCTATGCGCCAAATTGTAAACTGTATTCAGCAAACCTCAGCGGCTCCGATGTATTTGCACCGCTTGAATGGGCAGTAAAACAAGGCTGTACGGTAATAAACAGAAGTTTTCATCAGGATACCGATCAGGTAAATGCAGGCCTGCAGTTGAGTGACTTCATTACAGATGCACTTGCATTGCGTTATCCCTACCCAATGATCGTTCAGGCTTCCGGAAACACAGGTCAGCCGGATGATACAGCTTTGGGAATCACGCCGCCCGGAAATGAATATGTCAACCACAAAGGCTATAATTCAATAGCTGTAGGTAGTCATGATGAACAAACAGAGAGAAAAATATCCTCCTTTTCAACTTTCAGAAATCCATCATCACCGCATAACGACCGGGAACTGCCGGAGATATGTGCCCTGGGTGAAAATATCAGTGCCGTTGGATTAACAGATTGGGGCGGCACCAGTTTTGCATCCCCTGCTGTTGCCGGTTCTGCAGCTCTTCTGCAATCGCTGTCACCTGTTATTAAACTATTTCCCGAAGTGACCCGCGCTTTACTACTGGCAGGTTCTAAAAGGAATGTTGAAGGTGGGCTATGGTATGAAGATTTAAAAAGAACGCCCAAGGTGGATCAAAAAGATGGCACAGGTGCATTAAATATTTATGAATCAATTACAATTGCTAAGAAACCATACCAGCCAAAAAAAGTTGCTTTAGATAAAGGGTGGGATTATGGAATGCTTGATGCATCCAGTTTTGGCCCTGATAAAATCTCTCTACGTGAATGGAAAATAACAGTACCTCAAAGCAGAAAGCATGTAAAAATTGTACTGGCATGGAATGGCAATGCCAATTATCAGGAAATATGGTTGTTCAGGTTTTTGAAGGATACTACCCTCGATATGGATCTTGACATAGTAGTCTATGATGATAAGAATAAACTTATTGCGACCAGCAGTTCCTATGACAACAGCTTTGAAATTGCTGATTATATCGCAAAAGGCGGACAAACATTAACAGTAAAAGTCAGGGGGTATTCTATAAAACCAAATGTATGGACATATTTTGGATTGGCATGGACGACTTTTTAACGAAAATGGAGAACAGACTATTATATAGAATCCAAGAATAAAACAATTGTTCAACAACCCGAAAAACAACTTTCCGAAAGGATAGAAAAACTTTGGAGGGTGTTTATCTTGACAAGCAGTATCCTGATTGCAATAACGGGGGGCAGATCCTTCATTTTAAAAAAAGAAGGATTGATATTCGATAAATAGGGGCCTATTTTAATCTTTTAAATCAGTCTCATACTTACCCTATATGCATACTTATGGATAAATGTAAACTTAAAACTGGGATCTAAAATCAGAAACCAGATAGATTTGATTTTTGAAAAACAAATAAGTTATCAGGAACTAAAAGCGATAAGGCAATATTCGGATATAAAAATGTATATAGGAAAAAGGGATTTTAGCTAATTAGAGATTAACTAATTGACGGATAATTGCTTTTGTATCATCTGGAAAATCTGCTCCTAAAATCCACCCAGCATAATCTGCATTATCAATTACTCTTTCACCTTTGTGTTTACCGAAACTAAACACAATTTCGTTCTTGGCGTTATACATTAGCTTACCTGTTATGTCAGCGAATCTTTTTTGTCCTTCGTTTGAATAGGCAGAAAGTTCAGGAACTGTTCCCGGAACATCAGTATATTTTTGTATTTGAGCAATCAGAACTTTCCTTGTTGAGATTATATCATTTTCTGCAGAATGAGCATCTTCTAAAGTTTCCTTATAGTAGAATTGAAGGGCTGCTGTTTGATCAGTCGTCTTAAATCCACTAATCAAACATGAGATTTTAAAATCATTCAGCGTCAAGAAAATATTTAATGATCAATTTTGTGGGCTTAGAATATTTATTCCTCTTTTATAAATTAATTCCACAAGACACCGACTGACTATTCACCAGTCGATAGGCGATTCATAATTATTTAGTTATCAATTTTTAAAGTAGGGAAAAAGAATTCCTCTGTTATACTATAACTATTCACAATACCGACTGATCGTACCTCAACCGCAACTGTGACTTATACATCTCAAAGTAATCGCGTGAAACTTCTTATGAGAAATCAGTAGGTATCTGATAAATATTTTTTATTTGTTTATTGCTACTTTTCTATATTAGTTTAGTAAAACAAAGAACCTTTACTAATCCAGTGATTTAATTTAATTAGTACAAGTACTAATAAAATATTTGTGTTTGAGATTGCATTATTTATATTCTCATTCGGTAGTTTCAATAA
>Ga0105094_10000220_pt1 | contig 26981 bp, 24 predicted proteins | sample PPLLak1March2015_2_FD_87023 | JGI IMG/M metagenome (GOLD analysis project Ga0105094, IMG submission 87023) | Freshwater sediment microbial communities from Prairie Pothole Lake near Jamestown, North Dakota, USA - PPLs Lake P8 Core (3) Depth... | ecosystem: Environmental > Aquatic > Freshwater >...
GTAGAGGGTCCGTGTGGGCGGGCGCATTTTACCAGAACAGCCGGGAAAATACCGGGTCAACGCTGCGCCGCGTGTGCCGTAACGTCACTCGTGGCGGGTATGGCGGCTTCGATGATGCCGCCGCCCAGACATTCATCGTCATCATAGAACACCACGGACTGTCCGGGCGTGATGGCGCGTTGTGGATGATCAAACGCCACGCGCAGGCCCTTGTCATGCGGTGAAACAGTGCAGTCCTGGTCCGGCTGGCGGTAACGGGATTTGGCGCATAGTTTCCGTGGCCAGGGCAGGGGCTCGGCGCCAATCCAGTGCAGCTGGCCGGCGATCAGCGCCTCGCTGAACAACGCCGGGTGCTGCTCCCCCTGTTCGACGTAAAGAATATTGCCGGGCACATCCTTGCCGACCACGTACCAGGCCTCGCCTTCGCCACCGATGCCGAGCCCGTGACGCTGGCCGATGGTGTAGTACATCACGCCATCGTGTTTTCCTTTGAACGCACCGGCAAGCGTGCGCATCTCGCCGGGCTGTGCGGGCAGATAGCGCGCGAGAAAGGATTTGAAGTCACGCTCGCCGATGAAGCAGATGCCGGTCGAGTCCTGGCGATCGTAATTCGGCAATCCCGCCTCCTGTGCGATATGACGCACCTCGGTCTTGGCCAGATCACCGATGGGAAAATACGTGCGCGACAGCGCCTCCTGTCCCAGCAGATACAGAAAGTAGGACTGGTCCTTGTTGGCATCGCGCGCCTTCAGCAGGCGAAAGCGCCCGGCGCGACTGTCGACGCGCGCATAATGGCCGGTGGCGATGCAGTCGGCGCCGAGCGTGATAGCGTGCTCCAGGAACGCGCGGAACTTGATTTCCTTGTTGCACAGCACGTCCGGGTTGGGCGTGCGTCCCGCACGGTACTCGGACAGGAAATAACTGAACACGCGGTCCCAGTATTCGGCGGAGAAGTTGACGGTCCTGAGGGGAATGCCGAGGCGGTCGCAGACCTTCTGCGCCATCTTCAGGTCCTCTTCCGCGCCACAATGACCCGCGCTGTCGTCCTCCTCCCAGTTCTTCATGAACAGGCCCGTGACCTCATGGCCCTGGCGCTTCAGGAGCAGCGCCGCCACGGCCGAGTCCACGCCACCGGAAATGCCGACGATGATTTTCATATCATTTCATTAATGCCACAGAGAACACAGAGATCACGGAGCGAAAAAACAGTTCTTTTCCATCTCTGTGTGCTCTGTGACCTCTGTGGCCGAAATTCTTATAGAGAATCTTCATATTCCTTCAGCAATTCGAGCGGATAGCGCCGGCCGGCGAGATAATCGTTCAGGCAACGCTCGACCTGCGGGCTGCGGTGCCGCGCGTGCTCGGCGCGGATCTCCTCCGGACTCAGCCACAGCGTGCGCACGATGTCATGGTCGAGCGCACGACTCTCTTCATGCCGTGTCACGCGTCCGGTGAAGGCGAAGCGCAGATAGGTGACATCTTTGGTGGGATGCGGCCAGCGGTAAACGCCGAGCAGCGCTTCCGGCGTGAAGTGCCAGGCGGTCTCTTCCAGCGTTTCACGCACCACCGCCTGCAGCAGGCTCTCGCCCTCGTCGAGATGACCGGCCGGCTGGTTGAGCACGAGCCGGCCGTCGGCCTTTTCCTCGACCAGCAGGAATTTCCCCTCGCGTTCGATGATCGCCGCGACCACGACGTTCGGTTTCCAGATCATGGGCGCATCATATCAGTGAGGGCCAAGGCGTGAGGAGAGAGATGCGGCTTACGGCTCAGCTTCCCGCCATTCGCCGGGCGCCAGGCCCTCCAGCGTGTACGGCCCGATGGCGTAACGCACGAGACGCAGCGTTGGAAATCCCACGGCCGCGGTCATGCGTCGCACCTGGCGGTTGCGGCCTTCGGTGAGCGTGATTTCCAGCCACGAGGTCGGTATCGACTGACGAAACCGTATCGGCGGGTTGCGTGGCCACAGCGCGGGTTCCGCCATGCGCCGGACTTCCGCCGGTTGCGTGCGTTTGCCGTCGAGCATGACGCCACGGCGCAGGCGCTCCAGCGACGGCTCGTCCGGTTCGCCTTCGACCTGTACCCAATAGGTTTTAGGCTGTTTGAAGCGCGGATCGGACAGGCGTTGTTGCAGCTTGCCGTCATCGGTGAGCAGCAGCAATCCTTCGCTGTCCCGGTCCAGCCGGCCGGCGGGGTAGACGCCGGGAATCCTGATATGGGAGGCCAGCGTCTCGCGTCCACCAGGGTCGGTGAACTGCGTCAGGACGCCATAGGGTTTATTGAAAAGAATCAGCCGGGGCATGGCGGGAGTGTAGCGCGGGACCGCGGAACGCCGCACCGGCGGATTCTGATGATAGAATGCGCGGCAATTTTATCGGAGCAGATCATGGCTTTTACGCATATCAAGATCCCCGCCGGGGAAAAAATCTCGGTCAACCAGGATTACTCGCTGAATGTCCCGAACCACCCGGTCATTCCCTTCATCGAGGGCGATGGCATCGGGCGCGACATCACCCCGGTCATGCGCAAGGTCGTGGATGCGGCCGTCACCAGGGCTTACGGCGGCAAGCGTTCGATTGCCTGGATGGAAGTGTACGCGGGCGAAAAGGCGGTCGCGACCTACGGCAACAATACCTGGCTGCCGGCGGAGACTTTCCAGGCGGTCAGGGAATATGTCGTCTCGATCAAGGGGCCGCTGACGACGCCGGTGGGCGGCGGCATCCGCTCGCTCAACGTATCGCTGCGCCAGGAACTTGATCTGTATGTCTGCTTGCGGCCGGTGCGCTACTTCAAGGGCGTGCCGAGCCCGGTGAAGGAGCCGGAGAAAACCGACATGGTGATCTTCCGGGAAAACTCGGAAGACATCTATGCCGGCATCGAGTGGCCGTCCGGCTCGCCCGAGGCGCAGAAGCTGATCGCCTTCCTGCAGCGCGAAATGGGCGTCAAGAAAATCCGCTTTCCGGAAACCTCCGCCATCGGCATCAAGCCGGTCTCGCGCGAGGGCACGGAACGGCTGGTACGCCGCGCGATCCAGTACGCCATCGCCAACGATCGTCCTTCCGTGACCCTGGTGCACAAGGGCAACATCATGAAATTCACCGAGGGCGGGTTCAAGAGCTGGGGCTACGAGCTGGCGCAGCGCGAATTCGGCGCGCAACTGATCGACCAGGGCCCGTGGATGCGGATGAACAATCCGAAGACCGGCAAGGAGATCGTGATCAAGGACGTGATCGCCGACGCCTTCCTGCAGCAGATCCTGCTGCGGCCGGCGGAATACAGCGTGATCGCCACGCTCAATCTCAACGGCGACTACATCTCCGACGCGCTGGCGGCGCAGGTCGGCGGCATCGGCATCGCGCCGGGCGCGAACCTGTCCGACACGGTGGCGATGTTCGAGGCCACGCACGGCACCGCGCCCAAGTATGCCGGCAAGGACATGGTCAATCCCGGTTCCATGATCCTGTCGGCCGAGATGATGCTGCGTCACCTGGGCTGGGTGGAAGCCGCCGATCTGATTCTCAAAGGAATGGAAGGGGCGATTTCCGCCAGGACGGTCACTTACGATTTTGCGCGGCTCATGCCCGGCGCCACCCAGGTGAGTTGCTCGGGTTTTGGCGATGCCATCATTGGCTCCATGAAATAAAAAACCCGGCGCTTGGCCGGGTCGTAAAACTTTAAACGGTAATAACGCCGATTACTTGGATAGGGAACGTATGTGGGAAGCCTGGGGGCCCTTGGGGCCTTCCTGAACTTCGAACTCGACCTGCTGACCCTCCTTGAGAGTCTTGTACCCTTCCATTTCTATTGCGGAATAATGCGCGAAGACATCATCGCCGCCATCTGTGGGTGTGATGAATCCGTAACCCTTGCTGGCGTTAAACCACTTCACAGTACCTAGTGGCATACATCCCCCTCCTGCTGCGGCAATCGCCGCTGTCCTTCAGGTTGCTGATACCGCACCCGCCTCCTGCAAGTGCCCGAGAAAGGCGCGCTCAGCCATCATCCTTCTTTTTTGAGGCAAGTCAAGCAAGCCCCTCCCGGGGGCGCTGTCACACGGGCCCGGCAGCCCCGAAAGTCCCGGAGGAACCTCAAATTTCATGCCACATTCCCAGGGGTTGAAATTTCGGGGATGGGTCGCACAATGTACTTGAAATCGCCAGACGGGACGCGGGTTCCACTGTAAATTGGTGTAACCTTTAATAGATATGAGTGACAAGCCTCAGCAGCATTATCTCGACGGTCCGATCGTCCAGGAGGCGAAGCCCCGGCTCCAGAAGCCACAGCTGTACAAAGTCATCCTGCTGAACGACGACTATACTCCAATGGAGTTCGTCGTAATTATTCTGGAACGGTTTTTCGCCAAGAACAGGGAAGACGCGACCCGTATCATGCTGCATGTGCATCAGAAGGGTATCGGGGTTTGCGGGATTTATATCCGTGAGATTGCGGAAACCAAGGTGCGTCAGGTGCTGTCATATGCTCAGGAACATCAGCACCCGCTGCAGTGCACCATGGAACCGGAATAAGGGGAAGATTTTCAAAAGGGAACATTTTTGTTGAGGGGCCAGTGCCCGGAGGCGGTGTCATGTTGTCCCAGGAACTTGAATTTTCACTGAACAGCGCGTTTCAGAGCGCCCGCGAAAAGCGCCACGAGTTCATCACCGTGGAGCATCTGCTGGCGGCGTTGCTGGACAATCCCTCTGCGGCGCGCGTGCTGCGCGCCTGCGGCGGCAACATCGAGGAACTGCGTCGCAGCCTGAGCGCCTTCCTCGAGGAAAACGTGCCCAAGCTCGCCGCGGGCAGCAAGATCGACACCCAGCCGACCATCGGTTTCCAGCGCGTGATCCAGCGCGCGGTGCTGCACGTCCAGGGCGTGGGCAAGAAGGAAGTCACCGGCGCCAATGTCCTGATCGCCATTTTCGGCGAGAAGGAATCGCACGCCGTGTATTTCCTGCACAAGCAGAACATCAGCCGCTTCGACGTGGTGAACTACGTTTCGCACGGCATCTCCAAGGTGCCGGGCGAGAGCCAGAACGAGCTTCCCGCCTCCGAGGAGAACAACGAGGAGGGCGCGGCCGCGGAAAAGAGCCCGCTCGACGTGTTCTGCATCAACCTCAACGAACAGGCACGGGTGGGCAAGATTGATCCGCTGATCGGGCGCAGCCGCGAGGTGGAGCGCACCATCCAGGTGTTGTGCCGCCGGCGCAAGAACAACCCGTTGTACGTGGGTGAGGCCGGCGTGGGCAAGACCGCCATCGCCGAGGGCCTGGCCAAGAAGATCGTGGACGGCGAAGTGCCGGAGGTGCTGATGCACAGCACCATCTACGCGCTCGACATGGGTTCCCTGCTGGCGGGCACCAAGTACCGCGGCGATTTCGAGAAGCGCCTCAAGGCCGTGCTGTCCCAGCTCAAGAAGCACGATAACGCGGTGCTGTTCATCGACGAGATCCATACGATTATTGGTGCCGGAGCGGCATCAGGTGGAGCCATGGATGCCTCGAACCTCCTGAAGCCGGTACTGGCCTCGGGTGATCTCAAGTGCATCGGCTCGACCACGTATCAGGAATACCGCAATATCTTCGAGAAGGACCGCGCCTTGTCGCGCCGTTTCCAGAAGATCGACGTCACCGAGCCTTCGGTCGAGGAGGCGGTGGAGATCCTGCGCGGCCTGAAGAATCGCTTTGAAAACCACCACGGCGTGCGTTACACGCAGCAGGCGCTGCGCAGCGCGGTGGAACTGTCACATCGTTATATCAACGACCGGCATCTGCCGGACAAGGCCATCGACGTGATCGACGAGGCCGGGGCCAGCCAGCATCTGCTGCCGCCGAGCCGCCGCAAGAAAACCATCGGCGTGCACGACATCGAGGACATCGTCGCCAAGATCGCGCGCATTCCGCCCAAGACGGTTTCCACGTCGGATCGCGAAGCGCTCAAGACGCTCGAACGCGATCTCAAGATGGTGGTGTTCGGCCAGGACGACGCCATCGAGGCGCTGGCAACCGCGATCAAGATGTCGCGTTCCGGCCTGGGTCATCCGGAAAAGCCGGTCGGCTCCTATCTGTTCGCCGGGCCCACGGGCGTCGGCAAGACCGAGGTCACGCGGCAACTGGCGCGCATCATGGGCCTGGAGCTCATCCGCTTCGACATGACGGAATACATGGAGCGGCATACCGTCTCGCGCCTGATCGGCGCGCCGCCCGGTTACGTCGGCTTCGACCAGGGCGGCCTGCTGACCGAGGCCATCGTCAAGCATCCGCATTCGGTGTTGCTCATGGATGAGATCGAGAAGGCGCACCCGGACGTGTTCAACCTGCTGCTGCAGGTGATGGACCATGGCACGCTCACGGACAACAACGGACGCAAGGCGGATTTCCGCAACGTCATCCTGGTGATGACGACCAACGCCGGCGCCGAACGCCTGAGCCGGTCGAGTATTGGTTTTACCAAGCAGGATCACGCCGGCGACGAGCTGCAGGAAATCAAGCGCCTGTTCAGCCCGGAATTCCGCAATCGCCTGGACGCGACCATCCAGTTCAAGCCGTTGGATGAGCAGACCATCTCGCACGTGGTGGACAAGTTCGTCCTCGAGCTGGAAGCGCAGTTGGCGGACAAGCACGTGACGGTCGAGCTGGACAACGCCGCGCGCGTCTGGCTCGCCAAACACGGCCACGATCCGGCCATGGGCGCGCGCCCGATGGCGCGGCTGATCCAGGAGAAGGTCAAAAAGCCGCTCGCCAACGAGCTGCTCTTCGGCAGCCTGGCTTCGGGCGGTCACGTCAAGGTCAGCACGGACGACAAGGGACTGGTGTTCGACTTCATTCCCGCCACCGACAAGACCCCGGCCTGATTGTCCGCTCGTAACAAAAACGCCGGCGCATGCGAATGCGCCGGCGTTTTTTTACGTCCTCGATATTAATGATGATACCGGCATCGGCCCCCTCACCCTCATTCCCTTTCCCGGAGTGAAAGAGTGCGTGCTAAACACGCCTCGGCTCGCCCCCTTCTCCCTATGGGAGAAGGGATGGGGATGAGGGTGAAATTATCCCCTCACCCTTTGTTCCCGCCGGGGCGCAGATGAATCATCTGCGCCCGTTCGACGGCGCGAATGTCCGCCGGACATTCGCGACAACCCCGTCTTACCTCCCGGAGGGAGAGGGGAAGTTGGTGAGAATCTATTTGCTTATCGGGCGCGGAAGGTGATCCGGCCCTTGGTGAGATCGTAGGGGGTGAGTTGTACGGTGACGCGGTCACCGGTAAGGATGCGGATATAGTTCTTGCGCATCTTGCCGGAGATATGCGCCGTCACCACGTGCCCGTTGTCCAGCTTGACCCGGAACAGGGTGTTGGGAAGGGTTTCCACGATGGTCCCTTCCATTTCAATGTGCTCTTCTTTCGCCACGCGGTGTCCTGAGGATGAATTGGCGGCGTATGATGCCGCAGTCGCGCGTGGGCGTAAAGCGGTTTCGGGCGCGACCCGGCCGGATCGCTGCCCCGAGACAAGCTCAGAGCACGCGTTCCCGCGGCTGGGCGAGATTGGCGCCGATGTCGCTCGGCAGCCAGGCTACGTAAGGATGCGCGGCTTCCGGGCTGATGACGATCTGCATCATCAGGAACCGGGAAACTTCCTCCTGGCTATCCATCTCCGGGAGGGATTCCAGAAGCCTCTGGTAATGCCACGGGTTCAGGTACAGCAGATTCGGATGGAGACCGTGCTCACGGTGATAGTGCTCGACAAGACGATAGAGAAAGCTGAGCATGTTTTTTTGTACCCCGGCCGGATGTGTGCCCGGCGTTATCCCCAGGAAGATGCAATGGACGTGCCAGCGGAGCCGGCTCCGTTTTACGGGCCATGTGCGCGCGGGAGTTTGTCCAGCTGAACCCAGTGACCCTGAAGAAAGGCCTCCAGCGGGTGGTAATGCCCCTTGTAGGACATTTTCGGACATTCCCTGATCCAGTATCCCAGATAGAGCCACGGCAACTGCCGCTCGCGGGCATGTTCGATCTGCCACAGCACGGCCTGGACACCGAGGGCGCGGCGTTTCTCGTCCGGATCGAAGAAGGTATACACCGCCGAGAGCCCGTCCGGGAGGATATCGGTGACGGCGACGCCCAGGAGTTTCCGGTTCTGTCGGAATTCATAAAAGACGGTGTGAATATGGCGCGAGCCGAGGAAGTTCAGGTATTTCTGCGGATCGGGATCGTCCATGCCGCCGCCCGGATGACGCGCGGACTGATAGCGCTGGTACAGCTCAAAGTGCTCCTGTTGGAAGACAGGCGGGTGCGCGACCACCGACAGATCCTGGTTGCGGTTCCACACACGCCGCTGTCCGCGATCGGGCCGGAAACGATTCACCGGGATGCGCACCGGGATGCAGGCGTTGCAGTCACGGCAATGCGGGCGGTAGACCAGATCGCCGCTGCGGCGAAAACCGAGACGCATGAATCCCGCATACTGGCGGCTGTCGAGCGGTTGACGCGGATCGAGGAACAGCGAGGTGGCGGTGCGTCCGGGCAGGTAGCTGCACGCGTGCGGCATCGAGAGAAAAATTTCCGGCGGTTTGTGATGACTCGTCATGGCCTGGCCGGTGGATGACTCCCCGTAAGTATTGCCGGATCCGCCTCGAAGTGCCAGTGGCCCGGCCGGCCGGGCTGTTGCAACGCCTGTTCCAGCCGTTCCAGAAACTCGGGTCGGCGGATCTCTTCCGCGCCCAGGCTGGACAGGTGCGCCGAGGGCAGCTGGCAATCGATAAAGTCGAAACCCCACGCCGCCAGTTGCCGCACCAGTTGCACGAATGCCACCTTGGAGGCGTCGGTTACGCGGCTGAACATGGATTCGCCGAAAAAGGCGCTGCCGAGGGCAACACCGTAAAGCCCGCCGACGAGTTTTCCATCCCGCCAGGATTCCACGGAATGCGCCAGGCCACGCTCGTGCAGCACGCAATAGGCCTCGATCATCTCCGGCGTGATCCAGGTGCCGTGGCCAGGCAGGTCATTACGCGGCTCGGCGCATTGCTGCATGACGTCGCGGAAAACCGTATCCAGCGTCACCACGATTTTTTTCCGGCGCAATGTCTTGCCCAAGCTGCGCGAAACCCGCAGCTTCGCCGGAAACAGCACGGCGCGCGGGTCGGGCGACCACCACAGGATCGGCTGGCCCGGGTTATACCAGGGGAAAATACCGTGGCGGTAGGCCTCCAGCAGCCGCTCCGCGCGCAGGTCGCCGCCCACGGCCAGCAGGCCCTCGGGCGAGGCCAGCTCCACCGGGGGAAAACGCAGGTCAGTCGAGCCGGGCTTGAGGACGAACATGAAAGCTAATTTTCCGTGGCCGCTGCTTTTTTGAACGGCGCGTGCTCGTTCAGTTCATTCATGCAGGCATTTACATCAAGGCGTTCCCGCGCCAGGTACTCGGCGATGGCGCGGTTGAATTTCGGGTGCGTGAGCCGGTGCGCCGAGCGCGTCACCACCGGCGTGAAGCCGCGCGCCAGCTTGTGGCCGCCCTGGGCACCGGCCTCGAAGCGGCGCAGCCCCTGGGCAATGGCGTATTCGATCGCGGCGTAGTAACAGGTTTCGAAGTGCAGGCTGTGGAATTCGCCGCGGCAGCCCCAGTAGCGGCCGTACAGCGCGTTCGCGCCGCGCAGGTTGAGCGCGCCGGCGACATATTCATTTCCCTTTCGCGCCAGCACCAGAACCGCGTGTTCCGGCAGCGCCTGTCCCAGCCGGTGAAAAAAATCGCGCGTGAGATAGGCATAGGCGCCGTGCGCGTGAATGGTGGAAAGATAGAATTCATGGAACCGGTCCCAATGCGCGGGAGTGATGGAGGCGCCGGTCAACACTTCCATTTCGATCCCGGCCTCACGCACATGCCGGCGCTCGCGTTTTATTTTTTTGCGTTTCTCGGCGGTGAAACCGGAGAGGAAATCGTCGAAATCGCGATAGCCCGGATTGGACCAATGGAACTGAAAGCCGGTGCGCAGCAGGTGGCCCTCGGCTTCCAGCAAAGCGGCATCCGCTTCGGTCACGAACAGCCAGTGCAGCGATGAAGCGGCGGTATCCTGCATGTGCTGCAGCGCGGCCCGTATCAAATGAGTCTTGATTGTGCCGGCATCGGTTGCAGGCGCCACGAGCAGTCGCGGACCCGCGGCCGGCGTGAACGGCACCCCCACCACCAGCTTGGGATAATATGTTTCGCCGGCATGGGCGTAGGCGTTGGCCCAGGCCCAGTCGAAGACATACTCGCCATAGGAATGGTTTTTCAGGTACATGGGTGCCGCACCCAGCAGCCGGCCCTGCCACGGTCCGTCTTCATGCGCCACGAGATGCTGCGGCTGCCAGCCGGTTTTCGGGCTGACACAGCCGGTGTCCTCGAGCGCGGCGAGAAATTCATGACGCAGAAACGGATTATCCTCGATGGCGAGGGTGTTCCAGTCGGCGGCGGAGATATGCTCCAGGCGGTCGACGATACTTATATGCATGCGCGTATTGTAACGCGACTCGCGACCCGCGTTTTACGGCTTACTGTTTGTGTGCCAACAGCCGGTTGATGTCCTCCAGATCCGGTTCCTGCAGCACGCCGGCCGCGGCCTTGAGCCGCAGGCGGCTGATGAGATAGTCGTAACGCGCCTGCGACAGGTCACGGCGAGTGCGGAAGAGTTCGCGCTGGGCATTCAGCACGTCCACGCCGGTGCGAAGACCACGCTCGTAACCGATGACGGTGGATTCCAGTGCGCGTTCGTTGGATAGGCGTGCCTGTTCGAGCGCCTGCACGCGTGCCATGCCGTTGATGACGGCGAAATAGGCCTCGCGCGTCTGCTGCGATACCTGGCGGCGTGTCTGCTCGAGGCGCTGGCTGGTTTCATCGAGCCGCGCCGCGGCTTCGCGCACGCGCGAGGCGATACCGCCGCCCTGGTACAGCGGCATCTGGAATTGCAGGCCGATCTGGTTCGTGGTCGACTCGATGGCGAAACCCTGAACGCTGCCGCCGGCGTCCGACCAGGCGCGCGAGGCGGTGAGATCGAGCGTGGGATAATGCCCGCCGCTGTTCCGTTCCACTTCCTGGCGCGCGATTTCGAGCGTTTCCTGCTGTGCCTTGATACGCGGGCTTTGCGTCGCTGCCGTTTGCACCCATTGCTCCATGTCGGCGGGATCGGGTGGCTGCAATTCAATCCGGCTCTCCAGGCGCGCGAGCGCGGCGGGCGCCGTGCCGATCAGGGCCCGCAGCGCTTCTTTCCTCACTTCCAGATCGTTGGCGGCGGTGATCTGCTGCGCGGCAACGAGATCGTAGCGCGCCTGCGCCTCGTGCACGTCCACCAGCGTGGCGCTGCCGACGTTGAAGTTGCGCCGGGCCAGCGCCAGCTGCCGGCCGATCGCATCCTTCTCGGTAACGGCGAAATCGAGCACATCCTGCGCCGCCAGCACGTCGAAATACGCCAGGGTGGCGCGCAGGATCAGGTCCTGGCGCGCCAGTTCGAATTCGTGTTCCGCGATATTGGCGCCCGCGATGCCCTGCGCGTAGGCGGCGAAATTCTGTTTGCGGTACAGCGGCTGGGTGAGCAGGATATTGTAGCTGTCGGTGCCATAGCGGTAGTTGTTAGTCGTGGATGGCATGATCACCTGCTGGTCGGATTCGGAGGTAGCGGCGGAGAGCCCGAGCGTCGGCAGCAGCAGCGAGCGCCCCTGCGGCGCCTTTTCCGCGCCGGCGAGACGGCTCGCCTGGGCCGCGCGCCAGCCCGGGTCGTTGGCCTTGGCCTGCTGGTAGGTTTCGAGCAGGTCCGCGCCCATGACCGGCAGGCTGACGGCGAGCAGCAACAGCAGGGAAGCGAGCTGCTTCATGATGTCACTGCCTTTACCTTGGCGCGGCGCACGCGCCAGTTTTCCACTAGCGAATAGGCCGCCGGCACCACGACCAGTGTCAGCAGGGTGGAGGAAAGCATGCCGCCCACTACCACCAGCGCCAGCGGACGGTTGCTCTCGACGCCGGGCCCGAGCCCGATAACGGCCGGGGTCATGGCGGCGATGACGGTGAGCGAGGTGATCAGCACCGGCCGCATCCGGTTCGGGCAGGCCTCGCGCAGGGCGTCGTCCACGCTCTTGCCCTGCTCGCGATACTGGTTGGTGAGGTCGACCAGCAGAATGGAATTTTTCGCGACCAGGCCCATGAGCAGAATCATGCCGATCATGGAAAAGACGTTGAGCGTGGCTTCGGTCCAGAACGATGCTATCCACAGCGCCGCCACGCCGCCGATGATGGCAAGCGGCTGGGCCACCATGACCAGCAGCGGTTGCAATAGCGAATTGAACTGACTCGCGAGCACCATGTAGATCATGACCAACGCCATGCCGAAGGCGAACAGCACGTAGCCGCCGGTGCGCGCGAATTCCTCGGCCTGGCCGGCGAAGGCGACGGAATACCCGGCCGGAAGGATTTCGGCGCCGATGTTCTTCACCGCCTCGGTGGCGGCGCCGAGCGGCAGGGTTTCCAGGCTGCCGTAGATGAACCCGGCGTATTGGCGGTTGCGGCGCGTGATGACCGCGGGCCCCAGGCCTTCCTCCACCCGGACCAGCGAGTCGAGCCGCACCAGGTCGCCCAGGCGGCTTTTGACATAAAGCCGTTTCAGGTCCTCCAGCGTGGCGCGCTTGGACGGCTCGGTTTGCAGGCGGATATCGTAGCGTTCGCTCCGGTCCTTGAATTCGGCGATATCGACGCCGCCGGTCATGGTGTTGAGCGTGAGCGCCACGTCCTGGGCGCTGATGCCCAGCTGCGCCGCGCGCTCGCGGTCGATAATGAGCCGCACCTCCGGAAGATCGAGCTTCAGGTCCTTGTCGAGCTTGGCGATGCCCTCGAGACGTCCCAATTGCGCCACCATTTCATCCGAGAGCTCATTGATCTTCAGCAGGTCGGGTCCCTGTATCGCGAATTGCAACGGCTCGCTGCGCATGCCGGTGATGAAGCCGATGGGAGCGAGGTAGACCTGCACACCGGGAATTTTTTCGAGATCGCGCCGCAATTCGCGCATGATTTCCGGCTGTGAGAGCCGGCGCGCCGCGCGCTCCTGCAGGCGCACGAACATGCTGGCGGAATTGACCTGGCCGATCTCGCCCAGGCCGATGGCGGTGAAGTAGCTGAAAACATCCGGCCGTTGCGACAGGATTTTCTCGATTTCCGCGATCTTGCCGGACGTGTAATCGAGGTTGGAACCCAGCGGCGTGCGCGCGCTGATCATGAAGCGCGACTCGTCCTCTTCCGGCACGAAGGTCTTGCCGACCTGGGCGAAGAAGAAGGCGCTGGAGGCGACCACCAGCGCGGCGATGCCGATCACCTTCCAGCGGTTGGCCATGGTCAGGCGCAGCAGCCCGCGATAAATGTTTTCAAGCCCGGCATAGGCGCTATCCAGTGTCCGGTAAACGCGGCCATGGTGGTCGGGCAGGGTGAGGTAACGCGAACACAGCATGGGCGTGAGCGTGAGCGAAACCCACAGTGAGGCCAGCACGCCGATGGTGACGACCAGTGCGAAGGAACTCAGGAACCGTCCCAGGATGCCGCTGATGAACGCCACCGGCAGGAAGATCGACACCAGTGTCAGCGTCGAGGCCAGCACCGCGAAGATAACCTGGTTCGAGCCCCGGATGGCCGCCTTCTCGGCCGCCTCGTGTTCCTCCTCGCGGTGCCGGAATATGTTCTCCAGCACCACGATGGCATCGTCCACCACCACGCCGATCAGCAGCAGCAGGCCAAGCAGGGTGATCTTGTTGAGGGTGTAGCCCGCGAAGTACATCGCGGCGAAGGTGGCAAACAACGACACCGGGATGGCGGTGGCGATGATGATCGTCGAGCGGCCGCTCCTGAGAAACAGGAACACCATGATGGCGGCGAACAGGGCCCCGAGGACCAGATGTTCCTCGAGCGCCTCGATCGACTGGCGGATGCTGGTGGAGTCATCGGACGAATATTCGATCACAAGCCCGGGTGGCAGCGTCGGGCGGATCTCCTTTTCGACGCGGTCCTTGACCGCCTCGACCACCGCTACGGTGTTGGCGCCGGTGGTTTTGACTACGCCCAGGCCCACGGCCGGTTTGCCGTTGAAGCGCGCGAGCTTGCGCGCGTCCTCCATGCCGTCCTCCACCCGCGCGACGTCGCGCAGGTACACCGGCGCGCCCTGGCGGTAGGCAACCACCAGCCGGTCCATGGCGCGCACGGTTTCGAATTCGGCGTCGAACTTGATCAGCCGCTCGCGGCTCTGTCCCTGGAGGAAGCCGCCCGGAATCGAGATGTGTTCGCGCGCGAAGGCGTTGCGCACGTCGAGCGGCGACAGGTTGAAGGCATGCAGCCGCTGGTTGTCGAGCCAGATGCGGATGGTGCGCTTGATCTGCCCGCCGATCAGCACTTCGCCCACGCCGCTGATGGTTTCGAGTCGCGGCTTGATGACCTCCTCGGCGTAGGTGTTGAGCTGTTGCAGCGTGCGGTCGCCCTGCAACGCCACCCAGATCACGGCGGTGGCGCCGACCTCGACCTTGCGCACCACCGGCGGATCGGCGTCTTCCGGCAGCCGCTTGACGACGGCGTCCACCTTGGCCTTGACCTCCTGGTAGGCGACGTCGACGTCCTTCTCGAGTTCGAACTCGATGCCCACCACCGAGGCGCCGAGCGAGGAGTTGGACACGATGGATTTGACGCCCGGGACCTGGTTGCAGGCCTCCTCGATGACGTCGGTGATGTTCTTGTCGATGATGTCCGGGTCGGCGCCCTGCATCGTGGTGGTGATCGTGATCGCCGGGAAGTCGATCTGGGGGAAACGGTCGAGGCCGAGACGCATGAAACCGATGACGCCGAACAGAATCAGCACCAGGCTCACCATCAGGGTGAACACATGACGCTTGATGGAAAACTCAGGCAGCGTCATGGGGCGGCGTCATTTTGGCCGGACGCCGCGGGCGCGGCGTTACGCACGCTGACCCTGGCGCCGTCGCTCAGCAGCGTGGCGCCGTCGACGGCCACGGTCCAACCCGGTTCGACGCCTTCGAGAATTTCAACGATGCCCTCGCGCTGGATGCCGGTCTTCACCGTGTGCGCGTGCGCGACATTGTCCGAGATCGAGTAAACCACGGCCCCCGCCGGCCGCAGTACGATGGCCTGTTCCGGCACCACCGGCATGTTACGATGGATTTCGAGAACCACCTCGCCGCGCACGCTGCCCGCCGGCCGCCAGCCGGCCGGATTTCTCACCTCGGCAATGACTTCGACGGTCTGGGTCATGGTGCTCAGGGCCGGACGGATTTCGCGTATGACGCCGGTGGTTTTTTTGCCGTCCTCGAAGTTGGACAGCGTGACCGGCTGGCCGATCCTGAGGCGTCGCACGATATCGAGCGGAAACGGCAGGCGGATATAAAAACGCCGCGCCAGGACGCGCGTGGGATCGTAGCTCTCCGCCTGGCTCACCGAGGTCTCGGAACCGACGGCGCTTTCCGTCAGCGCCAGATCGCGCGTCTGCACCTGCGCGGTGGTGATGTTGACGATGTTCTCCGGTGGCTTCGGTTCCTCTTTTTTGCCGCACCCGGCCGTCACGACAACCAGTGCCAGCAGGACGGACCAAAGCAATGATCGGCTCATGGTGTTATTCCTTTTCTTGTTGGGCAGGGGACGACGCACCGGATTCTCCGGCGCGCGTCGCCGGTGCAGCGGCACCGGGAGCGAGAATGCCGCGCAGCAGGACGTCCACCGCCATGCGGCTGTAACGCGCCGGGTCATCCGCGAAGTTCACCTCGGGGAAGTGGCGGAAAATCTTGTTCACCTGGAAGAAAAAAATATCGGCGCCGACCAGCAGCATGGCCACCATGGCCGGATCGATGTCGGCGCGCAACTCACCGCGCTCCTGTCCGCGGCGCAGGATGGCCACCAGCTCGGAGAAATTTTCCCCGAAGACCTGCTGCGCGATCTTGAGCTGTTCCTGCGGCATGTCCGACAGGACCTCGCGCAGCATCAGGCGCGCGAACTGGTCGTGTTCCAGAATGCCGGCCAGGTGACTTTGGGCGAACTGTGCCATATCGGCGGAAACCGCGCCGGAGTGGCTGGCCATGTGCTTGAGCTGCCGGGTGACTTCACGGATGGCATGACGCAGGACCGCCTGGTACAGCGCGTGTTTGGAGCTGAAGTGATGAAACACGTTGGCCTTGCTGACCCCCGCGCGCACGGCTATGGCGTTCATGGAAGCCGCGTCAAAACCGTGCTCGGCGAACAGGGCTTCGGCCGCCGCCAGAATCCGGGCGATCGTATCGCCGCCCGCGCGGGTTGCTACCGTGGTCGTCGCAGAGGTCATTTTTCGGGTACTTGCCTGGCTCCGGTTACAGCGATAGTCTTGACTGACCGATCGGTCAGTATGGAAATATTAGCCGCAAATCATGTCAACGACAACACGATGCGACGCGTTTGGACTCGACATGGCTTTCCGCCACAATGGCCCTGTCCTGACCGGCAAGTGGCCAGGAAAACCCATGGATGCCAGTGCTTGCCAACCCCCCCCATGACCGCCCCCTTTAAACATGCCCTCCCGGCCCTGATGCTCGGACTGGCGTCGTCCCTGTGGGCCGCTCCGCCCGCGACGCTGGTATGGGAGGCGAGCGTCGAGGAAGCGGCGGCCGGCAATCCGGAGCTGCGCGCCGCGCGGGCCAACGTGACGGCCGCCGGGCATTCGGCCAGCGCCGCCCACAGCGGCAACCTGCCCCAGCTTTCGGCGGGCGCAGGCTACAGCGACAGCTCGGGCAGCGCGACCACCGGCGGCGGCAATTACAGTACTTCACTCTCATTGAGCCAGAACCTGTTTTCCGGTTTTCAGGACAGCGCCCGGATCGAACAGGGCGCGGCGGTTCTTGAGCAGACCGAGGCCGGCCTCGCCTCGGTCAAGGCGCGCCTGAGTCAGGAATTGAAATCGGCATTTGCCGGATTGCAATTCGCGCAGGACAACGTCACGCTCACCGACAAGATCGTGCAACGGCTGGAGGAAAATCTGCGGCTGGTGGAGCTGCGCTTCGAAGGCGGGCGCGAGAACAAGGGTTCGCTGCTGCTGACGCAGGCCACGCTGGCCCAGGCGCGTTATGAAAACCTGCAGGCGCGCCAGACGCTGGCCTCGGCGCAGGCACAACTGGCGCGGGTGCTGGGCCGCAGCGAGCTGGCAGGACTGCAGGTCATCGGCGGCGTGCCGGTGACTCCGCCGGAAACGGCGCCGGACTTCCCGCAACTGGTGCAGCAGATTCCCGAGCTGATGCAGGCGCGGGCGCAGGAGCGGTCGGCGGCGGCGGATGTCACGCTCGCGCGCTCCGGGTTCTATCCCAGCGTCGATGTCAGCGGCTCGGTGGGGCGCGAGGGCGAGGACTGGGAGCCCGACAGGGACCGGCGCACGGTGGGATTGAATCTCAGCGTGCCGCTCTTCAGTGGCGGCCGGGATTACTACACCACCAAAAGCGCGGTGGCGTCGCTCGAGGCCGCGTCGTCGAACCGCGACAACCTGGAGCGCCAGTTGCTGGTGCGGCTCAAACAGGCCTGGGCCGGCTACGTCGAGTCCGAGGAGAAGCTCAAGGTGGACCAGGCATTTCTCGAAGCCGCCATCCTGCGCGCGGAAATCGCGCGCTCGCGCTACAACAACGGCCTCATGTCGTTCGAGGACTGGGATCGCATCGAGAACGACCTGATTCAACGGCAAAAAACCGTTCTGCAGAGCCAGCGTGACCGTGTCACGGCCGAGGCGGCCTGGGAGCAGGCGCAGGGCAAAGGGGTGATTCCGTGAGTAAGCTTGAAACTGGACGCCGGTCTCGATGGGTGATGGCAGCGGCGATCGTTATTGCGCTCGGCGCCGGCGCGTACTTTTACTGGCAAGCCGGCGACGAGGCGCAGCCCGCCTATCGCGAAATCAGCGTGAGCCGCGGCGACCTTGAGCTGACTATCCTCAGCACCGGCGTGGTCCAGCCGCGCAATCGCCTGGAAATCAAACCGCCGATCGCGGGACGCGCCGAGCAAGTGCTGGTGCAGGAAGGCCAGAGCGTGACCAAGGGCCAGATCCTGGCGTGGATGAGTTCGACCGAGCGCGCCGCGCTGATCGATGCCGCCCGCGCCCGCGGGCCGGAGGAACTCAAGCGCTGGGAAGAGCTGTACCGTGCCACGCCGGTGCTGGCGCCGATCAGCGGAACAGTCATAGCGCGCAGCGTGGAACCCGGCCAGACCTTCACCGGCAACGATGCCGTGTTCGTCATGTCCGACCGCCTGACCGTCAAGGCGCAGGTGGACGAGACCGACATCGCGCAGGTGAAACTCGGGCAGCGCGCGACGGTGGTGATAGACGCCTATCCGGAGCAGCCGTTCGAGGCCGCGGTGGCGCAGATCGCCTACGACGCCAAGACCGTGCAAAACGTCACCATCTACGAGATCGATGTGCTGCCGCGCGAGATTCCGTCGTTCCTGCGCAGCGGCATGACCGCGAGCGTCACCTTCCATGTCGCCTCCCGCCCGGGAGTGCTGCTGGTGCCGGGCGCCGCGGTGCGTCAGCGCGACGGCCGCGCCTACGTGCTGGTGCCGGCGGACAAGCCGGGCGCGCCGCCGCGCGAGCAGGAAATCCGCGCCGGGGCCTCGGGCGGCGGGCGCGTCGAGGTCGTCTCCGGCCTGGAGGAGGGACAGACCGTGCTGGTGGCGGACGTGCGGCTGGAGAGCAGTGGCACCGGCGGCGGCAATCCGCTGCTGGGCTTCAGGCAGCCGAAGCGCACCACGCAACAACAACAACAACAACAACAACAACCGCAACAACAACAACAGCAGCAGCAATCTCCACGACAGTAATGCTGGAACTGCGCGACGTCGACAAGATTTACCGCGCCGGCACCCAGGAGGTGGCGGCGCTGCGCGGGGTTTCGCTCACCATCGAGGCAGGCGAGTACGTCGCCATCATGGGGCCATCCGGTTCCGGCAAGTCCACGCTCATGAACATCCTCGGACTGCTCGACACGCCGAGCGCCGGTTCCTACCGCCTGTTCGGGCGCGAGGTGTCGGGGCTGGTCGAGGAGGAGCTGGCGGTGCTGCGGCGCGAGGCCATCGGCTTCGTGTTCCAGCAGTTCCACCTGTTGCCGCGCCTGTCGGCGGCCGAGAACGCGGCGCTGCCGCTGCTCTATTCGCAGCACCGGGTGGACCTGGCACGCGCTGGCGAGCTGCTGGGCGAGGTTGGGCTCGGGGATCGCGCGCACCATCGGCCAAACGAGCTGTCTGGCGGGCAGCAACAGCGCGTGGCGATCGCGCGCGCGCTCATCAACCGCCCGCGTATCATTCTGGCCGACGAGCCGACCGGCAATCTCGACAGCGGAAGCCAGAAGGAGATCCTGGCGATCCTGCGCCGGCTCAACGACGCCGGCATCACCGTCATCATGGTGACCCACGAGAACGAAGTCAGCCGCGAGGCGCGGCGGCTGATCCGCATGCGCGACGGGCGTGTTATCTCGGACGAGACGACCGGCAAGGGCACGAAGCAGTCAGCCGGGGGCATGGCGAAGCCGGCGCCCCCGCGCCGCCCCGGCGTGCGCGACATCGCCGAGCACCTGCGCCAGGGCCTGAAGGCGCTGGCCACGAACAAGGTGCGTACCGCGCTGTCGGCGCTTGGCATCCTGATCGGGGTCGCGGCCGTGGTGTCGATGCTGGCACTGGGCGAGGGCGCCAAGCGCGATATCGAGCAGCGCCTGGCCGGGCTCGGTTCAAACCTGCTGGTGCTGCGCCAGGGGCCGGCGCGCGTCGGCGGGGTCACGCTCGAGACCGGCGCCACGCGCATCACGGTCGATGACGTGGCCGTGCTCAGGGAACGCATCACGGCGATCCGCGAGACGGCTCCCAACGTCAGCGGGCGCGCACAGGTCAGCTACCTCAACCGCAACTGGAACACCTCGGTCATCGGCACAGCCCCGGCGTACGCGCGCATGCGCGCGGCCGAGCCCGACTTCGGGCGCTTCTTCACCGAGGACGAGAACCGCAGCCGCGCGCGCGTGGTGCTGCTCGGGCGCACTGTGGCGCGCGAGCTGTTCGCCGGGCAGAACCCGATCGGCGAGACGATCAAGGTCAACCGCATTCCGTTCCAGGTGATCGGGCTGTTGCCGGAGAAAGGCACCACCGCGTGGCGCGACCAGGACGACTACGTGGTGATGCCGCTCCTCACCGCGATGTACCGCGTGCTCGGCAAGAGCTACGTGGACTACGTGGACATCGAGGTGAGAGACGCGGGTCTGATGGAAACGACCCAGCGCGAGATCGAGGAGCTGCTGGTGGCGCGCAAGCGCGTGCCGCCCTCGCAGCAGCGCGACGCCTACCAGATTCGCAACATGGCCGAGATCCAGTCGGCCCTGGCCGAGACCAGCCGCACCATGTCCTACCTGCTGGCGACCATCGCCGCCATCTCGCTCGTGGTCGGCGGGGTCGGCATCATGAACATCATGCTGGTGTCGGTGACCGAGCGCACGCGCGAGATCGGCCTGCGCAAGGCGGTCGGCGCCACGCCGCGCGACATCCTGGTGCAATTCCTGACCGAGACCGTGGTGGTGAGCGTGACCGGCGGCGTGATCGGCATCCTGCTCGGCGTGCTGGCCACCGTCGCCATGTCCACCTTCGCCGGCTGGACCGTGTCGGTGTCCTCGGACGCGATCGGGCTCGCGGTCGCGTTCTCGGCCGGCGTCGGACTGGTGTTCGGCATCTACCCGGCGCGCAAGGCCGCGCGCCTGAATCCCATCGAGGCGCTGCGTTACGAATAGGCTGGCGGGCGCGCGATATGCTAAATTGCACCCCGTATTAATAATATTTGGAACCGCAGATAAACGCGGATGAACGCAGATAAAATACGGGAAAATGAATCAGCAAACTTGTACTAATCCGCGTTAATCCGCGGTTTCAATTTATTTTTAATAATCATAATGAGCATGCAAAGCCCATGAATCTCCACGAATACCAGGCCAAGGCCCTGCTCGCCGAATACGGCGTTCCGGTCCCCCCGGGCCGGCCCGCCTTCTCCGTGACTGAGGCGCTGAAAGCGGCCGATGAACTGGGCGGCGATAGCTGGGTGGTGAAGGCGCAGATTCACGGTGGTGGCCGCGGCAAGGCCGGTGGGATAAAGAAGGTCACTGGTCGCGCGGCCCTGGAGCAAGCAGCGGGTGGTTTGCTCGGCACGAAACTGGTGACGCATCAAACCGGTCCCGCCGGTCAACCGGTGCAGCGCCTGCTGATCGAGCAACCGAGCGCGGTGCAGCGCGAACTGTATCTGGCCTGCCTGCTGGACCGCGCGCTGGAGCGCATCGTGTTCATCGCCTCCGGTGCCGGCGGCATGGACATCGAGGAGATCGCCGCCAGACATCCCGACAAAATCCTGAAGGCCGTCGTCGATCCCGTGGCCGGCCTGCAAGGCTATCAATGCCGCGAGATCGGTTTCGCGCTGGGCCTGAACGACAAACAGATCGCGGCGCTCACGCGCCTGATGCTGAGTCTCTATCATCTCTACTGCGCGCGCGACCTGAATCTGGTGGAGATCAATCCTCTTGCCATCGGCGCCGATGGCGAACTGATCGCTCTCGACGCCAAGATCCAGGTGGATGACAACGCGCTCTATCGCCAGAAGACGCTGGAGGAAATGCGCGATCCCTCGCAGGACGACCCCAAGGAGCACAAGGCGCACGAGTTCGGTCTCAATTACATCGCGCTCGAGGGCAATATCGGCTGCATGGTGAACGGCGCCGGACTGGCGATGGCGACCATGGACCTGATCAAGCTGCATGGCGGCATGCCGGCGAACTTTCTCGACGTCGGTGGCGGTACCACGGCCGACAAGGTGGCCGAAGCCTTCAAGCTGATTCTTTCGGATAAAAATGTACAAGCGATCCTGGTGAATATCTTCGGCGGCATCGTGCGCTGCGATCTGATCGCCGAGGGCATCATCAAGGCGGTGCAGGAGGTTGGCATCGAGATTCCGGTGGTGGTGCGGCTGGAAGGCACCAATGTCGACAAGGGGCGCGCGCTGCTGAAAAGCAGCGGCCTGAAGATCATCTCGGCGGACAGCCTGACCAGCGCCGCCAAGCAGGCGGTCGCGGCGGTGAAATGAAAAAAGTTTAGGGTTTAGAGTTCAAAGTACAAGGTTATAAATGCGAGTCTTTAACTTTGTACTCTAAACTCTAAACTCTGTACTCACTGAACATATGAGCATCCTCGTCAACAAAAACACGAAAGTGATCTGCCAGGGCTTCACCGGCAAGCAGGGCACCTTCCATTCCGAGCAGGCGATCGCCTACGGCACCAAGATGGTCGGCGGGGTGACGCCGGGCAAGGGCGGGCAGGTGCATCTCGGATTGCCCGTGTTCAATACTGTACGCGCGGCGGTGCAGGAAACCGGCGCGACCGCGACCATGATCTACGTCCCGGCGCCGTTCGCCGCCGATTCCATCCTGGAGGCGGCCGCGGCCGGCATCAAGGTGATCGCGTGCATCACCGAGGGCATCCCGGTGCGCGACATGCGCAAGGTCAAGGTCGCGCTGCATCAGTATCCCGGCGTGGCGCTCATCGGGCCGAACTGCCCCGGCATCATCACGCCGGGCGAGTGCAAGATCGGCATCATGCCGGGCTTCATCCACAAGCCCGGGAGCATCGGCATCATTTCGCGTTCCGGCACGCTGACCTACGAGGCGGTGTACCAGACCACGCTGGAAGAGCTGGGGCAGAGCACCTGCGTCGGCATCGGCGGCGATCCGATCCAGGGGCTGAATTTCGTGGACTGCCTGCGCCTGTTCGAGGCCGATCCCGCCACCCGCGGCATCGTCATGGTGGGCGAGATTGGCGGGCAGGCGGAGGAAGACGCCGCCGCCTATATAAAGAATCATGTGACCAAACCGGTGGTGGCCTACATCGCCGGGGTGACCGCGCCCAAGGGCAAGCGCATGGGCCATGCCGGCGCCGTGATCGCCGGTGGCAAGGGCACGGCCGAGGAAAAATACCGCGCCCTCGAGTCCGCCGGCGCGCACACCGTGCGCTCCCCCGCGGACATCGGCGCGCGCATGCGCGAAGTGCTGGCCTGACATGGCGGCGCGGCTGCGCATCGCCCTCGGCCAGCTCAACCTGCTGGTGGGCGATGTCGCCGGCAACGCCGCGAAGATGATCGCCGCGGCACAGCGCGCGCGCGACGAGCTCAAGGCCGACGTCATCCTGTTTCCCGAACTCGCGCTGACCGGCTACCCGCCCGAGGACCTGCTGCTGCGCCCCGACCTCAGCGTGCGCGTCGAGCTCGCGTTGGGCGAGATGCTGCGGGGGATCTCCGGCATCGACGTGATCGTCGGTTATCCCAAGCGGCAGTACGGCAAACTGTTCAATGCCGCCTCGCTGCTGCGTGGCGGCAAGGTGGCCGCGACCTATTTCAAGCACATCCTTCCCAACTACGGCGTGTTCGACGAGAAGCGCTACTTCGCCGAGGGCGTCGATCCCTGCGTGCTGGATATCAAGGGCACGCCGGTCGGCCTCACGATCTGCGAGGATGTGTGGGAGCACGGGCCGGTGGAACAGGCGGTGGAGGCGGGCGCGAAGCTCATGCTCAATCTCAATGCCTCGCCATTTCACAGGAACAAAGGGAGAGAGCGGTTCGAGGCAGTCGCCCGCCGCGCGCGCAACAACGGAGTGCCCATCGTCTATCTGAATCTGGTCGGTGGTCAGGATGAGCTGGTATTCGACGGCGATTCGTTCGTGGTGGACGCGCGCGGCGAGCTGACCCAGCGGGCCCCGGCCTTCGAGGAGGGCGTGCACCTGGTGGAGGCCAAGACCGGCGCCCGCCCGGCGCCGGTGCCGGCCACGATCTCGCCCGATCTCTCCGAAGCGGAGAGTGTATATGGCGCGCTGGTGCTGGGTGTGCGCGATTACATCGGCAAGAACGGTTTTGCCGGCGCGGTCATCGGTCTTTCCGGTGGCGTGGATTCGGCCCTGACCCTTTGCATCGCCGTGGATGCCATCGGTGCGTCGCAGGTTGAGGCGGTGATGATGCCCTCGCGCTATACCGCCGCCATGAGTCTCGAAGACGCGCGGTCGCAGGCCGAGGCGCTGGGCGTGAAGTACAGCAGCTTGCCGATCGAGCCCATGTTCGAGGCGTTTCTCGACGCGCTCAGGGAGGAATTCACGGGCAAAAAACCGGACAGCACCGAGGAGAACATCCAGGCGCGCATCCGCGGCACGCTGCTCATGGCGATCTCGAACAAGACCGGCCGGATGGTGCTGACCACCGGCAACAAGAGCGAGATGTCGGTGGGCTATGCCACGCTCTATGGCGACATGGCCGGCGGTTTCGCCGCCATCAAGGACGTGCCCAAGACGCTGGTATATCGCCTGGCGGAATACCGGAACAAGATTAAACCGGTCATTCCCCGTCGGGTGTTCGAGCGCCCGCCGTCGGCGGAACTGGCGCCGGACCAGAAGGATACCGATTCGCTGCCACCATACGAGGTGCTCGATCCCATCCTGGAGCGCTATGTCGAACTGGACCAGTCGGCCGAGGACATCATGGCCGCCGGTTTCGACGAGGCGGTCGTGCGCCGCGTGCTGCGCATGGTGGACCGCAACGAATACAAGCGCCGCCAGGCGGCCCCCGGGGTGCGCATCACGCCGCGCGCCTTCGGGCGCGACCGGCGCTATCCCATTACTTCGGGCTACGGCCGCGGCCCGGACAAGCCCGGTGGCAACGGAACGGCAGGTGGTATTTAATATGAAAAAAGCGGAACCACCGATGAACACGGATAAACACGGATAACAACATAATTAGAGGGAGAGTTTTCAGAAACAGATTTTCATCCGTGTTCATCGGTGTTTATCGGTGGTTTCAAATTTATATCGACCAAAGAGGTTTCCGACAATGAAAAAAATCGAGGCCATCATCAAACCTTTCAAGCTCGACGACGTGCGCGAGGCCCTGTCCGAGGCCGGCGTGAGCGGGCTGACCGTGACCGAGGTCAAAGGCTTCGGCCGCCAGAAGGGACACACCGAGCTTTACCGCGGTGCGGAGTACGTCGTGGATTTCCTGCCCAAGGTGAAGATCGAGCTGGTGGTGGACGATAAAATGCTGGACCGCTGCATCGAGGCCATCACCGGCGCGGCGCGCACCGGCAAGATCGGCGACGGCAAGATTTTCGTCACGACCGTGGAGCAGGTGATCCGTATCCGTACCGGCGAGCAGGGGCCGGAGGCGATCTAGTCCGCCGTCAGGCGCCGGCCTCGGCGATATAACGGCTCTCCGGAAAATTCCGGCGCAGTATCCGCAGGGTGTCCTTCAGCAGGCCATCCATGCCCATCGCCTTGTAGGACAGCGCCATGATGCCGAGGGCGTCTTCCGTCGAAGGCGTGCGCGGGTAATTCTCCAGCGTGTACTTGGCGCGGTTGACAGCCGCGACATAGGCGGTGCGCTCATAATAGAAGCGCGCCACCATGGTTTCATACTTCGCCTGGGCCTCGAACAGGTAGGCCATGCGGCTCCGCGAGTCCTCGGCATAGCGGCTGTTGGGGAAGCGCTGCACGACCTCGTTGAAGGCGTTGTAGGCCTCGAGCGCGCCCTTGGGGTCGCGGTCGGAGAGGTCGTCCTTGGCGCCGAACAGCCAGTTGATGAATCCCCTCTCGCCATGGAAATTCACCAGGCCCTTGAGGTAATACGCGTAATCCACGTTCGGATGCGTCGGATGCAGGCGGATGAAGCGGTCGGCGGCCGCGATGGCTAGCGCCGGTTCCTCGTACTTGTAATTGGCGTAGGCGATTTCCAGCTGGGCCTGCTCGGCATAGCGCCCGTAAGGATAGCGCGCCTCCAGCGTTTCGAAATACTTGATGCCGGTTTCGTAATCGCCTTCGGCCACCTTCTCCTTGGCCTCGGTATAGAATTTCTCCGGCGACCAGTCCTTGGTCGGGTCCTCGGTAATGCCGGCGCAGCCGGTCATCAGCAGCAGGAAGAAAAGGCCGGACAGCGGCCCGGTGAGACGACGCATTCGATTTACCCCGGCACAACGTATAAAGTCGCGCCAGCTTAACCCGATTTCACTTCGCCGGAAAGACCGGACGCAGGCATGAACCAGGAATCCACACTGTCGGCAAGCATCCCGCCCGAGTTGGCCGGACAACGCCTCGATCAGGCGTTGGCGGCGCTGTTCGCGGACATCACGCGTTCACAGCTGCAACAATGGATCGAAGGCGGGCGCATCACCCTCAACGGCCGGGTTCCGCGCAAGCGTGACAAGGTCAAGGAAGGTGACGAGATAGAGGTGAGAGTGCCGCCGCCGGTGGAATCGGGCTGGAAGGCGCAGGCACTGCCGCTGGAAATCGTGCACGAAGACAGCGAACTGCTCGTCATCAACAAGCCACCCGGCCTGGTGGTGCACCCGGGCGCGGGCAACCCGGAAGGGACCCTGCTGAATGCACTGGTCGCGCACGCGCCGAAACTCGCGCAGCTCCCGCGCGCCGGCATCGTGCACCGGCTCGACAAGGATACCTCGGGATTGCTTGTGGTCGCGAAGACCGAGCGCGCGCGCCAGAACCTGATCGAACAGCTGCAGGAGCACAGCGTCGAGCGTGAATACCTCGCCATCGTCAACGGCGTCATGGTCGCGGGCGGGACCATCGAGGCCCCGATCGGCCGGCATCGCACCCAGCGCACGCGCATGGCGGTAAGCAGCCAGGGCAAGCCCGCGGTAAGCCATTACCGCGTGATGAAAAAATACCGCGCCCACACGCTGGTGCAGGTCAGGCTCGAATCCGGCCGCACGCACCAGATCCGCGTGCACATGGCGCACCTGCATTATCCGGTGGTGGGCGACCCGGTGTACGGCGGCCGGCTCAAAATCCCCACCGGCGCGAGCGAGAATCTTAAAAAGGTATTGCGCGGTTTCCGGCGCCAGGCGTTGCATGCGCTCAAGCTTTCCCTGGTTCACCCGAAGACGGGAAAGCGGGTGCAGTGGGCGACGTCGGTGCCGGA
>Ga0105094_10000224_pt1 | contig 26903 bp, 20 predicted proteins | sample PPLLak1March2015_2_FD_87023 | JGI IMG/M metagenome (GOLD analysis project Ga0105094, IMG submission 87023) | Freshwater sediment microbial communities from Prairie Pothole Lake near Jamestown, North Dakota, USA - PPLs Lake P8 Core (3) Depth... | ecosystem: Environmental > Aquatic > Freshwater >...
CGCGGCCGGTCGTGCCGCGGCCGGTCGTGCTGCAGCCGGTCGTGCCGCGGCTGGCCCGGAGGTGAGCGCGGGGGCCGTGGATGCGGCTGCCCGGCAGGTGATCGAGCAGGCCGGCTATGGGAAATACTTCGTCCACCGCACCGGGCATGGCATCGGCATGGAGGGTCATGAATCCCCGTACATCCGGGCGGGCAGCGACCAGCCATTGCTGCCCGGGATGACATTCACCATAGAGCCGGGGATCTATTTGCCCGAACGCAACGGCGTCCGCATTGAAGACAATGTCGTGATCACCTCCACCGGGGTGGAGTGCCTCACAGACCTTCCCCGTGAGTTAATTGTCCTGGGCTGATACCTTCCATGAGCCGTGATCTCATCTGGATGGCCTGCGCGCTGCTTGTCTGGGGCCTGGGAGAAGGCGCGTTTTTCTCCTTCCAGCCGCTCTACCTGCAGCAGCTAGGAGCAAATCCGATCAATATAGGCGCTATCCTGGGCGGGTACAGCCTGGCAGCTACCCTGGCTCATATCCCTGCTGGCTTCCTTGCAGACCGGATTGGGCGACGACCTCTGATGTGGGCAGCCTGGGTGATCGGCCTGCTGGCAGCCTGGCTGATGGTACTGGGGACTACATTGCCGGTGTTTGTCACGGGAATGATCCTGTATGGTACGACAATGTTCGTGATCTCTCCGATGAACAGCTATATCACGGCTGCCAGAGGCTCGATGAGTGTGGGGAGAGCGCTGACCCTGATCTCCTCCATGTACAATATCGGTGCTGTGATCGGCCCATTAGTAGGAGGTTGGCTGGGTGAGACCTACGGTTTGCGCAGCGTTTTTCTCTTCGGCGCTTGCATCATCATAATATCCAATTTCTTCATTTTCTTGATCCGCCCGCAGCCTGTCGAAGGCCGCACCATGCTGCAGGGAAACGAAAGGCTGTTCGCCAACACGGGTTATCTGCGCTTTCTGGGACTGATGTTCCTGGCGACTTTTGCAATGTACCTTCCCCAGCCTCTGGCACCGAATTACCTTCAAAACCAGCGTGAGCTCAGCCTGGTAGCCATTGGACAGCTCTACTCGATCAACGCCTTGGGCGTGGTTCTTTCGAACTTACTATTGGGGCAGCTCGAACACCGCCTGGGATATCTGTTGGGGCAGGTAGCATCCGGATTGTTTGCCCTCATTCTTTGGCAGCAGACGGGTATGTTGTGGTACAGCGTTGCATATCTGTTTGCGGGAGGGTATCGGACAGCTCGTTCGTTAGCCATCGCCCACGTACAAAGTCTGGTGCACACATCCAACATGGGGCTCGCGTTTGGATTCACCGAGACGATCGCCGCATCAGCGACCATCCTGGTGCCAATACTGGCTGGTGTGCTTTATGCGCGCGATCCGCATTGGATATTCCCGGTCTGCCTTGCCCTGATTGCGATATCTATCCTCGCCAACACAATACACCTCTATATTCGACCATCCCGTCAAAAAGATGCCATCTCCATCTCAAGGAGCAGCCCATGATCTCTGGAATTCTCGGAAGAGATATTAATTTTGTTCTATGGGTGCAGAGCTGGGGCGCGTCGTTTGCTGCCCCAATGCGATTTTTCTCCTTCCTGGGATCAGAACAGTTCTTTTTACTGGTTGCGCCGGCAATTTATTGGTGCCTCGATAAACGGCTGGGGATACGCCTGGGGTTATATCTATCGATTAGTGCGGCAGTGAATTTTCTTTTTAAGTTGGTTTTACACAGCCCACGCCCATATTGGATTGACCGGCGTGTCAGCGCCCTGGCGACCGAGAGTTCATTTGGTCTCCCGTCGGGGCACGCACAAAACGCGGCTGCCGTTTGGGGCAGCCTGGCAGCCGGCATCGGTTCAGGATGGGTATGGATCCTAAGCATCCTGATCATGCTGCTGATTGGAATATCACGCCTGTACCTGGGAGTCCATTTTCTCAGTGATGTGCTCCTTGGGTGGCTGTTAGGCGCTCTTCTCCTATGGGGCATGTTAAAGTTCGAGCCAATTGTCCTCACCTGGCTGAAGCGCAGAAGATTCCTGGGACAAGCAGGTGCAGCCTTTATTGCATCCTTGTTGATTATTGGTACGGCGGTGTTGATCAGGTGGTCTCTGGCGGACTGGATTCTGCCCCAAGAATGGATCGACAATTCAGCCGCGGCTGCTCCAGGAGCTGAACCGATCAACCCCTTATCGCTGGAGGGGCTTATATCAAATGCGGCGGTCTTCTTCGGTCTGTCTGTCGGCGTGATCTGGCTGTCCATTCAAGGCAGCTTCACCACTTCCGGGACATGGTGGCAGCTGCTACTCCGCTACGTCATCGGTCTGCTGGGTGTGCTTGTTGTCTGGATGGGTCTGGATATGCTGTTTCCGGATGGCGAGGATATCTTGAGCTTCGCATTACGCTACCTGCGTTACGCGCTGACAGGTCTGTGGGTTGGTGGTCTGGCTCCATGGGTATTTCTCAAGCTGAGGCTGGCAGAAAAGGACCGGGGCTGATGGCAGTGGCTCGCAGCCTGGAACATGCCCTCTCTGTTGAAAACGGGCGGGGGATTCTCCGCCCGTCTTGTCTACTCTTCTTTGGCTGCTTGAAGCTCTTTCTGCCGTTCTGCTATGATGTCTGCTGCCAGATGGGCAGGCACCACTTCATAATGTGAGAAATCCATTGTGAAAACACCCCGGCCGCCTGTAATCGAACGTAAATCCGTCGTATAGCGCAGCATCTCCGCCAGGGGTACCTGAGCAGTGACAATCGAACGGCCTTTCTCATTATCCATTCCCTGCACGCGTGCTCGCCGCGTGTTCAAATCACCCAGCACATCACCCATGTGTGTCTCAGGCACCACGATACGTACGTTCATGATCGGTTCGAGCAGCACCGGGCCTGCATCTCTTACCGCCAGCTTGAAAGCCTCGCGGCCGGCAATTTCGAATGCAACAGGCTTTGAATCTACGGGATGCTCTTTTCCATCAAATACTGATACCCTTACATTTTTAATCGGGAAGCCGGCAACAGCCCCTTCCTTCATCACGGCTTTGATCCCCTTTTCGATAGCCGGCATATAGCTCGAAGAAACGGAACCTCCGAAGACATCATTCGAGAAGGCATAATCCTCATCTGCCAGCGGTTCGACGCGCATGTGAACCTCGCCAAACTGCCCGGCGCCGCCGGTCTGCTTCTTGTGTCGGTACATGGCTTGACCCTTCTTGGTGATTGTCTCCTGGTACGGCACCTTGGGGGTTTCCATGTGCAGCGCAGTCTGGAATTTGGTTTCAGCTTTACGAATAGCCACATCGATGTGCTGGTCGCCCATTCCTTGCAAAATGGTCTGGTTCGTACTGGCAATCTGGTGCCAGGTCAAGGTCGGATCCTCTTCGCACAAGCGATTCAATGTGGGGCTGAGCTTCGAAGAATCGGCTTGTGTTTTGGGTGCGACAGCTACCTGGTAGAGCGCATGCGGATAAACCGGGGCAGCTAAGGTCAATGGGTGTCCTTTGTCACACAATGTGTCGCCGGTAGCAGTCACATTTAATTTCGGGACCGTGGCGATGTCACCCGAATGAACAACTTTTACGGCGATCTGTTCCTTACCTCGCATCAGGTGTACAGTACCGAAACGCTCTTCCGCACCTTTATTCTGGTTCCAGACGCGTGAATCAGAGGTGACCATGCCGGAATACACCCGAAAATAGGTGATCTTCCCAACGAATGGATCAGCGGTGGTTTTCCAGACATATGCAGCCAACGGACCGGAATCATTAGCCGATAACTGCTCTTCCTCATTCTTACCCAGAGCCACGACTGGAGGGATCTGGTTAGGTGCCGGGAACAAATCGATGATTGCGTCTAATAGAGGTGCCAAACCTATCTCGGCTGATCCGGCTGCGACGAAAACCGGAGTACAGGAGCCCGAGTGTATCACCTCCCGCAAGCCTCGCTTTATCTCATCAGCAGTCAGCTCTTCGCCTTCCAGGTACTTTTCCAGGAGGGCGTCCTCACCCTCCGCAGCTGCTTCGATTAGCTCCATGCGGGTGGTGGCTACACTGTCCGCATATTCACCTGGAATATCCTGGACTGTTTTCCCATCCCCCACGTAAACCTTCTGGGTAAGCAGATCGATCACCCCTTTGAAATCCTGCTTCTCGCCCCACGGCAGTTGTACTAACACCAGGCGTGTCTCAATGATCGACTGCAGCGACGCTACCGCCTTTTGGAAATTGGCGTTATCGCGATTCATTTTATTTATTACGATAAACCGAGGCAGCTTGAATTGCTCGCAGTAGTTGAGGGCGATCTCGGTGCCAACTTCTGCACCTGCCACCGAGTCGACCAGCACAAGCGCACCATCGGCAACTCGCAAGGCTGAAATCACCTCCCCGATGAAATCCGTATAACCCGGTGTATCCAGCAGGTTAATCTTGTAATCTTTATACTCGACGGGGAGCAGTGAGGTGGACAATGAAATCCCCCGGCGGTGTTCTTCATCTTCAAAATCAGAAACGGTTGTCCCGTCTTCTATTCTCCCCAGGCGCGTCGTCGCTCCCGTAAAATGAAGGAAAGCTTCCGCCAACATAGTTTTTCCGGAATTGCTGTGTGATGCAAGCGCGATATTACGAATGCTCTCAGTAGTGTACTCTTTCATTGAAAATCCTTCCTAAGGTGGACAAATTCTAGCAGCAATTGATTTTAAGGTATCTCTCTGTACTTGTCAAAGCGAAAATGACAATTAGCCAGATTTCGCTTCCAGCAGAAAACCTTAACCTCGGTTAAAATCGGGGGCAATCGATAAGGCTCTCAGGACAGTAATGGATATCAATCTTACTTGACAAAATTCATGCTGCGCAAATTATTCTTCTATCTTGCCTACTACCGCCATCCTCCATGGGACACTGGTATATCACCTCCTGAGCTGATGGATTATATAGAAACGAATCCCCCCGGTAGAGCGCTTGATGTCGGCTGTGGCTCCGGAACAAATGCAATTACCTTGGCAGGCAATGGCTGGCAGGTAACGGGAGTAGATTTTACTGCCAGCGCGATCCGAGCTGCAAGACGTAAGGCGCAAGCACTTGGTGTAAAGGTAGATTTTCGCGTGGATGACGTAACCCGACTGGCGAGCGTGTCCGGTATCTTCGACCTGATCCTGGATATTGGTTGCCTGCATGGTCTATCCCAAAGGGGGAAGGAGGACGCAATCGAGCGCATCGCACGCTTGCTCGCTCCCCAAGGCGTTTATCTGCTGTACGCATTTATCGCCCAACCGGGGGGATCGGAATTTGGCCTGTCAATGGCTGATCTAGAAAACCTATCCACCCGGTTTGATCTGTTCAAGCGTGTTGATGGATTTGAGCGGGGTGAGCGCCCCTCAAGCTGGTTTACTTACCGGAATAAATCCGGAAATGATCTAATTAAAGGTGTGTCATGAATTCTGACGGTAAAATTATTTTGTTTCTATTCCTGGATGGCGTCGGATTGGGTCTCGACGATGCTCACACCAATCCTTTTGTCCGGGCTTCTATGCCGCATTTGACGTCGCTGCTTGGCGGAAGGAAGCTGGTGGCGTCATCTGTCCCGTTCTTGGGGGAGCGCGCCAGCCTCCTCTCCTTAGACGCCGGCCTCGGTGTAGGAGGTCTTCCCCAGTCCGCTACTGGACAGGCAGTACTGCTCACTGGACAAAACATTCCCGCAGCGATCGGCTATCACTATGGCCCTAAACCCAATGAGCCTATCGCCGCCTATCTGCGCAATGGCAACCTGTTCAGCCAGCTGGCCGCGCGAGGTCGAAAATCGGCCTTCTTGAACGCCTACCCGCCGCGCTACTTTGAAGCTATCCAATCCGGCAAGAGGATATACTCTGCCATCCCGCTAGCAGCGACCAGTGCCGGTTTGAGATTGAAATCAAGCGATGATCTGCTGCGCGGCACGGCGCTAGCAGCTGATTTCACAGCCCAAGGGTGGCACGACCACCTAGGCTTGACCAGCACGCCGGTATTCCCCGCTTATGCAGCCGGTCAGCATCTCGCCCGTCTGGCTGGCGAGTACGATTTCTCATTTTTTGAATACTGGCTAAGTGACTATGCGGGTCACCATCAAGATATGGATCAGGCTGTAGAGCTTCTCGAAACCTTCGACCAGGTGCTGGGTGGTCTCACCGAGAGCTGGGATGATACCCTGGGCTTGATCCTGATTACATCAGATCACGGTAATTTAGAGGATTTGAGCACCCGCCGGCACACTCATAACCGTGTTCCTGCGCTCGTTATTGGCGCGAAACCATTACGCATCCAGCTCTGCGCCAATCTGCATTCATTGCTAGACATAACCCCTTCGATCCTGGCTTTTTACGATGCTTGATTGGGCGGGGAAGGGTTTATAATAATCATGTGGGGATTGGTCGTTTTGAGAGGAACATCCACAAAACTAATACTCTGTCTAGTGGATTGTGTCGATTTCACCTTCGTCCCAGGAGTATCTCGTGCCGGAAGTCGCCATTGTAACCGATAGCTGCGCCAGCATCCCGGAAAATATGCTGGCATCGCTTAATATCCATTGGGTGCCTTACTACATCCATCGCGGTAGTGAAGTGTTGCGCGATCTATCTACTATCCAACGCGACGAATTTTACCAATGGCTGCCTACAGCCAGAGAGCTGCCGACCACCGCCAGCCCTGGTCCTGGCGACTATTTGACGATGTACGAGAAGATCGCTAAAGATGAGGGCACGACTGAAATCATCAGCATCCACATGACATCCAAAGGCAGCGGGGCGTACCAGGCGGCTAAGGCTGCTCAATCCATCGCTCGAGAGACACTTCCAAACCTGCACATCGAGGTAGTGGATACCCTCAATGTTTCCATGTGCCACGGTTGGATGGTGATCGAAGCAGCCCGCGCAGCCCTTGCAGGCAAATCCCTGAATGATGTGATCGATGTGGTTATTAAATTGATCCCCATCACACGCATGCTCCAAACCGCTGATACCCTCAAATATCTGTATATGGGTGGGCGGATTGGCAAAGCTAAACATCTTGTCGGTACATTACTTAATATCAAACCATTAATCAGTATGGAAGATGGGGTAATTGTGGCTTTTGGGCAAGCGCGTAGCCGCAACCGCATCTATCAGATGATGGTAGAAAAAGTCGAAGCGGCTGTTGGTTACATGGGAAAAATCAAGATCGCTTACGTACACGCCGCGGCTGTTGAAGAGGTGGAGAAAATAAAAGCGCTGATTGAACAGCGGTTGATCTGTGTCGAGACGATTATGACCGAGCTGTCCCCAGCCTTAGGCGTCCACACCGGACCAGGGACAGCTGGATTGTGTTATTACCCGGTTACAGAGTAGAAGAAATCATCTCAAAAAGTTAGTCGGGGTGTATGCGACGGCTTTACCGCCACATACACCCCAAAACCTCCTGTTTTTAAGATAGCCTCCAGTAGAATCTGTCAGGTTTAGCCCGACGCCGATTCCTTGTGCTGGCGCACCAGCTCTCGGCGTAAGATCTTCCCTACAGTAGTCTTAGGAAGTTCACTGCGGAACTCGACCTGAGTTGGAATCTTGAATTTAGCTAAACGATCTGTACACCAGTTCTTTACATCCTCCTCTGTGAGTGTTTCACCAGGTTTAACCACAACCCAGGCTTTGACGGTTTCCCCGCGGTATGGATCGGGGATGCCTGCCACACCTACATCAAGGACTTTCGGATTGGTAGCAATTACTTCTTCTACCTCACGCGGCCAGACCTGGTAGCCTCCGGGCTTGATCAATTCCTTCTTTCGATCAACAATATAGAAATATCCATCCTCATCCATCCTGGCGATATCCCCGGTATATAGCCAACCATCACGCAGTGCATTGATTGTCTCGGTAGGCATATTGTGATATCCCTTGAACACCTGGGGACCTTTCACCACCAGCTCACCCACCTCCCCTGCTGGCAGTACCGTCACTTCATCATCCAGGCTCACAATGCGCGCATCCACGTCAGGAAGCGGCATACCAATCGACCCGGTACGGTTCTCGCCCTTAAGAGGATTGCAGTGTGTGGCGGTCGGCGCTTCAGAAAGCCCATATCCCTCAAACACCACGCCCCCGGTCACCGCTTCGAATCTCTCCTTGGTCTCGCGTAGGAGCGGGGCAGAACCGGAGATGCACGCCTTGATCGAGCTGAGATTGAACTTGCCCGCCAGCACTTCTGGATGGTTGTTGATCGCATTGTATAGCGTCGGTACACCGGGGAAAATCGTGGTTTTGTACTTCTGGATGTTTTCAAGTACATCCGCTAGATCCCTCGGATTTGGGATCATCACCATCGAGGCCCCAGTAACTATTGAGAACAACATCCCCGCCACCATACCGTACACGTGAAAGAGGGGGATCGCCATCAAGGTAACTTCCTTGCCCTCCTCTGCGTCTACAAACCAAGCCCGGATTTGCAGGGCATTGGCTACTAAATTGCGGTGCAGAGCAATTGCACCTTTAGAGGTCCCGGTAGTCCCACCGCTGTACTGGAATAGGGCTACATCATCTGGGCCGATAGCTAGCTTTGGGCGGTCCTCTGCTTTATGCCGGTTGATCAGATCCTGCATCCAGATATCATCCTCGGCTAGCTGAACGCGAAATCCGCCTTTCTTTTCTTTTGCCAGGGTAAATAAGAAGGATAGAATGGGTGGAAGAGATTCTTTTAGATTGGTAACCACCACAGTTCGGATCTTCGACTTTGGCTGCACCTGTTTCACCAGGTTGTAGAAATTACTCATTACCAGCATGATCTCAATGCCGGCGTCATTGACCTGGTGCTCGATCTCAGGCGGCGTGTATAACGGATTTGTCGCCACAACCACACCGCCTGCCTTGAGAATGGCAAAATAGGCGATCACAAATTGAGGAGTATTGGGCATGAAGATACCCACCCGGTCGCCTTTCTTGACGCCTACATCGACCAGCCCGGCCGCCAGACGATCGGTGATCTCATCCATCTCCTTGTAGCTGATCTTTGCCCCTTTGAATATCGTGCACGCTGAATCCGGATATTTTCGCGCAGTTTGTTCCAGAAGTTGGAACAAAGCCACCTCCGGATAGTCGATATGTTGGGGTACACCCTTGTCGTAGTTCTTGAGCCATGGTCTATCATCCATCTCCGCCTCCTTTGACAATTGTTCGGCCCGAATAGGGGTTAACACTGTAAAAATAGTATAGATTCATCTGATCAGAATGTCAATTATCAAATGGAAATTTGCTTACAATCAGAGGCAGAAAATGGTCGTCATAGGCCGGTCCAATACAACTTATCGATTGCCTGATATGGGTAGATGCAATCGCCAGGGACTATTGCCTTTTTTGTTGTACCAGGAGTAGAATTCTGCCCAGTTTAAATGCTATAGCTACGAAGTTCAGGAGGTAAGTGTGGGTGTTTGGGTGGGTGCTGCCCGCCCAAACACCCACTTCCTCCCTCCACTGCGTAAGTCCTATGCTATCGAAGGAGAAGGGTATGAATAGTTTCTATATTCCCGAGAGTGCCATGACGATCGTGGCGCATCCGGATGATATCGAATTTACCTGCGCTGGGACAATCGCTCGCTGGCTACAGGCAGGCGCTCGCATTGCTTACGTGCTGTGCACCAGCGGTGAAGTTGGGATTGCAGAAAATGGGATGAGTAAAGCCCGCGCCACAGAGATCCGTGAAGCGGAGCAGCGCGCTGCCGCTGAGGTCGTGGGCGTCGAGGATGTTGTCTTCTTAAGAGAGCCGGATGGGATGCTGCAGGCGACCATTGAATTACGCAAGAAATTAGTTCGTGAGATCAGGCGCTTCAGGCCCGAGGTAGTTATCTGCGGAGATCCAACAATTGTATGGGCGGGTGATGACTATATCAATCATCCTGACCACCGGGCTGCTGCCACTGCCGCTCTCGATGCAGTCTTTCCTGCAGCAGGACAGCCCAACCTCTTCGAGGAGCTTGCAGAAGAGGGTATCACTGCTTTCAAACCACGTAAGGTCTATGTAACAGGCTGGAACCAGACCGATCTGTATGTGAACATCAACGACACAATCGATCTAAAAATCGCAGCTTTACGCGCCCACAAATCCCAGATGAGGGATTGGGATCCGGCGCCAAGAATTAAGGAATGGGCCGCCGAACGAGCGCGTGGAAAAGAAATGGTGTATGCCGAAGCTTACCGCGTTGTCACCCTGGTCAATGATGAAGACTGGGAAAAAACGCATGGTCAGGTGCAATAGATAACCGTCAATTTAATCCATACCATATCGTTGGAGAGCTGCATCCAGGATCATATTGACCAGGAAAGTGTGTTCCACCCCCTCTGCAGCCGCTTCAATGACCAGGTCTGAATAACCTTGTGCCAGACCGGGCAGGGGATTGATCTCCAGGATATACGGTGTCAGGTTATCATTGACATCTAACCGGAAGTCTACCCGGGACACATCCAGCGCCCCGGTAACCCGGAAGACAGCCGCAGTAAGCCAGTTCAGCTCATCGACCATATCGTCATCCAGCGGGGCGGGGCAGATGTAATCCAGCTCTTTTGCCATTTCGACTTTTAGGCGATTACTGTAGACGACATCGCTATCTTCAAAAGGCGCCAGATTGACTTCCAAGGGTGGGAAGAAACGCAAGCCCGCCTGCACGCGAGGCGAGCTCTCGTCCGCCGGGAGGCGGCGGGCCACCGGACCGATCAAATTACCCACCACTCCTACAGTCACCTCGCGACCTTCGATATACTTTTCTACCAATGCTGGCTGCTTGTAGCGCTCCAGTATTTGATTGACCTGCTCGCGCAGTTCGTCAAGATTATTGACAATAGATTCGCGCGACACGCCCATCCCAGTGCCTTCCCGGCTCGGTTTTACAAACAACGGGAATGTCATGTCGTTATTAAGCGGTTCATCCACTCGTTCGAAGGTCTGGAAATTGGGGGTGGGCAGTCCATGATAATACAGCACGCGTTTTGTCATCGGCTTATCCAATGACAAAGCCAGGGTCAGCACCTTCGAGCCAGTGTATGGGATGCGAAGCATCTCCAGGATGGCTGGTACCTGTGCCTCGCGGGAATCCCCGAAATGAGCTTCGCAAATATTAAAGCAAATATCCGGTTTGAATTTTCGGATCGTGTCAAAAAGAGTGATATCCCCCTCTAGAAATTCACTGTAATGCCCGCCAGCTCGAATTGCATTGACGAGCGCTTCGACGGTTTGTTCAGTATCCAGATCATCCCAGCGGTCTTCTGGCATGCCATCGTATCTTGGAGCGTTGATCTTTAAATTTGCCAGGACAGCAACTTTGTATTTCTTCATGAAATACTACTCCTATCGAACCGTGTATGCTCACCAGCTCCCCCGGGCTCTTCCGGGAGCTTATCGCTGATCCGCTATATTTTACATGTTTCCGACAAAATGGGAGATAAATGAGGCCCTATGGGATAAGTCGAGCTGCAACGCCGGCAGACTCGCTAGAATCTGCAACGCTGATAGAACTGGACAGATTACGCACCTTGAGCCTTCAGTCACCCTGATCAGAAGTCTCACGACTGATTTCGATCGAGCTGCGCAACGAGCTTAAGATATTCAGTAGCGATTCCATTACATCATCAAATTCCATATTGCTGTCGCTACCCGTGAGCCATTCATGCTTGATCTTATCCAGGGCAAGACCGGCTTTAATTCGTATACGATTGAATTGTTCTGCTGTACGGGGATCATTTGTGGCAGATAGTTCCTGCCGCTGCAGATAGCGCATCAATCGTTCGATCTCCGCTTCCGCGTCTAAGATCCTTTTTTGCTCTTGAGAAGCCCATTGGAGAGCCTGCTCGATTTTACTGGCTTGCGTCTGATAGCTTGCTGCCAGCTCGCCGTAACGCCGCACAGCCCAGATGGCTCGGACTTGCTGTGTTTTCATCGCAGCCCATTGCGTCTCTAGCTGCTCGATGATACGCTGCTGCTCCAAAATATCCACATCTGTAGCAGGCCATGAGCGTCCTTCAGGCAGCTGCCGTCTGGCATGCGTCAGCAATTCCAGAGTCCTATCTCTTTGTTTTTGGGCATGTTGCACGGCATCTGTGAGGGGCGTCTCAACAAGCTCTTCAAGTTCCTGCTGAACAGCCACACATTCCTGCCAGGTATTGCTGCACCGCTGCATTTCACCGACGACGTCTTCAAGCGACAGATGAAAGGTGGGTGTGGTCTGCCCTTGAGGGGAGCGCTGTACATTGATCGTCTCCAGCCTTTTGGCTTTTTCTATCGCCGGATCCTCGAGAACGGCATACTCTCGCATCTTCTCGAGCTTTGCAGCTATCCCACGCTGTCTCTGCAGAATATCCTGGTTAAGCTGTTCCAGCCACCGGTTCGCACGGGCATCCAATTCGTCGATTACCGCCTTTGTCTGGCTGGCTTTCTTCTCCACCAGATCGCTCTGCGGCTGGCCCAAAACCTGGCTCTGTCTTTCTAAGGCTTGCCGCATACGCTCCAGCTCTCCAGCGGCTATGCCTTTCAAGAAATTGTTGCTATTGACCAGCCAGGAGATCTGGTGAAACTGGTTACGAGCGGTGCTCAGTTTATCTCTGGCTTCCTTCTCCGTATTCTGGATCAATCGCAAGCGGGTTTCTATCTCATCTGCTCGTTCATGCAGGGTCTTATAACCACTCAGCAGGTTACTGACATCTGCCAGGGACGATCTGATCTCGGATTCTTGTAGCGATTGGGTTGAATCCGCGGGAATTATGGCCTGGTATCTGGTCGACAAATAACGGATATCCTCCATAAATGTGGCAACCGACATCTTCCGGGACCAGTTATCCGCATGATAGACTGCCACCTCCCCCGCAAGCTCGGTTGCCCGCTGGCACCACCCTGGTAACTGCTGGATCACTTCACCCTCCAGAAATTCCACCAGCTCACTATGCTGCGTGGAGATCTCCCAGCAGTGGTCCGACAACTCTATTAGTCGCTCTCGCAAATGACTGGCTTTGTCCAGGCTTGGGTTAATGTCCATGACCGGACGCGGTTGGTTGGCTTCACCGAGCGTCGAGATCTGTTTGTTGAGCTCTCGAAATGTCGAGCGGCTCTGGTCCCACACAACGGGGTACTTCGGGCTTTTCGCCAACCCGGTGATCAAACCGGATAGGTCCTTCTGAATCTGTGTCATCTCAACAATGAGTAGAGACAGGGATGTATGCTGGCGGAGACCGCGCCGGATACCCCCTCCAACCTCGATCGCCGCTTGCGATGTTCGCTCAATCTCCTCGTCAACCAATGGGATACTGGCTACATCCAGCCTTGAAAGGGTCTCGGTAATCGCACCCGCTAGCGTTTCCATCGATCTAATCTGTTCGCTCTGTTCCGTAACGATTAAATTACCCGGCAGGCTGGAAAGGATATTTTTTGCCCGGACAACCTGCTGCTGCATTTGCGTCGCTCTGGCTGAAAGCGCCTGGTAATCCTGCTCCCATTTAATCAAACGTTTTTGTAGATCTTCGAGAATAGGACGTACCTCAGTCACAATCCCGTAGACCGTACTCACGGATTCTTTTGTGGCTTGAGTGCTAATCGAGGCTTCGTCGGCGATAAAAAAATACCTGGGCACCAAATCGAGAGAGTCGATTGCCTTTTCTTCCTGTGCGGCAGCGCTTTCGAATTCGACTCCGGTTAGCTTATGATCCCCCAGGAACTCCATCAGACGGCGCACTTCCTTTTCAAGCTCCAGCACCTGTCTGGCTTCGACTGCCACCAGCCAGGCCTGGCGGTTTATTTCTCCGAGCCGGTCTCTTGCATCCTTTACCAGGCCATCTAAATCCGTTATATTCTTGACCAAGTAACCGGCTTCCACTCGCAGCTGGTACCAGGTATACCAGTAAAATGGTGCTCCCAGCACTTTCTGCCATGTACGAAAGCGCATCCTGTGGATGCGATCTTGGATAGTGATGTAGTCTTTCTTTAGAGCAACTAAATGATTTGCGATGGAGTCCAGGTGGCGTTGGATTACGACAGCCAGGGTCCCATACGGAGGGCGATCATCAGGCGAGTAGGGTCGCAGGTCAGCCGCAATCTCCTTACATTCGAGCTGAACATGTTTAAAACCAGGGACCACCTTACGCAGCCTGGCATGCAGCTGCCGCTGCCAGATACTCACCAGGATGAACACACCAAGCCAGATGACCAGCAGGAGAAGTGGGACAACCCACCATCCCAAATATTTCTCTAGCCCGTCTAAGATGTCCATGGAAAAATTATACCTTCTACGCGCTTTGCTCTAACCATATCCGTATTCTGGTTTCGACATCCTCAGAAGTGCCGTCGGTCACCATAAACCAATCGATCTTGGCATCGTCTGCCTTGAACCAATTAGCCTGTCTGCGCACCAAAATACGGGTCTTGCGCATCATCTGTATGGTTGCGTCATGTAAAGTGGTCTTACCTTGCAGGTAATCAATGATCTCGCGGTAACCGATGGCAGACATCGTCGGCAGGTCGGGTGCATACCCCTTTGCCAGCAGTCCCCTGACTTCTTCCACGAAGCCGTGGGCAAGCATCTCTTGGATACGTGCATCGATGCGTGCATATAACTCCGGGCGTGAGCGTATCAGTCCGATTTGCAGGATGTGGTAACGCGGCGTTGTACGAGTTTTCTGAGCAGAAAAGCGCTCGCCTGTGCTGAAAATGACTTCCAACGCCCGTATGGTCCGCCGGACGTTGCGCCAATCGATGTGGGCCGCCGCGGTCGGATCCAGAACAACTAATCGGCGATGAAGCTCTTGCGGGCCGAGCTCCTCAGCCCAGGCTGCCAGGACTGTGCGCAGCTCGTGATTCGGCTGCACCATCGGCACCTGCCACGCGTCTGTAACCGCACGCACATACTGCCCCGTCCCTCCGACCAGGATCGGCAACCCTCTTCCCGAATGGATATCGTCAATAGCCTCCCAGGCGAGCTTTTGGAAGACCGCCAGGCTGAGCACTTGGTCCGGTTCGGCGATATCGATCAGGTGATGCGGCACGTGCGCGCGTTCGTCTTGGGAAGGCTTGGCCGTTCCAATATCCATGCCGCGGTAGAACAGTCTTGAATCAGCCGATATAATCTCCCCGAACAAACGCTCAGCAACCTGGATAGCAATTTGGGTTTTCCCAGCCGCTGTTGGACCGACAATAACCACCAGCGGCTTTAACCCCTCCTGGGGATGATCATATCCTGAGCGATCAGACTGCTCGGTTGAGCACATTTTCAAAGTGGACTATATGAGGCGGTTGATCCAGGTGAGATTTTTCAATCGCAATCGCATCGATACGCCAATCACCTGCCAGCTCAGGGTGAGATTGCAGGTAAGCCTGGGCGGAGGCGAGCAGATGTTCCAGCTTGCGTGGTGTAATCGCCTCTTCCGGGTAGCCAAAACGGGTAGATGTCCGGGTTTTCACTTCGACGAACACAGTCACTCCCTGGCATTGTGCGACCAGATCGATCTCACCGTATGGGGAATGAACATTGCTCTCTAAGATCGCATAACCTTGCCTGGCAAGATACTCGGCTGCCTGTCTTTCTCCCCAAGACCCCAATCCCTTCTTTCCAGTCACGGGCTTCTCCATCGATCGAGCAAGCGGTTAATGCGCACGATCCAACTGCGCTTTCGCCCGGCATTCGCGGTGATCACCTTCTGATAGCTCTCAAGCATGAGATGGACTGTGCGTTCGATTGCATATTGTTCCGCGGATTGATAAGCCTGAGCTCCCATTACTTTGCGCTTGTCATGGTCGATGGCTAGGCGTACCATTTTAGCGGTGAACCCGGCGATATCCGCCTCATCCCTCAGCAGCAGACCGGTGACTCCATCTTCAATTGTATCTCCTACACCAGGGGATTGGATCCCCAATATCGGTAAGCCGGCAGCCATTGCTTCAATTACCGATAGAGGATGCACCTCGGTCACAGAAGCGGTTACAAACGCGTTGCCCATCGCCAGGTAACCCGGTAATTGCAGATATGGTACCAATCCCGTAAAGCGCACGCGGGAATCCAAACCCCATTCTGACACCATGTTCTGCAGGGATTCCCGCTCTGGTCCTTCGCCGATCAGCATCAGATCAATCCCATCGAACGCCTGGGCTAGTCCTCGAAAGGCCTGGAGCAAGAAGGTAAGGTTTTTCTCCGGTCCCAACCGCCCAACATACATAAAAATTACATCCTCCTGATTGAATCCAAAGTCTTCTCGCCTATGGACTTCAGCAGGGGAACGGAATGGCTTAATATCGACGCCATTCGGGATCACAGCAATTTCCGAATCGACCCCGAACTTTATCAACACATCTTTCATTCCAGCGGATGGCGCAATGGTCAGGTCAATCGAGCGGCAGAAAGTCGGTAAAAAGGCCTCCATCGCAGTTTCGCTGATGATATCCGCGACGGCAGGCAGGTATGCCTGTGCATACAGATCATAGCGGGTATGGTTGGTAAATACGATGGGAATCCCACGACCGCGGCAGTAGCTGACTGCTAGTGTGCCGCTGAGAAATGGATGGTGAACGTGGGCTACATCCATCGTTTGCAGGATTTGGCGGGCCGCTTTGCTGTAGCGCAGGTTGAAGTGGAATCCGGTATCCAGGATAGGGATACCTTGCGACCTGATGATGTTGGCTTCCTCATCCCTGTATGTTTCGTCGCGAGTGGACGATTGAAAAGTGAAAACGTAGACTTCGTGTCCCAGCTTTTCAAGATAGCTCTTGTTTTGGCTGATAAAGTTCGTCACTCCGCTGATATGCGGCTTATAGATATCTGCCATCATTCCGATGCGCATCATTTACCTCGATCGAAACTGGAATTAATATCCCAGATATTCCAAATTTTTCGCTAACAAATACCACGCTGACCATGTCATATACTAACATTAGTAAATAAAAAGTCAAGCAGCAAACCAACCAACTATCGTCGTTTCAGGGCGCTTGGCAGCCGCGACAGACAGGGGTACAATCCAGGCGTGCTAAGACCTCGTCACCTGCCCAATGTGGATCGGTTAAGTGTGTTAGCGGCTGCGATCCTGCTGGCATACGCCATGGCAAGGTTTATTAATTTTCCCGAACAGGAGATCGAGCTATCTATGCTTGGGATCTACCTGCCAATTTTGATCAACGTCCACACCGTGATTGCCTTTTTGGTTGCTGGTCTTACCGCTGCAGGTGCCGATTGGCTATTGCGTGACCATCCTCTAATTTCCAGTCACAGCTCGATCGAACATTGGCTGCTGCCGGCACTGACTGCCTGGGTGATCGGTTACCCTCTCTTCCAGCTGCCCCTCAGCTTTCTCTGGTGGGCTGGTTTTATCTTGGGAGGTACTCTCCTGATGCTGGTGCTGGTGGCAGAGTACATTGCGGTAGATCCAGATGATGTCCGCCAGCCGGTAGCTGCCGCCGGTTTGGTTGCCCTGTCGTTTGCCTTATATCTCATACTTGCGATTGCCATGCGATTCGGAGGCGCCAGGCTTGTACAGATCCTACCCGCACTCACCCTGGCAGCCTGGTTGGTGAGCCTGCGAACTTTTCACCTGCGCATGCATGGCCGGTTTGCATTCATCCAGTCAGGCATTATTGCTTTTGCCTCCGCACAGATTACAGCCGGTCTACATTACCTGCCGCTCTCCCCGGTCAGCTTTGGTTTATTACTTCTCGCCCCTACCTACAGCTTGACCAGTCTGATCGCCAACCTGGCAGAAGAAATCCCATTCCGGCAGGCGATCGTTGAACCAGCACTGGTTTTCCTGATATTATTAGCCTCGGCTCTTTGGCTGCGATGATCCCGCCCGGAACCAATAATCTTACAATACCGGAACATGTGTGGGAGCAATTATGCCGGCACGTGGATCAATGCCTGCCTGAGGAAGCGTGCGGTTTGTTAGCCGGTACCGATCGGCGTGTAGAAATTGCTTTCCCGGTCACAAACAGCCTGCACAGCCCGGTGCGCTACCGAATGGATCCCAAGGAGCAGCTGGCATCTTTTCTGACCATTGAAGAAAGGGGACTGGACCTGCTGGCAATATTCCACTCTCATCCCAAAGGACCAGAATATCCCTCTCCGACAGACCTTGCAGAAGCATTCTATCCGGATTCAGCCTACTTGATTCTATTTCCCAGCCATGAGAACTGGGGAGTGCGAGGCTACCATATCACGCCTGAAGCAGTTATTGAGATCCATATTGTGATTACAGGAACTCAGTAACCCGGCAAAGGATTGCGTGTTTTTCATCAATGAAAGGAATCCAATTTCGAGGAGGCGGTCACTGATTTGAGATGTTTGCACCAATTCTTGTGCTCATAATTGCTTATATTGTCGGCTCCATCCCCTTTGGTTTAATTATCGTACGCATGAAAACCGGAAGAGACATCCGCAGTATCGAGAGCGGCAGAACTGGCGGTACAAATGCCATGCGCGCGGCCGGCTTTTGGGCAGGGATATTTACTGCCCTCTGTGACATCCTTAAATCATTTGGCTGTGTTTACCTGGCGCGAGCGATGGTGCCCGGAAACCATTGGGTAGAGGTACTCGCCCCCGCCTTGGCTGTTGTTGGGCACAATTATTCGATTTTCTTAACCGAGCGAACTGAAAGCGGGAGCATCCGCTTGAGAGGTGGAGCGGGTGGCGCTCCGACGGTTGGCGGCGCGCTGGGGCTATGGTTTCCAATGGTGCTGTTTATCGCACCGATCGGCATCGGTATCCTGTATTTTATTGGCTACGCCTCACTCGCCACACTGAGTGTGCCCATCATAGCAACGCTGGTTTTTGCCTATCGTGCATACATCGGCATTTCCCCTTGGGAATACGTGGCTTATGGGATTATCACTGCAATTATCCTGGCCTGGGCATTACGTCCGAATTTCCGCCGCTTAATCGCTGGCAACGAGCGCCTGGTTGGCTTCCGCGCCAGGCGGAAGAAACGAGAGACCACCGCGCAATAAAAAGGGCAGCCCTATCTATGACTGCCCTTTGCATGTGTTATTCTTCTTCGTCCTCTTCTTCATAATCATCGAAGTCCTCGTCTTCTTCATCCGATGCGAGAGGAAGCTCGCCAAACATCTGCCGGTAAAGGGCGATTAAATTTTTGCGGTGCAGCTCTTCGGATAAGCCCCCAATCAGCACCCTGCTTTTTCCGCAAGATTCCACCGAGATATCTTCCAGGATATCCATCGGGTATTTGCGCCTGGATGCCTTACGCACCGCCTTACGGATTTGGGACAGATAATTGAGGTTTTCCTTGATGTAGCCGTCAATCTCGCCGCGCAAGATGATATCCCCATGCCCTTGAACGATATTTTCAAGGCTCAGCTTGGCGATTTTTTTCAGAGAAGCAACCAGATCATCGATATTGCCATCCACGATATATGGCAGCGGCATGCAGGCGTCCCCGGAAAACAACACCCGGTCCTCGTCTACCAGGACTCCGATATTATCCATACAGTGCCCCGGGAAGGGGGTGAGAGATAGGTTCTTCTTCCCAACTCTTAAGCTAAGCTGCCCATCCTCAAAAGTGACCTGAGGAAGAATAATTTTAACATTGCGGAAAGTCTGGCTGTGCTTTCGAGCCGCCTCAAGGGAGGGCCTGCCTCGCTCTTCTAGCCAATTCCGGCACAACGAATGGGAGATGACGGTGGCACCCGGGAAAAAATAAGTCCCCCAGGAATGATCAGCATGGTAGTGGGTGTTAATTACATACCGTACCGGCACATTTAATTCCTGTTCAATAAAATCTCTTATTGCCAGGGTTTCTTCCGGCATTGCCAGGGTATCGATGACTACAGCCCAATTGGGTCCGATAACTGCACCAGCAGTGACCTGTGCATAAACGTCACTTTGAAATGAGTACACATTGTCGGCAACTCGTTCGCGTTGGATCATAATACCTTCCAATGGTTATAGGATGCTTGTGGAGGATAGCACAAAGCTGGGGCGAAAGTCAAGAAATATTAATCTTTTCACGACATTGGAATTGACCGGTCACAATAATCGGTATATAATCTCTTCTCACAACAGAATAAGAACCTATCCGGAAATTATTTTGGTAGTGTGCAAACACAATTTTCGGATAGATACTAAATCCTCCAGCCGGGAGGAGTAGGCAGCCAGCGTGCTGAAGGAAGATGCGAATTTTCAAGCTCTTCCCCAGAGAAGGAGAGGTCACAGGCTGAAAGCCCCCGCAGACGCTCCAGCCGAAAGTCGCCCGGTTTCCATGTCGAAGAAATCCCACCTGGGAGAGTAGAACGGCACGGGTTAGCCCGTTATAGCGCAGCCCTGATAATAGTCAGGGTGATAAGTGCGCCGGCATGCCGGCGAAGCGAGGTGGCACCGCGGAAGGCACACCCTTTCGTCCTCTATATGGGCGATGGGGTGTTTTTATTATCCTGGGATGCTTCTATTGAATGGTGCATAAAAAGCGCAGGGAACGATGACACTACCCAAACATTACCAACCCGCAGATACCGAACCGCGCCTGGTGGATTTTTGGCAGGAGGCGGGCATTTATCAGTATTCTCCCCAATCGGACGCGTGTGTTTTTTCAATTGATACACCTCCACCAACAGTATCAGGGACCCTGCACCTGGGTCATATTTATTCCTATACGCATATGGATATCATCGCCCGCTTCCAGCGCATGCGCGGCTGCAACGTTTTTTACCCCATGGGTTTCGATGACAATGGCCTCCCGACCGAGCGGCTGGTTGAGAAACGCCTGGGGATCACAGCTGTTAAGGTAGGCCGGCAGGCGTTCATCGATCAATGCCTGGAGGTCAGCGAAGCGGCAATCCGTGAATATCGGGACATCTGGCAGCGCGTGGGGTTATCGGTCGACTGGCGTTATACATACCGGACGATCGACGCACGCTCGCGCCGGATTTCTCAGCTGTCTTTTATTCAGCTGTATCGGCAAGGCCTGGCTTACCGGCGCGAGGCACCAGCCATTTGGTGCCCTGAATGCAGTACTTCAATAGCTCAGGCAGATCTGAACGATATCGAGCGCCAAAGCGAATTCATCACTCTGGCATTTCCGCTGGATAGCGGCGATGTACTCTCCATCGCCACCACGCGCCCGGAGCTGCTCCCTGCCTGCGTGGCGATATTTGTCCATCCAGACGATTCTCGCTACACTAACCTGGTCCACAATCATGCCACAGTCCCATTATTCGGACAGAGAGTACCCATCCTGGCGGATCGCGCAGCAAATCCGCATAAAGGCAGCGGAGCGGTGATGTGCTGCACTTTCGGCGACAGCACCGATGTCGCCTGGTGGTACCAGCATAAACTTCCGTTGATCCAGGCGATCACCCGCCAGGGACTTATGGCTGCTGTTGCTGGTGCTTATGCAGGTTTACAGATCGTCGAAGCGCGCCAGCAAATCATCCAGGAGCTCGAGCAGGCTGGCTTAATATTAGACCGCCAGCCGGTGCTCCAATCCGTACGCGTCCACGAACGCTGCGACACTCCTGTGGAATACGTTATCGCCGGGCAGTGGTTTATCAACATATTGGATCACCGCGAGAAGTTACTGGAGCTGGGAGAGCAGGTGTCCTGGTTCCCAGAGCATATGCGCGCTCGATACAGAAGCTGGGTGGAGAACTTGAATTGGGATTGGTGCATTTCTCGTCAGAGATATTACGGTGTCCCGTTCCCACTGTGGTACTGCAGCAACTGCGGTACGGAGATCCTCGCAACGGAAGACCAGCTCCCGATTGATCCGGTTGAGCGGCAGCCCCTGGGAGCATGCAAATGCGGAAGCAAATCGTTCACCCCGGAGAGGGACATCCTGGATACCTGGGCGACTTCTTCCATGACACCGCAGATCGTCGGGCAGTGGCTGGGTGAACACCCTGAGCTGTACGGACGCGTCTTCCCATTCTCACTGCGCCCACAAGCGCATGAGATCATTCGCACATGGGCATTCTATACGATTGTAAAATCCCATTATCATTTCAACCAGCTCCCCTGGAGGAATGTGCTCATCTCTGGATGGGGCTTAGCCGGTGAGGGCATGGGTAAAATTAGCAAGAGCCGGGGCGGCGGGCCGATGGCGCCGCTGGATATGATGCAACGCTACTCTGCGGATGCAGTGCGCTACTGGGCTGCCAGCACAGGCCCCGGCAAAGATGCAGTGATCAGCGAGGAGAAAATTCAGATTGGGGCGCGGCTGGTCACCAAACTATGGAATGTTGCCCGCTTTGCCGAGCCGTTCATCCATCAGCACCGACAATCGCCGGTCCTCTCGAAAGATGCCTTACCATTTACGCCTGCCGATCGCTGGATCCTGGCGCGCCTGCAAGCGACCGTCCACCATGCAACCCAACTGCTCGAGGTTTATGATTACGCCACCGCGAAGAGTGAGATCGAGAATTTCTTCTGGACCGACCTGGCTGATAACTACCTGGAGATGGCGAAAGTACGCCTATATAACAGCCCGTCTCCCGTCCAAGAAGCGGCTTGTTCCACACTGAACGTGCTTCTGCAGGCAACCATACGATTATTTGCTCCGTTCATGCCGTTTGTGACCGAGGAGATCTATCAGCACTTGTTCAGAGACAGCGCCCCGGATAGCAAACTGAGCTCTATACATCAGTGTGCCTGGCCCGAAGCCGAGCCATCTATGGATGACCAACGTTTCCAGGCCATCGGCGACCGGTTGGTCGCCATTGCCACCGCTATCCGGCGCTACAAGAGCGAGCACAGTATGCCGCTGGGGGCGGAGATAAATCGATTACAATTGGCTACTGTGCCCCATTCAAATAGCCCGCTGGACCAGGCAACCCTGAGTACAGCGCTAATTGAAGCTGAGCTCGATGTTCGCGGTGTTACCCGCGCCCGATACATTGAGGTAACACAGCACCTCGATGAGCGCTCTACAATCCTCAATGCTGGCGATGATATTCAGATCTCTATTTGGGCTTGATATCAGCCGGATTCCCAGGATCTACTATGGCAACTTACCCTTTTCTTCAAGTTGATGCCTTCACAGACCGGCCATTGGGCGGCAATCCCTGTGCAGTTTTGCTGGACTCGGATGATCTGGATGACGACAGCATGTTGGCGATTGCGAAAGAAAACAATCTCTCTGAGACAGCTTTTGTGCGCACCTCAGCGAACGCTCATTTCGCAGCCCGATACTTTACCCCCGCAGTTGAGATCCCGTTCGCCGGTCACCCGACGATCGCAACCGTTTATGCGCTCATCGACGCAGGCAAGATCAGCCTCACGAGCGAGGTGACCCGGATATCCCTGGAGCTGAAGGTTGGGATTATTCCCATCGATATCTACTCCTCCGCCGGAATGGTCCAACGCATCGTGATGACGCAGAACAAGCCGCAGTTCCTGACCATCCACGATCCGGATAGGGTGATGCCTGTCTTTGGTCTCACCCCTGACGATCTACTGCCTGGTGCTGTCATCCAGACAGTCAGCACAGGTACACCTCAACTTATGCTGCCATTGAAAGACCATGCCTCGCTGCGCAAAGCTCTCATATATATCCCTCATTACACCGAGCTGCGCAGCCGCTCTGATTTTTTCAGCTCGCATTTGTTTTGCTTGCAGGGGGCGACATCTGCGGGTCACACCTTCGCTCGCCATCTGGATATACCTCCCGACCTGCCCGAAGATCCCTTCACCGGTTCAGCCACTGGTGGGATGGCGGCTTATCTCTGGCGATATGGATGGCTTGACACCCCTGGTTTCATTGCAGAACAAGGTCACTGGATGAGCCGTCCAGGGCATGCCTGGGTCGAGGTGCTTGGCCCACGGGAAGATATCCAGGCTGTCAAAGTGGGTGGCAGCGCCGTCACTGTGCTGCGTGGGACCTACTCATTGTAGAGAACGAATGTAAAACCTATCAGGAGTGCATTATGCCAGAATACAATCTGCCGAAGGCCTACGATTTCGGGTCCACCGAACAGCGCATCTATTCCTGGTGGGAGAAGAGCGGCTATTTCAAGCCATCTAACGACCCGAACCAGCCCGGTTTCCAGCCAGACCAGAAGCCTTTCGTGATCTCCATTCCACCGCCCAATGTGACCGGTGAGCTGCATCTGGGCCATGCCATGTTCGTCTCGATGGAAGATCTTATGATCCGCTACCACCGCATGAAAGGCATCCCTACATTATGGGTGCCGGGAACGGATCACGCCGGGATTGCCACCCAGCTCCAAATCGAGAAGGCGCTGGCGCGTGAAGGCCTGACTCGTGAACAGGTGGGGCGGGATGAGTTCATGCGCCGTACCTGGGCCTGGAAAGCAAAATTTGGAGGCATTATTACCCAACAGATACGCCGCCTGGGAGCTTCGTGCGATTGGGAGCGCGAGCGCTTCACCCTGGATGAAGGGCTCTCACGCGCCGTACGCGAGGCATTCATCCGGTTGTACGAAAAGGGATTGATCTACCGGGGTCCGCGCTTGATCAATTGGTCACCGGGATTGAAGACCGCCGTCTCCGATCTGGAAGTCGAATACTCAGAAGAACCGGGGACGTTGTACTATTTCAAATACTTATTGGCAAACCGCGAAGGCGAATACCTGCCGGTGGCAACCACACGACCGGAAACAATCCTCGGCGATACAGCGGTAGCGGTGCATCCGGACGACCCTCGCTACCAGAAATACATCGGTCAGCAGGTGATCGTCCCGATCCTGGGCCGCCATATTCCAGTCATCGCCGATGAATATGTGGACCGCGAGTTCGGCGGAGGCGCCCTCAAGGTCACGCCAGGACACGATCCAAATGATTATGCAATTGCACAACGCCACGGGCTGCCGGTAATATCCATTCTCGATGAGGCCGCGCGTGTCAACGAAAATGGCGGTCCATATCAAGGCCAGGACCGCTTTGAGGCGCGCCGGAACCTGTGGGAGGATATGCGCCTTGCGGGATTGACTATCAAAGAAGAGCCATATACCCTGAACGTGCCGCGCACCCAGCGCGGGGGAGAAATCGTTGAGCCGATGATCTCCACCCAGTGGTTTGTGCGTATCGGCTCGCTCGCCGAAGCCGCTTTGCTGGCTGTAAAGGACGGGCGCGTGCGCATCGTGCCGGAACGGTTCACCAAGGTCTATTACAACTGGCTGGAGAATATCGAGGATTGGTGTATCAGCCGGCAGCTGTGGTGGGGACACCGCATACCGGTCTGGTATTGCGAAGATTGCGGTCAAATGACTGTGGCACGACAGGATCCCACTCAATGCACTCACTGCGGCTCCCTGAAGATCCAACAAGATCCGGATGTGCTCGATACCTGGTTCTCGTCAGGGCTGTGGCCCTTCTCTACCCTGGGCTGGCCCGATGAAACCCCGGATTTCGAATACTTCTACCCTACCACCATGATGGAAACCGGCTATGACATACTGTTCTTCTGGGTGGCGCGCATGGTCATGTCTGGCCTGGAATTCACCGGAGAGGTACCGTTTGACACGGTTTACTTGCATGGCTTGATCCGTGACGAAAACGGGCGGAAGATGAGCAAGACTTACGGCAACGTCATCGATCCGCTCAGCGTGATGGATGAGCTCGGTACGGATGCCTTGCGCTTCACCTTGCTGGTCGGCTCCACTCCTGGCAATGACATGAACCTGAGCATCAAGAGAGTGGAGGCCAACCGCAACTTTGCCAACAAAATCTGGAATGCCGGACGCTTTGTAATAAATGCACTCCAGCAGGCACCTGCCAAGCCTGAGGCCGCGCCAGATTGGACGCTGGCAGATTCGTGGATTTGGGCGCGGCTGCAAACCCTGGTGCGCGATGTCGAGCGGCTGTTCCAGAGCTTCCAATATGGGGAAGCCGGACGGCAGATCTACGATTTCTGCTGGGGCGAATTTGCAGATTGGTACGTCGAGATTGCCAAGCTGCAGTTGGCAGAAGGCGGCGACCGGACCTTTTATACCGCCCGTACCCTGGTATGGGTGCTCGACATGAGCTTGCGCCTGCTGCATCCATTCACACCTTTCATCTCTGAAGAACTTTGGGGACATCTGAAACGCGCCGCCGAGGCATACTCTCACAATCTGGCTCCCACAGGAGGTTGGTCAGATGCCTTGATTATTGCCTCCTGGCCTGAACCGCGCCTTCTCGAAGGCTGGGAAGATGAAAAAGTGGCGCAGTTCAACCTGGTGCAGGATGTAGTGCGCGCCATCCGGAATGTACGCGCTGAGAAGAATGTAAAACAGGGTCACCGCATCCCTGCCCTCCTGGTATCGGAGAGCTACAGCGGTATATTGGAGGGACAAAAACTCGCCTTGTCACAGCTGGCGCAGCTTGATCCGCTTCATATGACGATCCAGACCAGCCTGCCAACCAAGCCGGAAGGGTACATCGCCCTGGTAGTCGGGCCAGTTGAGGTCTACCTGCCGCTGGCGGACATGGTGGATACTTCTGAGGAATATGCTCGCCTGGAGAGAGAGCTGAGCGAGGTCCAGTCCCAAATCCAGCGCCTGGAAGCCCTGCTGGACAGCGCTTTTGCAGAAAAAGCACCCGCTCCAGTTGTCCAAAAAGAGCGCGAGAAGCTGGACGCCTACCGCGAGACAGCCGGAAAGCTGGATGCCCAGCTCGCAGCATTGCGATAATGGCGCCTGTGTGTGGATCAAATGGTTGGATATATGATAGGACGTACGCGGTTGAGGGAGGAAGTGGGAATTTGGGTGGTCTGCGCCCGCGCAAACACGCACACTTTTCTCCTGAAATGCGAAACTATAAGAACCTATCCGGAAATTATTTTTGTGGTGTGTGCGGCGGCTACGCCGCCGCACACACCACATATAAAATTCAATTTTCGGATAGATACTACGCATCGTCCGGGACTTCGCCCGGAAGATGAGGCCCCTACGGGGCAGTTGACAAATGAAATCATTTTCGGTAGGCTCGAATCATCCTGATCTGGC
>Ga0105094_10000226_pt1 | contig 26833 bp, 22 predicted proteins | sample PPLLak1March2015_2_FD_87023 | JGI IMG/M metagenome (GOLD analysis project Ga0105094, IMG submission 87023) | Freshwater sediment microbial communities from Prairie Pothole Lake near Jamestown, North Dakota, USA - PPLs Lake P8 Core (3) Depth... | ecosystem: Environmental > Aquatic > Freshwater >...
GCCCACCAACCCGTAGGTTGCCAGCCCGAAGAGCGTTGCCGAGAGGGTGTTGATATCCAGGTTGCGCTCGGCCAGGATGAATCCAGCTGCGCCGCCCAATGCCATTGCCAACGCCGGCATGTAGGGGCGCGGGCGACTCGCTGGCTGCAGGCGCAGGTCCCCGCGGCGCACCTGCATAATTATCAGTGCCAGGGCTGCCAGCAGGACGACCTGGTTGGTGCGGAACTCCTGGCGGGTGAAGATCGTCCCCAGGTAGGGGTAAACAGCCCGGAAGAGCCACAGCCAGGAGGCGAGGATGGCCGCGTTGGCGCAGATCTGCGCCAGCGCCCCCAGATACGGTTTATCCCAGCCAGGTTTACTCAGCTTCTTTCCAGTATGCATACGGGTATTCCGGATATGTATCCTGCAGAGCGGCTACTTCAGCCGCACATAAGGGACGAGGATTGGGAATTATTCCTTTTCATCGGATCTAAAATCCTCCTGTCAGCTTCATGCGTTCCAGCTCGTCGTCGCACATCCAGGCGCCATCCGGAGCTTCACCGGAGGCGCCTAACACCTTGATCTCAGAGAACGGGTGAAAGGTGGCATCATAGTAGCGCTGGTAAAAGATATACCCCAGGCGGTAGAAATCAGCTCCGCCTTGATAGCACCAGCGCGTGCCACGCCCATTGAGTGGGCCGACCAGGAAAGGCAGGTACTGCGGCGTCAGATCGTCCAGGCTCTGCGGATAAGCTCCGTTCTCCTGGTGATACTGCTGGATCGCACCTGCGATGCGTGTGCTTCGCCGGGCAGTGATGGCATGGGCGTCTACAAGCCAACCAAGCATGTAAGCGAACAAGATCAGCGCCGGGACCAGGATGGTGAAGGCAATCCCAACCAGGTGCGATCGGCGTTCGCCGGTTAACGCCAGTAGCAAGCCAGCGATCACCGCTGAGGCGATGCCAAAGAAGGGCAGGCGATCCTCAAAGGCGTGGCTTGTGGCATTCACCAGCACCCCGTAGCGCAAGATGGTGGCAAACAATCCAGCAAGCAGCAACCCAGCCACGAGCAGGCGTAGCCTGCGCCGGGACTTGCTATCTTCGCCCAGCGCCTGGTGGATCAGCCAGGCCGCGCATGCAAGTGACAGGAAGGGTACAAGGACGCTCCCCAGACCATACACAATTCTCAGCCGGTCGTTGTGGATCAAAGAGGGGCTGCCCGCTATTCCGGCGGCATCCAGCAGCAGCAGGAGCAAGCAGATAATCCCGACCCCCAGCAGTCCGCTTCCAACCCGCTGTCCTACAGCCCATATGCCAGCCACCAGCAGGCTAAAGACCAACACCACGATGGGAAAAGTTGGCTGCCCCAAGGCGGGCAGCGCCACCAGGAATGCCAGGATTGCCAGCAGAGCTGTTATCCAGATGGGCGCTGATCTCCAGAGATCAACCAGATCGCGCCCATGCAGAACCAGTATGGCCAACAAGCTCACCAGGGCAGGCAGCAATAGGAGGACGATCAGGCCGACCGCATTTTCCATCATCGTCTTGGGGGTCACTGCAAAGGGCAGGCTGAGCAGGATGGCTGCGACCAGATAGATGAGCGCCATTTTGCGGGCGGACCGCTGGTCGCGGCTGGTCTCCCCGTCGGTAGCAGCCCGTTTAGTCAGCACCTGGATGGCCCCGATGACCAGGAGTGCGGGCAAAATCGCAATCAGTATCCCATAGCGGAAGAGAAAATCCATAGGTCATTCACCATCACTGAGCAGCACGAACCTGAGACAGCCTGAGACGATCCAGGTCGCCGGAGATTATCGCAGCTCAATTCTCTTTGAAGATTTATCAGGCGCTTTGCCTCGGCGGGTCGCTCCCACCCGCCGAGAAACGCGCACCAAAACGGCCTGCCAGCTTCCCCCACCAGCCCGGCAGAAGCAGCGCAGCCAGCATCCAGCTCCAGGCGAGGGCGGCCCGCCCAATCTCCAGCCAGCCGCTCTGGACAGTAAATACAGATAAAGGAATTTGCCCGCCAGGTAAGGCCAGCCACCGACCTCCGGCAGCTCCCCAGGCAGTGAGTGCAGTCGCCAACACGAGACCACCCAGCAAGGCCAGGCTGCGCAGCCGCTTGCGCGCAGCGTGCATGTAGAACCAGACGCCTGCCGTCAGGCAGAGCAGGCCGGCCAGGGTGAAACGCCATTCGTACCGGTAGCGATCAAAGAGCAGCACCAGCCCAAACAGGGTTTCTCCGTATAGGATGAAGGACAGCAAGCTCCAATCGTGGCGGATGCGCCAACACAGCGGCTGGAAGCGGTTGTACAGCGCCAGCAAGGCGGTGATTAGCAGGGTGAGGCAAAACAGCATCAGCCACAGCATGCCGGTGGAGATGACCTTCAGCAGCAAGTAGGTGCTGTGATCCCACGGACCGGGCTGGATATTGGCAATCAGCGATGGGCTGACCAGATCTGCAATCCATTGGAACAGGAAAAGGTAAGCGGCGATAGCAATGGCGGTGCCCATGTACGGCAGCGACCAGAAGCGCAAGCCGCGCAGCGAGGCTACCACCCCCATCACCACCAAGAAGAGCAGGCCTGCCGGCGAAGCCCGTCCTTCACCCTGCATAGCAAGAATGACGATACCGGGCAGCAGAAAGACCCCCAATGTAACGATAAGCTGTTTCCAGGAGAGCTCCGGCGTGAGCTGTTTGGGCAAACGCGCCGCAGCGGCGCGCAGGCTGCGCCGCGCCTGGGCGTGGGCGCTTAATAGTGAAGCCGGCAGGTCGCGCAGCTCATTCAGGCAAACTTCGCCCAACGCCAGCAGGTCCCGGCGCACCGCCTCATCAACAGCCTCGGTAAAGACTGCCTGCATCTCATCGGCAAACTCGGTCCGAAAGCTGTGCGGGTACAGGCGCAGCACGGCGCGGTACAGGCGTGCCAGCCTGGGAACGTTCATGCAGCACCCCCTTGGCAATCCATCAGGCAAGTCCTTCGAGCGGGCGTTTCTGCGCGGCGCTCACGAGACCTTCCAGGCGTCCAATCTCTGCCTGCAGGATCTGCTGACCCACAGGGGTCAGGTGATACGCCTTGCGTACCCTGCCGTTGAAATGCTTTACACCTTCACCGCTGCGCTGGATCCAGCCTTGTTCGAGCAGCCGCTTGAGGGCGCTGTAAAGCGTCCCGGTACTGAGCACCACTCGATCGTGGCTGAGGGCGCGCACATCTTTCATGATGGCATAGCCATGCATCTCCCCGGGTGCCAGGCTGAGCAGGATGAAAAATGTCGCTTCGGTGAGGGGAAGCTGCGATTCAATGCTCGGGTTCTGATCCATTACCCTCCTCAGGTATCGTGTAACGGTTTGATATGTCGTATAGTTACATATTACAGGAAAAGGGAGCGGACGTCAAGAGGCAATTTCTGCAGGTTCCCCAATTATTAACGCAGAGACGCAGAAATCGCAGAGCGTCTGTGGAAATTGCTTTAACGCAGAGACGCAAAGCCGCAGAGATGACTTTGTGTCTCTGCGGCTCTGCGTTATATCACTTCGCTTTACTCCTCCGTTTTCATGTCCATGACTACGGGCAGGAAGAGCTTGTGCTCAGGCGGTGCTGCTACCTGCACCACGAACGGGTGGGCAACTGCATCCACGCCGTACGGGCTCGTGACCGACAGGGTCACAGTATACGTCCCTGCCACTTCATAGATGTGCATCGGGCTTTCGAGTGTGGTGGTGATGAAGTCTCCGAAGTCCCACAGGAAGGCCAGCGCACCATCGCCAGTGGAGGTGTTGGTGAAGACCGCCGTCTCACCGAAGGTGATGGGCGAGTTGCTCTCGAACTCCGCAACCGGCAGCTCCGGCTGCAGGATGCTGACCGTGGCGCTGAACACGTCCGAGTCGAGGAAGTTGGTGGCGGTCAGGACGACGGTGTAGTCGCCCACAGCGGCATAGGTGTGGGTCGGGCTGGTGAGCGTGCTGGTGAACGTATCGCCAAAGTCCCAAAGGTAGCTGATCGGCTCGCTGCCGGTGGTGGTGTTGGTGAAGACCATCGGATCGCTCAGGAAGACCGGAGAGTCGCTTGTGAAGCCAGCGACAGGCGGGTCGGCTGTCACACTCAGCTGGACTGGCAGGCGCACGTCGTTATTGTAGGGATCGTCGGCTACCAGCCACAAGATGGCGGTGTACGTGCCGTTCAACAAGGTAGCATCGAAGTTGAGGGTTACATCGGCAGACTCACCCGGCAGGACCTCGCCGCCCCATGGGGCAGCGGTCAGCCATTCGGCTGTGACACCACCGCTGCGGGCTGCCGTGACGGCGGCATAGATATCCAGGCGACCATAGCCGAAGGTGTTGTTGGGCACGTCAGCCGGTCCATCGCCGCCGCAGCCTTCGTTGGTGGTAAGCGGTGTAGCGGTTTGCTGCAGCAGCCAGCCGCTCAGCTCGATCTGCCCGATCAGCTCGGGATTGGACGACCACAGTAGAGCGATGGCGCCCGCCACGTGCGGGGAGGCCATGCTGGTGCCAGACCAGCCGCCCTGGTAGATGCCGCCCGGTATGCTGGAGCGGATGCTGGCGCCAGGAGCGCTGATATCGGGCTTCAGGTAGCCGTGATTCGCAGATGGACCCCGGCTGGAGAAACTGGCAATGGCATCCGTGGTGGTGGTGGCGCCAGCAGAGAAGGCGTTCCAGTTATCACCTGGAGATCCGGCAGTAGAGCAGGCCGGTCCCGAGTTGCCGTTGGAGAACTGCGGGAAGATACCCGCCGCCCGCCAGGCGTCAATCGCCCCGGTGAACCAGTAGTCGCCGTTTCCGCCGCCCCAAGAGTTGTTCACAACGTGCGGGCGCATGTCCGGATTGGCATCCGAGTTATCCCCTGCCAGGTCCCAGGGGGCCAGGATCCATTCGGCGCACTGCAAGAGCTCGTTGGTCAGCAGGTAGCCAGAGACATCGTCGCCGCCCTTGCAGGAGATCCACTTTGCGCCGGGCGCCATGCCGATCTGGTTAGCCGCGCCGTCATCGCCGACCATGGTGCCCATCACATGCGTGCCGTGCTGACCTTCGTCGTTCGGCTCATCCGGCGACTGACCGTAAGGATCGAACCAGTTGTAGTTGTGGTCAGCGGCTGTGCCATCCCAGCCGCGATATTGGTTGATCAGCGCCGGGTGGTCCCACTGCGTGCCCGTGTCGATTTCGGCGACAACCGTGCCTTCGCCGGTGACGCCGTATTCATTCCACACGTTGGGGGCTTTGACCTTGGTGATATTCCACTCGATGGCATCTGGCGCAGCCGCCTCAGGCGGGGCAAGGACCGGCTCTTCGACGGCGATGCGGTGGTTGGCGACGATCTGGGCCACATCCGGGCGAGCGGCAAGGGCATTCACCAGAGTCTGGTCGCCGCCGCGCACGATGATGCCGTTGATGATGTACAGCGGCGTGTAATCTACCGCCTGTCCATCCAGGTACTGGCGCATGTTTGCCTGAGTGAGCTGAGCGTGCTGGCGTAGAGTGTTGTAGACATACTCGCCGCGCGCATGCCAATCTTTAATGATATACGCTGCGCTCAGGTCAGCCTGGTTATCCAGCACGACCACGAAATCTGCCGTGCCATCGGCGGAGGCGGTCATGTCGGCGGCGAGCTGCGGGTCAACCCGCGGCATGCCCTCCACTGGCAGGGCTGCGTCGGAAGGCCGGATCTCGTGATCGCCTTCCACGGCGCTGATGAAGTACCACAGCGGTCCAGTGCCGGTGTTGGAGATGGTCAGGGTCTCCTGGGTCTGCTCGCCAGAGGAGAGGGCGACATCGAACCCACCCGGGCTCCATTCCATCTGGGAGCTAACCAGGACGAAGTCTGCCGCTGCGCCGTTGGCGTCGATGGTGACCTGGGTGGCTCCATCCGGCCAGCCAGCCGAGTAGAAGGAAGGCTGATGGAACTTGGCCGAGGCGCCCATGTAGTAGTCGCCCAGGGGGATGTCGAGGATTGTGTAATTCCCGTCGGCGTCGGTGTAGGCGTCAAAGTAGACATCCAGCCCATCGATGGTATTCTGGATCCAGACGTAAGAGTTCTCGACCGGCTCACCCGTGGTGGCATCGGTCACCATGCCGCCCACGCCGCAGGCAGAACGCACACGCACGGCTTGCGAGTCGGTGAGGGGAGCCACTTGCGAGGTGGCTGTTACCGTGAAGACACCCGTTACGCCACAATCCAGGCTCTCGGGGATGAACACGTCCATGCTAAAGGGGCCTTCCGCGCCAATCCCAACCGGCCCGACCGTGGCAGGCAGGTCTACCGTCCAGGTGACATCCGATGTGTAGCTCAGGTCGTAGGTGTCGGTGATGACCGACAGGTTCAGCACCACCATGTCGTGCGTGACCATCGTCCCGGGCACGCCGGTTTGTTCGATGGTGTAGGGCAGCACCAGCACGGCGTTGACATCGATCGAGAAGTACTCGCTGGTGTTGGTCATGGCGTTGGTGCCCGAGCCATCGTAGCCGCCGAAGGTCCAGATGCCCGGCTGACCGTCACCCAGCCCGGCAGTTTCCAATACAGGAACATAGACCGCTGCCTGGTTGCGCCGCCCGGTGGCCGGATCGGGAACGGCCAGCTCGGGGAATGTGTCATCCCAGGTATCGGTAGCGATATCATAGCGGAACACCCAGCGGTAAGGGCCGGGTGCAGGCCAGGAGCCGCCGATGACGAAGATGCCGCCAGCGTCGCTGCCCAGGTAGCCTTCATCGACATAGACTGCCGGGGCATCGCCGTTCACAGCGGGCATGTCTGCCATGAGATCGTCCTGCCAGCCGGCAGCCAGGTTGTCCAGGTCGAGCACCAGGGTGTCATTCAATGGGACCAGGCTGCCGCCGGTAAACTCGTCACCGCCCATGGCATAGATCTGGTTGCCGACCGCCACGGTGGAGATGTAGCTGCGGGCTGTGGGCAGGTCGTGGCCCAAATTGGTCCAGCGGCTTCCGGCTGCGGCCATCGGATCGTAGACGTAGGTCTCATCGTACGTCACCGCGCCGTCGAACCCTCCGAATGCGTACATTTTATTGTTCACCCCGACCACACCGCCGGGGGTGCGCACCGCCCCGCCGCCAGGTGGGAAGGGATCGGTGAGGATCTGAACGGCTGTATTCTCATCGGGGTAGTAGACCTGGGTGGCGTTCGTTTGCACACCATTTGCCAGGCGTCCGCCGGCGATGTAGTAGCCCGGACCATTGCCGGTGCCATCGTCCTCGATCACGGCGAGCTGGTAGTTGGAAACGGGAACCGGCATCTCCACACCGGTATCGTAGTATGTCCTGTCATTCAAGTCGAAGAAGAATACCGCGCCGGTGGTGATGGTATCGGTCTCGCAGCGACCACCCAGGAAGAAGATGCGGTTATATTCGGGGCTGTACACCCCGCTCAAGCGGCCCAGGCCATCGCCAGCATTGCAGCCCAGCAAATCAGTGGGAATATCTGGACTCAGCTGCCAGGCTCCGAACCAGGCTTCCGGCGCAGACGGCGCAGCTGTGACTGCCTGCCCGTTGAAACCGGTCAGGACCAGCGCTGCCAGGCTTATCGTCGCCGCCAGGATCGCCAGGATGATGATGGATTTTTTGTTCATGCTTTCTCCTTTAAAAGCAGGTTTGATGGATCAGGAAGAAGACGCTCTGCACCAGGTAGCCACTCAAAATAGTGTGGCATAAGCAAGTGTAAACATCGTCAGAGACAATATCGGCTATGTAGGACCTTCTTGTGATTGTGTGAGGTGGGGGAGGTGGGCCCTCACCCCTCCCCAGGCCCCCTCCCTCTCCCGGTTTCGGGAGAGGGAGGGGGTGGGAAAAAGGGGAATGTAGAATGCTCAGCGCGATACCATTGGCAGGAACACAGTGCCCTCGCCGATGGGCGGCAGCGGCGCGCCAAGCGCCAGCAGCGCTTCAATGGCAACGGTTGTGCCTGGGGCGGCGACGCTGATCGGGTCGGCTGAAGCCAGGTCGGGCTTGTCGTCATAATATTCCTCGACATACCGGACCCGGTTGATCAGGCAGGCATCGTATGAGTATAGGGTGACTGAATCGAACCCGACCCGGTAGTCGCCGCTGGGCAGCCCCTCCAACAGGCACTCGCCATCCTGGTCCGTCCAATCGCTGCTCCACCAATTGCCCTGGCTATCGTAGGCAGTGACGTACACATCCTCCAGCGGCTCATTCGTGTCTTCAGCCCTCACAATGCAGGGGATCCCCCCACCCATGGACAGCTCGGCGTTGATGTCCCCGGTCTCGTTTGGCGCGCTGACAGATACCTCGTCTACGGTTGCGTACGGGTTCTTGTTGTTATAGTATTCCCAGACGTACATGGCGTCATTGCCGTATGGGTCGAATGACACCCGGTAATTCCCGCTGCGCAGGCCATAGACGGTGTAGTAGCCGGCGCTGTCGGGGATCGTGTATTGGGAGAAATCGGAAGTCGAATGGTAGACGTCGACCCAGAGATCTCCCAGCCCCGTCCCGCTGCCTTCAGCAGTGACGCGCCCGCTGATCCTGCCGCCGCGCTGCAGCACGGCGTCGATATCGCTGGCAATATTCGGGGCAGTCACCTGGACGGGATCGGCCTCGGAGAAGTCGCCCTGGTTATTATAGTACTCGGAGATATAATCCCTGGAGGCGCTCCACTGATACGGGGCAAACAGCAGGTAGTAGTCCCCGCTTGCCAGGCCGGTGGTGGTGTACACACCGCTGGCATCCGTCGATGCGTACCCCATGTAATAGCCGCGGCTGTCAAAGACATCTACATAGACATCCTCCAATCCAGCGCCGCCGTCGGCAGCCGTGACAGCCCCACGGATCTGTCCGCCGCGCGTCAAGGCAGCGTCGATGCCCGGCGTGACTTCCCCTGAAGCGACGGTTACGGTGGTGGATTCCTCCCAGGAGGGCTTGTTGTCGTAAAACTCTTCCAGGTAAGCGAGCGACACTCCGCTCTCCCAGGGTTCATAATTGACTGAGTACCCACCGGGGATCAAGCCGGTGAAGGTGTAATATCCATTGGCGTCGGTAACAGTGTCATCCACGTACCATCCGTAGCAGTTCAGTACGCTGACGCTCACTTCCGGCAGACCCAGACCGCTGTCTTCCCCGGTGACGCGCCCGGTAAGGCTGCCGCCGCGATCCAGGTTGGCGTTGATCCCGCTGGTGATGTCCGGAGCAACCACGGCTACCGGGTCAGCATCGTCAAACTCACGCTGACCGTTGTAGTATTCATAGATATAGTCGCTGTTTGGACCGGGCGAGAAGTACAGGTAGTAGCTGCCGCTGGCTAGCTGGGTGAGCGTGTACTGCCCGCTGGCATTCGTGCCAGTAGACGAGATATAATTTTTGTCCCCGTTGTAGATGTATACCTGGACGTCTTCGAGCGGCAGGTGGGTATCAGCGGCTGTCACCACGCCGGCGATCTTCCCGCCTTCAGCCAGTGCGGCGTCGATGCCGCTGGTGGTATCCGGGGCAGTCACCTGAACAATGTCTGCATCGTCGATGTCCAGTTTATCGTCATAGTATTCGGGGATGAAATCATCGTACAGGTCCGAATTGTAGGGGTCGAATCTCAGCTTGTAACCACCGCTCATGAGGGGGGTAAAGGTATATACCCCGCTGGCATTGGTGTAGGTGGACATCCTGTAGTCATTCTCATCGGTGTACAGGGTAACGTAGACATTCGCGATGGGATCTCCGCCCACCTGCGCCGTCACTTGCCCGGTGATCTTGCCGCCGCGCTCCAGCGAAGCATCGATATTACTGGCGATGTCGGGAGCCACTAACGGTACCAGGTCGGCAGTCTCGTAGGTGTACTTGTTATCGTAATACTCACGTAGGTAATCGCTCGACGAGCCATAAGAGTACGGAGAGAAGTTCACCCGGTAGCTGCCGGTCAGCAGCCCGGTAAGGGTGTACATACCATTGGCGTCCACCTGCGTGTAGCTGTACCAGGCCCCGTTTTGTTCTTCAGCCTGGACGCTGATATCTTGCAGGGGAAGACCGGTATCGCTCGCGGTTACCTGTCCGGTGATCTTACCGCCGCGTGCCAGTGAAGCGTCGATCCCGCTGACGAGATCGGGAGCAACCACCGCTACCAGGTCGGCGCTGCTGTAGTCGTAGGTATCATCATAGTACTCGAAAACGTAATCTTCCGATGAGTCGTGAGGAGCGAAGTACACGCGGTAGCTGCCGGTCAGTAGCCCAGAAACGGTGTACACCCCATTGGCATCCACTTCTGCATATTTGGTCAGATACCCGTTCTGCTCAGAGGCCGAGACCTGAACATCTTGCAGAGGCAGGCCGGTGTCGTCGGCGGTGACCTGACCGGTGATTTGCCCTCCACGGGCCAGTGCGGCGTCTATCCCGCCCGTCAGGCTGCCCTGGTTCACGTGCACCGGGTCGGCGGAGGCCAGGTCCGGCTTGCCGTTGTAGTACTGTTGGAGGTAATCCGGATGAGCGGAGGGGAAGAAGCCAACATATACATCGCCAGTGGGCAACTTGGAGATCAGGTAATCTCCATTGGCGTCGGTGACGCTACCGCTGACATTGCCTCCATTTTCGTCGTAAGCGTACACATACACAGAGTGCAGCGGCAGGCCTGTGTCGGCGGCGGTGACGGTGCCGCTGATCTGCCCGCCCGGCTGCATGGAGGCATTGATGTCAGGCGTGACAGATCCATCGACCACGTGGACCGGGTCAGCTGAATCCATGTCCGGCTTGCCATCGTACCATTCTGGCAGGTAGTTGGAATTATTAGAATAGAAATTGGCTAGGTAATCGCCGGTGTCCAGATTGGGGAGGTTGTAATTGCCATCGCTATCTGTCCAGGAGAAGGCGACATAGTCTCCGCCGGTAGTAAACAGATTTATGTAGATGTTTTGCAGCGGCAGGCCTGTATCTTGCGCGGTGACCACACCGGTGATCTGCCCGGTGCCCTGGATGGCGCCAGGAGAGAGAGCGGGAGCCCCTTCGGCAGGCTGGGGTGTAACCTGCGCCGGCTGGGGTAGATTCTCTGTGAGGGCCTCCACCAACACCAGTTCGTGGAAGCGTGGACGCTGGAGCTCTTTCTCAGCGACTCGGGCGGCGTCTGAGCTGGATAGCGGCAGCTCTTTCCCGCTGTCATCCACGACGCGCAACAGGTAAGCGCCGGCTTCCACCCCGGTAAGGGTGAAGCGCCCGCCTTTCTCAGAATGGGTAAAACCAGCCGCCTGACCGCCGGGGTAGAGGGCTTCGATGCGCAGCCTAGGCTGTGGCTTCCCGGAGGCATCCAAAACCCTGCCCCGCACGATAAATTGCTCTTGCACAGCAAAGGGTTTCTCGACTGCGGGCGATGCGCTGGATGCGCTGGCCCGCACGGCGGAGGCGCTGTCTGCGGTTACAGTTGGGGTGGTCTGCGCGGCGCCGGGTAAAGCGGCGCTGGTGAGCAGGATCAGCATGAGTACGATTGCCAGGAACCGAGATTTCATTTTTTTCCTCCTAAATGAGAATTCGCTCGACCGGCGCGCAAAAACGGCCTGCCATCGGTGGGTGGGACGCTGAATTATCTGCTGAAGGATGGGTGCTCACAGTAGCTCGATGCGGCTAATCTGCGATTAATCTATTTGATTGTACAGTAAGTCCAGGGTGCAGTCAATCAGATGTTGGCTGAGAATCGGCGATTCTGCGGATAATCACTGCTCATTATCGCCTTTCAGAAATGTAAGACGGATACCTGGTCATCCGGACTGGCAGTCCTGTACCGGTGCTTCACCGATCGATATCCGGATCTAGGACTGCCAGCCCTTCGAATATAAGCTGAGAGCATCTCCGCCAGAGCTTACACAAAGTATCTCGACAAAATGCTTATGTCCTTGCGAACCCGGCGTTTTCTACCGGGTGAAGCAATCTCACGGCTATGCAGGGGCTGCTTCGTCGCAAAGAACGCTCCTTGCAGCGACTAATTTCTTTCTTGTGAAGCCCTGGCATCTCCGTCCAACGGCCAGCCTGGTGCATGGTGAACCGGTATATAATTAAACCCGGAGGTGCAATAGCCATGTCTACCAACGTCAAAGCCACCCTGCTGCCGGTAACCTTCCACGCTGAGCCCGACGAGGAATTCAGCCGGCAATTAGCCAACCTGCGCACTTTGCTCGCCAATGAGGCCGATTTCCTGGAGCCTATGCCGCTGGGGGCGACCATGCCCAGGGCAGACGCGGCCATCTTTCCGCAGATGCTGGGGGACGCCTACCGCCGCCTGGATGAGATCAAGGGCTTGATGCTGCCGGTGCTGGTGGTCACCTCCGAATTCGGCACCGTCTCGATGTGGGATTGGGAGATCGACCGCTACCTGTCCCTGGAAGGGGTGCGGGTGATCGCCCCCTACAACCTGGAGCAGACCCGGATGATCTGCCGGGCGCTGGCGATCAAGAAGGACCTGGCGCGCTCCAGCCTGCTGGTCTACCAGGATAACCCCGGGGCGGGCTTCCAGGCGGATATCTTCAAGCGCTTTTACTGGTGGGAAGACGAATGCACCCGGCGTATGCTGGATAAGTTCGGGATTGTGGTGATCAAGAAGAGCTTCCGCGAGCTGGGCGAGGCTGCCAAAGGGGTGGCGGATGCCGACGCCGAAGCGGTGTGGAGTGAGTGGCAAGGGCGGGTGCCGGTGGGCGGGATTACCCGCCGGGCGCTGCTGAGCGCTATCAAGCTGTATATCGCCATCCGCCGCGATCTGGACCAGGAAGAAAACGTGCGCGCGGTCGGGATCAACTGCCTGAACGAGTCGCACTTCAGCGACACCACCCCCTGCCTGGCGTGGAATATGCTCTACGAAGAAAAGCGCTTGCTGTGGGGCTGCGAGGCGGACACGGTCTCCATGCTGACCAAGACCATCCTGCACGAGGTGCTGGGAGCGCCGGTGATGATGACCAACCTGTACCCTTTTCTGATGGGCATGGCGGCGCTGAAGCACGAACGCATCCCGCACTTCCCAACCGTGGCGGAGCAGCCCGAGAACTACGTGCTGGCGGCGCACTGCGGCTACCTGGGCGTGCTGCCGCGCTCCTTCTCCACGCAGTGGACGCTGCGGGCAAAGGTGCTGGCAATTGTGGATGGAAACGCCACCGCCATTGACGCCCGCCTGGCAGAGGGTCCCGTCACCCTGGCGAAGCTGGAGCCGGATTTCGAAAGCTTTTCGGTGGTGGAAGGGAGCCTGGAAGGGTATGCCCAGTTTCCTGGCTCGGACTGCCTGAATGGAGCCTTGCTGCGCGTGCCCGACGGTCACCGGCTGATGCGCGAGCTGGCATCCCACCACACCATCCTGGGGGTCGGGCACCTGAAGAACGACCTGGAGCTGGTTGCACCGGTCTTCGGACTGCAGGTCAGAGCGCTGTAATAGCGGGACCGGCAGCCTTTAACCCTTTTGCGCTAAACAATCGAAGACCGCCTTTGCCAGCAGGGTATCAGCCGTGGCGCGATGCGTGTAGCCAATGGGTATGCCGCACTGGCGGGCAGCGGCCTCCAGCTTCTGGTAGCGCGGGTTGCCATAGCTGCCGGACTGCCCATAAAACCCTGCGTACAGCTTCATGATACAGAACGATTTGAACGGAGTGGTGAGCCACTCCAGAGCGTGGGCGCGGTGCGACTGGCGCATCATCCGCAGGTCAAAGTCAGCGTTGTAGATGCCTACGTAGCGCCCGTGCAGCACCCCCTCCAGCTCCTGCCAGACTGCGGGCCAGGCGGGGGCGTCGTACACCAGCTCATTCGTTATGCCATGGATGTTTATTACATCGCTTTGCATGCGCTGGGTGGGGCGCACCAATCGCTCCAGGAGCAGCGTGCCGTCGTAATCCACGACAGCCACTTCGACGATCTCGTCGTACATCTCCAGGCCGGTGGTTTCGGTATCCAAGAAAACCGGCTTTGCCAGCGCATACTGGCGTGCAAGGTTAATTGCCTGCTGGCGTGCAGATAATGCCATTTTCCCTGATCCCTGATTACCTTGTTGCCTAGTTACCTTGTTGCCTGTTCTGGATTTTTACTTTCCCAGCCGCTTAAAATAATAATACACCTGCTCGGCTGCGCTCACCGTACCCGCCAGCTCCCAACCATCCCTGCCCAGGGCGTTCAGCTCGTCTGCGCCTGGCAGGTCATCAAGGCTCCTGGCCAGCACTTTATACTCCCAGGTTGGGTTCTCGGTGACGTACACCAGTGGGGTGGGGAACGGTTCGCTCCCGGGCGGGATGGGCAGATCAGATTTCAGGGGCATGCTTGGTCTCCTTATGCGCTTATTGTACCCTCATCTCTTGATCATACTCGGCGGTCTGGCGCAAGAATTCCAGGTGCGGGTCGGTTTGAGCGAGCTGGCGGTAGCCGGGGAATGCCTGGACCGCTTTCTTCAGCCAGGTCAGGGACTGTTTGCCATCCAGGAGCAGACTGTAGGCGCAAGCCTTATTGTACATGGCATCCGGCAGGTCGGGATCGATCTCCAGTGCCCGGTCGAGCGCCTGCAGGCCTTCCGCGAAGCGGCCTAAACCCACCAGCGCGGCTCCACGTGCCACCAGGGAAGGAGGGTCGTCTAGCCTCAGCGCCAGTGAGCGGTCGATCGAAGCCAAGCCCTCTTCGCCACGATAGAGATAAAGAAGGGTCACGCCGTGCAAACGCTGCGTATCGGCGTCATCCGGTTTCAGGGCCAGGGCCAGGTCGTAGGCACTCAAGGCGCCGGCGTAGTCCCCGCGGTAGAAAGCCGCATTCCCACGCTCAACCAGGTCCCTGGCGGAAGGCATCTTTCCACCTGCGGTCTGTGGGCGGCGGTCCGACCGCGGCCTGTGCGTTGCAGTCTGCCTGCCTGGCCCTTGCGGCGCAGCTTTGGCTTTATGGTAGCGGATCAGCTTCAGGTTCTCTTTGGCAGCCTCGTAATCGATGCCGTCCTGGGCTGCCAGGTCAACGGCGCGCTGGTCGAAGAACTCGGCTGCATCCAGCTCGCCCGAAAGAAGCAGCAGGCTGGCGATGCCGTCCAGGGCCGAGTAGTCGTTTGGCTGGACGAACAAAGTCTCGATGAAATAGCGCTCCGACTGGCGCAGGAGCGGGTCTTTAGGCGGTCGCCCGGCCTGGATCTCATCCCAGAAGCGGATTAAATAAGCGTTTTTGCGGTGAAAGCCCCCCAGGTTGAGCACCATCGAATCGAGAGGCCAGAGCTTCTCCGCGCCCAGCATGACCGGCTCGATGGCCTGTTGAAGCTGGTCGGCTGCATCGATCTGGCGCTGGCCCAATTTTTCCAATATGAGTTCCTGTCCCTGATAGATATTCTGGATGGCCTGCTGCAGCTCAGGGCTGCGGCTGCTCAGCGCCGGCGCCAGCTCGTTGGGTCCGTGCGGAGCGTCCCGCACCGCCCGGCGCAGCTCGGCATACTTCTGGCGGGAGGGCTGGTCCAGCTTCAGGTAGACCGTGTTGCGCAGGAAGAACGGCAGAGGTGCCTCGTCCAGGCTGCAGGGCAGGATGAAGCGACCTAGGTGGAAGGCGGTGATGATCTCAGCCGCCACCCAGCGTGAGGCGGCGGCGTGCTGCGACCAGAGCGAGACCAGCACACGGCTGTCGCGGATGGCTTGCTGCAGCTCGTCGCGCAGCAGGGCACCCAGGCGGATCCTGGAGCGATCCAGCCACACAGTCAGCCCATCCAACTGGAGGGCCTTTTCGATACGACGGGCGGCGGCATCATCTTTGGAGGAATGGCTGATAAATGCATCCATAGTTCACCTGAAGTTATTAAACCACCGCCGGGGATGATCCAGGCACTCGCATGAAGTGAGCCAGGCGGATTACAGCTATCAATTATACGATACCCGCCTATTGCGAGCGTCGTGCAGAGCATGAGAATACGCGGTGTGACACACGTCAGGAGTGTGCCACACCGGTTTCTCTCACAGATCGAATATCTGGCTTACGGTGCTGACGTCAGCCGATCTGCGTACAGGTTTTGGTTGCGGTTGCCGGTGTTGTCGCTTACTGGTCCTGCGGCGGGGTCGAGATCGCAGGGGGTAACGTCCCGGTTGTCCGCCCAACTGATATGCACGATATGCTGGCTGCCATCCCAATAGGCATCCAGCTCGTTATAATCGCCGTGGAAGGCTGCCGTACCGCCGCCAAACATGAGGCAGTTCCCGTTGTGGGAGATATCGCTGATCCGTTCGTTATGGCTGAAGGCTGGAAAGACCGCACCGTCGCAGTTGCTGCAGGCATAGTACACATCCAGAGCCTCATTGGCCGGTGTGGTGCTGTTGCGGAAGTCATACCAGGCGACATTCAGCGCTCCACTGGAAACGTCTATCGTGGGGAATATCTGGTGCCGCCCGGCAGGGTCTTCATTGACCATAACAGGCGCTTCCCAGGTGGCGCCGCCATCGGTGGAGCGCTGGACATAGATGTCGTAGTCGCCCGCCAGGCTCTGGTAGGCGACATAGACGATATTCGGATCGGTATCGTCAGCGGCAACAAAGGCGAAAGTCGGCGTGCGGAAAGCGACGCCTGGGGCTTGCGGGTCGTTTATCTCGTCGACGAATACGGGCTGGCTCCAGGATCGCCCGCAATCAGTCGACTTGACGATCGAGACGCCATTGAAGCTATTTCCGCCGCCCTGGAAGGCTAGATATGCAATGTAGATCGAGCCATCCGGACCAACCGCAATGTCGGCGCCCTGGTTATATGGCGTGCCGGACTTCCCTCCGGTTGAGATGGTTCGCGGAGGAGAGAAGCTGGCGCCGCCATCGGATGAGGCGCTGAATTTTATCGGTGAGTTTCCACTGGCCCCGTGAAAAGCGGTAAAGGCGACGTAGACGCTGCCGCTGCACGGGCTGGAGGGGTATGTATCGACTTCCATCCACTCCTTATCGGTAAATTTGCCGGCGAACCCAATAACACCTGGCACAGCGAAGCCCACAGCGCCGCGGTCCACGACTGATGTGCCTGCATAGGTGAAGTTCGGCGGGTCGGCGGCAGCGTTGGGTGTGCTGGTCCCGCCAGGCGTGCCTGGAGTGTAATCGTAGCGCGCCACGTACACCAGGTTATCCACCGGTTTATCGGGCTGGTCGAAGTTCCGGTTAAAGGCAATACCTGAAACGTAGAGATTACCCTCCGCGTCAAAACGCACTACCGGATCACCCGAGGCATCCAGGCCAAGTAGCGGTGAGGCCAGGCCAGTCGCCGAAGTGTCAGAAGGGAAGCCGGGGACGTAAGTGTTGAACCAGGTAGCTCCGGCATCGTCGGAGACATAGAAGCCCAACCATACATCCCCGGCGACGGTCACCATGCGGTAATCATTGCCACCGACCGCCACAATACGCCGGTTTGCTGGACTGACCGAGGTGCTGGTCTCGTTGGATTGGCGTTTTTGGGTGTCGAAGCCTGGATTGGGCGTGCCGCCGTCGACGTTATTGTTGTCTTTCGTCACCTTTACGTCGACGCCGCTCGTGACATGCGCTGCCAGCACCCCCGAAGCCAATAAAAAGCCGGCGATCAAGGTAGATATCAGCCCGCTCATGAATCTGCGGGTATATCCGGATTGAAACTTAAGCCCTGTCATTCGTAAGCCTCCTTATCCTCGTATGCGATTGGATTTGGCGGAATGAAGCATTGTTACTGGTTAAATGTCCTGACATATATGATTATACGGATATAACTACTCCAAATCAAGTTAAGTAAAGGTTAGTTCAGACCAGAATTCAGAGCCTCTGATCGGCGGCGGGTGATTTTCAAGAGGGTTAACCCGGGTTAAAAAAAGGGGGATAGAGGGTTAACTTTTGGGGGATATTCGTTAGAACACTTGTGCTAAGAACGTTGTTTTGCTAAGATGTGCCTGTCAAATGGCTGCATTCACAGTGTCCCGCACTAGACTGATCGCCTCACGGATGAAAATGGCCTGGAAAGGTGTATGGATGGCAGAAAAGCGTCTCACAATCGAAAAAGCGCCAGATCTGCAGAAGGAGATCGACATACTGCGCGATGCCATTGAGTATGCGTACAGCCGCCTGTATGAGCTGGAGGATTTCGAAGATATGACGCGTGCCCTGGGCGCCCTCGGTCTTGCAGCCACCCGACTTGCCAGCCTGCTCCGCGTTCAGAAGCTCCTCGGTGGTGATCAAGAGTCATCCGTGCTCGATGCTATCACCCGCGCCATTGCCCGCACCGTGGAAGAACAGGGGCTATATTGACATGAAACCAGCTCAAACCTCAACCAAAGAAATTACTGCAGTAATTTGTCCGGTACTGTAGATCGCCAACCAGACCGTTGACGATGCGAAAGCGCTCAACAAATCCATGCGCAAACTGCGCATTGCCATGCGACAGTGTAAGAACTGCGATAAGGGGGATGATTGCCCGGTCCTGAAAGAATTTACCGATCTCATCGTCGCCGCCCTGCAGGAAATCTACGAGTTATGGGGGTTGTATTAATGCCGCATGGCCAACCGGGAAACTGTCGTTTTTGCCGCCCTGAAGAACATAGACGCCTTCACCAACACCAGCACAGGGCTGGTGCTGCGCCAGTATCAACGCCAGGTCGCCGAGCGCGTCATCGAATCGGTCAACAAACACCTTGGCGATACCATCGTGGTCATGTTCCCCCGCCAGTCTGGCAAAAACGAGCTGCAGGCGCAAATTGAAAGCTACCTCATGGCGCTTTACTTTGCTTTGGATGCGGAGTTCGTCAAAGTGAGCCCCACCTGGAAACCACAGACCCAGAACGCCATGCGCCGGCTGGAAAGAGTGCTCCGCCGTTGTTTCATCACGCATCTGGTCTGGAAGAAGGAATCAGGCTATATCTACCGGGCTGGATCTGCCCGCATCTTCTTTCTTTCCGGATCTCCCACGTCAAGCGTGGTGGGTGCTACCGCAACCCACCTGCTGGAATGCGACGAGGCCCAGGACGTGCAAATAAGCAAGTGGGACAAGGACTTCGCACCCATGGCAGCCAGCCGAAACGCAACCCGTGTGTTCTGGGGAACAGCCTGGACCAGCAAAACATTACTAGCGCGTGAGCTGCGCGCAGCTCGGGAAGCCGAGCTGCTGGACGGTCGCCGGCGGGCTTTCGTGCTCACCGCCGACGATGTGCGCAAAGAAGTACCCGACTATGGCAAATTCGTGGATGGGCAGATCGCCCGCCTGGGGCGCAATCATCCCATGGTTCGTACTCAATTCTTTAGCGAAGAGATCGACAGACAGGGCGGGATGTTCCCAGCTCAACGCCAGGCGCTGATGCACGGGCAGCACGGTACATAGTTCCATCCCCAGCCCGATAAAGTCTATGCTCTACTGTTGGACGTTGCCGGCGAGGATGAGGGCGCAATCGACGGAGAGGGCGAGCTGCGCTCGCCCGGTAGGGATAGCACCGCCTTGACCGTTGTTGAAGTGGACCTGACCAGCCTGGCCGACGAGCTGATCTAAGCCCCCACCTACCGGGTGGTTTGCCGCCAGGAGTGGACCGGCATCAAGCATACTACCCTGTATGGTCAAATCAAAGCTCTGGCCGAGCACTGGCAGGCTCGCTATTTAGTGGTGGACGCAACCGGGGTGGGCGCCGGCTTATCGTCATTTCTGGAAAAGGCGCTCCCCGGTCGCGTTATCCCCTTCGTGTTTACGCAGAAATCCAAGAGCGATCTTGGCTGGTCTTTCCTGGCCGTGGTCGAAACCGGCAGATACAAGGAATACATCGACATTGACCCCCTGTTTGCCAGCGCCATCTGCAAATCCGGTGCCAACCAGCAGCAGGCATTCTGGCAGCAGGTCAACAACTGCCAGATGTCGATCCTGGAAGGACCCGGAAAGATCATGCGTTGGGGCGTGCCGGACGGCACGCGGGACGCTGTCACCGGCGAGCTGTCCACGACGACCTGCTTATCAGCGCCGCTCTGTGTGCTGTGTTGGATGCCTGCGAGTGGGGTTTAGCCCGTTCGCAGGTGCGAACGGGGCAGGATCTGTTTGAAGAGATGCGGGAGGCTTTTTAGTGCCACGTCGATGCACCAAGTACCCCCCTGCCTTGTGCCTGTACTGCCTGATCCGCTTGCATCCGGGCTGCAGGATATCCGAGCTCGCCCGCCTATTGCGCGTGCCATACTACATCGTCTATTCCCGCCTGGTCACCCTGGAGGGTGCCGGTATTCTGCTCGCCGAAGATGACCGCGGTCATATATATCCAGCGGACGCCGTTCTTTGGCGCTCCGACTGCTCTTGAGGAGAAGGAGCCTGTATGAAGCATAAACCGAGCCTGCGAGATCGAATCACAGCCTTCATAAACCCCGCAATTGCCGAACTTCGGCATAATTCTCAACTTGCCCCGCATGTACTCGCGGGGTTTGCATCTGTTTCCGCCCAGGTGGACGACAGCAGCGGTTGGGTTTCACACACCAGCCGCCCACACGAGCGCGATTACAGCGAAATACAATCCCTCTACGAAGATGCGCTGGTCGCCTATCGTAAGAATCCCATTGCCTGGCGCATCATCTCAACCACCACCAACTATATTCTGGGCGACCGGATCGTAATCAATAGCCCCCGCCGCGATCTAAACCGCTTTATCCTGGCATTCTGGAATCATCCGAAGAACCTGATGGATCTCCGCCTGGCAGCCATGTCCGATGAGCTGGCTCGAGCCGGCGATCTATTCGTGCTCTTATTCCGTAATCCCCAAGATGGCATGAGCTATATCCGCTTTATCACCAAAGACCGCATTATCAAGATCGACAGCGCAGAGAACGATTGGGAAACGGAGCTGATCTACTACGAAATCCAGGAAACCGCCGAGCCGCGACCCTGGTACTCCCCAGCTCACCCCGCTGCAGCCGAGCAGGATGCCATCATGCTGCATTACTCAGTCAATCGACCGATCGGTGCATTGCTGGGTGAGTCGGACCTGGCTACCATGCTCCCCTGGCTGCAGCGCTACTCACGCATGCTCGAAGACCGGGTCAGGCTGCATTGGGCAATCCGGGCATTTCTCTGGATTGTCACCGTACCCACCAACATGGTAGCCCCCAAAGCCGAACAGTACCGCACGCCGCCCGAATCCGGCAGCATTGTTGTCAAGGATGAATCGGAGAAGTGGGAAGCGGTTGCACCCAATCTAAACGCCAGTGACGCCCAACATGACCTGCGCGCCGTGCGCAACATGATCGACGCCGGCAGCGGATACCCTCCGCATTGGAGGGGGGAGAGCAGCGACGCCAATCTAGCCACCGCCACCGCCATGCAAAGCCCCACCGAGCGCCACCTGGTCCGCCGGCAAAAGTATTTTCTCTACTTGGTCCAGGATATTCTCTATCATGCCTACAAACGCCAGGCGGAAGCTGGCATGGCGCCAGCCACCCGCCAGCTCGCCGAGGCCGATTACGCTATTTTGTTCAACGTCGCCGCTCCGGATGTGAGCCGCTCCGATAATGAGCAGCTCGCCCGCGCTGCTCAGCAGATCAGCACCGCCATGTCCAGCCTGGTTGCCATGCTGCCCGGCAGCTCGCCCACCTTGCAGCGCCTGGCGCTAGACCTGATTACCAAGTTCGCCGGCGAGCCGCAGGCAGAAGAAACCCTTTCGGCAATCCTCGAAGAGATTGCCGCCAACCCCAACCCCCAACCATGGGTTGGGACTGGAGAATAACAAAACAGGAGGCCTATGGACCAAAACTTATCCCCAAATGATCGTTATCGATTGCAGTTAGGGCAGCTCTCTTCCATCAGCAGGCGGCGCTCCTACCGCGCCAGGTTCGTCAAAGCCGGGAGGGTCCGTTCGATGGGTAACCGCCAGAGCAACATCGAAATGACTGAGAACGCCCTGGTCAGCGCCTTTACCAGTGGTCTCTTCGAAGGGAAAGCTGTGTTTGTGGACCACGCCGACTTTTTCCAACATCCCAGCCTGCGCAACCTGGCAGGCGTGACCGCTGACATTGACTATGACCCCGCCGAGAAGTCCATCCTTGGCACCATCAAACTCTACTCAGAAGCCAGCCCGATTGCCACTCTGCTGGACGAGATCCTTGCCGAGGGCAGCTCAGCCCCAGATGTTGGACTCTCGATGGTCTTCTGGCCGGTCTGGTAGAAGGACGAAGACAACGAACTACGCAAGATCGTTGACATTCGTCACGTTGAATCCGTTGACCTTGTTTTTGAGCCCGCCGCAGACGGGAGAATTCTACAAGCGCTCAGCGCTGCGGCGCTGAATGCCAACCCACAAGGAGGCACTATGCCTGAAACACCTGTACAACCGCAGGAAGCCCAATCATTCAATCCGCCTGCGGCAAACCCTAACGACATGATCAACGACTGGCTGCGCACAATGGCCACCGCCAGCGCCGGGGTCATGATCGCCAACTCCGGACTGCCAGCCCCCAGCCGCTCGCGGCTGGGCAGCCGCACCTACAGCAGCCCGGAAGAAGTCAACCAGGCCATTGAAACCGAGCGCGCTTATCTTGCCCGCCTCAGCGAAGATCAGGTCATCAATTTGGGCGGTCCCGCTCCGCGGTCGCCGCAGATCAGCATGGGATTGACTGGCTTCGAGCAGCTGGGTCTGGCGCTGGATGCCCTGATCGCCGGCACGCGGCCGGAAAAGAACATCCGGCCACTGTCTGGGGTGCGTGAGCTGTACTTGCTTCTGTCTGGCGATTTCGAAATGGAAGGCATGTTCAAAGCCGACCGGGTGCAGTTCGCCAACGTCAACAGCTCCACTATGGCCGGCATGGTCGCCAATGCTCTCAACAAGCGCGTGATGAATGAGTTTCAGCTTTACCCGCGCTGGTGGGAGCCGATCATCATTGCCGAAGACTTCGATAGCCTGCAGACCGTCCGTTGGGTAACCTTGGGCGGGGTGGGCGAGCTGCCCACCGTTGCAGAAGGCGCAGCCTACACCGAGCTGACCTGGGACGATCTGACGGAAACTGCCACGTTCATCAAGAAAGGTGGTTATCTGGGTCTCACCCTGGAAGCCATCGACAAGGACGACACGCGGCGGTTAAGGGCAGCACCCCGGGCGCTTGCCCAGGCAGCCTGGCTCACGCTCAGCAAGGGTATCTCGGATGTATTCACCAGCAATACAGGTGTCGGACCAACCCTGAGTGACAGCGTTGCGTTGTTTGACGCCGCACACAGCAATCTTTCCACCACCGCTCTGTCACTGACCCAGTACAACGCTATCCGCACCGCCATGCGCAAGCAGACCGAGCTGAACAGCGGCGAGCGCTTGGGAGCGCTCACTGCACCCAAGTATGTCCTGGTCCCGCCCGACCTGGAGATCACCGCCCTGCAGATCCTTTCCTCGGACAAGGATTACACTTACGTGCTTGCCAATGCGCCGGCTGCGCCGGAGAACATCCAGAGCGAGGGTGATGCACGCACAGAGCGCATGCAGTTCGCTCGGGATCGCGTGATCGTGGTGGACCTGTGGACCGACACCAACAACTACGCCTGCGCTTGCGATCCGCAGCTTTACCCCACCATTGGCGTCGGTTTCCGCTATGGTCGCACTCCCGAAGTGTTCAGCGTTGCCAGCCCAACCGCGGGGCTGATGTTCAGCAACGACACGTTGCCGGTTCCTCGACACACACTTTTATCTGGATGGACATACGCCCTAATCACTAACGCCTGAACAATCTGCCGTCGGAATTCCATTATCTTTTGTTTTTGTACTTCAGATTCAGGGATAGCATTAATCTTTTCCCAACCAGCAAGTACACGTCCACGAAAGACATTGGCTAAATTAATTAATCGTTCCGCACGGTTTCCAATCAGTAACCGCTTATCGGTTAGCTCATGGGTGAGGCTGTTTTCCTGCCAGGAGATAGAAAGTAACTGCGTCTCCAAATCTTCTTCAGTAATCATGTTCTTGCGCGCCCAAGTGATGACCTTTTGCCGCTCCAGAAGCAACTCTTCTAACTCCCGTTCCAATCGTTCTACTTCAGTGGTTGCGTCTGTCTCTTCCGCCTGGAGCTGGGATATTCGTTCTTCTAATGCGTTTTCTAACTTGCCCGGCGTAGAGATATAGTCCCATAACTTATCCCATACGCGGTTATCGATCAATTTCGCACTTCCGCGGTGGAAACACCCGTTTGTAACTTCGTGGTTCGGCCAAGAGGAACACTGGTAAAAAATGTACTTCTTAGGCGTACCGTCCTTCTTTACTCCATTATTGGAAGACACAATATTACACCGATAATCGCACTGGGCACAGTAAACCAACCCGGCAGCTAGATAATGGTTTCTGGTATTCCCGGCTGGATAATACTTATACTTCTTTTTTCGATTCTGTACCCGTTCGGCTAGTTCTAACGGGATAATTGGCGGAAGCGGTATCTTATACGCTTCACCATCCCAATTAACTATATGCTCACCGGTCCAGAAGTGTTTGAATGTCAGGTATCGCCTAAGTAGTGACATACTCCAAGTGTATACGGTATCCTTCCGCTGTGGAGCACACCCATTCACAAAACGCTGCCTGATCTCATTTATTGAGATTCCATCGGCATACCACTTGAACAAATTAATTATCCAGTCGGCTTCTTCTTCGTTGACGGTATAAAAACCTTCTTCATCCTTCTTATAACCATACGGAGCAGGATGGTTCCATGCCATGCCCTTCGAAAGTCTACCTGCTACACCCATCATAAAACGATCGTGCTTGGCGTCTAATTCCATACGCGCCGCCCATGCTTTTATTGGCGCAAAGTCCTTATTAAAATTTTCCTTAACTAACTCGATATCAATACCGGTTTCGTCTAAACATTCCAGCACGTCCAGCATGGGCCGGTATGAACGATATAGCCTATCTTCTCGCCAGGCTACAATGACCTCGAATTTACCCGCACTAGCGTCTGCTAGTATGCGCTTTAGCTGCGGTCTATCAGCGCGGGTGCCCGATGGTTCGACCAATCTATTGCCCACTTTATACCGTTCGATATCCTTATAAACACCAACGACTTGATATCCCTTACCCGTGCAATACTCGGTACTGTCAGCTTCTTGTGCTTGTGGGCTTACCTTCTCGCCTTGCTTCTCGGTAGACGTTCTAATATAGATCGCCGCTCTCTTCATCGACGCACCCCTTCCAGGTTAAACCGCTGCGCCACGCGTGACGAAAATTTATCCCGCTTGACACCGATCCGCTGCACGTATATCTGTGTAGTGGCTCGATTCTTATGGCCTAATGCCTCCTGTGTTTCCAGCATGCTTCCGCTTTCCTCTGCTACGATCCGGGCGTAAGTGTGCCGGGTCTGGTGCAAGTGGACGGCACCCACACCCGCCAGCTTTGCATACCTCTTCAAGTTCTTCACGAACGCATGAGACGTTAGCGCGCCGCCGGGTTCGCCTGCTTTGTCGTGCCGTGTCCAGAGTGGAGAATCAGGCACCATTCCGGCCAGCCTGCCACTAACGGTTAGATAGTCCAGCAGCGCCGCCTTAACCGCCGGTTCGTTCACTTCCATGCTGATATACTCGCCGCCTTTACACCTGATGGTTAGGACCAACCCGCAGTTAATCTTCACGTCCCGCCAATACAGGTTAGCTACCTCAGCGCGGCGCAAACCAGTACAGCAGTATAGAAGCAGCATAGCATAGTCACGTTTAGCAACCAGATCGTCGCTATCCGCTTCATGCTTGACGGTTTGCAAGATGGCGTCAATCTCTTCATCGTCTAGCGCCTGGGTGCTAACCGTTTGGTATGCCTTCGGCGCTTTCGGGCGAGCCAGGTTAGCCGGGTTGTGTTCTATCTTCAATGCCGGTTCCTTCATCGCCCATTCGTAGAATGAAGACACCCGGCTAATCATGGCATAAACAGTAGCAGGCGCTAGACCGCTTGCGTCCAGCACACCGCGCCAGGCTATAACGTCCTTCGGTTTGACTTCCCCAACGGGAAGACGTACCCAATCAAAGAAACCACAAACCGCGCGCACTTTGTCGCGCAGCAGATCAGCGCGCCGCCGGCTGGTTGTGTCGGTAGTAGCTTCAGCCCATGCTTCTATCGCGCCGTCTAATGCGGGTGCTAGTGGATATGTATTAACTATTAGCGTGTTCATCTCTTTATCCTTCCGGGAGGCCGTGCCGGGTTCGGCCTCCACTGATCTTATCGGTTCGGGTTCCTATCTGCCAGCGCCATTCCGGTTAGCATGCCTAGAACACACATCGGCCTGACATATTCCGGGCGCAGTGTCACCGTGCTTGCAATTGCCGTGTAGAGTATCAGCGCCAGGAGCAGCATTAGAACGATATCCGCATCAGTTCGGGCGTGCATGCCGGTTCCAGCTCCACAAACAGCGCACCTTCGCCCATCACCAGCGCGGCTTCTTCAGGCAGCAGCCCGATAGCGTTTACCACGTCCAGCAGCAGAAGCCCTACCGATGTTTGAACGCCGTTTAACGGTGCCCCGTTCGCCGCATCCTGCCACTCCTGCCGCATACGGGTTAGCCCTTCAATGGCTGCATCCCTGTCCAGAATTCGAGTAACTTTTACCCAACTCATTTTGTCATCTCCCTATGGTTGGGGCACCTTTGCAACCATCCCGGCGATGGAATGAAAATGCCCCGGTGGTATCCCACTGGGGCACATGATACGGGTATAATAAAAAAAGCCCGGTTCACTGTGTCAGCAGTGGGTTGGGTTAGCCCTCGATAAGTGCTCCAACACTTGTCGGGGGCGTTCTGTTGTGTAACCACATCATAGCACGGGTCGAATCGGAAGTCAAGTGAAACTTCAATGTTGCTTAATGAGTAATGCTTATCTATACTATTCTTATTACCAATACCTTCGCCAAAAATAGGCTAAGTTGAGAGGGCTTTTGTAGTAGAGTTGAGTTTACGACAACCAGCTCAAACCACAAAAAGCCCTCCGATGAACATTTTAGCACTTTTACAACCGATAC
>Ga0105094_10000227_pt1 | contig 26809 bp, 20 predicted proteins | sample PPLLak1March2015_2_FD_87023 | JGI IMG/M metagenome (GOLD analysis project Ga0105094, IMG submission 87023) | Freshwater sediment microbial communities from Prairie Pothole Lake near Jamestown, North Dakota, USA - PPLs Lake P8 Core (3) Depth... | ecosystem: Environmental > Aquatic > Freshwater >...
GGGCAGGAACCAAGCGGCGGCTTTCCCGCCGGGAAATCGCCTTGCTGGCCCATGCCATCGAAGCCAGTGTCGCCGGGGTTCCCTGCGGGGTTCAGGACCAGCTGGCCGCCGCCTTTGGCGGGGTCAACGTCTGGCACTGGCTCTCCGGTTTCGGGGAACCGGCCTTTCGCAAGGAGGCGCTGCCCGCTATGCCGGGGGATGAAGCCCTGGCCGATCACCTGCTGGTGGCCTATTGCGGCGTGCCCCATGAATCCAAGGATGTCAACGGCCGCTGGGTCCGGCAGTTTCTGGCCGGCGAGAAGCGCGCGAGCTGGGAAGAGATCGCCGCCTTGACGCGCCAATTCGCCGCCGCCCTGTTTGCCCGCGATTTCGAGGCCGCGGCGGATGCCATGAACCGTGAAACGGCCGTCCGGCAGGAGCTGACCCCGGAGGTTCTGGACCCCACCGGCGAAAAACTGGTCGCCGCTGCCATCGACGCCCGCTGCGGCGCCCGCTTTACCGGTGCCGGCGGCGGCGGTTGTCTCTGGGCGCTGGGCCCGCAGGCGGCCATCCAGCGGCTGGCGCCGGTGTGGCGCCGGATCCTGGATGCGGTTGCCGATGCCGGGCTGCTGCCGCCCCGGATCGACACCCGCGGGGTGGCGGTTGAAGCTCCGGACCCCGAAAACGGAGGGTGGAGAGGGCCGCCCGCCAGCTGAAGCCCCCGGCGGCGGCGCCCGAGAAGGACCAAAAGATCAGCAGGATAGGGAATTGTTTTTTGCCGCGACCTTTATCAACGCCTAAGGAAGGTATCATGTATTTTCAGGATGTCATTTTGTCGCTTCAGAAATTTTGGGCCCGCAAGGGCTGCGTTCTGGTTCAGCCCTACGACATGGAAGTCGGCGCCGGGACCTTTCACCCCACAACGCTCCTCAAGGCCCTGGGCCCGGAGCCCTGGAAGGTTGCTTACGTGCAGCCCTCGCGGCGGCCGACCGACGGACGCTACGGCGAAAACCCCAACCGGCTGCAGCACTATTACCAGTTCCAGGTGATTCTGAAACCTTCCCCGCCGGACGTTCAGCAGCTCTACCTGCAGAGCCTCAAAGTTTTAGGGGTTGACCCTCTGGCGCACGATATCCGTTTTGTGGAGGATGACTGGGAATCCCCCACCCTGGGCGCCTCCGGCCTGGGGTGGGAGGTCTGGCTGGACGGCATGGAGGTCACCCAGTTCACCTATTTTCAGCATGCCGGCAGCATCGAGCTCTATCCGGTGTCGGTGGAGCTGACCTACGGCCTCGAGCGCATCGCCATGTACCTGCAGGGCATCGATAACGTCTATGACCTGCGCTGGAACGAAACGATTTCCTACGGGGACGTTCACCACCAGCAGGAGGTCGAGCAGTCGGGCTATAATTTCGAAACCGCGGATGTGGCCCTGCTGCTGGAGCTCTTCAACCGCTTTGAAGCCGAATCACAGCGGGTGATGGCCGCAGGCCTGGTGCTGCCCTCCTATGAGTACTGCCTCAAGTGCTCCCACACGTTCAATCTGCTGGACGCCCGCGGCGCCATCAGCGTGACCGAGCGCACGGGTTACATCGGCCGTATTCGGAACCTGGCGCGGGCCTGTGCCGAGGGGTATCTCAAACAGCGGGAGGCCATGGGGTTTCCGCTGATCAAAAAAGCGAGCTGAACCGCCGGCGCCGAAGGACTCGTGAAAATTCCAGTTCCCCGTAAAGCAGCTCAAAAGGAAAAAAAAGAGATGATCAATCCGTTATTGCTCGAAATCGGAACCGAGGAGATTCCGGCCGGCTACATCGAGCCGGCCCTGGCAGCCCTTTCGCGGGTCCTGCAGGAGAGGCTTGCCGAGGCCCGCATCGACCATGGCGAGGCCCGGGTGTACGGCACTCCGCGGCGGCTGGCGATTCTGATCGAGGCAGTGGCTGACCGCCAGAAGCCCCTGACCACCGAGGTCACCGGCCCGCCCGCCAAAGTCGGCTTCGACCCCCAGGGCAAGCCCACCGTCGCGGCCCACAAGTTCGCCGAAAAGCTCGGGATTTCTGTTAAAAATATCAAGATCGCCGATACGCCCAAGGGGTCCTACCTGGCGGCCCGCATTACGGAGCGCGGTCTGGCGACCCTGACCCTGCTCAAAACCATTCTGCCGGAGGTCATCGCCGCGCTGCCGTTTCCCAAAACCATGCGCTGGTCCGACTACCATACGGCTTTCGCACGGCCGGTGCATTCGCTGCTGGCGGTGTTGGGCGGCCGGGTGGTGGCCTTCACGCTGGAGGACATCAAAAGCGGCCGCTATACCTGGGGCCACGCCTTCCTGAAGCCCGGGCGGATCAAGATTTCCCAGCCCTCGGAATACCTGGAGCGGCTGGAAGCGGCTTGCGTGCTGGCCGATATCGCCAAACGCCGCAGCCGGGTCAAGGCCGAGATCGAGGCCCTGGCCGCCGAGCTGGGGGGTCGCATCCTGCCCGATGAAGAGCTGCTGACCACGGTCACCCACCTGATCGAGTATCCGGCGCCGGTTGCCGGCCGATTCGACACCAAATTTCTTGAACTGCCCGACGAGGTGCTGATCACCTCGATGCGCGAGCACCAGAAATACTTTGCCGTTGTGGATGCCTCCGGCAGGCTCATGCCCCATTTTATCGCCGTCAACAACACCGCCGCCAAGGACCCCGCACTGGTGGCGCGGGGCCACCAGCGGGTACTGCGGGCGCGTCTCGAAGACGCCATGTTCTTTTATCGCAGCGATCTGAAGGCCGCCATGGAAGACTGGGTCGCCAAGCTCGAGGGCGTCCTGTTCCAGGCCAGGTTGGGATCGATGCACGCCAAGGTCCTGCGGGTGCAGGCATTGGCTGAGACCGTTGCCGGCTGGGTGGATCCCGCCGGCGCACTCCGGGCGGAGGCCTCCCGCGCCGCGCATCTGTGCAAGGCCGACCTGGTCAGCCAGATGGTGGTGGAATTCCCGAAACTCCAGGGGGTCATGGGGCGGGTCTATGCCGTCGCCGCCGGCGAGCCCGAGGGCGTTGCCGCCGCCATTCAAGAGCATTACCGGCCGACCGCTTCGGGCGGCGCCCTTCCCCAGACCAAAGCCGGTGCGGTGGTCAGCATCGCCGACAAGATGGATTCGATTTGCGGCTGCTTCCGGGTCGGACTGGTGCCCACGGGCGGATCGGACCCCTATGCGCTGCGCCGCCAGGGGATCGGGATCGTGCAGATCATGCGCGACCAGGGGCTGAGCTTTTCCCTGGGGGGCCTGATAGCGGCCGGTCTTAGCCCCTACGCGGAGATCGGCCTGGCGCCCCCGGCGCAGACCGCCGAACAGGTCTACGCCTTCCTGCGCAGCCGGATGGCCTACCTGCTGACCGAAGAGGGGCTCTCCAAGGACGTCGTCGCGGCGGTGGTGGACGCCTCGGCTGATGACGTGCCGGACGTTTGGGAGCGCGCCCGCGCCCTGGAAGCCCTCAAGGCCGCGCCGGACTTCGAGCCCCTGGCGATCGCCTTCAAGCGGGTCGTCAACATCATGAAAAAGGCGGGTCTCGCGGCGCTGCCGGCCGAGGCTGCGGCCGTGGTGCCGGAACGCTTCGAGCACGCCTGTGAAGGCGACCTGCTGAAGGCCTACCAGACGGTCAAGGCCGAGGTGGCGCGTCACCAGACCAACCGGCGCACGGACCTTGCCCTGCGGGCGATTGCCTCGCTGCGCGGGGCGGTGGATGCTTTTTTTGACGGTGTCATGGTGATGGCCGACGATCCCGCAATCCGCGGCAATCGCTTCGCGCTCCTGGCCCTGGTGGCCGGCCTGTTCGAAAATATCGCCGATTTTTCAAAAATTTCAACCTGACGGCGGCCTGGAAGGGCCTGCACGGTGAACAGGGAGGATTCGATGGCGTTTGATCCTGACAAGGACAAGATCATCAAGAAGTGGCATTGCGAGGAAACCGGCCTCATGGTTTCCATCAACCAGTACGACCGGGGGGAGCCCAAGGTCCAGATCGGCCCCCGGATGCTGAAGAAAAAGGACGGTTCCGACCGGGCGCCGGCCAAAGCCGGCCGCCTGACGATGGAGGACGTCCTGTGGCTCTATGAGAACATCGACGAGATCAAGGACGAACTCTCCCGGTTGGTAGAACCCGAATAAGCCCCATGGAACCCCCCGCCATGGTCCCTGACGACGGCCTTGAACCCGCCATCGTCAGCCCTGTAAAGGGTCGCAGATCGCCGGAGCTCGGTCCCGTGGGGCTGCTGGTGGCCTGTCAGCCGGACCTCGACACCCTCTGCCGGCAATATCGGCTGGACCCCCGGCAGGCCACCGCCCTCCTGATGAGCCGGGTGTACCCGGCCAAAGGGTCGGCGCCGCCGGGCTTTACCCTCTGCGGCCCCGTGATGGGGGCGCCCTATGCGGTCATGGTGCTGGAAAGCCTGATTGCCTGGGGGCTTCGCCGGGTGCTTTTCTTCGGCTGGTGCGGCGCCATTTCTCCCCGGGTGGCGATCGGGGACATTATTCTGCCCACCCATGCGCTGATCGACGAGGGCACTTCGCGCCATTACGGCGCCAGTGAGGATCGCCCGGCGCGGCCCGCAAACCGGCTGCTGGCCGACACCCGGGCGGCACTGGCGCGCAGAGGGCTGGCCTTCCACGAAGGGGCCATCTGGACCACGGATGCCATCTACCGCGAAACTCCCGCCAAACTGCGCCACTTCCGGGAGCGCCAGGCTATCGGGGTGGAAATGGAGCTCTCGGCCCTTCTGACGGTCGCCCGCTTCCGGGGGGTGGCGGCCGGCGCCATCCTGGTGGTCTCCGATGAACTGGCGAGCCTGACGTGGCGCCCCGGCTTCCGGGACCCACTTTTCACCGCCGCCCGCAAGGCTGTCTGCGAGGTGCTGAGCACCCTATGCCCGATCCTTTGACCCCCGAAATTCAAATGGAGGCGGAGCGGCTGCGGGCCGCGCTGCACCACCACAACCACCGCTACTACGTTCTGGACGATCCCGAGGTTTCCGACGCCGAATACGACCGTTTGATGCAGGCCCTTGTCGGACTGGAAACCCGCTTCCCCCAGCTGCGCACCCCGGATTCGCCCACAGCGCGCGTCGGTGCGCCGCCCCTTGAAAAATTTGCAACCACCCGCCACAGCATGCCCATGCTGAGCCTGGAGAACGGGTTTGACGACGGCGATATCCGGGAGTTCGATGCCCGCCTCAGACGCCTGCTGGCAGTTGAGGCGCCGCTGCACTACACGGCGGAGCCCAAGCTGGACGGCTTGGCGGTGGAACTGGTCTACCGGGACGGGCTGCTGGTGGTGGCCTCCACCCGCGGCGACGGGTTCAACGGGGAGGTGATCACGGAAAATGTGCGCACCATTCGGAGCGTTCCGCTGCGCCTGCGTCTCCCGCAAGGCCGGGCGATTCCCACGCTGCTGGAGGTGCGCGGCGAGGTGTACATCGGCCGGGCGGGGTTCCGCAAGCTCAACCAGGACCGCCTGGGGGCCGACCTGGCGCCGTTTGCCAACCCGCGCAATGCGGCCGCCGGTTCCCTCCGGCAGCTGGATTCGCGGGTGACGGCCGCGCGCCCCCTGGAAATCTTCTGCTACGGGGTCGGCGCTGCTGGTGGGCAGCCGCTGACCAGCCACAGTGACACCCTGCGGTTTCTAAGCGCCCTGGGTTTCCGGGTCAACCCCCTCGTCCGGGAGAAGATCACCATCGAGGAGGCGCTGGCGTTTTTTCACCGATTGGAATCCGAGCGCCACGAGCTGCCCTACGAGATCGACGGGATGGTGGTCAAGGTCGACCGCCTGGATTTCCAGCAGGCTCTGGGGGCCACCGCGCGCAGCCCGCGCTGGGCGATCGCCTACAAATTTGCGGCGCTGCAGGAAACCACGCGCATTCTCGACATCCAGGTTCAGGTGGGGCGCACCGGCGCCATCACCCCGGTGGCCGTGCTGGAGCCGGTCAGCGTCGGCGGCGTCACCGTCAGCCGGGCGACCCTGCACAACGCCGACGAAATTGCCAAGAAGGATATCCGCATCGGCGACCGGGTGCTGGTGCAACGCGCCGGGGACGTGATTCCCGAGGTGGTCAAATCCCTGCCGTCCCTGCGGGACGGCAGCCAACTTTCCTTTCAGATGCCCGGCAACTGTCCGGTCTGCGGGGCGCCGGTGGTGCGCCTGGAGGGGGAAGTGGCGCTGCGCTGCAACAACGCCAGCTGCCCGGCCCAAATCAAAGAGGGCATCCGGCACTTTGCCGCCAAGGGCGCTTTTGACATCGAAGGCCTGGGCGAAAAGCTGGTGGCGCAGCTGGTGGACAAGGGGGTGATCGCCTCCTACGCCGATATCTTTCAACTGGAGGCCCCACAGCTGGCGCTGCTGGAGCGCATGGGGGCGAAATCCGCCGAAAACCTGGTCCAGGCCATCGCGGCCAGCCGGACCATCCCCCTTGCGCGCTTTCTCTATGCCCTGGGCATCCGGCACGTGGGCGAGCACGTCGCCCGGCTGCTGGCCGAGCACTTCAAAGGGTTGGAGGCCCTGGCGGCCGCCAGCGAAGCGCAGATCGCGGCCGTCGATGGGGTCGGGCCGGTGGTGGCCGGCAGCGTAAGGGCCTTTTTCAGCCAGGCCGAAAACCAGCGGACCGTTGACGCCCTTCTGACGCGCGGCGTAGTGATCGTTGCGCCCCCTGCCGGATCCGCTTCGGAGAACGCCTTTGAGGGGCAGCGCTTCGTTTTGACCGGCACTCTGGAATCCATGCCGCGCAGCCAGGCCAAGGCGCGCATCGAACGCCTGGGGGGAACCGTCTCCGGCAGCGTCAGCGCCAAGACGCGCTTCGTCGTGGCCGGCAGCGCGCCCGGCTCCAAACGCGCGCGGGCCGAGGCCCTGGGGGTCCAGGTGATCGACGAAGACCACTTTCTGGCGCTGCTGGAAGCGGCTGAAGGCCGGCGCGGCTGAACCCCGTCTCGGCTGGCCCGGCAACACGGCCGTCGGCCAGCCCCTGACGGCAGAAAGGATAGGGTATGGAAGAGAACACGGTATGCGCGCACGCACTGATCAGCGGCAAGGTGCAAGGGGTTTTTTTCCGCATGGAGACCCTGCGCGCTGTGGAAGGCATCGGCGGCGTGACCGGCTGGGTCAAAAACCGGCCGGATGGAACGGTGGAGGCTGTTTTCGAGGGCAGCCGGCCGCGGGTGGAGGCCGTCCTGGACTGGTGCCGCGAGGGCCCCCCCCGGGCCCAGGTGGCGGCGCTGAAGGTTTCCTGGGAGGCCCCCACCGGGCGCTATGAGCGCTTTGTCATCACCGGGTGACGCCGCCGGCGGCCGCATCAACCAGGCAAAAGGAGGGAGCATGAACCGTCATGAATATGTCGCTACCCGTGAGGACAGCCTGCTCCTGATCATCGACCTTCAGCAGGCGATGCGAAAGGTCATGGCGTCATGGGAGAAGACCGTGGCCAGCGTGCGTCAGCTCACACAGGCCGCCAACACCCTTGGGGTCCCGGTTTTGGTGACCGAGCAGTACAAGAAGGGCCTCGGCGCAACCGACCCCGAAGTGCTCCGGGAAATCAACTCGCCCGTGGTGGTCCAAAAGGAGCACTTCAGCGCCTGTTTGGAACCCGCCTTTCTCTCCGCGGTCCACTCTTTCCAGCGCAATCAGATTGTGGTGGCCGGGATGGAAACCCATGTGTGCGTTCTGCAGACGTGTCTCGATCTGATCGCGTCGGGCTTTCAGGTGCACCTGGCGGCCGATGCCGTGGCCTCCCGTGTCAGTCAAAACCGCGACATTGCCGTCGATCTCTTGCGTCAGGCCGGCGCGGTCGTCAGCTCGGCCGAGATCGTCATCTTCCAGTGGGCCTGCCGGGCCAATACCGCCGACTTTCGCAGGATCCTGCCGATTGTTAAATAGCCAAGGGGGTGTGCGCGCCTTGGGGGAGGCTTTTTTCGATGGCGCTTTAAAACAGCGCGGCGACGAACTTCTCGGGGTCAAAGTCCTGAAGGTCCTCGATCTTTTCACCGATCCCGATGTATTTCAGGGGAATTTGGAGGCTGTTGCAGATGCTTATGACGATGCCGCCCTTGGCCGTGCCGTCCAGCTTGGTCAGGGCGATGCCGGTGATGCCGACGGTCTCCTGGAAGAGTTTGGCCTGGGTCAGGGCGTTCTGGCCGGTGGTGGCGTCCAGTACCAGCAGGACTTCATGGGGCGCACCAGGCAGTTTGCGGTCGATGGTGCGCTGGATCTTTTTGAGTTCGGCCATCAGGTTGACCTTGGTGTGCAGCCGACCGGCGGTGTCCACCAGCACCACGTCGACGCCGCGTGCCAGGGCGGCTTCGATGGTGTCGAAGGCCACGGCGGCGGGGTCGGCGTTTTCGCGGTGCCGGACGATGTCGGCCCCGGAGCGCTGGGCCCAGATTGCGAGCTGCTCGCCGGCGGCGGCCCGGAAGGTGTCCGCGGCGCCGATCAGCACCTTTTCCCCGGCCGCCGTGAAACGCGCGGCCAGCTTGCCGATGGTGGTGGTTTTGCCGACGCCGTTGACGCCCACGACCATGATCACGTGCGGCTTGGCGCCGTCGCGCGGCGGCGGCGGGGCAGCCGTGCCGACAAGCGCCAGGATTTCCTCCTTTAAAGCGTTTTTGAGCTGCTCGGCGTCTGCAATCTCGGCCTTGCGCTCTGAAATCCGGCCCATCAGCGCCGTGGTGGTCTGAACGCCGATATCGGCGGTGATCAGCAGTTCCTCCAACTCGTCCAGCAGCTCGGCGTCGATCCTGCGCTGGCCGCTGAAGAGACCTTCCAGGCCTGCGGCCAGCGAGCGGCGGGTCTTGCCGAGGCGCTCCTTGAGGCGTGCCAGAAAGCCCGTCGGCGCGGCGGGTTGGATTTCGGCGGCGGCTTCCGTTGCCGCGGCTGGATACGCTTCGTCCCCATCGGCGCTCAAGGGCCCGTGTTCGGCGGGTGATTCGGGCGCCGCCGCCTGCGGCTCGACGGGCGGCATGCGGGTCGCAAGGCGCTGGATGATTTTGGTCAGAGCGATGGCCAGGATCAACACCAGGACGCCCCACCAGACCTCTCGGGGCACTGCGGCCAGCAGACGGTTGAAGGTTGCCCAAAACCCTTCCAGGCTTTCTTGCATTGCAATCACTTCCTGTGGTTTTTTGCCGGCCGAAGCTTTCGGGCGCGCGTCAGTTCAGAGCGGCGTGGGCCTCCGAGGGGTGCGTCAGGGTGACCGAGACCAGCTTGGACACGCCCTTTTTCTCCATGGTCACCCCGAAGAGGGTGTCGGCAAATTCCATGCTTTTCTTGTTGTGGGTGATCATGATGATCTGGGATTTGTCGCCGATGATTTTCAGCAGGGTGTTGAACCGGTAGACATTGGCCTCGTCCAGGGGGGCATCGATTTCGTCCAGAAGGCAGAAGGATGCCGGCTTGATCAGAAAGATGGCGAAAATGAAGGCGATTGCGGACAGGGCCTTTTCGCCGCCCGAGAGTAGGCTCAGCTGGGTGAGTTTTTTACCGGGAGGGTGTATCATCAACTCCACGCCGGTTTCAAGGGGTTTCTCGGGCTCGGTCAGCACCAGCTGGGCCGTGCCGCCGTCAAAGAGGCGCGGGAAGACCTCGCCCAGCTTCTCGTTGATCAAGTTGAAGGTTGTGATGAAACGCTCCTGGGTGATGCGGTTGATCTTGCGGATCACTTTCTGGAGATCGTCGAGGGCCTGATCGAGGTCTTCCTGCTGGCCGGTCAGAAAGGCATGGCGCTTTTCAAGCGCCTCGAACTCGCTGATCGCCCCCAGATTGACGTCGGCGAAAGACTCGAGCCGTTTGCGGCAATCGGCCAGTTCGGTTTCCATTTCGGCCGCAGGCCGGTCGACCGGTGCTTCTTCAGACGGTTGGGCGGCCAGGGCCCTGCGGAAGTCGCCCAGGGGCCGCTGGTAGGTCTCCAGAATCCGGTTCTCCAGGGCTTCCTGTTTGAGCGCCTGCTGGCTGCGGTCGACCTCCAGCAGCCGCAGTTTCTGAAGCGCCGCCTCACGCTCGGTCTGAATGGCGGCGATCGCCTGATCGTTTTCCTTTAGACTGGCGTCGATACTGCGGTAGCTGATCTCGTTGCTTTCAAGCGACGTCTCCAGCTGCTGGAAGGCGGCGTAGAGCGCGGCCATGCGCTTATCATGCTGGCCGATCTTTTCCTCGGCGGCCGTCCGCTTCTGGGTTTTCTGGGAAACCTCCTGCGCCAGCTGCGCCATTCGCTTCAGCCCGTCATCGCGGAAGGTGCGCAGACGCTTGAGGGTTGCGGTATTGTTTTCGAAGCGCGCCTGCAGAGCGGTCTGCCGCAGTTTCAAGTCCAGCAGACCCTGGCTGAAGGTCTCCATGCGAACGGAAAGTGCCGCGATCTCCTGGGATTTGAGGGCCACCGCCTGCTGGGTGTCCCGGACTTCGGCCTGGATGCGGGCCACCGCCTGGCGATAGCTTTCCACCTGGGCGTCGATGTCGCTGGCCTCGCCCGTCAACTGCTCCTGCTCCAGCCGGGCGATTTCCAGGCGGCGCCGGGCCTGCTTGGCCGCTTCGCCGGCCTTGAAGTGGGCCTTTTCGGCCTCGACCTCCTCCTGGGCGGCACGTTTTTTGGCCAGCAGGTGTTTCTGGAGACCCGTTTCCAGGTCGCGGACCTTATTTTCCAGGGTCTTTTGCCGCTCCCGGGCCTCGTCAAGGTGGTTGTCAAGCGCCGCGATGCGGGCGCCGAGTTCCCTGATTTCGCGCTTCTTGGCGAGAATCCCGGCACTGGCGTCGCGGCTGCCGCCGACGAGAATGCCCCCGGGCATCACCCTTTCCCCCGTGGGGGTCACCAGCGTCCGCCGGCGGCCGTCGGTGTTCCAGAGGACCGCGGCCTCCGGCAGGCTGGATGCGACTTCGACGTCGCCCAGGAGGGCGGCGCAGACGGCTTCAAACCCGGGGCGCACGGCGACGTGGTCCAGCAGCCGGTCGCCCGTCGGCCGGGCCGCCGGGGGTGCCGCCTGGATGCTGGAGAGCGGGATGAAGCCGCTGCGACCGGCGGATTTTTCCCGGAGGTGGGCGGCCAGCGCCAGAGCGTCTTCCTGGCGGGCCACGAGGATGTGCTGCAGCGCGTCGCCCAGGGCGGCTTCCACCGCTGCCTGGTAGGCGGCCTCGGGCTCCAGGATGTCGGCCACCAGACCGAGCACCTGCGGCGCCGGCTGCCCGTCGGTTTGCGGGCTGCCGCCGCGGGTCATGATGGCCCTCACGCCGTCACGGTAGCCCTCGAAATTGTCCTCCATTTTCCTGAGGGCCCCGTAGCGCGACCGCAGCTGGCTTTTTTCGTTTTCAAGGGTCAGGGCCGCCTTGACCTGGGCGCCGAGGGCCTGGCTTTGACCCTTGAGCTGTTCTTCGGTGGCGCCAACCTGCCGGTCGATATGCGCGCTTTGCTCCCGGACGGCCGCCAATTGGCCCCGGATGGACGCCTCGGCTTTTTCCATTTCGGCCAGGCTGCGCACGGCCGCCAGTTCCTCCTCGTCGATGCGCTTCAGACGGCGCTGGAGGTTTTCTCTGTTGTTGGCGGCATTCTGGCAGATGTTTTTGGTGCGGGCCTCTTCGGCCACCCGGGTCATAAGGGCGGCCTTGGCCGTTTCGAGCTCCCGATTGAGGTCCGCAAGCTGTTGTTTCGTCTCCTGGGCGTCCGTCTGCGCCTTGCCGACGGCCGCCTGCACGGTTTCGATCTCAGCCCCGGTCGTCGCGGCCTCGGCCGCTACCTGATCGATCTCGGCGCCGATGGTCTCGTTTTTGCCCGCCAGGTCGCGGCGGGCGCTTTCGAGCTCGCCGGTTTCGCGGCCCAGGCGCGCGACCTCCTGCCGCAGGTGCGCCAGATCGTTTTCAAGGCGGTCGATTTCCCGCTGGGTTTCAAACTTGCGGTTTTTCTGATCGGCGATTTCCTGGTTTTTCTGCCAGCGTTCCAGCTTGATGCCCTCGACGGCGGCATCCAGCTGTTTGATCCGGGCGCAGTGGGCCAGGTCGGCGGTCTTCATTGCGACCAGCAGCGCGTCGGTTTTCGCAATCTGGTCGGCCAGCTGGCGGTGACGGTCAATCGTCAGGCGGATGTCCAGGTCACGGATGCGGGTCTTGAGGGCCTTGTATTGGGCGGCCTTTTTGGCCTGCCGCTGCAGTCCGCTCATCTGCCGTTGCACCTCGCTGATGATGTCGGCGAGCCGCAGCAGGTTCTGGCGGGTGGCCTCGACCTTGGCCAGGGCCTCGTTTTTGCGGTTCTTGTAGCGGGTGACGCCGGCGGCCTCTTCGATGAAAATGCGCCGCTCATCCGGCCCGGCATCGGTGATGGCGCCGATATTGCCCTGCTGGATGACGGCGTAGGACTTGGCGCCCATGCCGCTTCCCAGGAAAAGGTTGTGGATGTCCTTCAGCCGGCAGGGGGCCTTGTTGAGCAGGTAAGCGGTTTCGCCCGAGCGGTAGAGCCGGCGGGTCAACATGATTTCGCTGAAATCCCTGAGCTCTTCGGGCGCGCTGCCGTTGTCGTTGACCAGCGTCAGCGACACCTCCGCCAGGTTCATGCCGGCTTTGCCGCTGGTGCCTGCGAAGATCACGTCTTCCTTGGTTTTGCCCCGCAGCTGCTTGAGGCTCTGCTCCCCCATGACCCAGCGCAGCGCGTCGACAATGTTGCTTTTGCCGCAGCCGTTGGGTCCCACGATGGCCGAAATGCCCGGTGGAAAATGGATGACCGATTTTTCGCTGAAGGATTTGAAACCGGTGATCTCCAGCTTTTTGAGCTTCATGCCGGAAGGTCTCCTGCGATGCGGCCGACGCAGAGGCCGGGGGTGCAACCCCGAAACTGCCGCGCAACCGACCCCACGCCCGATTCTGGGCGATTTTAGCGCAATAATGAATAATCCGAGGCTGAAATTGGGGGTTTCATAGCAGCACCGTGGTGGCTTGTAAAGTTAAAAACACTACAAGAGGTGCCCTGTGATGTTTTTAAACACTAGATGTGGGGTGCTCCGAGGGCCGGGGGGAGCCGTCGACGGCCGGCGGGGGTTGTGTTGCACCCGCCGGCCGTCGACTTACAGGATCTGGCTCAGGAACAGCTTGGTGCGGCTGTGGGTGGGGTTGGTGAAAAAGTGCTCCGGGGTGCCTTCTTCCACCACCGCGCCATGGTCCATGAAAATCACCCGGTCGGCGACTTCCCGCGCAAAGCCCATTTCATGGGTGACCACCACCATGGTCATGCCTTCGCGGGCCAGATTTTTCATGACATCCAGGACCTCTCCGATCATTTCGGGGTCCAGCGCCGAGGTGGGTTCGTCAAAGAGCATCACCTTGGGGTCCATCGCCAGGGCGCGGGCAATCGCCACCCGCTGCTGCTGGCCGCCGGAGAGCTGGTCCGGGTAAACCCCGGCCTTGTCCTGGATACCTACTTTCTCCAGCAGTTCCATGGCTTTTTTGTGTGCATCGTTTTTGGAGCGTTTGCGGACCACCTGTTGGGCCAGGGTGATGTTCGCCAGGACCGATTTGTGGGGAAAGAGGTTGAAGGACTGGAACACCATCCCCACTTCGGCGCGCACCTTGTTGATGTTGGTTTTGGGGTCCAGGATGTCGATCCCGTCAATCAGGATGTGGCCGCTGTCGGCATTTTCCAGACGGTTCAGGCAGCGCAGGAAGGTGCTTTTACCCGAGCCCGAGGGCCCGATCACGACGACCACTTCGCCGGGCTTGATTTCGTTGGTGACGTTTACCAGCGCCTGGACCTTGTGGGGGGCAAAAAATGTTTTGTAGATATTGCTTACGGCAATCACTGGACCAGTGTCCTCCTTTCCACGAACTGCAGCAGCATGGACAGCGAAAATGTCAACACCAGGTAGAGGAGGGCGCACACGAACCAGAGTTCAAACGGCTGCAGGCTCGTGGTGACCACTTCGCGGGTGGCCTTGGTCAATTCGCGGATGGCGATTATGCCGAGCAGCGAGGAGTCTTTGATCAGGCTGATAAACTGACCGGCCAGCGGCGGCAGGATGCGTCGCATGGCCTGGGGTAGAACGACATGGCGCATGGACTGGACATAGGTCATCCCCAGCGACCGGGAGGCCTCGGTCTGCCCCCGGTGGATCGACTGGATCCCGGCGCGCACCATCTCGGCCACGTAGGCCCCGGTGAAGCCGGCCAGGGCCGCCACACCGAACCACAGGGGTGGAATCTGGTTTAGGCCCTGTCTGGCGAGCAGGGTGTTGATCAGGGTGCCGAGCACGAAATACCAGATGAAGATCTGGACCCACAGGGGCGAGCGCCGGATCAGCTCGATGTAGGCGATCGAGGACCACTTGAAGGCCGGGTTGGCCGAGACCCGCGCCAGGCCGGCCACCATGCCGATCAGGACCCCGAACACGATGGCCACCACGCTGACCTTGAGGGTCAGCCAGAGGCCCTGCAGGAGGATGCCGATTTCCCATTGCCGATGTGAACTCAACGTGTCACCGGCGAAGACCATGTCCCCGGCCTCCACCGCGACCCCCTTGGCCGGAACGCGGAAGGTGGTTTCCCCGCCGCCGGCCTCCCGGACCCGGATCAGGGCGTCTTCGCCCTCCGCGGTGATGGCCGAAACGCTGCCGTCGGTGTCGCTCTTGATTTCGACGCTGTTTTCATAGAAAAAGTACTGGGGAATCCGGTACCAGCGCCAGACATAGTCGATTTTAAGGGTGGCGTAATACAGAAAGGCGCAAAGGGCCAGGAGCCCCAGAAAGAAGACCCCCACCCAGAGGTAATAGCCGACCCCTTTTTGCATGCGGCGCAAACTTGAGGAAGAATTCATAGGCTTAACAACACAGTCCCTTGCAGGCGTGGTGACGGCGGGAATTTGGCCCCTGTCGGGCGACAACGGCGGCCCGGGGAAAACCAGACCGGCCGCGGCGAAGTTCTCGCGGACCGGTCTGGCTGGGGCACCCAAGGCCGAATTACTGCACGCTGTCGATCCAGTCGGTGCTTTTGATCCACTTGTTGTAGATCACGTCATAGCGGCCGTCGTTTTTCATCTGACGCAGAAAATTGTCGAGCCAGTTCAGGAAATCGGGATCCCCCTTGCGGATCGCCCAGGCCAGCGGTTCGTAGGTAAACGGCTGGTCGATGAAGACCAGTTTGCCGGCGCCCTGCTGAGCCATGAAAACCACACAGTAGGGCAGGTCGTAGACAAATGCGTCGGCCTTGCCGTTGACCACTTCCAGCGCCGCTTCGGTCTCGGTCTCAAAGGATTTGTAGGTGCACTTGGGAATGTGGCGTTTGACGGCCTGCTCGCCGGTCGTGCCCAGCTTGGAGGTCACGATAAACTTGGGGTCGTTGAGGCCTTTGTAGTCCGTGATAGTCCCCTCGTGTTTTGTGTTGAGCAGGATGGTCTGCCCGACGATGATGTAGGGATCGGCAAAATTGATTTTGAGATTGCGCTCCTGGGTAACGGTCATGCCGCTCATGATGATGTCGAATTTCTCGGTGATCAGGGACGGGATGATGCCGTCCCAGGCGGTGTTGACCGGAACAAACTTGACCCCCATGGCCTTGGCCATTTCCTTGGCCATGTCGATGTCGAAACCGACGAAATTGCCGTTCTTGTCGGTCATTTCGAAGGGCATGTAGCCGGCCTCGAATCCGACCCGCAGTTCGCCGTTTTTCAAAATGGCTTCCAGGGTGGATTTCCGGGCCAGTTCAATATCACTGCCCATTGCGGGTGCACCCACCCCCAGGCAGAACACGGCAAATACCAACAAACCCGATACAAAACCTTTTTTCATTCGCTTTTCTCCTTAGTTTGTTGCGGTTAGGTGACGCTTCAGTTAGCAATCAAGGCGTTCCGCAGGGGATCCCGCGATCAGTAGGATTTTCCCTCCGTCAGGATTTCCCGGATGACCATTGGAATATTGCACTGGGGGCATCTGGGGATGTCTTCGGCCTGGATGTAGACAATTTCGGTATGTTTGCATTTGGGGCAAACGACTTCAACGGCGTCGCGTTTGCTGCGTTTTTGGCCCATTTTGGACTCCTTAATTAAAATACGGAATTTATAACACATCTGGTTAAAATGACAAGCCGTTTTTAGGGGCCGGCCCCTGCCCGGAGGCTGCCGGCCAGCCGTGCGGTTGGGGCTGAAAAGAGTAAAAACGACACCGCCGGGGACGGCCGCAGATTGCCCGCAAGTCTTGCCGCAGGTCTGCCAAGCCTTTAATTATCCTTGACAAAACGATTCGTTGGTCGTTATTAACGCCCTATGATGCCGCCCCCTGCAGACAAACAAATGGCCGTGATCGCCGATGCGGTGCTAGAAGTCCTGCGGGAAGTTGCTGAAAGCGGCAAAGGGCTGAGTCGCGATCTCCTTGCCGCCCGCCTGGTGGATCGCAGAGAGTTTGCTGGTCTGCGGCCCTCCGAGGCGCCGCCGGCCGGCGCCGCTGCAGACCTCTCCGCCCGTGAAACCGCCCGGCTGGAGGCGCTCCAGCGTCAGCTGGAAACCATTCGGCAGCATAAGGAAAAACTGCTGGTCCGGGTTCAGGAACTGGAACACCGGGAAGCCGCCAGCAGCCACTTTTTCCGCCGCACAGTGGGGCTTTTGGCCCAGCAGCTGGGCCAACTGGAAAGCCCGCCGTTGCAGGGCGCCCTGGACCGTCTGAAGCAGCTTGCCCTTGCCAACGCCCCGATCCTCGAGCTGGAAACGGCCTTTGCGGACTTCAAAGCCGCCCTGATCCGCAGCCAGCCCGATGCGCCGGTTTCCCCTGCGCCCCGCAGGGATGCCGCCGGCTATTCGCTGGGCCGTTTTCTCAAAGGTGAAAAGCCCGAAGACGTGCGCCCCGCTCTCGAAACGGCATTTTTGAACCAGTTCAAAGAGATCGCGCAGTCGATCATCGCCGAGCTCAAGCTGCACCTGGACCGCGACTACCTGCAGCGGGTGCAGGCCGTCGAAGCGCGTCTGCGGCAGGCTGAGAGTCTTGAGGCGGCCCTCGGCACGCGACAGGCCCTGATCGCGCTGGTCAAGGATTATGCCGGGCACCTGAGCCGCGAGCGCGAGCAGGCCGCCGCGTTCATTCAGGAAATCGGCAAACGTCTGGGCGACATGGAATCCCTGGTTTTCGATTCCCTCAGCCAGGCGCGGGAAGCGCAGCGCGCCCATGACGGATTTCGCACGGGTCTGGAAACGCAGTTTGAAGCGCTCGAGGGGCATGTAAATTTCAGCAGCACCCTCGAGGAGTTGAAGCAGACCGTGCTCTCCAAGCTGAAAACCATCAGCGGGGCCCTGGCCGAGCAGCGTCGTCAGGATCAGCGGCAGTTGGCGCTGGTGGACGGCCAGATGGTCGGCCTGGAAAAGGAATTTGATCATCTGCGGGGTGAGATCGTCACCGCCCGGCAGCGCGCCGAAAGCCTCGAGGCCGAGCTGCTGATCGATCCGTTGACCGGGATATACAACCGCCGTGCCTACGAGAGACGCATCGGCGAGGAGTTCCAGCGGTTTTTGCGCTACGGTCAGGCGTTTGCGATCGTGCTTTTCGACGTGGACCACTTCAAGCAGGTCAATGACCGTTTCGGGCACGCGATCGGCGACCGCTGCCTGAAGGAGATCTGCCTGCGCCTCGGCCCCATGCTGCGGGAAAGCGATTTTTTTTGCCGTATCGGCGGCGAGGAATTCATCCTGCTGCTGCCGGCCACCAGCCCCAAGGCCGCAACGGCGGTAGCCGAAAAGCTGCGGCGGGAGATCGCAGCGACCCAGTTTGTCTGCAAGGACCAGACCTTTACGGTGACCATCAGTTTTGGGGTGACGGCCATAACGGCCGAGGACAGAGATCCGCTGAGCCTGTTCAACCGCGTGGACCAAGCGATGTACACGGCCAAAACGCAGGGCCGCAACCGGGTGGCCGTTCTCTGAAGCGCCCGCCAGGGCCCTGCGATTCGTTCTGCGCCTGCCTGATGGTGACATCAACACTCCCGTTTCGCGTCCGACATTTTCACCCAACAGATTTTTCAAGAGAGGCGCCATGTCGCAAAGCCCATCACCTGGTTTGGAGACCCTCCTGCAGCACCCCGACGTGCTCGAAGCGACCGCCAACATCAACCCTGAGCTTCGCGAGCGGCTGAAATACGCGCCGCCGCGCTGTGAGGTGTTCGCCTTTCCGTGCACCACCCTCCGGCCGGCCGAGGAATACTATTTCGAAGTAGATGCCGAGGCGCGCCGCAGGCTGCCGCGGATTATCGACAACAAGGTCCAGGTGTTGGCGGCTGCACCCTCACCGGATCCGTCCTTTGAGGCCTGCTACCACAAGAAGCGCAATGTCGGCATCGTTTTCTCCGGCGGTCCGGCGCCGGGCGGGCACAATGTCATTGCCGGACTGTTCGATGCGGTGCGCGAGGCCAACCCCGACAGCCGGGTTTTCGGCTTCCTGATGGGACCCGACGGCATCGTCGAAAACGAGGCCGTCGAACTGAGCGCCGAACTGGTGGACGCCTACCGCAACCTGGGCGGCTTCACCATGATCCGGACCGGCCGGACCAAGATCGATTCGCAGGAAAAAGTGGCCCTGTCGCGCGAAACCTGCCGCCAGTTGAGGCTGGATGCCCTGGTGGTCGTCGGGGGCGATGATTCCAACACCAATGCCGCCTTCCTGGCCGAGGCGATGCACGCCGACGGGATCCAGGTCATCGGGGTGCCCAAGACCATCGACGGCGATATTCAGGTTCGGGATGCCGGCGGTCGCAGCCTGTGCGCCATGTCCTTCGGGTTCCACTCGGCCGCAAGGTCATTTGCCAATGCGGTCAGCAACCTCTGTACGGACAGCGGTTCGGACGTCAAATACTGGCACATCTGCAAGGTCATGGGGCGGGTGGCAAGCCATCTGGCCCTCGAGGTCGCCCTGCAGACCCACGCCAACATCACCCTGATCGGCGAGGACCTGGCCGACTACGTCGACCGCTCCCGACTTGAAAAGGTCCGGGGCAGTGGGGAAACCGATTACACCGCCTACGGGATGACCCTGCGGCACCTCTCCCGGGTGATCTGCGACGGCATCGTGCGGCGCGCGGCGGCCGGCAAAAATTACGGCGTGGCCGTGATCCCCGAAGGTGTTCTGGAGTTTATCAACGAAATTCAGGTGTTCATCATCAAACTGAACACCATCATCGGCGACTACAACACCACCCACGACACTGATTTCCACCTGGATTTCCCCGTCCTGGAGGACAAGCTCGAGTACCTTCGCCGTCTTGCCCGGCGCGCCCGCGAAAGCGATGCCTTCACCGTCTGGAACACCCGCGACGACGACCTCTTCAACGACATTCCGGCCTTTTTCCAGGAAGGCCTCCTGATGGAGCGCGACAGCCACGGCAACTTCCAGTTTTCACAGGTGGATACGGAAAAGGTGGTCTTGGGGCTGGTCAAGGATTATCTCAAAATCCTGAAGGAAAAGGGCGTCTACAAACTGGGGCTGGAACGCTCGTGGTATCGCAAGACCCTGCAGCGCGCGGGATTGGACCCCGACGGCTACGGTCCGGTGCTCTTTCGCAACTACGCCGGTGACGGGCTGCTGCTGGTGCGGGAAGCCATCATCTCCCAGAAGACCCTGCGCCAGGAGCTGGCCCGGGCCGGGCGGCTGGCCGAGGATGCGCCCCTTCCGGCGGCCCTTCTAAAAGTTTATGAAAAGTCCGACCCGAAGTTCAAGACCCAGGTGCACTTTTACGGGTACGATGGCCGCGGCAACGACCCCACGCGCTTCGACTGCATCTACACCTACAACCTGGGCCTGACGGTCTTCAGCCTGATCGCCAACGGCGCCACCGGTCAGATGGCGGCCATTCGCAATCTCGAACTGGATTTCAACCGCTGGGAACCAATCGGGATCCCCATCGCGCCGCTCATGCACCTCGAGGAGCGCAAGGGGCGGCTGACCCTGGTGTTGGAAAAAAGCGTCGTCGATCTGCAGAATCCGGCATTTCTGGTGGTCAAGGCCTGTCGCGAAAAGTGGCTCGCTGCCACCCCCGGACCGGACAATTACCGGCGTCCCGGTCCTATCCGGTTTGCCGGTAAAAGCGAGGAAAACCGCCCGATCACGTTGGTGTTAAACGCCATCGATCCCCGGCCGGACTGATTCCGGGGAATGTCAGGGCGGGCTCGCGGGGGCCAAGCGCCCGTCGCCTCAAGCGCCCCGCCGCGATCGGATGGCCTTCAGGGGGTTTTCAGGGCTGACGGGGTGTAGCTGCACAGCGGCTCTTCGGCCAGATAGCTGCCGGTCGCCTCGTAGGCCCGGGCGCGGCACCCCCCGCACACCCGCTTGTACTCGCAGCAGCCGCATTTGCCCTCCAGGTTGTCATAGTTGCGCAGCTTCAGGAAGACCTCGGACGTGCGCCAGATATCCGCGAACGATTGTCGGGTGACATCGCCGCAGTCCAGCTCCAAAAAACCGCACGGTTGGACGATGCCGGTGTGTGAAATAAAGCAGAAGCCGGTACCCCCAAGGCAGCCGCGGGTGACGGCGTCCAGGCCGTGGGTTTCGAACGTGACCTGCTCGCCGTCGGCCTTGGCCCGCTGACGGAGGATCCGGTAATAATGGGGTGCGCAGGTCGCCTTGAGCTGCAGCGGCGTTTTACCCCGCTGGTCGTAAAACCAGTTCAGGGTGCGCTCGTATTCTTCGGCGTCGATGGCCCGGTCCGCGATGTACTTGCCGCGCCCGGTGGGGACCAGCAGGAAGATGTGGTGCGCCACGGCGCCCAGACTGACGGCCAGTTCCTGAATCCGGCTGATCTCGCCCAGGTTGTCCTTGGTAATCGTGGTGTTGATCTGAAACGCGATGCCGGCCGCCTTGGCCCGCTCGATGCCCCTCAAGGCGGCCTCATAGGCGCCCGTTACGCCCCTGAAGCGGTCATGGCGCTCGCGGGTGGCGCCGTCGATGCTGATGCTGATGCGCTGGATGCCGGCCGCCGCCAACTGGCGGGCGGATTCGGCCGTGATCAGGGTGCCGTTGGGCGCCATCACCATGCGCAGCCCTTTGTCGCTGCCGTAGCGCGCGATTTCGAAGATGTCCTTGCGCAGCAGCGGTTCCCCACCCGTCAGAATCACGATGGGGCTGCCCAGTTCGGCGATCTGGTCCAGCAGCCGCAGGCACTGGCCGGTTTCCAGCTCCCCGCTGTAGGGCCCGCAGGTGGCGGCCGCCCGGCAGTGTTTGCAGGACAGGTTGCAGTTGCGGGTGACCTCCCAGGCCACGAGCCGCAGGGCGGCTTCTTGGGATGGGCCGTGGGGGTGGCCGGCCGGGTGGGGGCGATGAGGGTCTCGGTCTGTCATCGGGCACGCTATACTTTCAGGGTTGCGGCCGCCGCCGGCGACCGTTGCTCTCAGCAGGGGTTCCAGCCCCGCGGGCCATGGCCCAAACTGGCGGTCGGTGGTATGCCGGCCGCGGTTTTTTTGTTTGGGTGAGGCTGCACCATAACCCTCGTCCGGTCGACGGTCAAGGCCCCGGATTGAAACTTTGCCAGCCCGCGCCGAGGGGTAATTCCTTGACAATCCAAAATGCATTGGGTTAAAATTTATATTTTAAAATCAATGTGATGCGAAGCACCATGCTTGTATTTGGCAGCCCACGATGCGGGAGGTGCCGCTAGGGCGCCGCCCATCTGAAGGGATCGGTTTTTTGGATCCAACCAAGCTGACTGGAGACTTTTGAAATGGCTTTTCCCGTCAAACGCCCCCGCAGGCTGAGAATGAGCCCGGCCATTCGTCTTATGGTTCGGGAGACCGCGCTCACCCCGCACGATTTTATCCTGCCCCTGTTCGTCAAGGCAACCCCCGACAAACACTTCAGGGAGCCGATCAAAAGCATGCCCGACTGCTACCACCTCAGCCCGGCGATGGCGGCCGTCGCCGCCGAAGAGGCATATGCGGTGGGGGTGCCTGCGGTCCTTCTGTTCGGCCTGCCGGCCCACAAGGATAGCCGGGGATCGGGTGCCTGGGCCGAAGATGGCCCGGTGCAGCTGGCCGTCCAGGAAATCAAGTCCGCCCGGCCCGAAATCTGCGTTATCTGCGACACCTGCTTGTGCGAGTACACCGACCATGGGCACTGCGGAATAGTCCGCGGCGACACGGTGGACAATGACCCTACCCTCGACCTGCTGGCCCGCACGGCGCTCAGCCAGGTCAGGGCCGGGGCCGACATGGTGGCGCCCTCTGACATGATGGACGGCCGGGTGGCCGCCATCCGGCAGGCTCTCGACGGCCAAGGCTTTTGCAATACGCCGGTGATGTCTTACGCTGCCAAGTATGCCTCCTCCTTTTACGGGCCCTTCCGGGCCGCCGCCGACTGCTGCCCGGCTTTCGGCGACCGCAAAACCTACCAGATGGATCCCGGCAACGCGCGTGAAGCCATGCGCGAAGTGGCCCTGGACATTGAAGAGGGGGCCGATATCGTCATGGTCAAACCGGCCCTACCATATCTGGATATCATCAAGGCCGTCCGTGAAACCTTCGACCTGCCTGTGGCGGCCTATCAGGTGTCCGGCGAGTACGCCCAGATCAAGGGGGCGGCCGCCATCGGCCTGGTTGACGAAGTGTGCAACATGATCGAGAGCCTCACCTCCATCAAACGGGCCGGGGCGGACATGATCGTCACCTACTTCGCCGTCAAAGCCGCCGAGGTGCTGGCCCGTCAGATGACCAGCTGCGACGACTGCAGTCTCTAACCACCGCCTGTTTTTTTGCGCCTGCGGCCCGCATTGCGCCCGGGGTGCCGGCCATGTGGGGTCCCAGTGAACCCGCCTTGCATGATCGTCTACTTGAAGCTGCTGCTGACCGCTGTTTTTTGGGGCGGGACGTTTATCGCCGGACGGGTGGCTGCACAGAGCGTTGGGCCTTTCTCGGCCGCCTTTCTGCGGTTTGCGGTTGCATCGGCCTGCCTGTTGCTGCTGGTTCGCAAGATTGCCGGCGGGTGGCCGCCGCTCAAGCCGGCGCAACTGCTGCCGCTGCTGGTCCTGGGTCTCTCCGGGGTTTTTGCCTACAATGTCCTCTTTTTCAAAGGTCTCAAACTGATTGAGGCCGGCCGGGCATCGCTGATCATCGCCAACAACCCGATTCTGATCGCACTGCTGTCGGTCGTTTTCTTCAGGGAGCGGCTGACGGCCGTCCAGGGGGTCGGTATCCTGCTGTCGGTGACCGGCGCCGCGGTCGTGATCTCCCAGGGCCAGATCAGCCGACTGCTGCAGGGGCCGCTGGGGTGGGGGGAGCTTTACATCTTTGGCTGTGTGATCAGTTGGGTGGCCTACTCCCTGGTGGGCAAGGCCGTTTTGCGGGGCCTGTCACCATTGGTGGCGGTGGCCTATTCCGCAACGGTCGGCGCCGTCTGCCTGCTGTGGCCGGCGTTGGGGGAGGGGATGGCAGGTGCCATCGGCAGCTATCCGCCGGTGGCGTGGGCCAGCTTGGCCTACCTCGCGGTTTTCGGCACGGTCCTGGGGTTTCTGTGGTACTACGAAGGCATTCAGGCCATCGGCGCCACCAAGGCCAGTCTCTTCATCAATTTCGTGCCGGTCAGCGCGATCCTGATGGCTTTTGTGATCCTGCGTGAACCTGTCACGCTCTCCCTCCTAAGCGGCGGTATGCTGGTGACCGGCGGTGTTTTTCTGACCAACCGCTTTGCGGGTAATGGCTCCTCGCGCTGAGCCACACCGGCAGGCCTTCCGACCGGCAGTATGCGGGTCCGCGGGGCTTCAGGCAATTTCATCGTCGCTGAGGTAGCAGGCCGGGTCGGGGGCCCAGACATCGCCGCTGACCGCTTCGGCCCGCACCCTGAAGTTCCCGCCGCAGATATCCAGCCAGCTGCAGGTGGCGCAGCGGCCTTTCAGATGCCGCTTCTTTTCCTTGAGTTTGCCCATCAGGGGCTCGGACGTATCCGTCCAGATGGTCGAAAACGGGCGCTGGCGAATGTTGCCGAAGCTGTAATGGCGCCAGAACTGGTCGGCGTAAACTTCCCCGTCCCAACTGACACACCCAATGCCGCGGCCCGAGTTGTTGCCTTCGTTCATTTTCAGCAGCTCAAGAACTTTGGCGGCCCTTGCGGGATTTTCTCGTCGAAGCCGCAGGTAGACGTAGGGGCCGTCGGCATGGTTGTCAACGGTCAGGACTTCCTTGGGTTTGCCCCGGTCATGAAGGTCCTTGGTGCGGTCCATGATCAGGTCCACGGCAGCCCGGCTCTCGGCGTGGGAGAGATCGTCTTCAACCAGTTTGGAGCCCCGCCCGGCGTAAACCAGGTGGTAAAAACAGATCCTGGGGATCTGCATATCCTCCAGCAGGTCAAAAACCCTGGGGATTTCGGCGACGTTGGCCTTGTTGATGGTAAACCGCAAGCCCACCTTGATGCCGGCTTCCTGGCAGTTGCGGATGCCGTCGAGCGCCCTGGTATAAGCGCCTTTGACCCCTCTGAAACGGTCGTTGACCGCTTCCATTCCATCCAGGCTGATGCCGACATAAGACAAGCCGATATCTTTCAGAATGCGGGCCTTTTCACGGGTGATAAGGGTCCCGTTGGTGGAAATCACCGCCCGCATGCCCATCTGGACCGCGTAGCCCGCAAGCTCCGGCAAATCGGGGCGCACCATAGGTTCGCCACCCGAAAAGAGTAGAACCGGCACGCCGAAACCGGCCAGATCGTCGATCAGCTTTTTTCCGGCCTGGGTGGTGAGTTCGTTGTCGAAAGCGATGTCCTTGGCCTGGGCATAGCAGTGGACACACTTCAGGTTGCAGCGGCGGGTGACGTTCCAGACCACCACCGGTCGCTTGTCCTTGGAAAACTGGAGAAGATGTGAGGGCAACTTGGCCGAAGAGCGCTCGTAGCGCAGCGCGTCCGAAGGCTCCACCGTTCCGCAGTAAAGCTTGGATATTCCGATCATCGCATTAGGTCCTTTCGAATCGAGCGCCCAAAGCCTGGCGCAATTCGCTCTTGATCAGGTTGTTGAGATATTCTTCGGGGGTCAGCAGGGCCTGCTTGGGGATAAAAAAACGGTTTTTTCCCGATTTTTCCTGAACCAGCTTGAGACCCAATTCGAAGTCGGCGGAGAGTTTGCGGCTCAATTCATCCGGCGTGATGGCGGCGGTTAAAAACTGCCCGATCACAAAATCGATGGCCTCCTCTTCGAAAATAATATTGATATCATGACGTTTGAAAAAATTCAGCTCGATATTTTTGGTTTGATCCACAAGGGTTTTGATTTTGCGAAGCACGCCGCCCACATCCATCAGGTGGCCGGCGTAGTGCGCGGCGGCCAGCGCGATGCGGGATTCGGTAAGGGTCAGATTGTGCTTGTCGGTCAGCGCACGGCTGTTGGTGCGGATATAGTCTTGAATGTAGGCGATCTCAGCTTGGGCGATACGTTCGAAGTCAAGCGTGCGCTCCGGGTCCCGCGGGAATGCCAGCCAGCGATCGAGGACCGCATCGGGTGTTTTGATAACGGCCTCTGTGACCGGGAACTGCTGAATGTCCGTTGACGGCAGGCGTTTTTCAAACAGGAGCAGCGCCTGCTCGACCGCACTGACCAGCCCCCTGGCGCCGGTGTGTTCTTCGAAAGCCCGGCCGGCCAGCAACCGGAGGGCTTCGTCGCTGAATTTGATGGCAATTCCGTACGCTGCGAAGTCCAGTTTTTTGCCGAGGATAATGGGGTTGTTGGGGCTTTTAAGGATGGCGAAAAGGTCATCCTGCTTCAGACTTTCAAAAACCGCACGCACCGGCAATCGGCCGACGAATTCGGATTCGAATCCGAACTGAATCAGGTCTTCGGATTTCAGGTGCCGCAACAAGTGGGTGTCGTGCGTCGGTTTGGTTATATTCGCCCCGAATCCGATCCCCTGCTCGGATACCCGCTTTTTGATGATTTCGATCAGTTCTGAAAATGCGCCGCTGACAATGAACAGGATGTGGCGGGTGTTGACGGTGGCTTTTTCCCGTTTGCCGGTTTTGCGAAAGTGCTCGATCTCCTGGATCATGGAGATCGGGTCGTGGGGTACTTTGAGATCAACATCGGTCTCTTCGAGTGGTTTCAGGAGGGCGCGCTGGACCCCTGTTCGGGAAACGTCGGCGCCAACGAAGTTTCGGCTGGAGGCGATTTTATCGATTTCATCGATATAGATGATGCCGAACTGGGCGCGTTCGATGTCACCATCCGCTTCGCGCACCAGATCGCGCACCAGGTCTTCGACGTCACCGCCGACATAGCCGGTTTCACTGAATTTGGTGGCATCCCCCTTGACCATCGGCACCCCGATTTTTTTGGCAATCAGGCGAATCATGTAGGTCTTGCCAACTCCGGTGGGGCCGAGCATCAGAACGTTGTTCTTGATACTGCCCACCATGTCGCCGATTTCACCGGGGGAGCCGGCCATGTGCTTGATGCGGTTGAAATGGGTGCAGATCTTGGTAGCCAGAACGGTTTTGGCCAGATCCTGTTTCACGATGTATTGGTCGAGAAAGGCGACCAGGTCCTCGGGTCTGAGGTCAAAATCGATGGGCGAGGGTGGGGTGGGCAACCCCGTGGGATCGGTTTCCACGTTCTGGGTCACCGTCACCGGGGAAACAATGCTGACCCTGTCGCCGAACTTTTTGGACAGCAATTGGCTGATCTCTTTTTCGATCTCTTTGGGTGTGATGGCTTTTTCTTTTGGAGTATTCATGATTTTAAACAATAATCATACCCATTTTGATATTCAAGGCGGCTGCAGAGCCGCGCATCTATTCGCAGCCGCGGCCCCTAAAAAACGGCCGGTAACACTTTGCGGCCGCGGGTTGTGGCTCATTGTCAGCTTGCGCGACCGCTGGGGAACGCCCGCCGTGACGAAGGACCTGAGTGAAAAC
>Ga0105094_10000230_pt1 | contig 26685 bp, 16 predicted proteins | sample PPLLak1March2015_2_FD_87023 | JGI IMG/M metagenome (GOLD analysis project Ga0105094, IMG submission 87023) | Freshwater sediment microbial communities from Prairie Pothole Lake near Jamestown, North Dakota, USA - PPLs Lake P8 Core (3) Depth... | ecosystem: Environmental > Aquatic > Freshwater >...
CCTCAAGTCCGGGAAGGTCCCCGACCTCGCGGAGCCGCTGGCGGTGACCACCGAGATCAACCTGCACGCGCCGGCGCTGCTGCCCGAGGACTACTGCCCAAGCATCCACGAGCGCCTGGTACTCTACAAGCGTCTGGCCCACTGCGAGAGCAGCGATGACCTGGACGCGATGCAGGAAGAGTTGACCGATCGTTTCGGTCTTATGCCCGATGCCACGCGCGCGCTCGTCGACAGCCATCGCCTGCGCATCGAAGCCAGGTCGTTGGGGGTCGTCAAGGTCGATGCCGGACCGGATGCGATCGTGCTGCAGTTCGTGAAAAACCCGCCGATCGATCCGCAGCGCATCATCCAGCTCATCCAGACCCGCAAGAACTTCAAGCTGTCCGGGCCGGAGCGCCTGCGCATCGATGAGAAGCACGCACAGGTCGCCGAGCGTGCCCAGCGGGTGCGGGCGATCTTCAAGGAACTGGTGGAGCCGGTGGCGGCGAAGGCGACCGTGCGCTGACCAAGCGCTGTCTCCTCTTCCAGGGGAGGGCCGGGATGCGCATGGGTTCGAGTGCGGACACGACCCATCCCTCTGGACGACGATCCCATCGGCGATCCATGGTAGGGTTGCATTCCCATTCTCTGCGAGAACACGATGACTTGCCGTCGCCGGCTCCCCGTGCCATGGTGGCGTGGAGCGGTCGTCCTTCCGGGGTTGCTCGTCATGCTTGCCACATCTGTTGTCGCGCCGAGTTCCGCTGAATCGGCCCAGGACCAGCCGGCGTTCGCAGTTCTGCTGTTTTCCAAGACGGCGGCATTTCGCCACGACTCCATCCCCGCTGGCATTGCCGCCATCGAGAATCTAGGGAAGCAGAACGGATTCCGCGTCGACGCCACGGAAGACAGTACAGTGTTCGTCGAAGCGGGCCTGGCGCAGTATCGGGGGGTGATCTTCCTCAACACGACGGGAGATATTCTCGACTCGAACCAGCAGGCGGCCTTCGAAGGCTTCATCCGGCGTGGCGGCGGCTTCGTCGGCATCCACTCGGCCACCGATACCGAGTACGAATGGCCCTGGTACGGACAGCTCGTCGGAACGTACTTCCGCAACCACCCCGCCATTCAGCCGGCGGTTCTGCATGTGGTGGATACGGCACACCCATCGACCGATCACCTGCCTGCGCGATGGCGGCGCACCGACGAGTGGTACAACTTCCGCTATGCTCCCGGGCCCGGCGTGACCGTGCTGGTTCGCATCGACGAGGCCAGCTATGCAGGCGGCACGATGGGTCCGCATCACCCCATGGCCTGGTGCCATATCTACGACGGCGGCAGGGCCTGGTACACGGCGCTCGGCCATACTCGGGAGACCTACGCAGAGCCGCTGTTCCTGCAGCACCTGCTGGGTGGGATCCGGTGGGCGGCTGGGGTGACGCCGTAGCTCTGCGGTCTGCCCTGCCCCCGTTGCAGAGGGAGGTAGTGAGCTGCGACAGCCTGGGCATGCTGACGTCCTGCGCGCCGTGAGGTCCGACGCACGCTCACGGTTGGTCGCCTGTCCCAGTAATCGCTCCAGCACCTTATTCCGTTGGACATAGCACCCCGCCCTTCCCATCGAGGGTCAACACGCGAATAATCCGGATCTGTAGCCCGGCCCGGGGCGCACCAGGGGACAGACTTGGCCAGGATCTATCTTTCATCGACGTACGTCGATCTCAAGGATTACCGCGAGGGGGTTCATCGCCAGCTCACCAAGCTCACCGGCCACCATGTCACCGCCGGACGCCAAGCCGTTCGACAACGCGCAGCCCGGCACGGTCGAGGTCTGGCTGCCTTCGCTCTCGGCACCGCTGGGCGAGGCCAGCTGCCGCAGGCGGCCCAGCGCTATTGACGGATCCCCAGCCATGGCAGGCATCTTCATCAGCTACCGCAGAAGCGACAGCGGCGGGTACACCGGCCGGCTGATGGACGACCTCAAAGAGCAGTTCCCCACCAGCGAGGTGTTCCGCGACGTCGAAGCCATCGAAGCCGGCAGTGATTTCGTCGAGGCCATCGACAAAGCGGTCGGCTCCTGCTCGGTGCTGCTCGCCGTGATCGGGCCGCGCTGGCTATCGGCGAGCGACGCCGCCGGCCGGCGGCGGATCGAGGACGAGAACGATTTCGTGCGCCTGGAGATCGCCACCGCGCTACGGCGCGACGTCAGGGTGATCCCCGTCTTGGTGGAAGGCGCACCGATGCCATCGGCCGACGACCTGCCGAATGAGATCAAGCTGCTCGCGCGCCGGCAGGCCCACGAGTTGTCCGACCGGCGCTGGGAGTTCGACGTCGACCAGCTCTTCACAGCGCTGGAGAAGGTGCCCGGCATTCATCGCAAGCGCACGCAGGCCGCAGCGGCTCCTCCGCCACAGCCACGTGCAGGCATGGGCGTCGGGACCAAAGTCGTCCTCGGTGCGCTCGGCGCTGTGATCGTGGTCGGCGTGCTGGCGTTGCTTGGACGGGAGGGGGACCCGGGCTCGGAGGTTGCCCTAATGCAGCCTCTGCCGCCGACGCCGTCGACGCAGAGCCCGCAACCCCCGGCCGATCCACCAGTGTCCGTCCCCGCCCGCCGGTCGGCTGCGCCCGCACAGGCGCCGAATATCTCGTCGGCCCCGCCGGCCCGGCAAGCAGCCGCAACTGCGCCCACACAGGGGCAGGCCGACGAAATGGCCGAGCTGTGCGGCGCGCCGGCGCAGGTCTCCGGCACGTGGCAGTGGGCCATCGGCAACGGCCCGCCCGGCATGCTGGTGATCACCCAGAGCGGTACTGCGCTGAACGTGGCGGAGTTCAATGCGCTGGGGCAGCAGATCGGCATCGGCGGCGGCGTGCTCTGCGGCGATGAGGCGGAGATCACCATCACCAACGCGCTGTGGGGGCAGTTCGTGCTCAACGTCACCTTGTCCCACGGCGCGATGAGCGGAACGGTCAACTACCAGGGTCAGCAAGGACAGGTGCAGGGCATGCGGCAGGGATAAGGCATTCGACCGATCACGATAGAACAAGAAGCTGGCGACGCGGCTGGTCGAATCCACTAGAAGGTCGGGGCTCAGTGCCCCACCAGAACTTCGGTCGGGAGAGTGCAATGCGACGCCCCCTATGCTTCGTTCTGATGCCCTTCGACAAGAGGCGGGCCACCGGCGAGCGGCTGATCGAGCGCGACGCAGTCTACCGCGACATTATTGCGCCCGCAGTCCACGACGCAGGGCTGGAAGCGCTGCGGGCCGACGCCGACATGAGCGCAGGCGTCACCCACACCTCGATGTTCGAGCAGCTGATTCTGTGCGAGTACGCGGTGGTGGATGTGTCCAGCGCAAGCGCGGATGTGTGCTACCAGCTCGGCCTGCGACGCGCGCTGCGGCCAGCGGGCACTGCGCTTCTGTACGCCGCGACGACCGCGTCGTTCGCTTGCGATGCTGCGGCTGCGGATGCCTTGCGTTATCGGCTGGGAGACGACGGCGTGCCTTTCGAACCCGAGCCAGTGCGGCGGGCGCTGGCCGAGCGCCTGCGCGCCGCGCGCAATCGGCCAGCCTCCAGTCCGCTGGTTCGGATCGTCGACGACTTCCCCGGCATCCAGCGGTTGAAGACCGATGTGTTCCGGGATCGCGTCGACTATCCCGAGCAGCAGAAGGCAGCGCTGGCCTCCGCCCGCCAGCAGGGCCTGCAGGCACTGCGAGCTGTCGAGGCGTCCCTCGGCCATATCGCGAGTGCTGACTCCGCGGTTGTCGTCGACCTGTTGCTGTCGTACCGCGCCGTGAAGGGCTGGCAGGAGATGATCGACCTGGTACCGAAGATGTCCAAGCCGCTCGCCGCCACGGTGATGGTCCAGGAGCAATTGGCATTGGCATTGAACCGTGCGCAGCGCAGTGACGAAGCCGAGCGACTGCTGCGCGAGATCCTCCTCGCACGCGGACCCAGCAGCGAGACCTACGCACTCCTCGGCCGCGTCTACAAGGACCGCTGGGAGGCGAGCCTGGCCGGCAGCGGCTCTTCGCGTGCCCGCGGCCAGCTCGATAGCGCGATCGAGGCGTACCTCAAGGGCTTCAACGCGGATATCCGGGACGCCTATCCGGGCGTCAATGCCGCGACGCTGATGGAGTTGCGCGATCCACCCGATCCGCGCCGTGCCGAGCTCTTTCCCGTCGTGACCTATGCAGTGAAGCTGCGCATCGCCGCCGGCCAGCCCGACTATTGGGACTATGCCACCCTGGTCGAGCTGGCGGTGCTGCGTCGGGACAGGGACGACGCGGTTGCGTCGGCAGACAAAGCCCTCGCCGCCGTTCGGGAGGGATGGGAGGCAGAGACGACTGCGCGCAACCTGCGCCTGATCCGCGAGGCGCGCGAGCGGCGCAGCGAGCCGGAGCCATGGGCTGAGCAGGTCGAGCAGGCTTTGCTCGAGCGAGCGGGCAAGCCCGACGCGTGAACTCGCCTCGCGACCGGCGGCTGGGCTGAGCCGAGACCTCGTGCACGCTGCCAAACCCACCGCCATGCCGCCGCAACGTCGCTCGCGCAGCTATCCGGGATGGGCGCTGGATGCGTACCAGCGGCGGGTCGCGCCGGCACTGGGAACACTGTCCGCGAACGACGTTGCGGAGCAGAGCTGGGTCGAGTCTTGCGGACCAGGTGCTGGCACTGCTACGCGCTGGCGCCTTTTCCCCGGGAGTCTCTACCTGCTGTGGATCGAGGCCTTCGGGGCGACCGCCTCGGAGGACCATGCGCAGATAGCCGCTGCACTCGAGTGCCTGCACAACGCCAGCCTGCACCATGACGACGCCCTGGACAACAACGACTCGCGGCGCGGCATCGCGACGATCCGCGGGACGCTGGGACCGTCCGCGTCCGTGTTGGCCGGAGACGGTCTCGTGGGCGCTGCGCTGCGCCTGGTAGGCGCCGCACGCGACCTGCGGGACCCTGGGATCGTGGCCAAGCTCGGGGGCGCCTGGTACCGAATGACGCTCGGTCAACTGATGGATGAAGCGGCCACCTGGCAGGGCATCGCCCGGGACCGGCGCGAGGAGCATTGGCAGTCCATGACGCGCGCCAAACTCGCACTCGGCAATCTCCCAGCGCCGCTCGCTGCATTGTCGGTGGGGCGTCCCGAGCTCGTAGACCCGCTGGAGCGGCTGCACGAAGAGTTCGCCATCGCCTCTCAAATCATGAATGACATCGGCGACCTGGAGGGCTGGGCGGGTTTTCATGTCATCGCGCCGTGTGTGCGCGAACGCGGGCAGGAGGCCTGCCAGAAGCCGACCATCGCGACCATCTGGCGGGACGCACTGGAAAACTCCGGGCAGGAAGTCGTCCCCGCCCTGCACCGGAAAGCACGCCGCGAGATCCAGCGGCTCACCTCCAGCGCACTGAGTCAGCTCGACGCTCTCCCGGTACAGCCGGCCGCCGTGGACATCTTGCGCGATTTCTTTACCCGGCCGCTGACCGAGTTCGAACGCGTTGCCCATCTGAGCCCGCCATGCTGAGCGCAGCCAATACCGCGAATCTCGCCCGGTGGCTCGATGCCCACCTCGCGCCCGGGCAGCTGCAGCGCCTGATTCCCGAGCGCCACCCGGTGCGGTGGTGGTATCCGGGGCTCGCCAGCCCGGGCGAAACCCAGCGCCTAGTCAGAGTGCTCTCTGAAGGCGGTCACCTTCCTCTGCTAGCAGCCCTGATTCTGGCCTGCCGTGCACAGGCTGAGGCTCCGCCCCCGCCGGATGCAGCGCTCGAAGTCGCGCAGGCGCTGCTGCGACTGGACGCTGAGCTGGTAGAGGCCACGGCCGCCAGCCAGGGCGCCCAGCCCGACGATGTCTTCGTGTGCTACGCCCACGAGGACGCCGGTCACGTCGATCTCATCTGCTCAGTGCTGCGCCGAGGAGGCCTGTCGGTGTTCCGGGACACCGAAAGCATCCGTCCCGGGTCGGGCATCGCGGCGTCGGTTGCCCTGTCCGCAAGCCGGGCGCATGCGGCCCTGCTCGTAGTGTCGAGCGCATCGAACGCATCTCAGTGGGTGCAACGCGAAACGGCGCAGGCAATGGAACGGCGCTCGGCGGCCTCTGCCGATCTATACCCGGTAGTAATCGAGGACGTTCCGCTCCCCGATGCCGTGAAGGACGTATTTGCCATCGACCTGCGCGAGCTGCAGTTTGCCGCTGACATCGACTCGGTCCAGCGCAAGCTGATGCCCTTGATACGAGAGATCCAGTCGAAGAGGAGCCCATGACCATCGAGGCCTATTTCAGCCACAGCTGGCGCCCGGCAGACGTAGAGCTGAACCTTTTCGTGTGGAAGGTGATCGCGCAGTATTGCGACCTCTATGTGGACCACGAAGGGGCCGACACCAGCGCCTACTACGTCAATCGGCTCGAAGAGCTGATCCGCAAGAGCGACGTTTTCGTCAGCGTGCTCGCTTATCGGGAGAAAGGTCCTGGTGAGCACCGCGACGGCCAGGACTACCAGCTGCACTGCTCTGCCGGTTCGCTCTTCGAACTGCGCCTGGCCGAGCGCGCACGCAAGCCCCGGTGGGTGATCTACGACGATCGTACCGGGTTCGTGCCGATGCAGGCTGCGAGCGATCTGGTGGTTTACACCCCGATGGACGCCGACGAAGAGCTCGAGCGCGGCGGACGCAGCATCCAGCAGGACGGCGAGCGTTGGACGGAGCGCGTCCGCGCCCGGATCAACCCGTCGGGCGGAGTGCGCAGCCGTCAAGCCGCGCTGTTGATCGACGAGACCCAGACCGATGCCGAGGATGTTGCCGACGCGGTGACGCGGGCGCTGCGCGCCGCCGGCTACAGCCGCATAACTGGCATCGAGATCGCACACACCGATGCGGATGTCGTCGCCATACTGCAATCGAGCGGCCTGCTTGTCGCCGAGATCGGTACGGCTTCGGTTGGTGAGGTCTACGGCATGGCACATGCTATGTTCATTCCGACGATCCGCTTCATCCGTGGCGGGCAGGCGGCGGCTCACTTGCCCAGACTCCTGGACGGCCATCCGGGCGGATACCAGCACGATCTGCTCCTGGCCGACGACAAGCGCGCCCTGGCGAACGAAGTGGGCAAGCGGGCGCAGGCGATGCGTGACTCGCGGCGGCCGATCGAAAGCTACGCGGCCGGGTGCGCCTATCTGCGCAGCCGCCTGTACCGGAAACACAACGTCTTCTTCAGCCACAATCTCCGTCCGGAGGACGGCGACCTGCTCAAGCTGGTGTTCGATCTGCTTCAGGAGAAAGGCATCCGGGCGTGGGAGTACCGCCAGAACAACCGCGCGGGTGTCATCTGGAAGGATGAGATGCAATCCGCCCTCAAGGAAGCCACCGATGTCGTCTTCATCCTGGACGATGGCTTCGAGCTTTCCGCGGCCTGTACCGAGGAGCTGGATGCCATCGTGGCCAGGCGCGGCGAGATCAAGTCGATCCTGCTGTTTTTCTGGGGTGCACGCACTCGGCCGAACCCCAAGCTCTCCGACCAGCACCACGAGACCCTGCCGGCCGACAAAGCACGCGCGGCGGAGGTGCTGGTCGATCAGCTGGTGGCAGCGCTCCGGGTCGATGGGAGATGAATCTAGCAGCAGCTGCAACGCTGCCCGGAACCGACCCCTACACGAGATCCTGCTTCTCCACCGCCAGCAGGGCGTTCGCTTGCTCCACGATCGCGGCGAGATTGCTCACGACCGAAGCAAACTGCGGCTTCTCCTCGATGCGCGCGATCACGGCGGTGAGCTCGACGATCAGGCCGGTGAGGAGTGCCGTGCGCCCCTGCACGGTTTCTATGGTATGCGCCAGCATCATGGCGGTCAGATCGTCGAGGGTCTGCTGGGCGGCTTCGCGGTCCGCACGCGTGGCCTTGATCGAGCCCAACACCGCGCCGACCTGCTGCAACCCCGCGCTGTAGGTATCGCGGATACCCTGCGCGCCGGTGGGGGCTGCGGCGCGGCTCACTGCTCTGGATGCTTTCCGCTTCGCTCGTCGCACTGCCATGGTCGGGGTCTCCTCAACAGGTTAAACCAGCAAAAACCGGCCACAGAGTCCACAGTGGGCTCAGAGGAACACCGAGTGCTTCCATGCGCTGCCCGCCTCGCCAACCTGGTTGCCCTTCCAGACGCAGATGACGACGCTGCGAAGCTCTCTGTGCCCTCTGTGGCTGATCTGCGGTTCTAACGATGAACAGCGTCACGGTGCCTTAGCCGTCGCGCTGCGGTACTCCTCGAACGCGCGCCTCAGCTCGAAGGCTGTCTTCAGGAGGTCGGTTGTCGCCGCCGCCAGGCGGCTGTTGTCGGCTTGCGCGCGACGCAGGTTCGCGAGTGCCGCCTTGGTCTCTCCGAGTAGCGCCTGATACCGCGTCAGCACTTCCCCCAGACTCTGCACCTGGGCCACGATCGCGGTGTAGCTCTCCACCCGTCGGCTCAGCTCAGCGATGGACGCTTTCAGGGCGGCAGCGTCCACCGCACCGAAGGCCGGTGCGCCCGGCGGGCCAGATTCGAGCTGGTAGGGATACTCAACCAACTCACCAGCCGCCGGAGCCACCGCGCCGTTCACCCGAGCCTGGATCGCCTGCACGTCGTCATAGTCCTCGCCGGGTGCCGCACGGCTCGCCAGCAGCATGTGCACCGTGCCCACCTGCTCAGTGATCTGTCCCACTGCCAGCAGCCGCTTGCGGTTATTGAGGGTGGCGCGCAGCTCGTAATGCGAGCCCACATCGGCGATCAGCGCATCCAGGATCTTGTCTACCACCGGTGCGCCGCGCTCCAGCGCGTCGGCGAACTGCTTGCGCAGCCTCGCCTTCTCCAGCTCCTGCGCCCACTGCGACAGCAGCGGACCGGCCGCCACCAGCTCGGGCATCGCGGCGGCCCCCGCCACTGTCACCAGCTCGGTGATCGAATCGACCAGGCTGCCCACGCTGCCGCTGACCTCCGTCACGCTCTTGCCCTCCGCGAGCCTGGCGAGCGAATCGTTGTAGCGGTCCACCACCTCCAGCGCCTGCCGGCGCGCCTCCACGTCGGCGTCGGCCCCCTCGCCGGGCTTGTGCGGAATGTTCTTCCACTCGGACGGGAACGGCTCGAAGGCCTGGCGCTTGGCGTCCTCCGCGCGCTTGACCAGCCCCTTGGACTCCGTCAGGGTGCGGTCGAAGTCGAGCAGCACCTGCTCCGAGGCGGACTGCGCCTGGTCGAATGCGCTGCGATAGGCCCCCAGTTCGGCGACGGGAATCTGCGCGCAGCCAGTCGCCACGAGCATGCACATAGCCACTGAGAGGTGCATCCCGGTGCCCGTCTGCCTGCTCCCCGGGTATCTCACCCAATGCATCAGTCGTGTCATGTCCCCTCCTCGACGCTCCGACGGTTCGGCCGCGCTGCGGCGCGATCCGTGGCGTTATACCCGATTTCGCCGCGCGGCGTCATCTCACCGAAGTCATAGCATGCGCAGCGCATCGAAGCATTCACCATGCGCTGCATGGAGAGTATGCTTCGCTCATCCTGCTCGCATCGGTCATCGCGACTCTGCCAAGCGACATATCGATCGACCCTGCAAGCGGGTGCTACTCTAGCTTCACGCGCGCAGCGTCGCGCCCCACAGAAAAGGAGATCTCCATGGCAAAGAAGGCGGTTCTGATCGGAGTGAACAAGTACAAGATCCCTGGCGCCGACCTGCGGGGGTGCGTCAACGACCTGAAGAACCTGCAGTCGGCACTGACCCAGTACTACGGCTTTGCTGCCGGCGACATCACCATGCTGGCGGATTTTGCCGCCACCAAGAAGAGCATGGAGGCCGCCATCCGCAACCTGCTGCGCGGGGCGCGCAAAGGCGACGTGCTGCTGCTGCACTATTCCGGCCACGGCTCGAACGTCCCTGACAACGACGGCGACGAGGCCGACCGGCGCGACGAGATACTCTGCCCCACCGACCTCGACTGGAAGAACCCGCTGCGCGACGACTGGCTGCGCAAGACCTTCGACGGCATGCGCTCCGGCGTGAACCTCACCGTGATCATGGACTGCTGCCATTCGGGCACCAATACCCGCGCGATCAACCCGCCCGACGCGCCCGTAATCGAGCGCTACCTGCCCAACCCGTGGGACCTGATGGCCGCCGAATCGGGACGCAAGCTCAAGGGGCGCTTCATGGGCACCCTCAGTGCCGCCGGCAGGGCCAAGAAGCGGCGCAGCGACATCGTGACCGTGGACATACCCGAGGTGCTGATCACGGGCTGCCGCGACACCCAGACCTCGGCAGACGCCTACATCGGCGGCAGCTACAACGGCGCGCTCACCTATAACCTCGTCGCTGCACTCAAAGAGGCGAAAGGCAAGATCACCTTTCGCGATCTGCACGCCCGCACGATGGCAAAGCTCAAGTCCGGCAAGTTCGACCAGGTGCCGCAGCTCGAGGGCAGCAAAGCCAACCTCAGCCGGCTGTTCCTCTCGCCCGAGGCCTGACCCGCGAGGCACGCATCATGACCGTCAAGCTTCTGATCCCCGGGCAGCGCGAGCCCGCCGCCCCCTACGCTGCGGCAGTGCGCTCGGCCGGACCCGGCGGCCCCGCCAAGGCCCCGACCGATCTGCTCGACAACGTGCAGGTGGTGCATGCCTTCAGCCTGTCGCCGGCGGCGCGAGCGGCGAAGGAGCAGCAGCCCGAAGCGCTCGAGATCGAGGACGACGACATCCTGGAGATCGAGGTCGAGGGGGGGTTCACGGTCTGGACCTCGGCGGCGCGCTATCGGGAGCAGGTCGCACTGCTGCAGCCCGAGGCGATCAGCGAGCGTGGACTGACGCTCAGCGCGATCGCGCAACCCAGCGCCACCGAGCGCGGTGTCAAGGAATGGGTCACCACCGCGCTGCGCGTGCTGCGGCTCAAGCCCGACGAGATCCAGGAGGACCTCAAGAACCCGGCCAAGTGGCCGGAGCTCCTCAAGGACCTGGTCAAGGGCAAGGGCGAGCAGCTCGGCGCCTGGGCGAGCGCCAAGCTCCTCATGTATCTCATCGAGAGGCGGCTGACGCCGGGGCCGGGGCTGTATCGCTGGGCCGGGGCCGCAAACGCCGGCCCAGCGGACCTAGAGCGCGCGCAGCCGGTCGCCGCCACCGACCTGCCCCAGGGCAGGCCGCTGCTAGTGTTCATCCACGGCACGGCCTCGCGCACGCTCAGCAGCTTCGGCGCACTCGCCACCCCCGACGCCAGCCTGCACTGGCAGGTCCTACGCGAATCGTTCGGCGAGCACATCTATGCCTTCGAGCATCGCACCATGAGCGACAGCCCCATCGACAACGCCATCGCGCTGCTCGAGGCGTTGCCGGTGGGTGCGCAGGTACACCTCGTAACGCACTCGCGGGGCGGGCTGGTCGGGGATCTGCTGTGCCTCACCGAGATCGCCGACACGCAGATCCGCAACTACGGCCGGCGCGACACGGACCAGGAGGAAGCCGACGCCTACGACCAGAAGCAGCTCAAGCGCCTGCGCAGCCTGCTCGACCAGAAGCAGTTGCGCGTCGTGCGCTACGCCAGGGTCGCCTGCCCGGCGCGCGGCACTCTGCTCGCCTCGGAGAACATCGACGAGTTCCTGTCGATCCTCACGAACCTGATCGGACTCATCCCCGGTCTGGGCACCTCGGCGATCTATCAGGTCGTCAAGCGCGTGACCCTGGAAGTGGTCAAGCAGCGCATGCAGCCGTCGGTGATCCCGGGCATCGAGGCGATGATTCCCGAATCGCCGCTGGTGGCGCTGCTCAACAACGCCCGCAAGGCGACCGGCGCGCTGGGCGTGATCGCCGGCGACATCGAGGGCGGCAACTGGCTCAAGCAGCTCGGCGTATTCGTCACCGACCGCTTCATCTACGAAGGCCGCGACAACGACCTGGTGGTGAACACCGACTCGATGTTCTCCGGCGCGCACCGGACCGATGTGCACTACGTGTTCCACCAGGGCAGCACCGTCAACCACTTCAACTACTTCCGCAACGAGCCCACGCGGGCGGCGCTGGTGCGCTGGATCACCGCACCGGAGGAGCGTGTCCCCGAGGAGTTCCTCCGGCTGGACGTCCAGCGCCCAATGCCGGTGCCGACCTTACGCTCGATCCAGAAGCGCACCGCTGCCGCGCAGCCCGTGGTGTTCGTGCTGCACGGTATCCTGGGCTCGCAGCTCCAACGCGCCGGCAACCTGATCTGGCTCGACTACGCCGACCTGCTGATCGGCGGGCTGGCCCGTATCCGCGACCTGGAGGACGCGCAGGTGACGCCGGTGGGGCTGCTCGGCGACTACTACCGGGATCTGTGCGATTACCTGAGCGACAGCCACGAAGTGATCCCGTTCGCCTACGACTGGCGCAACTCCATCCGCAAGGCCGGCGCAGAGCTGGGCAAGGCGGTGGAGAAGGCGTTGGCGGCGAGCGGCCAGCCGATCCGGTTCGTGGCCCACAGCATGGGCGGGCTGGTGGTGCGCTCGCTCATCGCCCAGCACCCGCGCCTGTGGGAGCAGGTCTGCTCACGGCCCGGCAGCCGCTTCGTGATGCTGGGCACGCCCAACCGCGGCTCGCACTCCATGGTCGAGACCCTGCTCGGCATGGCCTCCACGATCCGCCAGCTCGCCCTGCTCGACATCTTCCACAGCCGGCAGGAGATCCTCGACATCGTCGCGAGCTTCCGCGGAGCACTGGAGCTGCTGCCGCAGAAGGAGGGCAACGAGCCCGACTGGTTCACGCAGAAGATCTGGACCGACCTGCGCAAGAGCAACCGTAACAGCGGCGGCGTGCCCCCGGCAGCGTTCCTGCGCGATGCGCAGAGCGCACTGTCGGCGCTGCCCGTCGAGATCCCCAACGCGGACCGCGTGCTCTACGTGGCAGGCGCAGCGCCCAGCACACCCTGCGGGATCGAGGTCGACGCGCGCGGCCGCCTGCTCCTGCTCACCACCGACGCCGGCGACGGCAAGGTCACCTACGACGCGGGCAAGCTGCCCGGTGTGGCCACATGGTACGCCGCGGCCGAGCACGGCAACCTCGCCAATCACAAACCGGCGTTTCCGGCCTTCCTCCAGCTGCTCAACGACGGACGCACCGGCCAGCTCCCGACCTCACCGCCGGCCACCGCACGCGGCGTGCGCGCCAAGATCCCCTACGTGCCACAGAGCGTGCTCTACCCCACCGAAGCCGAGTTCGTTGCGGGGCTGCTGGGTGGGCGTACCCGCCGCTACACGGCAGGCAAGGCGGTGGGCTTCAAGGTCTCGGTGGTACATGGCGACCTGCGCCACGCCAGATTCGCGGTCATGGCCGGCCACTACGAGGGCGACACGATCGCCGGCGCCGAAGGCTATCTCGACCGGCGTCTCGACGGCGCCCTGTCGCAGCGCTACGGGCTGGGCATCTACCCCGGGGCGCTGGGCACGAACACGGTGGTGTTGCGCGCACCGGGCCAGTTGCAGAAGGAGCTCGGGATCCCGCGCGGGGCAGTCATCATCGGTCTGGGCTCGATGGGCGAGCTGTCGCCGGCCACGCTGGCCAATGCGATCCGGCGCGGCGCACTGGACTATGTTGCGCTGGTCGAGGACCAGTGCGGCTGGACAGACGGCGAAATAGCCGCCCGTTCGCAGCAGGAGGCCGGCCTGAGCGTGCTGCTGATCGGGACCAACTCCTCTGCCAGCATCACGGTCGAAGACTCGGTCAGCGCGCTGCTGCGCGCGATCGGACAGGCCAACCACGAGATCGCTAACACCAAGGGGCTCGCCACCCGCATCAGCGAGATCGAGATCGTCGAGTTGTACGCGGATGTGGCGATCCACGCCGCCCACGCGGTGAAGGAGCTGGCATCCGACGTCGAGTCCGAGCTGGACGTGCGCATCGAAGCCGCGGATCTGCTGCGCCAGGGCCAGGGTGGCGAGGTCCGCGTGACACCCAGCCTGTCGCGCGACCAATGGCGCCGCTGGATCATCACCGCGGAGGGGCGGGGTGCGACGCAGGCCATGCAGCCGGCATTGCCTGCCCCACTGGTGGAGCGGGTCCGCAGCACACTCTCGGATCCGGCACAGGTGGATGTGCCGGCCTGGAACGCGGTGCTCGGGTTGGCTTTCCCCGAGCCGGACCGCCGGCCGCGCGAAGCCACTGCGCTGCGCTACATCGCGCTCACCGATCGCGCCCGCGCGGAGGTTCGGGTGCAACACGGACAGCCCGAGCTGATCGACCGCCTGGTGCGCATCTCTGTCCGCGACACGCAGTTCAAGCCGGAAAGCGCGCGCACCCTGTTCGAGCTGATGATACCCAACGCACTCAAGGACAGCCTGGTGCAGCAGTCCCGGCTGGTGATGGTGGTCGATGCGGAGACGGCGGCTTACCCCTGGGAGCTGATGACGCACGGCGTGCGGCCGGTGTGCGTGGAGGTGGGAATGGTGCGGCAGCTGCAGACTGCCACCTTCCGCGCGCAGATCCGCGCGACCACCGTCAACGCCGCGTACGTGGTGGGCGACCCGCTCACCAGCGAAGGTGTGCCGCCACTGCCGGCGGCGCGCGAGGAGGCGCAACAAGTGGCCGCGCTGCTGGGCGGGCGCTTCCAGGTCACCTACTACCCCGACCGCCCGAGTGCCATGGACGTGCTGGACGGGCTGTTCGCCCGGCCCTATCGCATCGTGCACCTGGCCGGACACGGGCACTACGAACCCGGCGACGCAACGGACAGCCGGGCGCGCAGCGGAATGCTTCTGGAAAATGGTCTGTATCTGACCGCCGCCGAGATCGGTCAGATGCGGCAGGTCCCCGACCTGGTGTTTCTCAACTGTTGTCATCTGGCCCAGGTCGGTCCCGAAGCGCGCGACGGCGCGCCGGTGGCGTACAACCGCCTGGCCGCCAGCATCTCGCGCGAGCTGATCGAGATGGGCGTGCGCGCAGTAGTGGCGGCCGGCTGGGCTGTGCGCGACGATGCGGCGAACTTTTTCGCGCGGGTCTTCTACGACGAGCTGCTGGCCGGAGCCACGTTTGGCGCGGCGCTGCTGGATGCGCGCCGCCGGACCTGGCAGCAGTTCCCCGACTGCAATACCTGGGGTGCCTATCAGGCCTACGGCGATCCGGACTTCCGACTCTACTCGGTGGCACAGGTGCCGGGCGCCACCCGCAAGCCGGGCTGGGTCGCTCCGCAGGAGCTGCTCCGCGACCTGGAACGCGGGCCCGACCGCGAAACGCTGACGAAGCTGCTGGAGGGCTGCCCTCCGGTTTGGCTCAAGCGCGGCGACGTGCTGGCGTGCATCGGCACGGCATACGGCAGGGTCGGCGAGTTCGGACGCGCCACCGAGTACTTGCAGAAGGCGCTGGAATCGGAAGACACCGAACGCGAAGTCTCGCTGCGGGTGGTCGAGCAGCTCGCCAATCTCGAGGCGCGCTGGGGCGAGAAGTCGCGCCAGCCGGCTCTGATCGAGCGCGCCATCGAGCGGCTGAAGACACTCAATTCTCTGTCCGATACCGCCTAGTGTCTGCCGCTGCTCGGCAGCGCGTACAAGCTCCTAGCTCAGATCTCTGTCGGCGAGGCCAGGCATACAGCACTCACACAGTCCGCTGTCTGGTACCGGCGAGCGGCGGACCGCAAGCTCGCCCACGGCGAGGTGGACCCCTATCCGGTGATCAACTGGCTGACAGTGGAGGCCATCCTGGGCAAGGCACCGGACGACGCGCCGGCCTGGCTGGCGCGCGTGCGCGCTGCGGCGAAGGAACGCTTCGCCGCATCACGCTCGTTCTGGGATGCCGTATCCCTCCCGGATGCGACCCTGCTGGAACACCTTCTCAACAACTCGGTCGATACGGCAGCTACCGACGACATCGTTGCGCAATACCGCGCAGCCTTCCTCGAGGCACAGGCCAGCGAGCAGGAGCGCGACTCGGTCGTGAACCAGCTCGACTTTATCGGCAGGATGGCGACGGCGCCTCCCGGCGGCGCGCGCGGCCGCACATCGAGCGCAGTCCGCCGTATTCGCGAGCAGTTGGCAGAGCCGGTCGCGGCCGCCCCAGTGGCCGCCGTCAGGGAAGCTGTAAAAGAGCCAACCGCCAGGAAGAAGCCGGCCCGGCGAAAACCGACCACCGCGAAGGGCGCAACGAAGAAGCCTGCGGCAAAACGCAAGGCGTCCAAGAAGCGCAAAAAGCCGGGCCTGAGCTAGAAAGCAGCCGGATAGCGTCTGCCTTGCAGTCCGCTATGGCCTGCGCTGACGCCGCGCTCTGGGCTTTGCGCCGCCGCGGGCTTTCGACTTCGCTTTGCCACGCACTTTCGGCTGCGCGATTTGCCGAGTTGCGCGCACCGACTGCAGAGCGCGTGCCGAACGCGGCGCGGTGACCGTAGCCGGCACCGGGCGATCGATCCGCAGCACACCGCGCACACTGTCCCACGTGACATCGGCATCCACGTCGATGGCCTGCGTGAACAGGACCTTGTCGCCGGCCACGATCTGGATCTGGCGCTCCTCCTGCGGCGCCTCGACCTGCTCGAGCATCACCTTGGCCTTCAACAGCACCTGCTCGGCATAGTCGGCCTCCCACCCGCCCCCGGCCACCGCGGCGCCGCGATCGCTGGGGGAGGAGCGCTTGTACTTGTGCCCGACGCTGAAACCGATCAGCCCCCCGTTCTGGAAGAAGCGTCGGATACTGTCGGACAGGATGCTGGCGAGCCGGGTCTGACCCGCTACGCTGCGGACCCAGTCGGCCTGCTGCGGGTTGCTGACGAACAGTGGCTCGAGCAGGATCGCCGGCATGTTCGTGAAGCGCAGATTGAAGTCACCGCGGCCGCCGTAGCCCCCCACCAGGATGCCCTGGTCGCCGCCGACCGGCAGGTCGAACTCACGCGCCACGGCCTGAGCATACCAGCGCCCCCAGTTGCGACTGGTTTGCGACGCGTTGGCGCCGGTAATCACGACGGTGTAGCTCGCGGCTGCGCTGGCGGCGCTGTTGAAATGGTGTTCGACATAGCCCACGCACTTGTCGGCGTTCGCCTGCACCTGTCTGTCGTGATAATCCCCTTTGTAGAACTTGCACCGATACATCATCGATCGTCTCCCCGCAGTGGCACCCCAGGCCCTTCGATGCGTCGTGTCGCGCAGACTCGCGCTCCGTAGCTCAGCTTCAACGACCACCCCTCCAGCGTGCCCTGGTCGATTGCCGCCAGGTCCCGCACCCGCAGCTTCCAGTCTCCCTTGATCTGCTCGGCCAGCAGCCCGGACAGCGCCGGCGCCGCGGCGCGGTCGTAGGTCACGCGCAGATCGTGCTTCGAACCACCCTCCCGGTTGTGCAGCGTCGCCGCGCGACCTGAGGGCGCCACGACCTCGACTACGAGGTCCCCGCGATAGGAGTGGGCGATCCGGACCCCCACCTGGATGTCGCTCACCGCACCGGTCTGCGTCACGCTGATCTCGCTTTCGATACCGGTAGCGCTCGCATCCGGGATCGCGGCGTTCGCTTCGGCCTGCATCTCCACAACCCGGGCCGACGGCTCGTACTCGATCTCCAGCAGCCACCAGTTTAGCCGTCCGGTGTCGCGCCGCGCCAGATCGCGAATGGCAAGCGTCCACTGCCCCTCGATCGCCTCCCCGTTGAGCGCGGCAAGCGCCGGCAGCGACTGCGAGGTCCAGGTCTGCTTCAGATCGTCCTGCCCGCCGCCTTTCTTGTCGTGCAGCAGCGCCTTCCTGCCAGACGGCGCGACCAGCTCAACTTGCAGGTCGCCGATGTAGGTGTGGATGATGGACACGCGCACCCTCACCGAGTTCGCCGACCCGCGCTCGACAATGGTCGCCCGGCTCTGGATGCCCGCCGGCTGGTTATCGGGAATCAGCAGGTCGGTGGTGATCTCGGCGCGCGCGACGTTGCCCTTGACCTGTTCGCCGATGCGAAAGCGCATGGTCTCGCCGGGCGCACCGACCTCGCCGATGATCAGCCCGGACTCCGCGCCGTCCCACTGCCGGGACGAAGGCGTCGTGTCGTGCGAAAGTACCACCCCTGCGCGGCCGGCGAACAGGTCGCCGCCGTCGCCGCCGTTAACGTTGCGCTCCAGATCCAGATGCCCGTCGGCCTGCAGCAGTCCGCATTGATAGTGCTTGTCTGCGGTGCCGCCCTGCCACTCGTTGGAGCCGAGCCAATCGCAGTGGTACACCGCCAGCCCCTCGGCGGGCAAGGCGGCGTCGAGGCCGAGCCGGCTGCGGTTCTCTACGATGAAGTACTCGTTGGGCCGGTCCGTCTCGTACCTGAGCACGGTGCGGTAGTCACCGTGCTTGACCTGGAACTCGCCGAGGCTGTTGAGGCTCACCTGATTGTCGGTCCAGCCCACCAGGTCGCGCAGATAGCCGCACACCGGCGAGGGCGTGCGGCCGCGGTCGAGGTGGTTGCCCGAACCCATCAGGCAGTACACCCCGATGCCGTGGCTGGTCTCGAAATCGCCGTCGCGCTCGCCATAGTCGTACATGTCCGGGAAGCGGCACAGCAGATGGCCGCTCTCGTGACAGAACGTGCCGATGGACAGGTCCACCCGGCTGCGGCCCATGCTGGTCAGCATGTACTGGCTGGTGCGATAAGCGCCATAGCGCAGGTCGATCTCGAAGTTATGCGGCCACAGCTCGCCCTCGTAGACGGTGCGCCCGGCGTAGAGGAAGTTGACGGCGTCGATGACGCCTTGGCCCTGCGAGTCGAACTCGGCGAAGTCGTTGTTGCGCTGCGCCGCGACGATGTCCATGACTTCGCGCACCAGCAGGTTGTTCTTGTAGAAGCTCTGATCCCGCGCCAGCCTGATCGGTCCCACTACCGCGTTGGTGTAATCGAGCTTACCCCCGGAGATCAGCCGGTAGTACTCGCGCACCGAACAGAAGTTGCCGTTGGCAGTGTAGTTGGCGCCGTTGAGCATCTCGTCGACGTCGGCCGGCGTGACGCTCGATTGCAGATCGGGAAACTCGACCAGGATGGTGAGGCCTCTGACCCGCCCGGTGCTCACGCGCCGCCCGGCGAGCAGGCCGCGCTGCGGGCCGAAGGTACGCACCATGTGCGGGCTGGCCTCCGGCTGCGCCGGGCGGATCGCATCGTAGCGCTGGCGGAACTTGCGGTTGCGCACTTCCGGCGATTCCTTCAGATGACGGCGCAGTCCGACCGGTGGCGTCTTGCTTATGGGCGTGGCCGTAGACACAAAGGCACCGTTCTCCAGGCTCGCGTAGCAGTACAACCCCAGGTCAATATCGTAGACGACCGTGTAGCCGTCCCCGGTCTCGTAGCGTGCATAGAACTCGTCGCCGTTGACCACCAGCTCCACGTCGGGACCCTTATCCTGGCGGAAGATCAGATATTCGTTGAAGATTGCGCTCATGCTTCCTCCTCGCTTGCACAAGTCGGCTCTCGTTGCCGGCGAAGTGCAGCGTATAGCGCAAAACCGCGCTGTTAGAAAGATGCGTCATTTCTGACCCAGGTCGGGTGCGCCATGACGAGCGTAACCGGGCAACAGCCGTCGCTCGGGCTACTCCACCAGCGCGAAGGTCTGGCTGTCACGTTGCGGTCCTGCGGCGACGGCGTGCCCGACGCACCCGCATCGCCGCAAGCCAGCAACCCGGCGGACAGCTCTCGACAATCCGTGCTGGCCGGCGCGTTCGGCGGGGTGCCCAGGCGCGCCGTCCACGCCGCGCTTTTCCAGCTCGCTCAGGATCAGGCGCACCCGGCGCTCGCTGAGGCGGTCGTTGTAGCCGGGGTCGTCGGCCGGCTTTTCGATCGAGGCATGACCGGCCAGCTCGACCTTGAGCTTGGCGTCGGCCTTGCGCGCGAGGAGGCTTTCGAAGCTGCGCTGGCCGTCGGGCGTGACGCTGACGCGGAAGCTGGCCGACGGGTCGTACCAGGTCTGCGGTGCGTCCTTCTTGAACTCGATGCGCAGAACGTCGTGCACCACCGGCGGCTTGAGCGACTTGTCCTTGGGAGGCGGCTTCTGCGGCTGCACGCAAGCGAAGCCCTTCGGTTGCAGCGGCGGCTTGCAGCAGCGCTCGCCCCAGGCCTGCTGCTCCGGCAGGCACTCCTTCTTCTCGGGCGGCTGCGGTGTCTTCTGGCAGCGGTTGTCGATCACCGCTTCGTCCGGCCCGCAGCAGCGGGAGTCGAGCCGCGCAATGCGCGCGGGCGGGCAGCAGTCCCGTGCATTGTCGATCGTGCCACGGCAGCACTGCCCCTCGAAGTCCGTCGAGCCGGCGGCGCGCCAGCCCGGCGGGCAACCCGGCCCTTTCTTTTCGGGCTTCTTGCAGCCGAGCTTCTTGCACAGCGCGCTGCAGCCGGGAATCGCGGGGACCTTTTCGCAGGCCTTCCCTCTGAATCCAACACACAGCTGCCCGGAACGCGGGTGCACGTTGCTCCTCATCTGCACAACTACCGCACCGGCGCCAGAATAATTCGATCTAACGCACCTCCCGTTGCAGGGCTCTCACCGAAACTCACACTTTGTTAGATTTGGCTGACGCCTACGCGCGACACCCGTCCCGTTTGCGAGGGTCGAGCCAGATACAGCACAGGCTATGCTCGCTGCCGGTCGGCGTCCACCTCTCTTCGGTTATAGATGCTGGACCCATTGGACCCACCGCTACTGCGCCAACCGCCGCGCATTTGACCGCGCACCGGCGAGAGAATTCACGCGACAGCACACGCGAACCGCAGATTCGCACACGACGCCACGCGGTAGACCGAGAGTTGACGAACCGCATGTGCCGGCGACCCGCTATCCCCCGGGAAACCGGGCATCCAGCGTGATTCTCCGCATCGTCATCCTGGAGCCGGAGTTTCTTGGCCCCTGGGCCAGACGGTCAGTTCAAGTTTCCCGGGGGAGCTCCGATAAATCGCAGAGAAGCCGTCTTCCCGATGGATGTCCGCCGCCGCACCAGCCTTTTCGGACGCTGCGGCCGGAGGTCGTTCCTTGGTTGACGGCCAATCCTCGATCGCCACGAGGAACTTCACGCACTCGAGCTGCTGTTGCGCTCCGAACACACAAACGCGACGGTTGGAAAGAACGCCTCGCAAGTTCGGCGATCTAGAAGAGCAGCGGCGCCATGGGTACGAGTCCCTTGCTAGATAGCCCTACCGCAACCCTCGGCAGGTTCCGTTTGATCCGCCAGCTCGGGCGCGGGGCACAGGGGGTGGTATATCTGGCCTCGGATCCGCAGCTCGACCGCCAGGTCGCCATCAAAACCCTAACGCTCAGCACGGACAGCGACGGAGAACGCGTCCAGAACCTGATGCGGGAGGCTCGCACGGCGAGTCGACTGTCTCACCCGAACATCATTCCCGTCTACGAGGTGGGCAGCGAAGGTGCTACGCCCTATATCGTATTCGAGTACGTCGAGGGGCAAACCCTCCGTCAGATCCTGCGCGCAGATGGTCCCCTGCCGCTCGCCCGCGCCGTCGTGGTGATGAGCCAGATCCTGGCAGGGATTGCCCATGCACATGCCAAGGGGCTCGTGCACGGCGACATCACTCCTTCGAACATACTGTTGGCCCATTCCGGCGCACCGCGCATCATGGACTTCGGGATTTCGCGCGATGTGCGCGCGAGCGCCAAGCCAGTTCCAGCCGGTACCGTGGGGTATCTGGCACCCGAGCTCTTCGAGAGCAATGGACCCGACTTCCGCACCGACGTTTTTGCACTCGGGCTCGTCTTCTACGAAATGCTGACCGGGGAGCGCGCGATCAGCGGCGCGGACGAGTGCAGCACTGCGTACCGGACCCTCAACGCGTCGATTCCCCAACCTTCTCAACGCCAAGCTCACATCGATCCGCGATTGGACGAAATCGTCCGTCGCGCCGTCGATAAGAACCGCAAGGCCCGTTTCCCGGATGGACGCGCCATGAAGGAGGCACTCGACCGCTTCCGCGTTCCGTCGACGACCGGTGCGCGGACAGAGTTGAGCGCTGCTTCCACTCACAGCACGGTGGAGTTCCTGCTGCGTCGCATGCGGCACAAAGCCGACTTCCCTGCCCTCTCTCAGCGTATCGCGGAGATCAGCCGACTGACCAGCGACGCAAACGCCATCCCGGCGCAGAAGCTCGCCAATCTGGTCCTCCAGGACTTCGCTCTCACCAACAAACTGCTCAAATTGGTGAACTCTGCCGCGATAGGAGGCAATGGACGGATCACAAGCGTCTCCCAGGCCATTACGATACTTGGCTTCGACCAGGTGCGCGCTGTCGCCACCGGTCTGATGCTTTCCGCCCCGCCCCAGGGCAGGTCGATGCACCCCGGTCTTCCGGAGGTCCTGGTTGGCGCCTTCATCGCCGGCGTGGTCGGGCGCAACCTTGGCCGCATGGCTGGCCTTGCCAATGTCGAAGAGATGTTTATCTGCTCGATGCTCAGCCGCTTGGGCGAGATCCTCTGTATCTACTACTTCTCCGAGGACTACGACGAGATCGTCAGGATCACCCGAGCTCAGGGCGAGAATGAACTATCGGCGTCGCGCCAGATCCTTGGTATCAGCTTCGACGAGCTTGGCACCGAGATTGCGCGCCGCTGGAACTTTTCGGAAACTGTGCTGCATGCCATGCGACCGCTGCCGGAGGGCGTACTGCCAGAAGCGACGACCGAGCTCGAGAGGATTGCCCATTGCGCTGCGTTTGCCCGGGAGATCTGCGATGCATCGTGGCGCACCCCCGAAGCCTATCGCGCGCAAGCCTTGGCGAACCTCATCGCGCGTTTCCGCCCCACGCTGCCGCGCGCAGCGGATCATCTGCCCGCACTCATCCAGCACTCGCTCGACATCGGGCGCAAGTACTGCCAGATCATCGGCATCGACTCTGGTGGCAGCGCCTTGATCGAAGGCTTGGCCGCTTGGGTGCAACCGCGCGATCTCTCGGCCGCTTCGACGCAGCAGCCAGACGCCGCCGGCGCACGACCCGCTCGATCGTCGCGAGAACCGCCAGAGCCACAGCAGCCGGTGGCAGAACATGGCGAGGCAGCAAGTACAGGCACTGGGCTCAAAGGGTTGATCACGCGCCTGTGGACCAAGGGATGAAACCCGGCTGCCGCCGGCATTTCACCACCCGGTCGACTGCTCTCGTCCGTTGGACGGATCACCCCGGACTCGACGCCTCCCGCCTCGCTGCGCAGAGATATCGCGGATGGCTGATGCCACCCCTGCCTGCACTTGGACTGGATTGTTACAGGAAGTTGAACAGCGACAGCTCCTGCACCCGCACGAAGGACTTCTGCGCAGCTTCGTAGGTGAGCTGCTGGCGGGTGAGGTCGGAGATGGCTTTCGCGTAGTCCAGATCGCGCAGTTGCGACACGGTGGTCTGGTGCTGCAGGATCAGATCGGACTGGCCAGCCTGGGTGTCGCTCACCTCGCGCAGGCGCGTGCCGATGGCTGAGCGCACGCGCAGCACGTTGTCGAGGCTGTTGTCGAGGTTGGACAGCGCCGTGTTGATGCCGTTGGTCAGGCGGGCGTTGGAGGTCGCGCCCCCGCCTCCGGTCTCCAGCGTTGTGATGAGGTCGTAGATGGTTTCGAACAGGTCCTCGTTGGTGCTGGCCTGGACCGTGAAGCTGTCGCCGTCTGCGGGCTGGCCCTCGACGAAGAGCTGCGCGCCGAAGTCGAAGCTGGTCGGGTTGGTGTCCGGCGGCGCCTGCTGCGACAGGTCGATGGCGGCCCCGTCGCTGTAGGTGCGAAGGTACGGGCCGGCCCCCGGCGCAGCGCCGGTGGTGAGCGAAATTCCGTTGACGTTGTCGACGATGTCGTAGGTCGTGGTCGGCGGCACCGTGGTGCTGTCGACATGGAACACCACGGTGAAGTCGCGCGGATTGCCCGCCGCATCCCAGGCGGTCTGGTTCACCACCGTGCCCGGGCTCACGATGCCGGTTCCGGCATTGGTCGCCCCTGCGGCGGTCACGAAGGTGCCGTTGCCGTTGCGGATCGCCTGAAAGATATCGCTACCGGCATCGCTCACGGCGATCTGGCGCGAGGCGGAGATCTGCACCAGGCGCGCGCCCTGGTCGCCGGCGTAGGCCACCACCCCGGGAGCGGTCTCGGTAAAGGGCCGCGTCGCCCCCTGGTAGCCGGAGAACAGGTACTGGCCGTTGCCATCCGTGCTGTTGGCGAGCCCCAGCAGGTCCTGGTAGCGCGCGCGCAGCTCGACGGCGAGGCTGTTCAGCTCCTTCTCGGAGAGCGCACCGTCGCCGGCGTTGATCGCCAGCGTCCTCACATCCTGGATCAGCGTGGTGACCGAGATCAATGCATTCTCGCTCAGCCCCAGGGCTGTCTCCGCGCTGTCGCCGTTGCGGATGTACTGCTCGCTGATGGCCTGGGACTGCTCCACTTCCAGAGAGCGCGCCGCCGCGACCGGATCGTCGGCAGGTGTGCGCACGCGCCTGCCGGTCGCGATCTGGTCCTGCAGCTCCACCAGGGTGGACTGGCTGCGCTGCATGTTGAAGACGCCTTGATCGAAGATCGTGTTGGTGCTGAAGCGGATCATGATGCGACCTCGACGTTCTCAGAACGAATCAAATGCTTGAACCACGGAGGACACGGTGGACACGGAGGAAACCCTGAGATCTCAAGTGGCGTACCGCGTCAGCCACAACGCCAATGGGGCCTCGCGGGACGCTATCCTGTCTACATCTCGAAGCACCGCATTGCAGTCCTCCGTGTCCACCGTGTCCTCCGCGGTTAAAGCTTCTTTCGTGGACTACGTTCCCACATCGGATCGTCTGGCGCAGCGCACTAGTTCCCGAGCTCGAGAATCGTGTCGAACAGCGTCGCTGCAACCTGCAGCACCTTCCCGGAGGCCTGGTAAGCCTGCTGGTAGCGGATCAGGTTGGCCGCCTCCTCGTCGAGGTTCACGCCCGACAGCGACTGCTGCGCTGCCTGCGTCTGCGTGACGATCGTGTCCTGCGCCTTGCCTTGCACTTCGATCTCGCGTGCACGGTTACCCACCTGGGCGACGAGCTGGCTGTAGGCGCTCTGATAGTTGGCCGTGCCGTTGCCGACAGTGTTGACGGTCTGCAGTCCAGCCAGAAGCAGCGCGTTGCGGTTGTCCGCCACACCGCTGGTGTTGTAGCCGACGGTGAAGCGGTCGCCGGCAACCGCAGCGCCGGTGAGACTGCTGCGATAGCCGTAGTCCAGCGCGCCCGGTGTCGGGAACACATCGTTGTTGGCCGCAGGGTCGTAGGCGATGCCCGCTTCCAGCAAAGCCGGTGCTGCCGGATTGGTGTTGTCGAACACCGAATAGGTGGTCGGGCTGGTGAACTGGATCAGGATCGGCGGGGTCAGCGCGCTCGGCGTGGCGAACGCCGCGTTGGTCGTGTCGGTGACCACACCTGCGCTGATCGTCGCCTTGCCGACGTTGGCCAGATCGGTCGCCGCGCGCACGGGTGCAGCCGCGGCAATCTTCGTCGTGTCGCTGATCACCACCCCGATGTCGCGCGCTCCGTTGCGGGTCGGCTGGATCAGGAAGCTGTCGCCGTTGCTCGCCGCGCCGCTGGGCAAGCTCAGCGTCACGCCGTCGATGGTCTGCGGGAATCCGGCGAAGGTCGTCTGGGTACCGTCGGAGATCCGGGTCAGCGTCCAGCTGCCGCCGATCAGCTGCAGCCGGTAGTCGCTGCCCGTCAGTGCGCCCACGTCGGTGTTGGCTGCTGCGATAGCCGCAGTGCCGACGTTGTTCTGGTTACCAACCACTGCCGCCGCAGGCACGGTGAAGAAGTCCTGTCCCAGGGCACCGTTCAGGTCCTGCCCCAGGCGATGCTGGTCGTTGAAGGTCTGCGCCAGCACGGTCGCCACGCGCCCGAGCTGATTCTGCGCCACGTCCAGCGTCTCGCTGCGGAAGGCGAACAGTCCGCCCAGCGTCCCGCCCCGCAGGCTGGACGGTCGCAGCTCGATGCGTGCCCCGCCCTGGATATAGAACACCCCGTAGTCCTGCGGATCGGCAGCGGAAGGCCCCGCCGCCAGCGCATAGGTCTGCGTGCCGAGCACCAGGCTCTGGCCGTTGCCGATGAAGACGTTGATGCTACCGTCGGACTGCTCCACCACCGAGGCGCGTACGAGCTTGTTGAGATCGGTCAGCAGCGCGTTGCGCTCGTCGAGCAGATCATTGGCCTGGCGATTGTCGCCGGTCTGCAGCTGGATGATCTGCTGGTTCACCCGCGCGATGTTGCCGGCCAGCGTGTTGATCTCGCTCACCGTGTCGGAGATCTGGCGGTTCACCCCGTAGCGCATCTCCGTCAGCCGTGCGCTGAAGGTCTGGAAGCGCGACACCAGCGACTCGCCCAGGCTCAGCATCTGCTGGCGGGAGGGGATCGAGGCCGGGTTGGACGCCACGTCCTGCACGCCCGAGAAGAACGACTGCAGCGCCGGTGACAGCCCCGACGTGGGGTCGGCCAGCAAATTGTCGATCATCCGGATCTGCGCGCCGTAGGTCTCCAGGTGAGCGCCCTGCGTCTGCGCTTGGAGCAGCGCGTTGTCGAGGAACTGGCTGTAGGCGCGGCGCACCGTGTCGACGGTGACGCCCTTGCCAAAGAAGCCTGCGCCAGTCTCCTGCGGCGTCTGCGTGCCCTGCACGGCCTCCTGGCGATGAAAGCCGTCGGTCGCAGCGTTGGTGATGTTGTGGCCGGTGACCAGGAGTCCAGCCTGGGCGGCGTTGAGCCCGCTTACGCCGATACCGAAGATGCTGGTGGCCATCCCGAGCTCCTGATTACTTTAGAGTTTTATCGGCAGCAGCCGGCGTTTCTTGACCGGACTCGCGCAG
>Ga0105094_10000235_pt1 | contig 26484 bp, 16 predicted proteins | sample PPLLak1March2015_2_FD_87023 | JGI IMG/M metagenome (GOLD analysis project Ga0105094, IMG submission 87023) | Freshwater sediment microbial communities from Prairie Pothole Lake near Jamestown, North Dakota, USA - PPLs Lake P8 Core (3) Depth... | ecosystem: Environmental > Aquatic > Freshwater >...
ATCAGCCGTGCCTGGGCCGCGATCGCGCCATCCTTCTCTTCTATCAGCCGTGCCTGGGCCGCGATCCCGAGATCCTTTTCGTCAATCAAACGGGTCTGCCCGGCGATACTCTCGTCGCGCCTCGCGATCTCCTCGCTCAGGCGCTGAATGATATCCCAGCGCTCCTCGATCATGGCTTTCTGGTCATCAATCACCCTTTCCCGCCCCGCGAGTTGGCCAATCGATTCGAACACAGTGGCCTGATAGCCGGCCGACTCGGCCAGTCCTTTCAGAAACCAGTCGCCGTCGCGTGCACAGCTCAGCGCCAGCAATTCGCCGTCGGCGATGCCGCCCTGCAGGCAGGTCAGGTAGAGGCTCAACGCGAGCGGATGGAAGCTCTCGTTTTGGAGCAATGCGAAGCAGGCCATCCGCGCCGCGGCCACGTCTCCCGGGCGTCGTTCCCTCGTCCGACCGAGCATCAGCAACGCCTTCGCCTGGATGTATGAGTTCTCGTGGACGTGACGCCAGGTGTCGTCTTCCGACAGGGTATTGGCCGCGTGCACGCGATACGAAAGCAGGGCCTCCTCCACCCAGGTGGGCGCCACGTGGCGGCTGGCGCGCAACGCCCAATCCCAGTCATGCGTGTAGCGCAAGGGCGCGAAAGGGCCGGTCGCCTGCGCCAATGTCCGCGAGCAGAAGAAATTCGAGGTACTGATGACCGGATTTCCCGTCAGCAACCAGAGCGAGGGTGGAAGCGTGGCGCAGCGTGTTCTCAGCATCCGGTAGCCCAGGGCTCGCGGGTGTTCGTCCATCACTGTGCCTTGCGCGTCGATGAAGTCAACATCGGTGAAGATCAGGGCGTCCTCGCCACCGCGCATTGCCTCGGATATCAGCGTTTCGATGCGCCCGGAATGGTAAACGTCATCCGAGTTGATGATAGCGATGAAGTCCCCCCGTGCCAGCGCCAGGGCCTCATTCAGCGTGGCGTGCGCACCCTGGTTGACCTCGTGGCGCAGCAGGCGGATGCGCACGTCGTCGAACGACTGTAGCACCGACCATGTCTCATCTGTCGAAGCGTCGTCGATGGCAACGAGTTCGAGGTTGCCGTAGGACTGACCCAGCACGCTCTCCACCGCGGCCATTACAAAGGGCGCGTGGTTGTATGCGGGCATCAGCACGCTAACGAGAGGTCGGCCGTCGTAGTCTTTCATGAAAAAATCAGCCCAGCAGGAACTCAGCGCGGTTGCAGGGATGACTTCTGCCTTGTCGGACCAAGCCGGCTAGTGTACTGGAAGAAACCGTTGTCGGGCGTTCCGCCATTGCTCGATTTTCGTGCGCAGTTCGATGTTATCGGTGAACAGCACGACCTGATCGAGCCATGCCGCATCTTGCCCTAGGCTTATCGACTCATCCTTGATGTAAGCCCAGGTGAGCCGATGGCTGCCGGCGGGGATGGTGACTGACCGACTGGTCCAGTCCACCTCGCCACTTATGTAGTCGACCAGGACATCGTCGAGCATCAACGCAAGGAAATCATAGTTCCCTTCGGACGAAACCCGCCATCGGAAAGAAAATGTGGCCGGCCCCATCACGGTGGTTTGAAGGTAACTGTACTCGCCGTGGCTAATCGCACCGGACCGCGCGGCATCTCCATCCGTGCCGCCCGATACCGCCTCTCGGAACCACTTGCTATTGCCGCCACTTATCCAAGGCAAGCCACTGTCCACAGCTTCGCCAAGCGAGAGAGCCGGCGGTGGCTCGAGAACGCTGGTAAGGTTGTCGGAGTAGCGGACGTTGTTTGCCTCATTCACCTCGGTCACGGCACCCTCGGTGTCGGCCCGCGCCGCCACCCGGAAGCTGCCCGCCTGCAGGTCCATCGGCAGGGGAATCGGCCCAGCGCAGCTGAAGGCCTGTCCCGCAAACAGAAGAGGAACGTCGCAATAGGCAAGCGGGACCTCCTTCGAGGTACCTGCCTCGACCAAGAAGATGTCCAGCAGGCTTGACTCGGCGGTCGCCCGGGAGGCGTTGGTCAACGTGGCAGCGACATAGAGGCTATCTCCGAGCCTGACGCTGGCATCAGCGCTGACTTGGGTCACGACCAGGTCCGCCAGGCTGGTCGCAACGACGCTGACCGCGTGCGGCTCGGAACAGTTGTTGCCAGTCTGGCGTTCCCCGGCGACCGGATCCACGCAAACCCCGAAATGATAGGTGCCTTGCGTGGCCGGCACGAGGGCCACGCAAGGCTGTCCGGACGAAGAAGTGCCGCCGGCGAGCGGCGGAAGCGCGATCGTGCAAACTGCGTCGTCGGCCGGAGTAATCACTGAGTCGATTGAACGCAGGAACCGCAGATTAGTCGATGGGCTAGCCGATTCGCCGCCGTTCTTCACGCTGGCGTAGACGTTAACGCTCGAACCTGCTGCGACGGAAGTCTGGTCGAGGCTGAAGGTGCTCGGATATAGATCGGGTGCTCGCGCGGTGCTGACGATGCTATTCAACGCGTTGACGGCAGCCCTGCAGTCAAGGCGCGGCTTGGCCACGCCATTGCGCCAGTCGGCAACCGGCGCGCCGGTGCTCTTGATAGCCTGCTCGATTTCGTCGACCCCCGCATCGGGGCGGACTTGTCTGAGCACCGCCCAACACCCCGCGACGTGGGGGGCCGCCATGGAAGTGCCCGCGTAGCTGACATACAGGTCCCACGGCGCCGACGCCGTAATCATCGCACCCGGCGCATACAGGTCGAGCATGTTCGCAGTATTGGAAAAGCTGGCCACCGCGTCGACACTCGATATTCCGCCATCCCAGCCGTAGCTTCGATTCGCGTAGCCCGCGGCATCGTAGGTGGCCCCGACGCTGACTGCGCTGGAGACACAGGCCGGGTTGCTCAAGGCGTCGACCAAACCCTCGTTGCCCGAGGCCACCACCGTCGCAATGCCGGCAGCGCGCAGATTGTCGATGGCGGGCTTGAGCGGACTGGAATCGCAGTAGCTCTGATACTGCCCCCCGCCGAGGCTCATGTTGACCGCCGCAATGTTCCGCTGTTCGCGCAGGCTGAAGACGTACTCGAGCCCCTGCAACAGGTCCGACGTCCAGGCCTTGATGCAGGCGGGAACCGCCGGGCCGCACTGCTCCTCACCGAAAAACCGGCTGAAGACCTGAACCGCGATCAGCGCAGACCCGCTGGCGACGCCGGACGAGGTCGCATTGCTACCCGAGACGATGCCTGCGACATGGGTTCCGTGGTCGCATTCCGCACAGGCTGAGGCCGCCCCGGCGCCGATCTCGCTTTCCGCACCGTTCGGACAGAGAGTCTCGGAGGAATAAGACGTATTGCTGGTGGAAAAGCATGCCTCCTGCACCACCTTCCCGGCGAGAAAGGGATGGTCGCGCTGCACGCCATCGTCCAGCACCGCAACGCTCCAACCTGTGCCAGTGTAGCCCGCGACGCCGGATGAACTGGAGCCCACCAGCGGGACGCTCTGCGCCAGCAGGGGTGGAAACGCTTCATCCTCGGCAATGAATTGCACCCTGTCTGAGGCGATCAGCCTCTCCAGATCGGCCGGCGTGGCCGCCAGCGCGAGAAAGGGTGAGTAGCGAAAACGCTTCACCTGCGCCATCCGCCCCTGCATCAACTCAGCCAGGACAGCCGCCTGCATGCTGGCGATGCGCTGACGCTGGCTTGCCTGTTGCTGCTGAGCCAACTTCGCTTCGGGCGCGGTTTTCATGCGGAGACCGACGATCACCGGCACATGGCCCCGCTCCTTGACCTTGATCCGCAGGCTCTGCAACGACATCACCAGATCGCCGCGCTCGGCGACCCTGGGCAGTTCGACGTCGGGCATCGCCGGGGCGAGCACGTCCTGCGCGAGTGACGTTCCTGCGCCGCCCCAGCCGAGGAGAAACACGAGAACTGCCCCGGCGAGTGCGCGACCAACAGGCCGCTCAATACGGAATCGATGCCCCATCCGAAGTCACGCAGGTGCGCTGGGTGTCGTCGCAGAAAACCACGCGCGCGCTTGGCTTGGTCGAAAAGCAGTAACCGAACAGCGTTGCCGTGCCGATCCTGGAGTCGGCCGTGCCGGTGCGCGCATCGTAGAAATCGAAGGACTTGAACGGCATATCGCGATACAGCGCATAGGCGAACATGGGGTGACGCGCTTCGATGCGGTCGGGATATTTCAGATAGGCGTCGCTGTCGCCGCCGCTACCCTCGAACATCGCCAGGTCGGTGTAACCAGATTCCACGTCCAGCACCAGTTGCAGCACGTCGCAATCGAAGCCGGCGAGGCTCATGTAACTGAGCGAACGGATGTCCTTTTTGTAGAGATAAATGGCGTCGCGCAGCGTCAGCTGACTGGTCGGATCATCGGCATGCGCAAAAAAAGGCAGCAGGCTGACCAAGGCAAGCGATACCAGCCGCGTCAGAACGCGTTCGAAAAACTCAGCCTTTTGAGGGTGTCTTCGTCCAGATTGGAGCGAGAACACAGAGCACAACATCGCCGCCAGCAAACCAGTCGAATTATGGATGTTGAACTGCCTCTCTTGCATACCCGTCAACATCAATGCTCTGCCAAGCTTTCTGAAGCTTGGCAGATACTTTCCCGATCACACGCTATGCGCCTTCATGCAAGCATGATTACAGTTCTTGACCGAGTCAGAACGGATTGACCTCATCGGACGAATAACAGCCCACTTCGTCACACGCAAATGCAGCAGCTTCCGGATTGATCGAATAGCAATAGCCAAATGCCGTCGCCGTTCCAACCACGGTGTAGGGATTTGCCCCTGAAGCGGAATCGAATGTTGCATCGGAAAAAGCAAACCCCTTGTCAAAATATTGGGTGTAAAGCGCGTATGAAAACATCGCGTCAGGCGCGTAGATACGGTCAGGGTAGAGAGCAAAATAACCGCCACTATCCAAACCCTCTGAGATGTAAATGTCCGTATCGCCGCTTTCCACGTCCAGAACCAGTTGGAAGATATCGCAGCCATACCCGATAAGCGCTTGGAGCGAGCCTGCGTAAATCGGATGGTTGTAAAGGTAGATGGCATCCCTCAGCAGCAACGGGCCTGTTCCCTGGAACGCTTTGGATTCCATCGGCGCAGATGCCAATTGCTTTTCTTTTGCAGCCGCGAGCATGTCCCGAAGAGATTGTTGTGCATGCGGGTTATCCGCTAGATGCCCCGCTCGCCAGCAGCACCAAACCCAAACCAGCCAGAAACTTTTTCATGGCCATCTCCCAAGTTGATTAACTTTACCTCAAAGGGCCAGGCCGTCCAAAAAATGCGCGCAGCCTCCCGAAATAATAGGAAAAACGCTCACGCTCGTATAGCCAATGCCAAAACCGTCTGAATTCATATCCGATCAGGTTCTTGACGCCCGGCCGGAAACCGAGTGCCCGGCTACGAAGCCCGAGCCGGTAGGGCAGGGTCATCAACCACAGCCTGCCGACCGACAACACTAGCCCGATGCGTCTTTCGCTCATGATTTCCTCCGCACGTCCATCAAGTGCACCAGACGGAAAAGCCACGCCGGAAACATCCAACGGAAATGCGCGAACGCGGCGAATTTCCACGGCTGATGCCTGAGCCTGAGATATAGCTGGCGTGGCCGAAAAACATCGCGATACCTGACCGGCGCCAGGCCGATGTCCAGCGTGTGATCATGGCCGAAGTCTTCGGTATGCACCAGCCGGCTGATCTCCTCGACCTCCTCGCGGGTCGGATACACCACCGCCCGCTCCAGCAGAGCCAGCACGTAGGGCTTGATGTCGACAGCGCGATACCCTGTCAGGCGCCAGGCGGCATGGAAATGCGTGAGGTGGTCGAGCACCCCGTCCTGAAAGCGCTCGATGAGCGGGTTGCAGGCGATCTCGCCGCGACGGTCCGGCGCCAAGTCGTCCTTGAGCACGGGCACGACCCGCCCGGCGTCCTCATCGTAGCCGAGCGTCGTCCCCTCTCCCGAGCGCGCGCCCTGCTCGAAGAGCTCCTCAAAATCCATCGGCGTGCGCTCGTAGGGATCGCCGCTGCGGGCGTCCTGGATCACCCCTTCGATGCGCTCACCCATGCCGAAATCGCCGTGCATGGCCGCGACGAAGGCGAAGTACCAGCCATGCACATCCGGATAATCCGGCCGCCGGCCGAAGCTGTCGCGCAGGAATTTCTGGATGGTGCCGTTCCAGCCGATGTCCACCAGCGCCACGCACTCGCTGGCGAAGAAGCCCTGCTGCTCGAAATAGCGCTGCAGCCGGCTGCGCGCCGCCTCGCCGATCGGGCGGACCCGTGCCTGCACCCGCTCGTCGCCGAGGAAGGCGTGCAGACGCGGATCACCCCAGTCGTCCAGCGGCTGCCCCAGCTCATCAAAGCCATGTTCGCGCGCAAGGTCGGCGAATAGCTCGACCGGCAGCCCGAACGTCTTCAGCACCGAGAGCAACCCCTGCTGCTTGGGGTTGTAGAGCGCGACCACCGCCTGGTCGTGCCTGAGCCCCTCTGCCACCGAGGACGTCGCCACCACGCGACGCGACGCGTAGACGTAGACCGGCTCCGGCCAGGGCTCGCCCTGCGGTTCCAGTTCGCGCCAGCGCGCATACATCTTCTCGAAGAGGTAGCCATCGCGGGCAAGAAAGAACAGCTTGTCCGGCCGAACCGCCTCGATCTTTTCGACCAACCCGAGCAGGAACGTCCCGAAAGCCGGGCCGAGCACATGCGCCCCGTAGTGGTGGAATAAATCAGCACAGGCGGTCTGGCAGGCAGCGTCCTGCGCCATGCGGTAGTCGACGATCTCGAAGAAGCGGCGGCCGCGCCAGACGCCGCCGTATTGCGCCATTTCGGCAGAGAGCGTCTGCCGGCGGCGACGCAGGCGCTGTGCCTTCTCGTCGAGGAACACCCCGTGCATCCCGAGACTCAGCGGCGCGCGCATGTCCGATACCAGGTTGTCTCCAACATGGACAACCTCAGCCGGTGCGAAGCCCTCGAGTTCGAGCACCTTCGCATGGAGCCGCCCGGAATACTTCCCCAGGCCGAACTCGGAGGACACGTAGACGCGGTCGATCAATCTCGCCAGCCCGCACGAGCCGAGCAACGCCACCACATGGTCATGGCTGAGATACATGTCCGAGACCGCGATGACGCGTATCCCCATGACGCGCAGCCATTCAAGCATGGCGGCCACGCCGGGCTTCGCGCTCAGGGCCAGCGACTCGAGTTCGCGTTCTGTCTGGTGGACAAAATCGACGAGCGTGACATCGGGATGCCCAACCAGGCGCGTGACCCACGCCTCTACCAGGGGATCAAAATGGCACTCGTGGTCCATGCCGTCGGAGAGCGCGGCACGGCGCAGGTCGGCCTCGACTTCGCTGCGGATCTGCAAAACCGCTTCGACGCTGGCTTGGCCTGTTCTTTCGGCTAGCAGGGCCGCGATGCGATACTGCAACGCGCCGGGGGGCTCGATGCAGCGCGCCAGCAAGGTGTCGAAGATGTCGAACGAGACACAGCGGACGGTCCGCAGACGTTTCTCGAGCCAGCACTGTAGCGCGGCGAAATCGGTCGCGCGTGACGGCTTGTTCATGCCGCGTCCGACCGCCCCGCAAGCCGCTTGCGTAGCCAGCGTGCCGGTGCCGTGATCGCGCGCCCGAGGCGATAGCTCAGACCGGACGTGATCGCTGCCTTTTCATGGCCGCAGGCCGCCAACGCTTCGTCGCACGCGGCAAGCGCGGCATCGCGCTCAGCGATCCAGCCGTCACGGTCGGCAACCCATTGCTCGAGCTCGACGATTCGCCGGTCACGTTCAGCAATCCATCCCTCGCGTTCAGCAATCCATCCGTCGCGTTCAGCGATCCAGCCGTCACGGTCGGCAATCCATTGCTCGAGTTCGACGATTCGCCGGTCACGTTGAGCAATCCATCCGTCGCGCTCGGCGACCCAGCGGTCGCGGTCACGGATCAGGGAGAACAATTCTCTTTCCTTGGCCACCAGCGCCTCATGACGGCGGCTCGCCTCAATCTCGCCGAGGTATTTCTCGATGCGCATCCATTGCGAAGCAAGGTGGCTCAAGCGGATCCGCTGAGGCTCGTCATTCCCGAGCAATTCCGGGAAAGTCTGCCGCAGCATGGCCGCGCACTCGAGATTGGCTGCCAGCGGCCGTGCGGAGATTGTATTCTGACCATGCAGACGGTAGCTCAGCAGGGGTTCACCCAGCCAACCGATCTTCCGGCCCTTGCTCAGCCCCCGCAGCAGCCACTCGTAATCCAACACGTAGCGGAAATCTCGAAACTCGCCCACAGTTTCCAACCACGATCGGCGAAAACAGAAATTGGACGTGGTCATAAAGAGATTGCCTTCCAGCAGCGTAGCGGCCCAGTCCCCCGTCTCGACCCATACCCGCTTCAGCTCATCAAAGGCGGATATCCACCAGTGCTCATCGACGGGATGACTGGCATCGTCAATCAGCAAGATGTCCGTACCGACCATTTCGGCCTGGCTCGCCCGCAGCCCTTGGACACAGGCTACTAGCCGTTCGGGATGGTAAATGTCATCCGAATTGATGATGGCGATGAAATCCCCCTGCGCCAGCGCCAAGGCCTCGTTCAGCGTGGTGTGCGCGCCCTGGTTCACCTCGTGCCGCCGCAGGCGGATGCGCACGTCGTCGAACGACTGCAGCACCGACCATGTCTCATCGGTGGAGGCGTCGTCGATGATGACGAGTTCGAAGTTGGCGTAGGACTGACCCAGTACGCTTTCCACCGCGGCCCTGACATAGGGTGCGTGGTTGTATGCGGGCATTAGGACGCTAACGAGAGGAGTCGCAACGGAATTCGACATGGAGACCGTTATTCTATCGTTTGTGGCATCGTGAGCGACGCCCATCGGGTCCCGCCGATTTTCGGCGCTGTCGATCCGTATTAGCGTTTACCCCCAACTTTCCCCGCCAACACGCTGCCATGACCATGCCATGGCCGGGTTCGGGCAGGCCGAACCACCTCAAGCAATACCCAGCAATGGCGCACTAGAATCCTCATGAAGCCCTTTGTCATCGTCGGAATGCCACGCACTGGCTCGACCCTTCTGCTCAAGGCATTACAAGCAGCATCCAGACATCCAGGCCTACGGCGAGCTGTTTCATTGGCTGGAGGCCGAACGTATGGCGCCGTATCACGCAATACATTCGAGGAGCGCCACTATCGGATTCGACGCCGCAAAAGGCGACCCACTGGAGTTCCTGCGGGAATGGGTGTGGGGACAGTCGAATGCCCGCTTCGAGGCCGTCGGGTTCAAGATCTTCGCCGAACATGCAGTCGATAATTCCTCGCCGGATTTCTTCGAGTCCCTGCGCGATCGGTTCCCGGGCCTGCATGTGCTGCACATGCAACGCCCCAACTACCTCGACGTCCTGGCGTCCTGGCTGATGGCACAGCAAACCGGAGAGTGGTTCGTCCCTTCGGACAGCGAGCCGGCGAGTGCGGCCTCGCCGACGATTTCTGCGGCGCCGGATGAAGCCGAAGCATTCTTTTCCAAGATGGAGTCGGCAGACAGGTTTTTCACCGACACCTTTTCCGCCGGCGCCTACCTTCCCGTTTCCGATGAAGACCTGAGCCAGGACCTCCAGACGACGTGCAACAGGATTTTCGATTTTCTCGGCGTCGAGCGATCCCCGGTCGTGCCCCTCATCAGGAAGTAGATCGGTCGGGATATTCGCGAGGTCGTAAGCAACTACAGGCAGTTGGCCGGATACTTCGCCGACACCCGTTTCTTTAAGTTCTTCAAGGCGCCTCTACCTGACGAGGGGGAATCGGGGTGGTCAACGAGCCCTGCGGCCGGATTCTCGGCCAGCTATCGGATCCGCTCCTGGACGATCAAAAGTTAGGTTCGCAGCCGTGCGCCAACCGACGGCCTGCATGAACCGGCGGAGCCTGCATTTCGCGCTAAAATGCCCGGCAGCCGATCGGCTCCCAATTGTCTCTCAGCGCTGTCCAGAACGTCGTTTTCCATGCTTTCCTCGGTCCCCATATCACGCAATGAAAGCTGCCCGTGCGGCAGCGGCAAACGCTACAAACACTGCCACGGCAGTACCGCGATCTCACCGACCTCCGCAGGGGGGGAGTCTGATCTCTCTGCGCTGATGTCCAGGGCGTTGGCGGCGCAGAAGGCGGGGCTGATCCAGGAGGCACGAGGCTTGTACGATCAGGCGCTGGCCCTGGACCCGGGACAAGCAAACGCGCTGCACATGCGGGGCGTCGTTGCCCTGACGCAGGGCGAACCCGAGGCTGCCATTCGTTTCATCAAGACCGCGATGGCGGCGGGATTGGACAACGAGGCGATCCGCCACAATCTGCGCCTCGCCACCGAGGCCGGGCGGGTGTCGATCCACGCCGAGGCAATGCTGGAATTGTCCAGACTTGAGCACAGCCCCTGCGATGCCTTCGTTTCCCCCGACGAGGTCCAGTTGTTCCCTTTCTTTCTGCCGCAGTTTCACCGCATCCCGGAAAACGATGCGTGGTGGGGGGAGGGCTTCACCGAATGGACCAACGTCCGCCGCGCTGTGCCCAATTTCCTCGGGCATGATCAGCCGCGTCGCCCCGGAGAGCTCGGCTATTACGATCTGCTCGATCCGCGGACGCGACAGCAGCAGGCCGCACTGGCGAAGCAGTACGGGATCAACGGATTCTGCTACTACCACTACTGGTTCAAAGGCCGCCGCCTGCTGGAGCAGCCTCTGGATCTCGTCCTGCGTTCCGGGGAGCCCGACATGCCGTTCTGCGTGTTCTGGGCCAACGAGAACTGGAGCAAGCGCTGGGATGGCGGCAACCACGAAATGCTGGTGGAGCAGACCCATTCGGACGCGGACGACGTCGCGTTCATCGAGAGTTTGTTGCCCTATTTCGAGGACAAGCGCTATATCCGCATCGAGGGCCGCCCGCTCCTGATGATCTACAGGATCGACCTTTTTCCCAACGCCCGCCGGACCGTCAGGCGCTGGCGGGAAGTCTGCCGGGCGCATGGCATGCCCGAACCGTATGTCGTGAAAGCAGACACCCGGGCGAGCGGTGTGCCGCATGTCTACGGCGCTGACGCGTCGCTGGAGTTTCCTCCGCACAGGCTCAGCGCCGGACAGACGATGACCCGCAAGCTCCAGGCGCTGAACCCTGAATACAAGGGAACGATCATCGACTACCGGTCCGCCGCCGCGTATCTGGCCACGGCCGACGAGCCCGCCCACACGCACTTCAAGACCGTCGTTCCCGGCTGGGACAACACGGCCCGTCGCCAGCTGGACGGCACCATGCTGGTCAACTCGTCGCCCGAACTGTTCCGCGCATGGCTTCGCGAATCGGTCGCACGCGCCCAGGAGATGCTCCCCCCCGGCCGCCGCATCGTCTTCATCAATGCCTGGAACGAGTGGGCCGAGGGCGCCTACCTGGAACCGGACCAGACGCATGGCCGGGCAATGCTGGAGGCGGCCTGGGCTGCCCGTTTCCAGCCCCGCGGATTCAAGCGTCTGCGTGAGCTCGTGGATCGCTAGCTAGACCGGCCTGGCGCAACATGCGCCCGCAGCAGCCACTGTCCGGCGAACAGTTCGTTGAACCCGTCCACCTTGCCATGCTTGATCGTCAGGTTCCTGGTCTCGACATGCTGCCACGATCGGCTCACGATCGGTGGCATCATGGAAGGCGGATATTCGATCGGCATCCAGTCGACGAGCGTGTACCCGGTCTCATCCAGCATCGATCTGACGTTGTTCAACGTGAAGAAGCGGATGTGGGTGATGTCGAAAAGCCCGTTCGGCGCATACTCGAACGACCCGCCCGCGATCGTGTCGAGGAACGCCAGACACCGCGCGTTCGGGATGCTGATGATCAGGCTCGTATCGTCGGACAACGCCGGTCGCAGGTTCTGCAGCGCACGCCACGGGTGGTACATGTGCTCGAGCACGTCGAGCATCAGCACCAGGTCGATCTCCCCGGGGGACAGGAAGCTCCCGGGGAATGGGCCTGTTTGCAGGTCATGGTCGCTCACGGCGGCGAGTCGCCCGCGCGCGATGGCCGCAGCCTCGGGCTGGACCTCGACCCCGTATAGACGGGCGCCGGGGTAACGCTCCGCCAGCATCAAAGAGGTGACCCCGGTTCCGCAACCCACGTCCAGTATGCGCGTCGCCGAATCGGGCAGCAGCGGCATGATTTCCGTGCGTGGTTTCTCGTGATACTCGTCGCTGAACTGAAGTTGCCTTTTCCCCAGCAAATGCCAGGCAGGGGAGCGGGGGCGATTGTTGCTATTCGTTTGCATTGAAGCTGTCGTCGAAAAACAATTTCGTGAGGTGCGTAATTGCCTGCCTTCGATGGCCGGGCCATGCACCGCCTTTGTGGCCGGCACAAACCATGGGCGGCCAATCGACCGCTTCATGACCCTTCTCGTTCATGGCGAGACGCGTTCGGCAATGAACGCGGCCAATGCCGCCCGCACCGTTTCGGCGACCGCCGTCCAGCCGCCCACCGCGGGCTGACGGAACAGCCGCGCGCTCGGGTACCAGGGGCTGTCGCTACAGTCGATCAACCAGCGGTAGTCGGGGACGTGCTGCAGCATGATCCAGACGGGCCGGTTCAGCGCCCCGGCCGCGTGCGCGATGGAAGTATCGACGGTGATCACTAGGTCGAGCTCGGCGATCAGCGCGGCGGTCTCCGCATAGTCGGTCTGTTCGTCGCCCCAGTCGAGCACGGGTGCATTCGACGCACGCAGCTCGTCGCGCGCAGCTCCCAGCTGCAGGTTGATCCAGGCGACGTCAGGCTGCCCGAAAAGAGCGCCCAGCGACGAAAGCGGGCACGAGCGATAGCGGTCGTCAGGATTGGTCGGGCTGCCCGACCAGGCGAGGCCGATGCGCAGCTTCGCGCCAACGGCGTCGAGCCGCTGGCGCCAGTACCGGCGCCGCTCCTCGACCGCGGCCAGGTAGGGCACGTCGGCGGGAACGAGATCGAGCCTGTGCGTGCCGCACAACCGCGGCAGGCTCATCAGATGGCACAGGTAGTCGTATGCAGGGATGACCGCGTCGCCGGTGTAGACCTCCGCCAGGCCGCGCACGCTGCGCAGCAGGCCGACCACGTGCGACTGTCGCACGTGCAGTCCGACCCGCGCTCCCCGGGCCGCGAGCTGGCCCACATAACGGATGAACTGCAGCGTGTCGCCAATGCCCTGCTCCGCGATGAGCAGCAGGCTCTTCCCCTGCAGTTCCTCGCCCTGCCATGTCGGGGGCGTGACCGCCATCGCGGGCAGGCGGTAGCCTGCCGCGAGTTCCAGGCACTGCATGCGCCACTCGTACTCCTTCCAGCCGAGCGTGTAGTCGCCCAGGGCCAGCAGCACCAGAGCACGGCTGAGGCGTGCCTGGGTCAGGTTGGGGTCGAGCGCCAGGGCGCGATTGAAGGCGTCGAGCGCCTCGTCGAGGCGGCCGAGCTTGTGCAGGTCGAGGCCGATATTGCTCCACGCGGGCGCATAGGCGGGGTGCCTGTCGAGCGCCCGGCGGTATTCGGCCACGGCCTCTTCCAGGCGACCCTGGGCGCGCAGGCAGAGGCCGAGGTTGTTGTAGAGGTCGGGCAGGTCGTCGCGTTTCGCCAGGGCGGAGCGGATCCGCTTCTCGCCCTCGACCGGTCGCCCCTCCTGCATTTCGAGTACGCCCAGGTAATGCTCCGCCACCGCGTCGTCGCCCAGCGCCAGTACTGCCTCGTAGCCCTTGCGCGCCATCGCCAGGCGACCCGCCTGGTGATGTGTCGCGGCTTCCTGCAACAAGGCATTGGCGTCGCCTCTTGCAGCAGGCGCCGGATCCGCCGCCCCGGCGTCACCCTGGCCGCAGCAATGCTTGTAGCGCTTGCCGCTGCCGCACGGGCAGGGTGCGTTGCGGCTCACCGCGACGGTGCCGCTCCTGGCTGCGGGGGGGACAAGCGCGGCGAGCATCTCGGCGCTCCTGGCGTCCGCGGGGAAAACTTGCAGGCGATGTTGCAGCAATGTGCGCGCAGAATCGAGGCGCTTCAGGTCGATGAAGTTCTTCGCCAGCGATAGATACTGGACCGAACCCACCACCGACCTCGGCATCGCCGCGACGAACTCCGGCACCTCGCCGTCGTCGAGAAAAAGCCACATGTTGAACAGGCCGTGGAAGCCGAGCGGTATCGCCTGCGGATAGGTGGTCTCGAAGGAGAAGCGGTCCGCCACCGCTGCGGGAGCGAAGCGGTTCCCATAGCGGGACTCCAGCAGCGGGCGGAAATGACGGCAGATCATTTCGTCCTCGGGCTCGAAGCGGTCGACAGCAGGGTCCTGCAGCGCCTCGAGCAGGCGCCGTGAACGCAGCGAGAAGCCGCCGTTGCCGACACAATGCTCGTCGTCGCGAAAGCCCCAGCGCGCACCGATGTAGTCGTAGCCCAGGAAGTCTTCTGTCCACGCTTGTGGATTGACCACATAGCCGTCCCACTGGATAAGCAGCACGTGCTCGGTTTCGATGTGCGGCAGCAGTTCCTTGATCACGAAGTGCGAATACGCCGCGCGTCCGGCCAGGGGTTCGATCGCGACGTGGCGCGCGCCGCCGGTGTCGCTTGCCGAGTCCGAGATGAACAGGGCGTCAGCGAAATCCATCGCCACTAGCGACCGGCGCATCGCCCGCGCCGCGAGCGCGTGGCTCTGGGTGTCGACGATGCACAGCGTGGTACGGGGAGCCTTGATTCTTGCGTTCGCCATGGCGTTCCGTCTCAGGGGTGCAGTGAAAGGGAGGCGCCCGAGTGCGCTGCTTCGCCCTCTAGATAGAAATCGAGCATGCTGCGCGACTGCGCCTCCAGCAGGCGGACCACGGTAGCCCGCGCCGCCGCGCCGATCGCCCGCCTCAGCTCGGGGTCGGCGGCCAGCCGGGCAATGCACGCCAGCGCCTCGTCCTCGGTGTCGACCAGGAACCCGTTTTGGCCCTGATCGATGAGTTCCGCCACGCCCACCTGCTCGCCGAACAGGACGACGGGAAGGCTCATCGCCATGGCTTCGAGGATCACCGTCCCGCCGGTTTCGAACAGGTGGGGATGAATGCGGTAGACGAAGCAATCCAATCCGCCGAGGAACTCGGCGACGCCGCTCGGCGTTTCCGGCAGCAGCGCGATGCTGCCCGCCATTTTTCCGTCTCCCAATGCCCCGGCGAGGCAGGTGCCTCCCGTGATCCTGACCGTGTGACCCAGGCGGGTTAGTTGGCGGAAGAAGGCTGGATCGTTCGGATGGAATTTGAGCCGGTGGTCACGGCTGTGGCGACCGATGACCAGCGGTCCCGGCTTCCCGGTTCGGGCAGGGGCTGGGCGGAAGTGATCGAGGTCAGGCAGCGCGTACTCCACCTGCCCCGCCAGCCCGACAGCGTCGCGGAAGCGCGCGGACGGGAGGACGAAGTCGAGCGTCACTGGGCCGGGAAGATCCTCGAGCTCCACCAGCCGCTCGATCAGGCTGGCCGGCTCGTCGATGTTGTAGCAGATGGTGATGCGATCGGCTTTGCAGCTTTTAAGCCAGGCCCCGTATTCGAAGTAAGTGCTCACGAAGACGAGGTGCCCGGAGCGCGGATAACGGCCACCAGGGACGTCGATCGTGTCCACCGGGAAACGCTCGCCGAAATATGCCAGCGGCGGCACGGTCGACCACATCCGGACCGGGGCATGCCGCATGAGACGCCGGCACAGGTTCAACGCCCGGTGCTCCGAACCCCCGACCCGATCCAGGTCCGCGATGATGTGGATTTCCGGGTCCTGGCCCGCGCGCCCGTCCGGCGCACTCCGATTCAGCCGGCCGGCCAGCATGCCAACCGTCCGTCTCACCGAAGCATCGCGGACCGGCTTGAACCAGTGCTGGCACGCCACGGTGACTCCTTGCCCGGCCCTGGCAGCCTCACCCAGGGCCGCGGCCCTGCGGAAGAACCCATAGGCTTCTTCGTAACGTGCCATCTCCGTGCAGATGTCGCCGCAAGCCAGCGCCATTTCTGCGCGGGCGAGAACAGCAGGCGAGATCCTTACCAGAACGTCGATGGCCGTCCTGGCTTCGCCCGAACGGAATGCGGCGATCGCGCCTTGCGCAGCCGCTTCCGCGGGGCTATCGCCAGCGCCCGGTGCGGCCAGCTGCCCGCAGCACTGCTTGTAGCGCTTGCCGCTGCCGCAGGGGCACGGCGCCATGCGCGAGGGCGATGTCGCCGCGGCAGCGCGGACAGGGCTCGTCGGCTGCCGCCGCGGCGGCGGATTGCCGAGACGGGCAAGGAGCTGCAGCACCATTTCGCGTACGCCCGGATCGGAAACCGCGCGCCGCGCTTCCTCTCTTGCCTCCCAAGAGCGGCCGGATCGTTCGAGCGTCGTCGCCAGATGAAACCGCGCCTCGGCGAAAGTCGGGTTGACCTCGATCGCGCGCCTTAGAAGACGCTCCGCCTCGTTCAGCTCGCCGCCGTTCAAGGCGATGTAGCCCAGGCCGTTGAGCGCGTTCGCGTCGTCGGGATAGTTGCGCAGGACCTGGCCTAAAACTGCGCGGGCTTCTGTGACGTCTCCGCGGACGTAGGCCGCGATCGCATTCTGGCACGCGCGTACGGTACGGGCCGTGTGGTAAACGCCGGGACCCAGCCATTTGGATCGCAGCAAATGCTCGAAGCGCACCACCCTGGCTTCGTCGCGATTGCCGCCACGTCCCGTTCCCGAGGTTCCCAGTTCCAGGCCGTAGTTGAAGCTGACATGGGGGATGTATTCGAAGTCGGAATACTCGGCAATCTGGAAGAAAAAATCCCGGTCCTCGCTAATCTCGAAACGCTCGTCGAAGCGGCAACCCAGTTCCAGCACCTTGCGCCGGACGAGGGCGGTCTGCGGATAGAGAATCGGCCCATGGAACATGATCGCCCGGTTGAACGGCAACCCCGCCAGGGACACGGTTTCCCCGCTGGCGTCGAGCATCCGGGTCATGCCGTAGACCACCAGTTTGTCGGTCACCAAGGCCGCCTTCATCAGCGTCGAAACGTGGTCGGGATCGTAGCTGTCGTCATCGTCGAGAAAGCCGAACCATTCGCCCCTCACCGCGTCGAGGCCGGCATTGGCCGCATGCGGCCTGAGCAGACGCCGGTCGCCACCGACCATGCGGACTCGATGGCCCGGCCGCCATGCGATGTCCGGAAGGGGCGGATGGGTTCCGCCCGTGGCATCGACGACGATGATCTCGAGGGCCGGATAGTCCTGGGCGGCCAGCGACTCGAGGGCTAGGCGCAATTCCGGGCGCCCCATGCTGCGCACGATGATGGAAACCAGCGCGGCACCCGTCCCGGGAGCATCGACCGGCTTCACAGGGGCGGGGAGCGTCTGGCGGTACTCGCGAATCGGCAGGGTTTGCGCCAATCCCGCGAGCTTCTCGTGATAGGCGGGGCCGATCCAGCGCTGCCGCGAAAAATTGTAGATGTAGAAGAAATGCCGTTCGCTGAAGGTATTGCCGCCGTGGTGGATGTAGACGTAGAGCTGCGGCGCCTCGAGGCTCAGCACGCGCCCGCGCTGCAACAACGCCTCCATCATTTCCGTGTCCTCGCCGCGGCGCAGCGCCGGATACGGCGGCAGAGCCTCCTTCACTGCGAGAATCGATCCCTCCCACAGCCGCACGCCGGAAACCGCGAGTCGGTCGGCCTCGGGCCACCACAGCGTCCAGCGGCGCAGCACGCAGGCCGAGGCGCGCGCGGCGAGCAGGGCGGACAACTGAGTCTGGATCCGCTCCGGGGCGTAAAGGTCGTCGTCGTCCCACTGGCAGACGTATGCGCCGCGCGCGGCGGAGATCGACGTGTTGCGGAGTTCCCCCAGCGTCGTGCCCGGCGGCGCCTCGACGACGCGGATCCTGTCGTCGCCGAGGCTCGCGAGATGAGCGCGCAGTTCGCACGCTGGAGCATCAACGACGACGACCAGTTCGCGGTTGGGGTAGGTCTGGGCCTGGAAACAGCTGACAGCGTACTTCGACGGAGACAGCCGACCACGCGTCACCATCAGACAAGACACCAGCGGGTGCCCTGCGATGGGCCCTCCCACCTCAAGCGGGGCAACGCCCTCCTCGATGCCACCATCGAAGATCGAAGCGGGAATGGGTTGCATGGACAACGGGCGGCTGAAAGTCAGGCGATCAGGTCTGTGGGAAGCGTATTATAGTGGTAGTGGCGCCGTGGCCTGATCGGATCGAACCCCAGTACGGGCCCCTCCTCGGCGAGATAGTCGTAGCCCACCACCTGGAAGCGGTTTTCGTTGTCGCAGCATCAGCGTGTTCGGTCAGCCGGCACAGGAAGTCAAGCTGCTCGATGGCTTGATGCTTTTCTGTGCCCGCCGCCTGCTGCATGATAAAGAACCTTGGGTTCGACGAGCGCTTCGGTTTCCATTTCTACGATCTGGACCTGTGCCGACAGGCCGAACAAAGGGGCATCAGAACGGGAACCTGGCCCATCTCCGTCGTACACGAGAGTGGCGGCAACTTCGGCAGGGCGGGAAGGCTACCGCACTTACCTGGCGAAGTGGGGCCAATGAGCAGCGTCCGGGTGCTCCAGCGTGACGACATGAAACCTGGTCTGCTCATGGACATTTTTTCCTCGATGGCGGTTTTTCTGGCATGTTGAACTACCCTTCTTATCGTTACGATGACAACTTCGTCCTCAAGGTACCGTTGCTGCTCTGGCTGACCCTGTTGTATGGAGTCCGCCATGTATTCATAGTCTCGGCAACGCGGATGATGCCGCTGGACGTGTTCGACACACCCTGGATCTACATGCAGTCGAGCGCGCTATTCCTGCTCACTGACGCCGTCGCCGCACTGCTGCTGTTCGCAACCGGACATCGAGTACCGACCGGCTCGAACTTCATGCGTCAGGTCTGGAAGCTCGGGCGATGGCTGCTGGCAGGGGCGTTTGGCGCCGCCATCGCACTTTTCGTCTACCTGAACCGGGAGACCATCACCGATCCGGGGGACATGCATTTCCTGGAAGCGATCCTGGTGGTCGCCGTCGACCTGGCCTTAATCGCTTACCTGCTCGGGTCACGACTGGTAAGTGATGTTTTCCGGGATTTCCCCGCCCCCGCTCCGAAACCTTGAGACAAGCCCGGGCCGAACGCCGGCCCGCGCCCGCCGATCCGGCCCGTTCCCGGCGAGCGCCCGGCTACCTGACGAAGACGCGCCGCCGGATATCCAGCCTGAACTCCAGCGGGTCCGCCACCTGCCAATTCGGGCTGTAAGGCGACAGATTGGGGTTGAAGTAGCGATCCCCGGCCGCGAATAGTGCTTGCCACCGTTCGGTGAAGCGGGCGCTGTCCTCGGGATGCGGGTCCTCCGGGCTGCGCCCGCGGGTAAACGATTCATGGTGTAGCAGGACGGCATGCGCGCAGAACAGGACGCGGTAGCCGCGCTCTCCGACCCTCAGGCACAGGTCGACGTCACCGTAACCCACGGCAATCGCCTCGTCGAAGCCGCCGATCGCTTCGAACACGTCCTTGCGAACCAGCATGCAGGCGGCAGTGACCGCCGACACCTCGCGGTTGCAGATAAGCGAGCCGACGTAGCCGATGTCGACCTCGGATTCGCTGGTCTGACGGAAGCGGGCGAGGTTCTCCGCCACCCCGCAACAGGCCACGACCACGCCGGCGTGCTGGATCGTCCTGCGGTCGGGGTAAAACAGCTTCGCGCCTACGACACCGACATCCGGCCTCTGGCCGAGCTCGAGCATGCGTCCCAGCCAGCCCGACTCGATCGCCTCGATATCGTTGTTGCAGAACAGATAGTGGCTGTGGCTTCCGTCAAGCTGCGACACCGCCCAGTTGTTGATCGCGGCGAAATTGAAAGGGCCGCTGTAGCGCAGCAGCCTGACCCGGGAACGCAGGCTGGCGAAATAGGCCAGCGACACCGGATCATCGGAATCGTGATCGATCAGCACGATCTCGCGCTCGACCTCCCCGGTGGTGCGCTCGATGCTCTCGATGCACGCCCGCACGAGATCGGCGTGGTTCCGGGTCGGGATGAGGATGGCCACCTTCAGCCCTGCCTTCAACGGGTACCGCACATCGAAATAGTTGAAGCTCGGTCCCGGCTCCACCGCTCCCTCCTCACCGCAGCGCCGCAGATGGCGGCGCAGGATGTCGCTCGAGGTCGCCATGACCCGGTCGATCATCGCGTGCCCGGCCGAATCGCCGTGGATACGCCAACGGTAGAGCAGGTCCGGGACGTGGACGATTCTCCGTGCCCGCTCGCTGGCGCGCAGGATCAGGTCGTAATCCTGCGAGATGCGCAGCGTTTCGTCGAGACCGCCCAGGTCGCGCAGGAGGCTGGTCCGGAAACCCACCAGATGCACGATGTAAGGGTGGGAGCGCAGATACTCCGGCGAGAAGCTTGGCCGGAAGACGTAGTGCTGCACGGTCCGGCCGTCCTCCCCGACCAGGACCTCGTCCGAGTAGAGCATGTCGGGATCGTCCTGCGCAACGGCCTCGGCCACGCGAAACAGCGCCTGCTCTTCGAGCAGATCGTCATGGTCGAGCAGAACGATGAACCCGCCCTTTGCGTTAGCCAAGGCACGATTGGTCGCACGTGAGACGCCGCCGTTCTCGCTGGCGAAATCGAGCACGATGCGCGCGTCACCAGAAGCGTAGCTCTCCAGGAGCGCACGCACGTGCGGCTTGCTCGAAGCGTCGTCGGCGATGCAGAGCTGCCAGTGGGGGTAGAGCTGGGCGCAGACCGAGTCGAGCATCTGGCGCAGCATGATCTCGGGTGTGTCGTAGGTCGGGACCAGCACCGAGATCAGCGGCGGCGACGGCATCGCCTCGATGCGCGCGCGGATCGCGTCCCGCACGTCGCCCGTCAGCGTCGCACGATAGTGCGCATAGGCCTTGTCGCGCCAGTCGATCGTCTGGTCGCTGTCGATGGGCGGCATCGACACATCCTCGACTTCCGGCGCATGGGGCGCGACCGGCGACATCTGGCCTTGCGCCAACTGCAGCAGGACGCGCTTGACGCCAACAATGCCCTCGGTGCGCCAGCCATGCAGCAGAGCCGCGAACCGCGCCGGTGCACGGCGCGGCTGCGACAGCAAAGGGCACAGACAGCGCCCGAGCATCCTGCCCTGGCGCAAGCGCCGCGCCGCCCAGCGCAGCGGCACGGTCACCCGCCAACTGGTCGATGCGTGCAGCGCCGCGACGTCGGCTTCGCGTGCAGCCAGGGCCTGCTCGGCATCCTGCAGCGCAGCCTGTGCCAGGTCGCGCGCGTGTTCGAGTGCAGCAAGATGGGCATGCAATTCGTGTGATGCGCGCGCCGCGGCCCGCAGCCTCTCGGATTTGATTTCCAGGACCGCGCGTAGCCGCTGGTTTTCCTTCCATTGCCGGGACAGTGCCAGCGCCTGGGCCATGCGTTCAAGCGCCGCGGCGTCCGATGCGGGCGGCGATGGCGGCTCGGCCCGGTGAGCGGCGAGCGGTAACAGGCGATGGTAGTCGGCCACCATCTCGCTCGCCGTCCGCGTCGCGCGAAGCAGCAGGTTCGCGCGAACCCGGCGCAGTTTTTCCCGATCACCGTGGATTTCGCGCACAGACGAGAGCATCCCTGCCACGTCGGGCGCGAACAGGAAGCCGGTCCTGCCGGGCACGATACGCTCGGCGAAGCCGCCAAGATGGGTCGCGAGCGGGGGAATCCCGAGCATGAACAGCTCGCTCAAGGTGTAGCTGAAGGTCTCGGGGACGATGCTGAGCAGCAGGCCCGCATGGGGCCGAATCACCGACAGCAGCGACGGCAGATCTTCGACCGCGTAGCCATCGACGACGTGTACACCCGCCCTGCCCTCGAACATCGCGCCCATCTCGCCGGCGCCGACCAGATGCAGTTCGGCAAGCTCGAGCAGGCCATCGAGGCCCTCCTGCAGCAGATTGATCCCCTTGCTCGCCGACAACATGCCGAGCACCACGATGCGCAGTTTTTCGTGCGGATCGCCACTCGTGTAGGGAACCGGCTGCAGCGTGGAGAGGCAGCCATGCGGGATCGTCACGAAGCGCGTCGGATCGATCTCCGACACCAGGCGGTTGAAATGGGCCCGCGCCGACTGGCTGGGCACGACGAGCGTGACGTTGCTGCGAACGGCGAGCTCGAGGTAACGCCGCCTTACCCGCAGCCGCTCGTCGGCGGGAAAAAGCGCGTGCGCGGGGTTGAAAGATGGATTGTGTTCGGCGCATCGGGTCAGCCGCGCGGCGTCGCAGCGCTGGCACACCCCCTCGAAAAAGCTGTGGATCGCCGCGCAGTATGGATAGTAGTCGTGCTGAACCAGTAGCGTCGGCAAGCCTGTGTCGAGCGCATCCAGCGAATGGCCGATCAGCGACGACACCAGGATGGCATCGACAGCATAGTCGCGGACGATCGACTCCAACACCTGGCGATATTCGAGGTGGCTCTCGGCGGTCGCGGCGATCGGCGTCTGCAAACGCCAGTAGCGCAGCGGCACCGATTCGTCCGCGGCAGCGAACAACATCAGCCCGTCGCCCATCGCGGGGCTTTGGCGCAAAGGCTTCAGGACCAGGTTGACCCGGCTGGCGTCGGCTTCGCAGTAATCCCGGCACCAGCGCCCGACGCCGCCGCCGAGATCGTGGATCAGGTGCAGTTGCACCGCCTTCCCTGCGCCCGCGGCACTGCGTGCCGGCAATCCCATCCGCCGCCGCGCCAATTCCATATCGATGGCCTGGCGGAAGCACGCCGGCGGGTCCGCGGCGATGAAGGCCTGCACCGCAGTTGCATACTCCGGATGCAGCCGAGCCATGGCCGCAGTCGCAGCCGGCACGAGCGCAGCGCGCTCGTCGCCGAAACTGACCCCGCCCGTGTGGAACACGAAGGTGTCGGCGCACAGCACGTTGCGCCAGCCCGCCTTTGCCGCCCGCCGGCTGAAATCGTTCTCCTCACCATAACCCCGCCCGAATTCACCGGCGTCGAACATCCCCACCTGGTCGAGGCAGGTGCGACGGATGTACATGCAGAAACCGACTGCGGTCGGCAGGTCGAGGTGCTCGCCAGCGTTGACCTGCGCGAAAACGCGGTCGAGTTCACCCAATCCGACAGGCGGAAGCGCGTTCTCGTCGCAGAACCGCGGATAACTGCAGATGGTCGCGTTGTTGGAGAACGGCGTCGCAGTCGCGATGTCGGGACTGCTACGGACACAGCGACGCAGCCGGTCCAGCCAGTCGTTGGCGACCTCGGTATCGCTGTTGAGCAGCACCACATCGCGCCCCGCGTGCAGGCTCATGCCGCGGTTGACGCTGGCGACGAAGCCGAGATTGCACGGATTCCTTAGCACAGTGATGCCAGGGCGATCGCGCAGCGATTCGCAATAAGCCGCCAGCTCGGGCTCCGGGCTGGCGTCGTCGATCAGGACCAGTTCGAACGGCGTCCCACAATCCGCCCGCAGGACGGAGTCGACGCAACGGCGGGTCGCCTCGAGTCCGCGGTAGACCGGCACGACCACGTCGACCGCCACGTCGCTGTCGGAGCGCATGCAATCGTCAGGCCTGGGCACGGCCACTCCTGCGATGGAAACGCATCCCGGGCACCTCGACCAGGACGTAGGAGAGCGCCGCGACGACGACCACCAGCGGCGTGCTGATCGCCAGCAGCCAGACGAAGCGCGCGCTCTCGATTGCCTGGAACCACTCCGACGCGACGATCCACCTCAGCAACGGAAGATGCCATAGGTAGTAGCTGTAGCTGGCCAGGCCGAAGAACACCATGTAGCGGTTGCCGAACAGCCTGCGCAGCACGCCCGCTCCACCCGCACCGGCGAGCAGCACCCCGGCGATGCCGAGCGACAGGGCAGGTGTCCAGGCGTAGAAGATCAGGTTGTCGCTCCAGTATTCGTCGCGCCGGCCCGACAGCCAGTACACCGCCGCGACGACCAGTGCGATGCCGAGCAGGCCCAGCGCGCGGCTCCCTTCCGGCGGCAGCAGCCAACGCGGCAGGCGCGCGCGGTTCGCGTGCAGAACGGCCGCCAGCATGCCCATGCCGAAGGAATCCATCGAGCCCGGCAGTTGGTAGGCGGCATGCACCCGCATCTGCAAGGGGGCATCGGCCAGGCTCACGGCGACGCCGTGCCGCCAGACGTACATGGCGGCGAGACAGCCGAGCAGCAGCCACAAGACCTGGCGCGGCGTCAGCATGAACGCGAGCAAGGGCAGCACGAGATAGAAGCCGAACTCGATCGGCAATGTCCACCAGACCAGGTTGATGCTCGGCTCCACACCGAGCGGCGGCGGCATGAACAGCATCAGCAGATGGCGCACCCAGGCGCCTGCGTCCTGGATGAGGACCTGTCCGCTGCCCCACCACGCGACCAGCACGAGCAGGGCCAGTTGCGCGTAGTAGGCCGGGAACACCCGCATGACACGGCGCAGGAAGTAGCGCCCGAGGCGCGGGCGCTCGCGCCGCCCCGCGCGCCATTCCGCGAACGGCGAAGCCAGCAGGAAGCCAGACAGCACGAAGAAGATCGTCACCCCTGCCCCGCCCATGGCGACCAGCGGGGTGAAGTCCACGGTGATCCCGGCGACCGCGACGCTGAAATCGGGATGGCCCGATAGACTCCAGACGTGGTAGAGGAACACCCACAGCGCGGCCCAGCCACGGATTCCGGTGAGGACGTCGAGGTGCCTTCTGTCGGACTGCAAGGGCACGACGAAAGTGGCGTGCAGCCGATGCCTCAGCCCTGGCATCGCTCCCCCCCAACTCGCCGTATCGGCGCGGCGATCACGCTGGCGCATGGGGCAGCAATGCCTGCTCGATCAGGCGGGAAAGCGACCTCGCGCCGGCCGATTGCTCGGGCTCGGGCTCGGGCTCGGGCTCGGGCTCGGGCTCGGGCGCACAGCCGTAAGCCGCCAGGTGCCGGAGCACGATATCGCGCTCGGCAGGCTGGCCCAGGCGGAATCGCAAATAGCCCGGATCGTAGACCAGGGACATTGGCACCAGATAGGCGAAGAGATAGAAGGCCAGGCGCGCCGTGCGCTCCCGCTCGTCTCCGGCATCGGCGACGAAGCGGTGGGCGCAATCGCCAAGGACCTCGACCGGCTTGCCCATCAGCAAGGCCTCCAGACCGACGCTGCTGTTGATGGTGAGTATCCTTTCGCAGCGGGCGACGAACGCCATGCTGCCCGGCGAGTCATCGACCGCATACCAGTCGGGCCTGGGCACGAACAGACTGCCCGGATGGCCACGCACCAGCACATCTCCATCCGGACGCTGCAGATGTGCGTAGACCAGCAGGGACTGGTTATCGAAGCCATGGCCGAAGGCCAGCAGGTTCGAGTCATCCTCGACCTGCAGCGCCACTCCGAGCCGGAACAGCTTCTCCGGCGCACCCGCGTCACCGAACTGGAGAAAGAAATGACGCAGTGCTGCGGGATCGATCCGTGCCTCGGGGTGGAAGCCGCTCTCCCCGTAGCGCCTCTCCGCTTCGGTGTTGCCGTTGACCCCGGCGAAGTCGAGATAGGCCGTAGGCCGGTACTCTGGCCAACGCAGCGGGCCGACCTCCAGATGCACGACGGGGATGCCCCGGGCCTCGGCCACCGCGCTCAGCGACGGGCAATTGCACCAGCTCAGGATGGCCTCGACGTGCTGCGCCGCGTTAGCTGCAAGAATCTCTTCGAAGGCATCTTCCAGGCATGGGACGCGCTCGGCAAGCAGGCGCCGGTAGGCGGCGATCGGGTTGCCGCCGCTTTGCGCCAGCAGGGCGCGAAACACCGCCTCGCCAAGGAAGCCGTACAGGTGGTCATTCATCTGTTCGCGCGTGGGCACCTGGTATTGCAGACGAAGTGCGTTGGTCGGCACGAGCTCCCAGCGCTTCTGCGCCTGCCAGTGCTCGGGGTCGCGGGTATAGTCTTCGCTCGCGATGAACAGCATGCGCTCGCCGAACGAAGCCACAAGCCGGTAGTAAACCCACAGGAAGGGTGCCCGATAGCCGCGCAGGGGGAAGGGCAACAGGAAGGCGGCGATCATTGGTCGGAGGCCCCGGGCCACGACACCTGGATCGGGGCGTGCACCACCCCCACCTGCTCGCGCGGCGACCAGAAACGCAGATAGCTCGCCGGGCGGCGCTGGTCGAGTTCCTCGCGCCCTCCGACACCAAAGCAGGCTAGGCCGCAATGCACCAGGTACTCGCCCGAGCTGATGGGCAGGCGCACCCGGTACTCCAGCTCGTGTTCTCCGGGTTCGAGATCGAGCGTCTGCCCGGCGTTGAGATTGTTGTCGCCCCAGACGTCGCCGCCGCGGACACCGGAAATCGAGACCCCGAGCGCGACATTGTCGATCGCCTCAGCTGCGACCAGAATGAAACGGAACACCACTTCCTCGTTCGGCCTCAGCAGCGGATTCTCCGCCAGCGAGGCGCCGTCGCCCTTGTAGAGCTCGAGCCGGCGGATGAGCGCGCGAGCGCTACCGAAGCGCTTCTCGCCGAGCTCGCTGTTCCACTCGCGTTCCTGGATCGACTTCAGTTCGGCCACCGTCAGCGGGCGCTCGTCGGCC
>Ga0105094_10000237_pt1 | contig 26418 bp, 21 predicted proteins | sample PPLLak1March2015_2_FD_87023 | JGI IMG/M metagenome (GOLD analysis project Ga0105094, IMG submission 87023) | Freshwater sediment microbial communities from Prairie Pothole Lake near Jamestown, North Dakota, USA - PPLs Lake P8 Core (3) Depth... | ecosystem: Environmental > Aquatic > Freshwater >...
GACAGCCTATCAGAGCAGCGCCTGCCGCTGTGCGAGCGCTGCCTGGAGATTGAGATGCACACCCAGGCGATGATTCACCGGAGAAATAGGGGAAGATTAAAACCGGGTAATTTGCTCTGCTAAGAAGGCGGCGTCTTCGCCGACTCCCACGAGGAGCCCTGATTTCTGAGTGTGGAGCCAGGGCATGCCCAGGAAGTACAGGCCTGGATAGCGCGTCACACCGCGCTGCGTCAGGGGGAAACCGTGGTCATCGAACACAGGTAGTTTGACCAGGTCGAAATTGAACCGGTAACCACATGCCCAAATTATGGAAGTAATCCCGGCAATATGGATATCCAGGGAGGCGATTTCAGGGATAGCGTAGCCGTCCTGCAAACTTGGGAGATGCTCCAGCGGGCCTGGATGTGGTTCTTGAGGATATAATCGTCCACCATCTTCACCAGCTCAGCCTCGATCTTATCCACTTTCGCCAGGTTCATCTTCAGATCCGGGGCCAGCAGCAACTTTCCGTCCTGCACATCGACCAGGCGGCCCAGCAATTGGATACCGTCCCGGCTGAACTGATGCAGGTTAAGGCTGTGACCGCCGTCCTTTCCGGAGAGCTGGGGATTGCCTGCAAATCGCGCCTGAAGAGAAGGCAGCTTATCAGGCGTGCGGTCAAAGAAACCGCACTGGTATAGCCATTTGACCATGTCCTGACCGCGGTAGCGGCGCGGTACCCGTCCGGCGCTGCCCACCGAAAGGTAGACCTCGCGGCCACTCTGGTGCAGTTCCTCTGCGATCTGGCTTCCGGATTGCCCGCTGCCCACCACCAGCACCGCGCCGGGCGGCAGACCCTGTGGATTCCGGTATTTGTCCGAGTGTAGCTGGTAGATATCAGCGGGGATCGCGCCAGCATAGGCAGGGATCCTTCCCTCTTGATATAGACCCGTTGCGACGACAATGTTGCGGGCATGTACTTCCCCCTTGTCGGTGCTCAGACAGTAGCCGCGGCTGTCTTCCGTTTCGACTGCTGTGACCCGCACGTTGAATTGGATCGGCTGCTTGTTGTGCTCTGAATAAACTTTAAAACGGCTGACAATCTCATCCCGGGGCATGAAGCCATCCGGGTCGTTGCCCGCATACTCTGCCCCAGGCAATCGGAATGTCCAGTTAGGGGTAACCAGGGGGAACGAATCCCAGCGGTGGTTGCGCCACGCTTCCCCGGGTCGATCAGCCTTCTCCAAGACCATGTGCTCGCGTTTGAGCTGCTGCAGGTAATAGCTCAGCGACAATCCAGCCTGACCGCCGCCGACGATAACTGTATCAATAGAATCCATCCTTTAACCCTTCATTACCAATCAATTCGGGCAAATTGGATATTGTTGCCCCAGATAATCATACTACCAACTATGAGCCAATTCAAGAATAAATTAAGGCTTCCCGCACCATCCAGTAAGTTCGGGAAGCCACAGCAATGTGATTAACTGTGATCCCGGCTAACGATAGACAGCGGGCAAGAAAGTGGGATGGATGTCTACCTGCGTCACCACTGGCGGACCAGAAGCCGATACCCCTTCGGCGCAGGTGACGCTGTAGCTGGTATTGACCACCTCCAACCCACCCAGTACTCGAGTCCGAAACGATAAGGTGCGCGTTTCGCCCACTGCCAGAAGAGGCAGATTCCAATATAGCCTCCCATCGATAATATGACCTCCGTCTGTGGCGCTGCCAGGGATATATTCGACATTGGCGGGCAAGGTGTCGGTGATGACCACGATGGTTGCTTGCTGGCCCAGGTTCTGCACGTGCAGTGTGTACAACAGCTCCTCGCCAACGCCCACAGGGTCTGGTGCAGCGGTCTTGGTGATGCGCAGCACAGGCTGATCGGTGATATACGCCACCGCAGTGGCAAGCACCGGTGTGACCAGGCTGCTGTGTTCGATGACGGCGGTATTGGTCAGCGCCCCGCTGAAATTCGCGTCCAACAACACGCTGAAAGTGATCATCTCCTGAGAATATGGCGCCAGATTTCCGTTCCAATCAAAGCTGACGATATCGCTGATCAGTTCGCCCGCACTGGCAACGGCGTCGCGCTGGTAGGTGCTGTGCTCCCAGGGGAAGATATCGCTCACCTGCACTCCGTATAGCGGAGATGAGCTGGAATTAACCACATGGACGGAATAGGTAAGCACATTCCCTTCCCCGGGGCGCGCCAGAGTCGGTGTCACCATCTTGAAGGAATCAATCAATCCTACTTCACGCACCACGCTCGTCACTGGCTCGCCCCAGTTCGAGGCCGGCAGGGTTCCGCTGTACCAGGTGGCGGCGTAATTGTGATTGACGATCAGCGTGCCGCTGACCTGATCGGGGTCGATCTGCACCACGAACGAGCGGTAGACGCGGTCGCCCGGGCTCATACTGGGCAGGTCCCACGCGACGACGGTGCCCAACCCCGAGGGCGATGACGTTCCCCCATCGTTGACACGCACAAGGGTAGTGCTGGCGGGCACGGTGTCGGTCAATACGGGTGGAAAGGATGATTCATCCGTGCTGAGGCCGCTGTTATACACCTGCAGCTGATAGGTCATCACCTCCCCAGCGCCGATCACCGCTGGAGCGGTCTTACTTGGGATCAGGTTCGGGTAATGAGTGATGGTCCCGGTAACCGTGGCGGTATAGAGCGGGGTAGTGTAGTCGCCAAGCTCGTCGCTCATCACGACAGTAGCCGTATAATAGGTGCCTTCTTCGCCGCCAATGGTGCTTTGCCCTACTATGGTGGTGATCGTCACCGCCTGATTCACAGCCAGGTCGCCGGTCCACAGGTACTCGACGCATTTCTCACCGCACTCGGGGCCTTCGCTGAAATGACCCAGCGGCGGATCTTGCAGCAGGTCATTGAACGAGACGCTGATCCGTCCAAACATAAGCCGCGCAGTGGCATTCAAGGCGCTGCCTGGTCCCAGATTGTGCAGCACCAGGGTCGGTGTAACCGGACCAGTGCCGCCGCCGGGTTTCTTGGCTACCGGATCCAGCCACAGCTCGGCGCTGAATGTCGGGGCATGCACCAGGCTGGCAAGCGGCTCACCTGTCGCGCAGACGCCTTCAGCACTGCACATAGCATACAAGTCGTTGCTCACATACACCTGCGCGACATCGCCAACGTACACCGTATACGTAAAGAGCGCAGAAGCGCCGGTATCCAGCTGATCCAGATTCCATATCACTTCGTTGCCCTGCAGGCTGCCGCCTCGCCGGTACTCCACACCCTCGGGCAGGCTGTCGCTGATCTCCAGATCGGTCGCTAAAGAGCCGCGGTTGAGCACTACCAGCGTGTAGGTGAACTCGCGGTTTGCACCCACGGGATCGGGCCAGGTCGATTTGGCGATGAACAGCTCCGGATCTACAACCGTTACCGTGTACGGCTCCCCAACAGTCACGCCGTAAGGGGTGCTGCTGACCTGGTAATCATCGTTGCTGATGACCGTACCTGAGACCACACCGCTAAGGTCGACGCTGAAGGTAAAGACACTGCTGGCTCCTGTAGCCAGGGAGAGCGTACGCTCCCATGTGACCAGGCGCCCGTTCGGGCTGAGCTGCCCATCCGGACCAAGGCTTTCCACGGTCGTTTGCGCCGGCACATGATCCTGGACAGTGGCGGGAAGGTCGCTGGCGGGCTGCCCGATGTTGGTCACTTCCAGGTAGTAGGTCAGCGGACTGGCGGGACCCGGCTTTTCAGGCGCAGACGTCTTCTGGATCGTGAAGACGGGCTCGTCGGTGATCAAGGCTGTAGCGACTGCATATATCGGCTCGGGGATATCTGGATGAGCGATCGTTGCTGTGTTGCTGATCACACCACTGAAGCCCGGGTCGACATCCACCGAGAAGCTGACCACCACGCGCTGATCGAAGCCCACATCGCCGCTCCATGCCAAGACACCGCCGTTAAAAACCGGGGCAGGCGGCGCGCTGGATTGGGCATCGTTGTTATAGGTTGCATTAGGCGGCAGGACATCCACCATAGATACACCGTCGGCTTGCCAGGCGCCGGTATTGAGGATCTCGATTCGATAGTTCAGCGTCTCACCGCCGGTGTGTGCCAGTGCTGGCGAGACAGTTTTTATCGACAGGCTGAGCTTCGGATAGCCGTCCGGCGGTGGAATAGGTGCTGACGGTTCCTGCCCTGCAGGCGCATCCGGCGCTGCCGCGTAGACCTGTCCGGCCATCCCGCGCGCCATTCCGAGCGCAGCAATCACCAGGATAAGCGCAAACAAGAAAGTACCGGTCAAACAAGCTGCCCTGACAGGAGTAGCATACTTATGTCTGTTCATTGGCACGCCTCCATTTCTCAATTAGCACAAAACACGAATACTGGATCAGTAACTGATCACCCATGCGATGTCTTTTCGCGGAGCGGAGAGACGAGGAATCCCTGAATCTCGGATTATTTACAACATCGGCAGGGATTCCTCGCCCCTTCAGAGATCGGAATGGCATCCAGACCGGAGAAGAGACCTTATCAGGTATAGATGTTATATTGAAATAAACGCAGGACAGGGGAGTTAATTAATTACCTAACAATAAAGCAAGCTCAGAGCATTTCCCCGGCTTTGTTCGCCGCGTGGCGCACACGTTCGTCATCATCCAGGCGAGCGGCATCCACCAGCCGGGCGGCTGCCCAGCGCAGATGCACATTGTCCTGAGCGCTTAATAGCTCTTCCAGCGCCCAAACCCCTGTAAGGCGCACTGAGGGGTCTTCCTCTTTAAGTAGGCGCTCCACAGCCGGCAGAGCCGGGGTGCCGATCAATCCCAATCCACGGGCAGCATAGAGCGCCACCAATGGTTCGCTATCGCCGGCGCGGCAGCGGATAATATCCGTCAGGGTATCAACGGCGCGGGGATCGTTCATCCGCCCCAGCGCCCAGGCAGCCTGATGCTGACCGATCAGCGGCGGTCCTTCCAGCACATTGACCAGCGCCGTACCGATCTGCTGGCGTCTCTCGGCGTCTGTGATCCGGCTGCCCAACCAGCCCAAGGCCCACATGGCGCTCTGGCGGGCACCCTCGTCTGGATCGGAAAGCAGGTCGATCAGAGGCTGCACAGCCTGCACGTCGCCCAGCTTGCCCAACGTGACCGCCGCCAGCTCCCGGTGTGGGTAGCTCTCCTGCTCCTGCAGATCACTCAGCATGCTGGCAGTGGCCTGGGCACGCAGGCTGTGCGGGACTGCCCAAAACTGGTCGGCGGTGACGCTTTCCGCCTCGTTATATGCCACGTAGCGCACCCAACCATCGGCATCTGCCAGGCCACGCACCAATCCCTCCACATCCCTTTCGGCGGCGCTGGCAAGCACCTGCCTGGCTCGCTGGGTACGAGGATGGAAGGCGGTGTATAGCGCTGCACCAACCCAAAACACCAGTACTACGGACCCGAATACACCCGCTACCACCCGCAGGATCATTACCAGGTCCGGTGGCAGGAAAGGTAGACGCATCCATACCGCCAGGGCGATCAAGGTCAAGCTCGCTGCGCCTGCCGTACCCACGGCGCGCCAGTTGACATAGCCGCAGTACGGGCATGCCCAGGCCTCCATATGGGGGTGTCTGCATCGCGGGCAGGCGTCGTATAAAGACATGAATCCTGGTTTAATATCCGAAGACGGAGCTGCGATCCTCTCGGCCAAAATCCCAGCCGTTGACCGCCAGGTGCACCAGGTCGGGGATAAACGCCTGGCAGCGGGCATTCAGCTCGGCATAGGATGGTCCGGTGGGAAGGCATCCTTTGCGCTGCAGGATGCCCTCCAGCTCACTCTTTAGATTGATCAGCCACAGCACATCGTTGGCGGCATACTTGAGCTGCTCGGGGGTCAGATCATCCCGCAGCCAGTCCGTCGAGGTCTGGCTTTTATCCAGCTCCACTTTGAAGAACTCTTTCACCAGCACGCTCAGGCTGTGCTCCGGTGAATAGGTGCGGGCGATCTTGCTGGCGATCTTGGTGCAGTAGGCATTCTGCACGGTCACGCCCAGGTTGGTCAGGAAAAAGCTGCAGTCTGCCAATGCAAAGTGGAAAATCTTGACCACATTTGGATCGAGCAGCAGCCTTTTCAGGTTTACACTTGCCGGCCAATCCCGTGTCTTGAGGAAATTGAGATTGCGCTCGCCATCGCTGATCTGCACCAGGCACAACAGGTCGCGCTGCGGGTTCAAGCCGGTCAGCTCGGTATCGACAGCCACCTCCCGGCAGGCGAGCAAGCGCTGTAAGTCAGCGCCGGTCAGGTCAGGTTGCACCTGGTACTGGGGAAATTTATTTGGCATGGCCTCTCGCTAGAGATTAGAATGAAAGCATGGTTCAGGTTCTGCAATTATATAACACATAACCAGGTGTAGGAAAAAACTGGAGAACAGGTCAAAATCTCACTGTGCGCACCCCAAACTCTGTGGTAAAAACAAGCCTATGGATCGACAAGAAGTAATCGCGAAAACCGAGGCCTTTGTCAAAGAAAGCCTGGATGGCCAGGGCGCCGGGCACGACTGGTGGCACATCCAACGCGTGGAGGACAATGCTACGCGCATTGCCGAAGTCGAGGGCGCGGACCTGTACATCGTCCGTCTGGCGGCCCTGCTGCACGACATTGCGGATTATAAATTCCACGCTGGCGACGAAGACGCTGGGCCGCGCATCGCCCGTAGCTGGCTGCAAAGCCTTGGCCTGCCGGAAGGGGTGATCGAGCAGGTCTGCCGGATTATCCACGAGGTTTCATTCCGAGGGGCCGGCACCCCGGTTGAGCGTCCCTCCAGCCTCGAGGGCCAGGTGGTGCAGGACGCCGACCGCCTGGATGCCATCGGAGCCATCGGCATCGCCCGGGCCTTTTCCTACGGCGGGTACAAGGGGCGCAGCCTGTATGAGCCCGATATCTCCCCGGAGCAGCACAGCTCATTCGATGAGTACAAGCGCAACCAGAGCCCGACGATCAACCATTTCTACGAGAAGCTGCTCCTGCTGCGAGACCTGATGAACACCGAGACCGCTCGCCGCATCGCCGATGGCAGGCATGCCTACATTCAGGAATTCCTGGAGCGTTTCTTTGCCGAATGGCAGGGGAGGGACTGAATTTCCGTTATAATTCCACGCATGTCATCCAAATTATCCCATATAGACGAAACCGGCCGCGCTCACATGGTGGACGTGAGCCATAAGCCGGACAGCGAGCGCACCGCGGTCGCAGCAGGCGATGTGCTCATGCGCCCCGATACGCTGGCTCAGATCCGGGCGGGCACGCTCAAGAAGGGCGACCTGCTCACCACCGCCCAGCTGGCGGGCATCATGGCTGCTAAGCGCACTGCCGAGCTGATCCCGTTGTGCCACCCGCTGCCCCTGACACACATATCGGTCGACCTGGAGCTGGACGAAAGCCTGCCGGGCGTGCGCATCCGCGCCACAGCGCGCACCACCGGCAAGACCGGTGTCGAGATGGAAGCCCTGACCGCGGTGTCGGTTGCAGCTTTGACCGTCTATGATATGGCCAAGGCGGTCGAGAAGAGCATGCGCATTCAGAACATCCGCTTGCTGGAGAAGCACGGCGGCAAATCTGGGGATGTGATCAATGAACCAGGTTAGAGTGCTCTTCTTCGCCACGCTGAAGGAGCGTGCCGGGGTGCGCGAGACTACGTTGGAGCTGCCCGAGAGTGCTACTGTGGGCGATCTGAAGCGCCTGCTTGCCCTGCGCTTCCCTGACCTGGCCGAGGCGCTGCCCTCCTCCCTGGTGGCTTTGCAGCGTGAATTTGCATTCGATGATGACCCCGTCCCCGCCGGGGTTGAGGCGGCTTTATTCCCACCGGTCAGCGGCGGCTGAGCATCTCCATGCCCACACAATATCCGACGGTCTTCGCCATCACCGAAGAAGTGCTCGACCTGGATGCTCTGCTGGCGCGCATCACCCTGCCATCTACAGGAGCAGCCTGCCTGTTTACCGGGATGGTGCGCGCCATTACCCAACGCGGCGAAGCGCACGAAACTACTTATCTTGAATACGAGGCGTATAAACCCATGGCAGAGGCCAAGATGCGCCAGGTTGCCGACGAGATCCGCCAGCGCTGGCCCAGCGTGGAGGGTATTGCCATCGTGCAGCGCATCGGACGTCTGGACGCGGGCACGCCGACCGTGATGATTGCATGCACGGCAGCCCACCGGGATACGGGCGTCTTCGAAGCCGCCCGCTACGGCATCGACCGGCTCAAGGAGATCGTCCCCGTGTGGAAGAAAGAGGTCGGGCCGGAAGGGCAAACCTGGGTCGAGGGAGAGTATGTCCCCGGTCGGGGTGAGTAAAGACAATAACGCAGAGACGCAAAGACGCAGAGAAGATAAAACAGCTATGCACGAGAACCAGGTCAGCGGATTAATTATCAATGCAGCTCTGGAAGTACACCGGGCAATGGGTGGCCCTGGGTTGCTGGAGAGCGTCTATGAAGAAGCCCTGGCATATGAATTACGCATGCGAAGTTTAATGGTTGAACGCCAGAAGATGATCCCATTGGCTTATAAGGGGAATCTTCTATCGTCTGGACAAAAGTTGGACCTTTTGGTTGAGGATAAAGTTATAGTTGAATGCAAGGCTACCACAGAATATTATCCAATCTTTGACGCCCAATTACTCACATATCTCAGGCTCACGGGAATAAAGTTGGGGCTTGTGATCAACTTCGGTGAGAAATTATTAAAAAATGGCATCCATCGCGTGGTTAATGGGTTATAGGTGAAGAAGTTTCGCCTTCCATTTCAAAACTCTGCGTCTCTGCCGCTTAGCGGCTCTGCGTTAAAGCTTTTATGACAATCCACTGTGCTAACTGCCGGCAGGCATACCCCGATGAAGGCACCCCGTACCGCTGTACACGCTGCGGGGGCTTGTTCGACTACAGCGAGAACTTTCCCTTCGATCCGGAGCGAGTAGAGCTGGACCAGCCTGGCATCTGGCGCTACCGGCACAGCTTCGGCTTACCGGAGGATACCCAGCCCATCAGTCTGGGTGAAGGCGGCACACCCCTGGTCTGGGGAAAAGCCTTCGGGCGGGACGTCGCCTTCAAGTGCGAGCATCAAAATCCCACCGGCTCGTTCAAAGACCGCGGCAGCGCCCTGATCGCGGCCGCGCTGCGCCAGCGTGGCGTGCAGATAGCGGTTGAGGATTCATCTGGTAACGCTGGTGCATCCTTCAGCGCGTATGCTGCCTGGGCCGGGATGCAGGCGCGCATCTTCGTGCCCGACTCAGCCTCCGGACCTAAACGCGACCAGATCGAAGCTTACGGGGCGCAGCTGGTGCGCATCATGGGTCCGCGCTCCAATGCCACCAAGGCTGCCCTTCAAGCAGTCGACCATCCAAGTGAAGGTAGCGCCGAATATGAAAGCCTGCCTGCCTATGCCAGCCACGCCTACCTGCCCTTCAACCTGCCCGGCTATGCTACCCTGGCTTATGAGTTGGTCGAGCAAATCGGGCAGTCGCCCGGAAGCGTTGTCCTACCGGTTGGACAGGGGGGGCTGCTGCTTGGAATCCTGCGCGGGTTCGGGACAATGCTGGCATCCGGTCACATCCAGCAAATGCCGCACATGGTGGGTGTACAGGCGCGCGCCTGCGCCCCGCTGTGGGCAGTGTATTCTTACGGCAGGGACGGACTGAGCTGGGTTGCCGAAGGCTCAACCCTGGCAGAGGGCATCCGCGTGCTGTACCCACTGCGCGGCGACGCACTGCTGAGCTCCCTGGCAGCGGCGCAGGGTGAGCTGACCGCTGTCGATGAAGAGGAGATATCGGAAGGGCATAAGCAGCTGGCGCGCCTGGGTTTATACGTCGAGCCGACATCGGCAGTGGTGTGGGGCGCGCTGGCTCAGCTCGCAGGCAGCCTGGCCGAACCCATCGTTGCAGTATTGACCGGCTCCGGGTTGAAAGCGACCGGTTCGACAGGATTGGGATAAATATTGGAGGTGATATGCCAGAACGGATTGTGATAACAGGAATGGGAGCCATCTGCTCGGTAGGTCACTCGGTGCCCCAAATATGGGAGAGCATCTGCAATGGTGTCTCCGGAGTAGGACCGATTACCCGCTTCGATGCCAGCGACTTCCTGGTGCAGATCGCCTGCGAGATCAAAGACTTCAATCCGGAAGAGTACATGCATCCGCGCGATGCGCGCCGCCGTGACCGCTATCAGCAGTACGCCAGCGTGGTATCCACAGAAGCGCTGCGCCAATCGGGGCTGCTCGAGTCGCAATTTGACCCCCACCGGGTGGGGGTCATGCTCTCCACCGGCATCGGTGGGCTGGATACATTGTCTGAGACGATCCTCACTGTTGATAAGCAAGGCCCACGGCGGATAAGCCCCTTCGCCATCCCAATGTTGATGCCCAACGGAGCAGCGGGCTTGATCGCCATCGATCATGGGTTTCTCGGCCCGTGCTTCTCAGTCGCCTCCGCCTGCGCGTCCGGTGCAGATGGCATCGGCGTGGCATGGATGATGCTGCGCAGCGGTGTAATCGATGTCGCCATTGCTGGAGCCAGCGAGGCTGCCATTGGACCGGTGGGGATTGGCGCTTTCGACCGCCTGGGCGCCCTCTCACGCCGCAACCAGGACTATTCGATGACGCCCCAGCCTTTCGACAAGAACCGCGATGGGCTTGTGATGGGCGAGGGAGCCGCCGCCCTAGTGCTGGAGACCGAGAGCCATGCCCGCAGCCGGAATGCTGTCATCCTGGCTGAACTGGCAGGTTACGGCGCCAGCGCTGACGCCTATCACATCACCGCCCCGGCTGAGGACGGAGCCGGCGGCGCCCAGGCGATCCGCCTGGTGCTGGGGATTGCGGGCATTGATCCCACTCAGGTAGACTACATCAACGCCCACGGCACCGCCACTGAGCTGAACGACTTATCGGAGACACGCGCCATCAAGGCTGCCTTCGGTCAATTGGCGTATAATATACCCATCTCGTCCACCAAGTCGATGACCGGTCATATGATGGGCGCCACCGGCGCACTGGAGACCATCTTCTGCGTGCAGGCAGTGCGGGAGGGTATCATCCCGCCAACCATCCACTACCAGACCCCGGACCCGCTGTGCGACCTGGATTACACGCCCAACCAGGCTCGCCAGAAGCGAGTGCGCGTCGCACTGAGCAACGCCTTCGGTTTTGGTGGTCACAATACCGTCCTGGCGGTACGGAGATATTAGAGATTATCTCAAAAACAGAAGGTTTTGGCGTTAGCAGGCGGATAACCCCGGAAGCGCCGGTTTTCACCGATAGAGATAAGAAACCGTGCCATTCTATGAAAATCCGTTTACAATAGCAGCAAATCATTCTTACCAGACATGGAACTAATGGAACGCCAGGCTCCCGGCCCAGGGGGCGGGGTGTCTGACGCTCCCTGAGTTCCGGGAGGCCAAATTGGATGACTCTCAGGGAATCCGCGAAACGGAGCCTGCCCAGGATTTTGCCCTGCGCCTGGGTCTTCCATTCAGCGACATCCTACTGCTCAACCGGGCACTGACCCACCGCTCATTTCTCAACGAGCACCCGCATGCCCTGGAAGATAACGAGCGTCTGGAGTTTTTAGGCGATGCGGTGCTGGACTTCCTGGTGGGCGCATGGCTGTACAATCATTTCCCGGAAATGAGCGAAGGTGAGCTCACCCGTATGCGCTCAGCACTGGTGCGCACCGAGACCCTGGCGGAATTTGCACGGCGCATCGACCTGGGGAACGCCATGCGTCTCGGGCGCGGCGAAGATGAGGGCGGCGGGCGTACTCGCCCTGCCATATTATGCGGCATGTTCGAAGCCTTGATCGGCGCCTTATACCTTGAATCTGGCATGGACGCGGTGCGCGACTTTATCGAGCCGCTGCTGGAAGAGACCTCTGGACATGTGCTGAGCGCTCATGAAGAGCACGATGCCAAGAGCCGCTTTCAAGAATGGGCCCAATCCGAAGGGCTGGGCACGCCGCACTACCATATAACCACGTCCTATGGTCCGGACCACGACAAAGTCTTCGAAGTCGAAGTGGTGGTGGATGGCATATCCTATGGTCACGGCGTTGGTCACAGCAAGCAGTCGGCTGCCAAAGCTGCCGCCCAAATGGCCCTGGATAACCTGGGATTGGGATAATTTTCAAGACTGAGCCAGCCTTTCCATGCCATCTCGCCTGAAATCCCTCGAGCTGCACGGCTATAAAACATTCGCCAGCCGCACCCCATTCGAATTCGCCGGCACCGTTACCGCAATTGTCGGTCCAAACGGCTCCGGCAAATCGAATATTGCCGACAGCCTGCGTTGGGTGTTAGGCGAGCAGTCCTACAGCCTGCTGCGCGGCAAAAAAACCGAGGATATGATCTTCGCTGGCTCGGAGCAGCGCCCACGTGCCGGTATGGCTTCTGCCACGGTGGTGTTCGATAACAGCGATGGCTGGCTGCCGATCGACTTTTCCGAGGTGGCGGTTGCGCGCCGCGCCTACCGCGACGGCAGCAACGAGTACCTGATCAACGGTCAGCGCGTGCGCTTGAAGGACGTGTCTGAACTGCTGGCCCAATCTGGCCTGGCGGAGCGCACGTACACCATTATCGGGCAGGGCGTGGTCGATGCCGCCCTGGCACTTACGCCCGAAGAGCGCCGCCGCTTGTTCGAAGAGGCGGCTGGAATCGGGCTCTACCGCTCCCGGCGCGAGGAAGCCCTGCACCGCCTGGAAACGACCCGCCGCAACCTGGACCGCGTCCAGGATATTTTAGTGGAGCTTCAGCCGCGCCTGCGCAGCCTTGAGCGGCAGGCGCGCCGTGCCCAGGAAATCGAACAGGTGCGCGCGGATCTGAAAGTGCTGCTGCTGGAATGGTATGGATATCACTGGCACCATGCCCAGGCAGAGCTGGCAGAGGCGCGCCTCTTCGCTCGCCGCCAGGAAAAAGAGCTGGAAAAGACCCGCCAGGCTGCGTCCACGATGGACGACCGGCTGACCGCCGCGCGTGAGCATATTCACGGGCTGCGCGTTCGCCTGAACTCCTGGCACCGCCAGCTTGCCGGGCTGCATACCCACCAGGAGAGCCTGGGCCGCCAGCTTGCCGTCGCCGATGAGAGGCGGCGACTGCTGGAAGCTCAGCAGCACGAGCTGGTGTCGGGGCAGGCGCACCTGGACGAGGAACTGGCACTTCAACAGCAGCGCCTGGAAGATGCAGTCGCCGATGCGGCCCGCCTGGCAGAAGAAGCCAAAGACGCCCGGGAGCAGGCGCAATCCGCAGCGCTGGCATTGAGCGCCCGCCAGGCTGAGCGCCAGGCGGCTGATGTTGCCCTGCAGAGCGCCCGCCAGGAGCTGTCCGCCTTGGGTGAGCGCCAGCTGCAAATCCAGACCCGCCTGGCAGAGCGACAGGCGCAGGCCGAACGCCACGCTCTGGCGCAGCTGACCATGACTCAGACAATTGCCGAAGCTGAGGCAGCTCTTGAGACTGCCCAGGCGCAGGCTGGAGCCGCTCGCCTCGACCAGGAAAGTGCAGTAAAGGGACGCCAGGCGGCAGAAGCGGACCTGGCAGCGGCGCTAGAGCGGGCTGAAGAACTGGAGACCACGCTCCGCCAGGCGCAGGCTGAGCGAGGATCGCTGGATGCCGAGCTGGCGCGCTGGTCTGCACAGGCTGATGTGCTGGAGCAGGCTGAATCTGACCTGGCAGGCTACGCGCAAGGCGCCCAGATTCTTCTGAAAGCTGCTCGCCAGACTCGACTACCAGCAGCTCCCCGGTCGCTCGGCGCCCAGCTGGAAGTGCCAGCTGAGCTGGAGTCTGCCATCGCGGCCGCCCTGGGCGAATACCTGGACAGCGTGCTGCTCGAGCGCGCCGCCAGCGCCGATGCAGCCCTGGACCTGCTGGCAGGCGAATCGGCGCGCGGCGTGCTGCTTCCAATGGATGGCATCCATCCGCGCCCGCTGGACGCGTCCGATCTCACGGCCAACATGGATGGCTGCGTTGGGGTGGCTTCCGAGCTTGTAAGCTGCTCTCCAGCGCTGCGCCCGGCGGTGAACCTGGTTCTGGGGCGAACATTGGTGGCGCGCGACCGCCCCTCCGCCCGCCGGCTGCTGGCAGCCCTCGACAAAGGTCGCGGCGACCTGCGCGCGGTTACATTGGCTGGCGAAGTCTTTCATGCCGCCGGCCCTATCCTGGCTGGGCAGGAGGGCAAACCCACCAGTCTGAGCCGCGTCCGGCAGCGCAAGGAGCTGGCAGAGCGCATCGCCCACCTGGAGGCCAGGCTGGCGGCTGTCGACGAGCGCCTGGAGGGCATCCAACGACAGATGGAATCGGCGCAATCCAGCATCAAAGCGATCAATGAGCACCTGCGCCAGGCGCGCCACACCGAGCAGGCTGCCGGGTCGGTCCAGCGCAAGGCGGATGCAGCCTACGAGCAGGCGGAGCGCGAGCTGGCATGGCAGTTAGAGCAGCGCCAGCGCATTCATGCAGAGATCGATACCGATGCCGCACAGCGACAGCAGTTAAGTACCGATCTGGCGCAGATCGAAGTCCACCTGGAAACAGCCCGCGAAAACATGCGGCAGCGCCTATCGGACATGGCAGAGCTTTCATTAGACGATTTGCAAGCCCAGGTGAACCACTGGAACACCCTGGCTGCCGTTGCCGAGCGCGCGGCTGCCGATTCCGCCGCCCGACGACAGGAGCGCCAGGCGGCAGTCGACGCCGCTGCCAACCAGGTTTCTTCTGCAAAGCAGCGCCTTCAAGAGATCTTCCAGACCTTAAGTGCCATGGAAGGGGAAAAACAGCAGGGGCGCCAGGAAGAAACGCAGGTCAGCGGCGAGATCGCCGCTTTACGCGAGCTGATCGATCCCGCCGAAACCGAGCTTGATGCGGCTGAGGCCGAGCAAACCGAGCTGCAGAACAGCGAATCGAGCTTGCGCCAGGCGCTCAGCCTGGCAGAATCGCACCACGCCCAGGCGCGCATCAACCTGGCGCGCCGCCAGGAGGCGCTGGAGACCTGGCGCCGGCGCATCGAGGATGATTTTGGATTGGTGGCTTTCGACTACGCCGAGGAAGTCTCGGGGCCTACCCCGCTGCCCCTTCAGGGCCTGGTTGAACAACTGCCACGCGTGGACAGCCTCGGTCCGGATGTGGAGGAGAACGTGCGCCGCCAGCGTGCCCAACTGCGCCGTATGGGCCCGGTCAATCCGGAAGCCCAGACGGAATACCTGGAGGTTAAACAGCGCTTCCAGTTCATGACCGCGCAGGTTGCCGATCTGGAAAAAGCCGAGGCCGACGTGCGCCAGGTGATCGCCGAGCTGGATGAGCTGATGGAGCGCGAGCTGCGCAAGACCTTCGATGCTGTGGCGGACGAGTTCAGCGATATATTCAAGCGCTTGTTCGGCGGCGGCTCTGCACACCTGGTGCTGACCGACCCGGATGACATGACCACTACCGGCATTGATATCGAAGCCCGCCTACCCGGCCGGCGTGCGCAGGGGCTCTCCCTGCTTTCGGGAGGCGAACGCAGCCTGACGGCGGTTTCGCTGGTCTTCTCGCTGCTGAAAGTCTCACCCACTCCCTTCTGCGTGCTGGACGAAGTGGATGCTATGCTGGATGAAGCCAACGTGGGACGCTTCCGCGAGCTGCTGCGCGAGTTGAGCGTAGATACGCAGTTCATCATCGTCACCCATAACCGCAACACCGTACAGGTGGCAGATGTGATCTACGGCGTCACGATGGGCCGCGATTCGACCAGCCAGGTGATCAGCTTGAAATTAGACCAGGTACACGAGATCGTGGAATAATCCCAGGTTACGGAACTTAGAGATATTAAAAGTGGGCGGTATTGAAACCGCCCGCTTTTTACATCTCAACTTAACCCAATGAAGGGATGCCAACGGCAATCGCTTCGCTTAGAGGATGTGATTGAATCTCCCTATGTCACTCTGAGTATATCAACCGCGCCAAGGCGCTCTTCTTCCAGAGATGACACCTTGGTCATTGCGAGGCGATCTTTGCCGAAGCAATCTCCGAGCCAACCAGGATGGAGATTGCTTCGTCGCTGCGCTACTCGCAACGACGGGTCGCGGGTCATAAGGAGCGCAGCGAAGAGTCTGGATGACTTTTCTATATTCGAAGATTCTTCGCCGCTGGAAGATCATCAGCGGCTCAGAATGACATAATTGGATAGGTTAAGCGAATGATGTAGCAGCTTAGGTTTAATTTAATACACTTCCGGCACGAAGGTCTGGTCGGTGATCGGCGGGCGCACGTAGCCGGCTTCGGATTGGCGCGGTGGAAGAACGATCGGCTCTGGCGTAAGATCCTCGTACGGCACCTGGGTGAGCAGGTGATGGATGCAGTTCAGGCGAGCGCGCTTTTTGTCGTCTGAGTTCACCACCCACCAGGGCGCCTGCTTGATATCGGTGAACTTGAACATCTCATCTTTTGCGATGGAATACTCCACCCAGCGCAGGCGTGATTGCAGGTCCATAGGGCTGAGCTTCCAGCGCCGAGTCGGGTCATCGATGCGCTGCTGGAAGCGACGTTCCTGCTCTTCGTTGCTCACCGAGAACCAGTACTTGGTCAGGATGATCCCAGAGCGCACCAACATGCGCTCGAACTCCGGGCAGGAGCGCAGGAAATCACGGTACTCCTCCTCGGTGCAGAAGCCCATGACGCGCTCGACCCCGGCGCGATTGTACCAGCTGCGGTCAAACAGCACGATCTCGCCAGCGGCTGGCAGGTGGGGTACATAACGCTGGAAGTACCATTGGGTTTTCTCCCGGTTATTCGGCGCTGGCAGGGCTACGACCCTGGCGCTGCGGGGGTTCAGGCACTCGGTAATGCGTTTGATCGTGCCTCCCTTGCCGGCTGCATCGCGCCCCTCGAAGACCACCACCATCTTCAGCTCATTGAACTTGACCCATTCCTGCAGCTTAACCAGCTCGATCTGCAGCTTGCGCAGCTCCTGCAGATACTCTTTCTCTTTGAGTATTGGCTTGGCTTCGGCCTTAATATCGCTCGGCTCCTTGCCATCGCCCGGGGTAGTGGCAGCCGGTTCCGACTTGGCTTTACTCTTCGCAGCTACAGCGGTTGATGGGGATGCCCCAACCTGCGGTTCTTTTGCAGCTTTTTCTTTTTTATCTTTCTTTTTATCTTTTGCCATACGATTCTCCTGCGGTGAGCAGACGGCGATTCGTTTTATGTATTGATTATAGGACAACTGGCCGCTATGTCAACTATCGGAATGACATGGGCGGATGCTGATCGCATGATCCCCAACAACACGGTATGTGGACGATCTCAGTTGCTCAAGAATCTCTCCAGACCCGACAGCATATCCTGGGCGCCGTCAGGCTCCACCAGCGAATAGTAATGCACGCGCTCTTTACCGATGGCGCGGAAGTGGCTGCCCAGCTTGCGATCCTGGCTGATCAGGAACACATTGCGCCCCAGGGCGTGCGCCATCCCCAGCTCAAGAGTAGCATTCGGGTTCAACCCGGTCAGATCAGTCACGATATAAGCTGCCTGGCAGATCTCATCCCAGATCGAGCGGATGATGTCGGGCGTTAAAACCTGATCCCCGCGAATATAAGACACGCCCGCGGCACGACAGGCTGCTTGAACCAGCCGTGTGGTGTGCTCCGTCCATTCTCGGAAAGCAGTAATGTGAAAGCCGCGCCGCTCATGCAGGGAAGGATAATCTCCAGGCCAGGCCGGATAGATAGCCAGCGGAGCTTCCAACCCGATGATCGAGCGCAAGGCAGTGAGCTGGTCGCTAACGCGCTGAGGATTTGGGTGTTCCCCTTCTAAGACGGCCTGCGCCAGGATACGAATCCGCGCATCCGTGTGATCCGCATATTGTTGTTCGATATATTTCAAAGTTTTTTCCAGCGCGCCTTCGCCGCTCACTCGCTGAACCCCATAGAGCACACCGTCCAGCGCCTCCATCAGGCGACCGGCATCATCTGCATCGCCTGACAGGCGCAGCGGCTCTATATCGATATCGAACGGCAGACTTTGCCCCTGGTCAGCGAAGATCAGCACTGCACATCCAAGGGCGAAGGCGATGCCCAGCTCATAAGTTACGGCCGCGTAGGGCGCCATCTCTTCCAGCGGCAGATCGCGCTTCCATCCGGTCAGGTCGAACACTGCCAGGTTGCATTCCCTGAGCTGGTCCCAGCGCTCCTGGACAGGATCGCGCTGCATACCTGGGCCGAGCAGATCGAGCCCCATGATCGCACCTACCTGCTCCAGCAAAGACGTCAGGCGCGAGCCGGCAGCGATAAACACCGCGTTCGGATTCCTCGCCTTCGGCGGAGAGGCCCATTTGGGATTTACCAGCGTCAGGTGGGGTACGAGACAGTACTCACGCACATTCATGGCGAACTGGCGCAAACTCTCCGCTTCCAGGCGCCGCGCAGCGACGTCATCCGCCAGCCCAGAGATGGTATTGCGCACATCCGTGCATCGGGAGTAGAGATTGAAGAGCGCCTGACGCTCTTCTCCCTCGGGGGGCATGCTGGCGATTTTGGAATACAACAGGCTGTGTATGTCATTGTAATATTGGTAGAGCTGCGCAGCCCGGGAACCTGCCTCAGGCGGTTTTAACCCGGTCGGCTGGCTCAGGGCTTCGACCATGCGGGTCATGAGAACCTGTGTGGCGCCCAGCTTCGCCATCTTGCCGGCTAGATCCTGAGGCTCGCTGGCGATAATCCCCCCCAGCTCACGCAGGATACCATCCAGCTTCGTCTTACGCTCCGGGGTGAACTCACCACTCTCGACACGCTGCTGGTAATCTTCCATGATCATGGCAAACATTTGCTCATAATTCAGGTCGCCCGCCTGGGCCTGATCATCAGGTACAATGCTCGCCCCCGGCATCACTCCAACATCAGGGACCCCACCGCTCAGGGACCTATCAGCCAATCCAGGTTGGATGCGGTCCACCGGGCTCACACGCCGGCTCTCACGCGCAGCCGGACTGTTATCCAGTCCCAGCCAGGCAAAAGGAGACGCTGCCTCGCCGCAGCGTGCGCAGGAGCGGAGGGCACAGCGGTAAGCTTCCTGATATTCCCAGCTGCTCCATAGGTGAGCAGTGCGTTCTTCCGCAGCGCCACAACGGGTGCAGACACGCTGCTGCTCACAACTATCGGCGGAGGTATAGCTCCATTCTCCGCTGTGCACACCCCGCAAACATTCCGCATTGGCTGCCATGCGTTGCTCCTGTAAATAGATGGATTACCTGGAGTTAATAGCGCTCCCAGATCTTGCGGACGCGGTCCGGAAAGAACAAGGTCTGCCCCTCGATCACGTACTGGCTGACGTCTTGCTCACCGCCCGGATAAGCGATGGTGAGATAGCCCCGGCTGGCTGTCCACCGGCCGTATTCGACCGGGCTGGTTTGCTCACCGAAGGTATTCACCGTTTTGGATGACAGTGCAGCATCTCCCGCTCCATCCAGAATCATGTAATAATCGGTCACCTGGCTGAAGCTGCCGGAAGAATCGATGGATGTGTGCCGCCAGCGGCCGATCAGGCTCGGGTCCAGTGAACCCTCTGATGAAGGGGGGGTATTAGCAGCCGTTTGAGGCGCAGCTGATGAGACAGTAGGTGACGAATCGATCTGGGCAAAGATAGCATCGATGCCGTGCTGCCGGCAGGCATCGATCAAAGCCAGGCCGCTCTCCAGGTTTTCGCGTTCTGCGTCAGTGAGCCGGCCCTGATCTTCAAGGAACATACCCAGGTAGCTGGTGGTCGGCGAGAAAAGCACCCCCTGGTGAGCGCTTATTTGCTGGCGCAGCTCCGGGGTTGTATCAACAGACAGTGTCTCCTGTAAAGTTGCAAAAGCCGCCTGCAGTGATGGGATCTGGTTTGGATCACTCGCAGCAGTTGCATCCACCACCGTCTCACCACATCGGCTGCAGCTGCACACCTGAGCTGAATAGAAATCACTGTACTGCCATGCGCTCCAGGCGTGATGCAGGCGTTCCTGGTTCCCTGGCGCCCTACAGCGCTCGCATACCAGCACCTGCAGGCAGTTCTCGTCCGATTCATATTCCCAGGCGGAGTAATCGTGGATGATCCCGCTGTCCTCTTGAGTGCTGCAGCGCTCGCAGATCCTGACCGTCTCGCAAGCGCCGGGGGTCGTATAGTACTGGTCGCTGCTCCAGGCGTGCTGCACTTTGCTCTCTACTGCGCCGCAGCGAGGACAGGCGCGCTGCAAGGTGCAATCGTCTTCGGACAGGAACTGCCATTCTCCCCAGCCGTGTTGGGTGCGCTGGCTCCGTTTGGCGCAGCGCTCGCATACCTGCACCTGGACACAGCTGGCGGGGCTTTCATAAATCCACTCCCCGCTGTGGAATCCCAGGGAGCACCTGCCTTTATCGATCAATTTTTGGAACATTAGAACCTCGATCCGGTCTGGATCTCCCAGGCGTCTTCTTGAACCTGCTACTGCCTCGATTAGTGGTAATTATATGAAATCCGACCCTGATAGTCAAGCAAACTTAATTATCCATTCTTAGATTGCACCAAGAAATGCGTGGCTGAGCATGAATGGCGCAAACCTTGCAACCTATACTATCGGATATCCGCTGCTTTTTGCAATTCGGCTTGCAATCCTGCGTATTTTGGTCTAGAATTTGTTCTATCTTGAGGCAGAAGAGAACCCACCTATGAACCTGCGCATGAAAACATTCTCCCTGTTCGCACTTTTCGTCCTGCTCGCCGGGACCACACTCGCTGTCCCTCCGGCGGCTGCCCAGACCCATGGGTGGGAAGGACAGATCGCTTACCTGGGCGCAGACGGCAACCTGTGGCTGGTGCGCGGCGATAACCCTCAGCCTTTTCAGCTTACCAGCGACGCCTCCGACCAGCGGCGCTACAGCTCGCCTATTTTCTCTCCCCAGGGAGAAATGCTGGCATTCTGCCGCGATGACAACGCCGGCGCCGGCCCGGCTCAGATCTACCTCATGCGCAGCGGATCATGGCAGCCCATCCTGATCGCCGAGGATGTATTCTGCGCTGCCTGGCCCCAGGGCAGCTTCAGCTGGTCGCCGGACGGGGCGCAGATCGCCTATGCCCGTACGTTCGAGTATGCCCCGCAACCGGACGGCAGCCAATGGTCAAAATACCACGGTATCTGGGTTGCGGATATCACCACAGGTAGCCAGGGCGAGCTGGTGCCTCCGCCCGGTAAAAACCCGCTCATCCACCCGTCATGGTCGCCCGACGGACACTGGCTGCGCATGTATGAAACTGTCTCCCTCGAAGGAACAGGTGTGCTGCGCACGTGGGATCGAGAGAGCGGCGCGCTGTATAACTGGCTCAGTATCGGTACGGATATCTTTCCCGGCTTTGCAGGATGGTCGCCAGACAGCAGCCGCCTGGTAATGGATGAAGCCATCTATATCGGCTACCCTGGGGCAGGTCTGTTCACTGCTGCCCCTGGCGGGGGTGACTTTAAAGAAATCTACCACAACGATGCCCATGGGGCGCTACACCCGATGTGGTCGCCTGATGGACAAAACCTGGCATTTCTACTTAGGGAGTACGGAGGAAACGAGCAGTCGATCCTGGCGGTCAGCTCGCCGGATGGTAGCAATCTCAAATGGATCTTCGCCAGCCCGGCTGTATTGGAGATCGTCGATTGGTCGCCAAATAGCCGCCAGGTGCTGTTCACCTCCACAGAGAGCACCGAAACCGGCAACCAGACCGGCTTGTACATCTATGACCTGGATGCATCTGCGCACTTCGACGTAGCATACCCGGCTGGCGGGCAGGCAGATTGGGCGCCGCAGCCCGCGGATGAAAAACCGTCTACTGGGGGAGGGTCGTCACAGATCACGGGCTTCCGGGCTGAGGGTAGCCTGCTGGCATACCTGGCGGGCAACTACCAGCTCATGCTCTACGATCCATCGAGCGGCTCCAGTGCAGAACTCAGCCCGCCGCTGGCGGCGCTGGATTTCTGGGCTTCCCCCAGCGGGACCAGGCTGGTATACGGCAGCCAGCTGCTGCGCTTACAGTTCAATGAGGATGGGAGCCTGGCAGTGCACGAGATCGAGCTGCCCTCCTTCCCCACGGGCGAGCAGATCGTCTGGTCTCCCGATGAAACCCGCCTGGCTTTCCAGGATGCCGAGGGACGCGTGTATATGGTGGACTCTGCCGGCGATTTTGTAGAGGTTCCCGGTGCCAGCGGATTGCCAAGCTGGTCGTTCGATGGTCGCTATCTAAGCTACTGCACGGAGGGGGGACACCTGTGGGTGGTCGGCGGAGGCGTCTCGCTGCGCGAAGTGGCCTCCCCGGTAGACTACCAGGGTCAATGGTCGCCTTCGCTTCCACTGCTGGTGTACACCGTGAAAGGCGACACCTCGAAGAGCGACCAGGTATATGTGTATGATGCCGAGAAAGGATTGTCCGAAGCCCTCGAACAAGGCGCTGAATCGGTCGGATGGTCGCCAGATGGGCTGCTGATTGCTTTACGCAAACCCACCACAGAGACGATCGCTACCTACATTGCCATCGATCCACGCAAGAGCAAGATCCTGGAGGTGGGTCAGATCGACTCGAGCCAGCCCGGGCTACAAGGTTGGGGGGGGACGGCGGACGGTTATATCCTGGGAGCATACCAGTTCGATGCAAACCTACGCAAATCCGAGCGGATCGCTGAGATCCTGTACGACACCGACCGGGCAGGGCAAATCTTGCTGGCAGGGCAGCAGTCTGGCGGGTTGAGGGAGATCATCTGCCTTGATATCGATCAAGCCAAGCCCACCGCCTTACTGAGCGTCAACTTAACCGGTATCCCCAATGCAGAAAAACCCGGGTTATGGAGCTGGCTCTCGCCCGACAGCATCTGGACCGCAACCTTTGCGTACGATCCATCCGGGTACCGCTACCTGCTCACCCGCTGCGATCGCAGCCGGCAGGTCTCGATAGAGTACTGGCCTCCTCGTTGGTCTCCAGGTGGCGACGTGTTGGACGAATTCGAGGACGATGGCTTCTCCCCCGACTCCGACTGGTACCTGCAGGTCGTTCCTGGAGGCGATGGGCAAGGCCAGATACTGCTCTACGACCTGATCACTCTCGATCGGCAAAGCCTGCCGGTGCTGACAGATGGACCAGTCGTCTGGGTGCAGGCGCCGGAGGTCACCCCAGGAGATGTGTTCGTGGTGAGTGGGTCGGTGGTGGCTGCGGATGGAACGCCCGTCTCGGATGCCGAGGTACTGCTGGATGGGCAGGTGGTAGCAACCACAGATAAGCAGGGCGAGTTCAGTCTGCCCGGACTGGAGCAAGGTAAATTCAGCCTCTCAATTCAAAAAGAAGGCTGGACTTTCACACCTGCTCAGGTAGATGTGACCACTACTGAAGAGACCGCGCCGCTGACCTTCCAGGCCTGGGAAGCTGCCGAAGCCACCGAAGAAGCCGCAGCGCTCCCGACCGAGACTTCAGCCTCCGGGGATGATGCGGGTGCGCAGGCGCTCACCACACCAGAAGCTGCAGGCGGAGGGACAACCGGTGAGGGCGGAACGGTCATTGAAATACCGGGGGTTGGCACCATCCCGCTGCAGGCAGTCTGGCTGGCCTTGGGCGGGCTTGGTGTGCTGCTGTTAGCGCTGCTGATCAGCCGCATCCGTGCTGCCAGGCGCCGCGCTCCATTACCTCCCCCAGCTGAGGAACTTGCTGCTGAAGCAAAGTCCCCACCGATGACGGCGGCAGCAGCCTCCAGCGCGGCTGAGGCAGGCAGCAAGTCCGGCCCTCGTGCTCCGACCGACCGCTTGCTGCGTGAAGGTGTTGTGTTGGTCAAGTCTGGCAATAACGCCGCCGGGCTGGATATGCTGCAGCAGGTAGTCCAGAACGTCCCCGACAACGCAGTCGCATGGCTGTGGTCCGGAATGGCCGCTACCCGGCTGAAAAAATGGGATCAGGCTGCGGATTGCTTCCGCAAGGCCCAAAAACTAGGCCATCCGAAGGCGAATGAAGCCCTGAAATGGCTGAGCGAACAGCAGGACCAGGGCTGAGCGACGCCTATACGAACTGCTCGGTTTTTATAAAAGGGATAATTTCTCCACCAGATCAGGTAGCTGGCCCAGGTGCTCGATCTCGTAATAGCCGTTGCGGGCCAGCGCCTGGTGGATGGTATGCCCGGGATCGACGTTCATCTCATGCGCCCAGGTGTTCTCGTACGGGATATAGATCGCCGCGCCACCGAGCTCCAGTACCGGCAAGATATCTGACTTCAACGAGTTCCCCACCATCAAAAAACGGTTCGGATCGATATGGTGCCGCTCCAGAAGCGTCCGGTAGCCGCTCACGGTTTTCTCGCCCACAATCTCCAGGATGCGGAAGTACTTCCCCATCCCCGTGCGCCGGATCTTGAGGGTCTGCTCGAAAACGTCTCCCTTGGTCACCAGCATCAGCTTCCAGCGCCTCGAAAGGCAGGCCAGTACCTCTTCCGTCTGCGGGAAAAGATCCACCGTTCGCTCCAGCATCTGGCGTCCCAGGTCAAGGAGCACCTGCAGCTCATGGGCTTTAATCTGCCCCCCGCTGATCTCGATGCCTGCCTGGATCATGGACAGGTTGAAGCTCTTAATCCCATAGCCGTATACACCCACATTGCTCTCTTCGATCTCATCCAGGCGCTGCTGGATCCATTCGGCATCCGCATGGTAAGCGCTGAGCAAACGAATAAATTCACCCTTGGACCGGGTGTAATAGACTTCGTTATCCCATAAGGTATCGTCAGCGTCTAAAGCAATAATATCGAACATAGACATCCTGGTATTTTGTCACGTATCTTTATAGCGACCCTCGCCCCCTTACTGGTCTTCTGTAATATCGAAATCCGTCTGAAGCTCCACGCTGTCGCGCAGGGTGATGTAGATCGAGCACAACCGGGTCTCGCTCTCCCGCATGGCCTGGCGCACTTTGGCAGCTTCCAGACCTTTGCCAGAAAAAGTGTAGTGCACCCGGATGCGCCGGAAGCGCCACGGCGGGTCGTCATCTTGCACGCTCTCGGCAGACACATGCAGGCGGCTGACCTGCTGCCCCTCTTGGCGTAGCAGGCTCATTATATCCCAGGCTGAGCAGCCGATCAGGCTCAGTGGAAGCAGGTCCGCGCCGTTCACCCCGCCCGGCGGATCGGCCATGACGATCGGAAAACCCGCCCGGTCGTACAGGATATACGTCTCGTGTTTAGCCCAATCCAGGGATACAGAATTGGTTGTCATCCTATCCTCACTCTCTTCCAGCACCCAACTGATTTCGAAGGACTGATCAGAAAGATGGATTGCTCAGCATGATGAGCAACAACATGAACAGGAGATTGGCAAGCGCCCCGATTCCAAACCAGCCCAGCCCGGACAGCAGCCTGAATTTTGTGCGCACCGCCGCGATCAGGGCCGCAGCTAAAAGCGGGAGCAACGAAAGCAGGACCAGGGGTCCGATGGAAAAGCCGCCCAGGATCCCCATCGGCAGCAGCGCTCCCGAGGCAAACCAGGCAGTTTTATTGCCCCTCCCGGAGCTGGACCCAAAGCTGACGCCCCAAAAACCTGCCAGCCCGAGCAGTGCCCATTCGATCAGCACCAATGCCGGTAGAGGCCAGATCTCCCGCCCGGAGATGGCGCCCTGCTGGACCCAGAAAACCGCTGCGCCATAGGTGGCGGTCAGCATGCCGACTGCTCCCAGTATCCATTGAGCGATTTTCCCTATCATGCGAACAAACTATATTCTAGAAGGAACAGTCGGAGTTTGCGCGCGATCTGTGTTTACATCGTCCATGACTGCAGCTCGATCACGTTATCCTCAGGGTCAGCCACATAGCACCAGGTGACTTTCGCCCCGGTATCTATTTGCAAGGTGACGATCTCGCCAATTGGCCTGCCCCCGGATGCCAGAACTGTATCCCTGGCTGAGAAGACGTCCATCACGGAAAAGGCGATATGGCAGAAGCCCGGGCGATTTACAGCCGTCTCGGGGCGCTCCGCCAGGACGTTGTAGGTGAAGATTTCCAGCGTGGGTCCGTCATCGCCGTAGCCGGGCAGGCGCAGGTGCATACCCCGCAGCTCTGCACCGCTGACCCCGCTGCCAGCTTCGAGGTGGTCACCCTTGAAATCTCGCTCCGGTGGGACAGGCCGGCAGCCAAAGACATTCTCGTAAAAGCGGGCCAACGATCGCCAATCTTTTGCGATCAAATTTGTGTGCACATATCTCGCCTGGATCGCCATCAATGTCTCCTGCATCAACAACCCCGTATCTCTGAGAACCTATCCAGGAAGCATCCTTGTGGTGTATGCAGCGGTGCAGCCGCATACACCACAAAGTAAATACAGTTTTTGGATAGATACTACGCATCGTCCGGGACTTCGCCCGGAAGATGAGGCCCCTACGGGGCAGTTGACAAATGAAATCATTTTCGGTAGGCTCGAATCATCCTGATCTGGCAGGCGATTGGAGCGCA
>Ga0105094_10000241_pt1 | contig 26205 bp, 17 predicted proteins | sample PPLLak1March2015_2_FD_87023 | JGI IMG/M metagenome (GOLD analysis project Ga0105094, IMG submission 87023) | Freshwater sediment microbial communities from Prairie Pothole Lake near Jamestown, North Dakota, USA - PPLs Lake P8 Core (3) Depth... | ecosystem: Environmental > Aquatic > Freshwater >...
AATACTCAGCACAACCCGCGCTCAGGTAGCCGTCATCGATCCTAACGCCAACAAGGTAGCTGCGGCAATTGAACTGGGCGCACATACTGGTTGGACAATACCCCGCCAGGGGACAGCGCCAGAAACAAGCACAGAGTTATTGCGATGGGCGCCAGGAGGTCCGCTGGTCATCATCGATACCACCGGCTCGCCAGAGGCTATCCAACGCGCAATAGATTGGGCCAGCCCAAGTGGTAGGATCCTGCTTTTCGGTGTATCTGACCCAACAGCGATGCTCTCTATATCACCCCACCAGATCTTCAGCAAGGAAATAACCCTCCTGGCTTCCTCCGGAATGAGCCCTGCATCTTTTGATGCTGCTTACGCCATGTTACGCTCAGAGCAAATAGATCCCACCAGGCTGGTCTCATTATCCATTGGCCTGGATGACCTGCCTGCGTACTTGCTTGGACAGGCGCCTAAGCAAGAAGGTAAAATTCTGGTCCGCCCCGGTTTTCAAGCGGAGCATTTGAAATGAATGAGGCTTTGTTGTCCGTGGACCTGGGTGGCACGAAGGTGGCTGCTGCGGTGATGACTCGGCAGGGCAAAATTCTTTTTCGGGTGCAAGAACCCACTAACCAGGAAGGCCCGACCTATCTGATTAACCAGATTGCTAAAATGCTGCGCAGTTTACTCAACCAGAGTGGCTTGAAAACTCATGTAATTCAGGGTATCGGGATCGGTATTCCGGCTGTCCTGGAGCCAGAGACCGACTTTGTCATTTGGGGGCCAAATCTGCGGGGCTGGCGTAATGTAGATCTGCGGGGAACCCTCGAACGGGAACTGGGATTACCCGTCTTCGTGGAATACGATGGTCATACCGCAGTGCTGGGCGAGTGGTGGTTAGGAGCCGGACGTGGATATCGCTCGGTAGCCATGATCATTGTTGGCACCGGTATTGGTGGAGGGTTGATCCTGGATGGGCACCTGTACCGGGGGCGCGATCGACTTGCAGGAGCAGCCGGCTGGTTTGCTCTCACCAGTGATGCTCAAGCCAGTGATCCACGCGGCCAATCGATTGGACACTGGGAATCGCTGTCAGCTGGTCCGGGAATCGCCCAGAGGGCATCAGGCTTACTTTCCTCACATCCAGAATCAAGTCTGCACGCTATTCCACCCGATAAGCTAACTGCCCGGCATATTTTTGAAGCCGCGCACCAGGGCGACACATTAGGTAGCCGTATCGTAGAGGAAACCGCCAATATCATCGGTTTAGGGGTAGCAAATGTTGTCAGCCTGGTGAACCCTGAAATTGTGGTGTTGGGTGGCAGTGTAGGCTGTCAAGCCGTGCTGCTGCCCTTTATTCAAAAGGTTGTTGGCCGCTGGGCCCAGCCTGCTTCAGCCAGCTCTGTAAAAATTGTTAGCTCGCAATTAGGCTCAGACGCAGGTCTTTACGGAGCAGCCTATGCGGTATGGATCAGAACACACACCGATCCGACTATCCCAACCAGACCATAAACTCCTGAACCTACAAGGAGGTGAATGACACACTAAACAGGAACACTTATTCAACCAGAAGAAGAGATCGACCTTACTTTGCAACTAAATCTGTTGGAGGAAAATATGAGGACCCAATTTCGTTTGATCGTAAGCCTTGCAGTGTTCGCTCTCCTGCTGGTCGCCTGTGCAACACCGACCGCCGCACCTACCGAAGCTCCCCAGGTACAGCCTGTGGCGACTGAAGAACCTGCTGCACCAGCCGAAGCGGTAACCATCCGCATGCTCGTCCGCCCGGATGAAGGTGGCAATGTCGCCAAGTATGCCGAGCAGTTCAAGCAGGAAACCGGTATCAGCGTAGCAGTCGACTTCGTTGGCTGGGCGGAAATCCATGATAAAACGGTGACCACCCTGGCGTCTGGTGGTGGTGGCTACGATATCGTCTTTATCCCCAATGCCAACGCCTTTGAGTTCGCCTCCGGTGGCTGGTTTGAGCCTATCGATGATATGATCCCCGCTGCCGAGCGAGACCTGTGGTTAGCAGCTGTAGTAGATATGTACACACATGAAGGTAGCCTGATCGCCATGCCATGGTACTCTGGCGGAGCGCACTTCGTCTACAACTCAGAGATACTGGAAAAAGCCGGGGTAAGCCCTGAAGAGGTCGTTACCTGGGATGATTTTATGGCTGCTTGCCAGAAGATCAAAGAAACCAGCGCAGCCGAGTTCTGCTTCTCTCCCAGCGCCAAATATCCGGGCAACTTCTACTATAACTTTGGTTCGATGGTCCGCAGCCAGGGTGAAACCTTCTTCGATGCTGAGGGCAATCCCACATTCCAGAACGGACAGGCGGCTCTCAATGTGATGGAAATGTACGACACCGGCATCAAGGAAGGCTACTTTGATCCAGCGGGTATCGCTTTGGACGACTACGAGACCCTGATCGCCTTCGGCACCGGCAAAACCGCTTTCATGATTAACTCAACCTGGTCAGCCACTCAAGCCAACCGCAATGCAGAATTGTCCGCTGTAACCGGAAAAGCCGGCTACATTTTGATCCCCGGCGCCGGTGACGTACGCAGTGGCGGATATATTTACGCCGGTGGCTTGGGATTGCTAAAAACCTCTGAGCACAAGGCAGAGGCCAAACAATTCCTGACTTACCTGACCAGCGAAGAAGCCCAAAAGCACCATGCCATGGAAGGCGGTAACCTGCCTACGCGCGTGGCTCTCTTCACGGACGCCGAAATCGCGGCAGCCTGGCCCGGCTTTGAGACTTTGGCCGCCCAACTGCCTTATGGCGAGTTCCCACCCAAATTCCTGTGGTTCGAGGAATGGCGGCGCTCAGCAGCATCTGCCGTGCAGGATGTAATGGGCGGGCGCAAGGATCCCCAGGCCGCCATTGATTGGCTGGTCGAGGAAACTAACCGGCTGAAAGCACAGTAAAATATAAGCCGGGATCGACCATGATACCTTCTACCCCTCCTCCGCGCAGATTTGCGGGGGAGGGGTGAATATCCACTTGAAGACGAGGAGAACAATGGGCTCCATCGCCGTGCCAAAACCACCCAGACGATATATGAGCCGCCGAAAGCGGGAGGATTTGATTCTTGCCGCGATCCTGCTGGCTCCGGCCACCCTGATCATTGCTCTGGTCACGCTGTACCCATTCCTGCGTTCCTTCTGGATCAGTCTGCATAAATGGAACCTGAGCCGCCCACAGGAAGGTCGCCCCTTTGTTGGATTGGACAATTACATCCAAACCATCCAGGACCCATTATTCCTGGACAGTCTTCAGGTTACCCTCATGTTCGTAGTGGCTGCAGTTACTCTGGAGATCCTGCTGGCGATCGGGATTGCCTTAATGCTGAACCGACCCTTTCGCGGCCAGTGGCTTATGCGCATGGTGGCTTTAATACCCTGGGCAATCCCATCAGTAGTGAATGGCATCATGTGGAAGTGGATTCTTAACCCAAGCTATGGATCATTAAACGGTTTACTATACTCGCTTGGAATTATTGATCAATATATCATCTGGTTGGGCGATCCAAAACTGGCATTGGCTATGGTTGTCGTGGCGGATATCTGGAAAGAAACGCCATTTATCATGTTACTCTTTCTGGCAGCACTACAAACCATCCCGCACGACTTATACGAAGCTGCCCGGGTGGATGGCTCAACTGCTGTGCAATCCTTTTTCCACATCACTTTGCCCCTGATCCGTCCTACACTATTCGTCGCTGTAGCGCTGCGCACGATCTGGGCTTTAAAAAGCTTTGACCTGATCTATACCTTGACGGCCGGGGGGCCTTCGAGCGGCACAACAGTCGTAGGATACTATACTTACTTGAAGTCCTTTGTCTCCCTCCAATTGGGGCGAGGGGCGTCAGTAGCATACATCATGACCTTTGCGGTCCTGCTTTTAGTCATCGTTTACCAGCGCGCCTTGTACCGGGAAGTGAGGTACTAAATGCAACTTCCCGCTGAGAAGACCTATGCGCGTAAACCCCGGGAAAGCCTGCAATCTTTATTGGGCAGAGTGCTATTTTATGTGCTACTCTTCCTGCTATTGTTCGCCATTCTTGCTCCCTTCATTTGGATGGTGATCTCCAGCATCTCGCCCCCCCAGGAGCTGGCGGCAACTCCGCCTAATTGGATCCCAAACGAACCGACCCTGGAGCGTTACCGAGCCTTGATCCTTGGTCCCACACAGGGTCAATCCATCCCAATTGCTGCCGAGAAATTCGTCCGCGCCCTGACCAGCAGCCTGATCATCAGCAGTACCGTGACATTAATCTGTATCATCGCTGGAGCTGGAGCGGCTTATGCATTGGTTCGCCTTCCTGTGCCTGGTAAACAAAATTTCATGTTCGGGATGCTGGCTGCCCAAATGATGCCTATCATTGTCATCATCATCCCGCTCTATCTTGTCATGCAAACCCTGGACTGGATGGACACCTGGCATGGAATGATCTTGCTATATTCAGGTTTTATGCTGCCTACCGTGATCTGGATTATGTACAGCTACTTCCAGACCCTACCAGAAGAACTTGAGGAAGCAGCAATGATCGATGGCTGCTCGCGCTGGCAGGCTTTGCTGCGGGTGGTCATGCCAATTTCCGGACCTGGACTGGTTGCCGTAGCGGCGTTCGCCTTTCTTTATACCTGGAATGAGTTCTTCATGGCGCTGATTTTCACCGCCTCAAAAACCAAGACCATCACTGTGATCGTCACCGAATTTAGCACTCAATCGGGGATCGATTACGGCTTAATGATGACCGGCGGTGTAATCGGGAGCATCCCACCTCTGATCATCGCTTTGCTCCTGCAGCGTTACATTGTCGCCGGGCTTACAGCAGGCTCGGTCAAAGGATAATAACCCGCGCCTGTTCAGGCAGGTAGCGATACCAAAAACCATTTAGAGGAGTTACTATTTATGTCTGCTAACGAATATCTTGTCGAAGCTGGAAGCCTGATCCAAAAAATCCAAACCACTCAGATGGGTGCTATCCAACAGGCTGCCCAGGCGATGGCCGCCTCTATCGCCGCTGGACGAGCGGTGCACCTGTTTGGTTCAGGCCACTCGGTGATCCCCGTACTGGATATTTTCCCCCGTTATGGATCATACGCCGGCTACCACCCCGTTATGGACCCCCGTTTAATGTGGTTCAATATCACCGGTCCCGGCGGGGCGCGCGAGCTGCTTTGGCTGGAGCGTGAAGAAGGCTATATCAAAAACGTATTGCTTTCACATCACCTGGATCCACGCGATACCATGATCGTCTTCTCCCATGGCGGTAATAACGCTGCTCCGGTGGAAATGGCCCTGGCAGCCCAAGAAAAAGGCCTAACGGTCGTCGCAGTGACTTCGGTCGCGAATCGCAAGATCAACCAGCCCAAGCATTCTTCCGGAAAAGCCCTGCCCGATATAGCCAGCATTGTCATTGATAACTGCTCACCACCGGAAGATGCCCTGGTAGCAATAGAGGGTCTGAAAGGCAAAGTTGCGGCCAGCTCAACCCTGACCACCGTTGCCATCTCAATGGCCCTGGTAGCAGAAACGACAGCTGAGCTAGCCAAACTTGGCAAACTTCCCGAACGGGTCTTCGTCTCGCCCAATGTTCAGGGCGTGCCCAAGACGAACAACGAAGATGTGTTTCGTGATTATGAAAAATTTGAGGCCAGTTTATAAACCTGTCTTTCACCACACAAGACCTATCTGAACTTGCAGCCTCTTTTTTAGAGGCTGCAAGTTCAAAAACCGACTCCATAAAACAAAACCCCCGATACAATCGGCCTTTACGGACAACTCATGCAGCAGCCGTTTGCGATTAATCGAATTCAGATTTACGAAAATGGGCAGGCAATTCCAGACGCCCTTGTTGTGATCGACCAGGGCAAGATTCTGTTTGCCGGCCGGCCAGAAGACGCTCCCGGCCTGGATGCGATGCAAATGATTGATGGCCGGGGTTTGTCAGTAACCCCGGGATACATCGACCTGCAGTTCAACGGCGGTTATGGGCAAGACTTTACCGCCAACCCGGCCTCTCTACTGGACGTAGCCAAACACCTGCCAGGAACTGGCGTGGTAGCGTTTTTACCCACTTTCATCACCAGCCCTCTGGAGGCTTACCCTGAAATCCTGCAGGAAGTTATCAAAGCCCAGGCATTTCAAGATCGAGCCTCGAATTCCAGCGCACGGATTTTGGGAGCGCACATCGAAGGTCCCTTTCTCAACCCAAACAAAAAAGGGGCGCACCCCCAGGATTTGTTCCGCGACCCACTCCCGGCTGCCCTGGCTTATTTCGAACCCCTGGAAGTGGTACGCTTGCTTACCCTGGCGCCAGAGCGAACAGGCGCCCTGGATGCGATTGGCAGGCTCACCCAACAAGGGATCATTGTCTCTATCGGACACAGCGCTGCCGGTGAACACGAGACTCTCGAAGCAATCTCCGCTGGGGCAAGCTATGCCACTCACCTGTATAATGCAATGCGCAGCATGCAACACCGGGATCCAGGCTTAGTTGGCACCTTGCTCACCAGCAATGAGGTCACCTGTGGGCTTATCGTGGATGGAATTCATGTCCACCCGCGCATGGTAAAGTTGGCCTACCGCTGTTTGGGGGACAAGCGGATCACCCTGGTGACAGACGCCATGGCAGCCATGGGTATGCCGCCAGGCCAGTATAATATTGGAAAACAAAGGGTAATTGTTGAAAACAACACTGCCCGCCTGGAAGATGGCACACTGGCAGGCAGCATATTACGGATGGATGAAGCTGTACGGAATATGGTTGCCTTTAGCGGCTGCACCCCCGCTGAAGCCGTGCGCATGGCCTCCACAACCCCTGCAGAAGTCCTTGGGATCGATGGATCGACAGGCCATATTCTTCCGGGATATAGCGCTGACCTGGTAATCCTGGATGACAACTTACATGTCCTGGAGACCTATATTGCCGGTGAACCAGTCTAAGACATAATCCATGCCAGCACCAGCCACACACCCCGAGCTCGCCACGTCTGAATTTCAGGATATGCTCCAGCAGTGCATCCATTGTGGGCTCTGCTTGCAAGCCTGCCCAACGTATTCCCTGTTTGGTAGCGAGGCAGATTCGCCCCGCGGTCGAATATCATTAATGCGAGCGGCATCAGAAGGACGGATCGAGCTTAGCGGTGCTTTTCAGGAGCATATAGACTTGTGCCTGGGCTGCCGTGCTTGCGAGACCGCCTGCCCATCCGGTGTACAGTACGGAGCATTGGTAGAGCAAGCCCGTTTATCGCTTCAACTGAGCATGCCGCCATCTCTGTTTGAACGTGCTGTCCGCTGGGTTGCCCTAAAACAACTCTTACCCGATATCAAACGATTGCGCTGGCTGGCGCGCTTGCTGCGCATCTACCAATTAAGCGGCCTCTCACGCCTGATGCGTGGATTAAAGCTCTTACCCGGCCCGCTCCGGGTCATGGAAGGGATGCTCCCCCCATTACACACGCATTACCGGGATTACCGTGCACCAGCCCCCGCAATTGGCACAAAACGCGGTGTGGTAGCCTTCTTCCATGGCTGCATACAGGAAGCCTTTCTGGCGGATGTTAACGAAGCTACTATTCGGGTCTTACAGCGCAATGGTTATGAAGTGCGCTTTCCTCAGTTGCAAACCTGCTGTGGCGCAGCAGCCCTGCATATTGGCGAAAAAGGGCAAGCTGTTCAACTGGCTCGCCAAAATATCGATGCCTTCTTATCAAGTGGTCAATCCGAAATCCTGGCGATCGTCAACAACGCCGGCGGCTGCGGAGCAACGCTAAAAGAATACCCTCATCTTTTAAGGCACGACCCGGACTATGCTGAAAAAGCTCGCCAGTTTGCCGCCAAAGTGATGGACATCAGCGAATTCCTGGCAGAATACCTGACTGTGAAACCTCAGGGTGAAGTCCACAGGCGGGTGACTTATTCAGATTCATGCCATCTGCGCCACGCTCAAAAAGTTGTCCGCCAGCCACGTGATTTACTTCGTATGGTTCCCGGACTGGAGCTGATTGAGCTGGAAAAACCTGACCGGTGCTGCGGAAGCGCCGGAGTTTACAATATCTTACAATGGCAGACGGCTGAAGCGGTACTGGGCGAGAAAATGGCTGACATCCACCAGACCGGTGCTGACACCGTCGTTGCGACCAATACTGGGTGCTATTTGCAGCTCGTATACGGATCTTCATACAGCCAGGAACGCCCCCAGGTTGTGCACCTGGTGAATCTATTAGATGAGTCTTACCAGGTTGCACAGCCCAGACAAACTGATGAACAAACTTCATTGAATGTGCCCGGGGATAACAATGCTAGACAGTAAAGCGCTTGAAAAACTAAAGAATCTATTGGGTACATATCAGGTGATCACCGATCCAGCCGAGCTCCTGGTATATGAGACAGATGCTGCCCTGGATCGGGGAATGCCAGATGCTGTAGCCTTTGCTCATGTCCGGGAGGATGTACAGAAAGTGGCACAGTGGTCCGCTGAATTTGGTGTGCCGCTTATTTCGCGTGGCGCGGGCACTGGCCTATCAGGGGGTGCAGTAGCTATACAGGGTGGTGTAATTCTGGAATTTTCCAGGATGAACCGTATTTTAGAGATTGATTCCGTTGGGCGCAGCGCGACGGTAGAGCCAGGAGTTGTCAATCTTACTTTAGATGAATCGGTGAAGCGCCAAGGACTATATTATCCTCCAGACCCAGCCAGCGGGCGCAGCGCAACTCTGGGCGGAAATGTGGCTGAGAATGCCGGTGGTCCCCATTGTTTCAAATACGGCGTGACCACCAACTATATCACCGGTTTGGAATTCGTTCTGCCTGGCGGGCAGGTATTAACAAGCGGCGGCTATGCTTTCGATTATCCAGAGTACGATTGGACTGGCTTACTGGTAGGCAGTGAAGGCACACTGGCACTGGTGACCAAGATCCAGACACGTTTGCTACGCCTACCTCCTGGTGTAAAAACGATGATGGCAGCCTTTGATTCGGTTGAAAGCGCGGGAGCTGCAGTTTCAGCAGTGATCTCCGCCGGTCTGATTCCAGCCACAATGGAAATGATGGATCAAAAGATCGCCCGTATTATCGAAGATTACGCCCATCCAGGAATCCCAACCGATGCTGGAGCACTGCTGATTGTCGAAGTAGATGGTTATCCGGAGAGCCTCGAACCACAAATTGAAGAGATTTCGTCCATTTTACAACTCTATGGCGGGCATGATTTACGTGTGGCTAAAACAGCAGAAGAGCGCGAGAAGATCTGGTACGCTCGTAAAAGCGCTGCGGGGGCAATGGCTCGCCTGGCTCCTGCTTATCTGCTACTGGATGGCACCGTGCCACGCAGCGCTTTGGCCCAGGCGCTGCTCATAACCAACCAGATCTGTGATAAATACCAACTACAGGTCGGGTATGTCTTCCATGCCGGAGACGGCAATCTGCACCCCTTCATCTTAACAGACCCACGCAATGCGGATCATCTGCACCGGGCTCACCAGGCGGGGCAGGAATTCATGGAAGCTGTTGTCGCGTTAGGCGGCAGCATCACCGGAGAGCATGGGGTCGGGATTGAGAAACGTCCCTACTTATCGCTCATGTATTCACCAACTGACCTGGGCGTGATGCAGGATATAAAACAAATTTTCGACCCAGGGCAATTGTTTAATCCTGGGAAAATCTTCCCGGAAGTTGATGCAGAAAGGCAAACCTCCAGTTCACTTACCCCATTACCTCCGGTCTATTTCACACCCCAGACCACGGAACAGGCTTCTGAAGGACTGGCAGCATTATCTCGAGCACGGGAGGTCATTCAAATCTCAGGTGGCAACCTGGGAAACGAACCACTTACACAAGGACGCACATTGTCCACCCGATACCTGAACGGGATCACAGCGTACTCACCACATGATCTATATGTCACCGCTCGAGCCGGCACAACGATCGCTGAATTAGATGCATTCTTGGAACGTGAAGGCTTGCAGACAGCCCTGCTTTCCCCCTGGCCCGAATCCACCCTGGGGGGGATGTTGGCCAGCAATCTGAATTCTCCACTCCGCATGCGCTATGGAGGATTGCGAGACCAGGTATTAGCAATGACGATCGTATTTAGTAACGGAAAGACTATGCACGCTGGTCGTCCAGTTGTCAAAAATGTTGCTGGTTATGATTTGCCAAAGATCATGGTCGGCTCACTTGGTACTTTAGGGTTGATCGCCGACGTCACTTTAAAAATTTCCGCCTTACCCCGGACGCGTCACAGCTTGCTTGTCCCGGTAGCAGATATGAAGCACGGCATAAAATGCTCCCAAGCTTGCCTTTCCGTGGCGCTGGTTTCCACCGGGATCATACTGGGGAAATTTCCTCACATCTTACCCCTCGAAGCAGGCCACTATACCTTAGCCTATACTGCTGAAGGATTGCCCGAAGATGTACATAGTGAGATAGCCCTTGTAAGGAAAAAGTTGGCTGAACTTGGAGCGCCAGAGCCAATTGAGCTTGAAGGCAGAGGAGTTGCCGACTTATGGAAACAGTTCCTGACATCTACCCAGAACAGGCAGCTGCTGCTCCGGATAGGTTTACCATCCAAAAATCTGGGACAGTATTTGATCAATCGAGAATCTATTGTAAATAAAGGTGATTTTCTGGTGGATATTGCCAGCGGTTTAGTTTACTCTTCCACGTTACAAGATGGCCTGGGTGAAGCGCAAATATATCTGGAAGACCTGCGCAAACCTGCTCTTTCCGCCGGAGGATATACTGTAGTCCTCGACAGCCCTATAGAATTGACAGGCAAATTGGAGCGCTGGGGCTATCGACCACAGACTCTAGAATTAATGAAACGTCTCAAGGCACACTGGGACCCTGCTGGGATTATGAATCCAGGGATATTCCTTGTGTAACAGCAACACTTCACAATTTGCCGTTAACAATTATCTTTACCTTTCAGATTACAAATTTTTCGAAATTATTCCTTGAAATAGCCTCTGAAAGCCTTAGAATTTCAAATGTGTTCCCGCCATTCCTGTATAGCCTGTGTATGGATCGGGTAATGGCTGTACGTATCCAGGCGCAATCGCCGACGGTAGCGTGTCTCGCGCGCGAATTGTTCTTCAGGCGTATTATCAATATATTCAATGAGCTGGCGGTGGGTTTCATCCAATTGCCTGTGCACATCAGCCAGGGAAAGATTTCGCTTTTGCTCTACCATCTGAGCATTAAAGGCATCAATACCGCCATATAGATCTTTGTAGCGCGGTGGCCTGCGCCTCTGCAGGATGAGTGGCAGATACTTTAGCGCTTCCTCCTCCCAAATTGTGATATGTGCCAGAATATCCCGAACCGACCAATCCCCCATGACTGTGGGTTCCATCATCTGCGAGTCGCTTAAACCAGCGTATGACTGCTTAAAAGCCGTCCAGGCCCTATCAAGCTTTATGAGAAGTTGCTGTTTATTCATGATCCACTCTCCTGCCAACATAGTCGCGCACTAGTGGTGCGGTTTGAGCTGTTCGATAATTATATTGCCAGGCGACGCTCGTCAATTACCTGGAGTAAGGCAGTGAAAGCATCCGCAAATGATTTCACCCCTTCCTCTTCTAGTTGCCGAGTTACAGCTTCCATCTGGATACCAATTTTCTCCAGATCGGCCAAGGCTACTCGAGCTTCATCCAGGTTTTCTTCCAGGCTGAGGCGCACGCGACCGTGATCCAAAAAGGCTTCCAGGGTTTGCGGAGGCACCGTATTTACGGTATATGGCCCAATTAGTTCATCCACGTACATCACATCACTGTATTGTGGGTTTTTTGTCCCGGTTGATGCCCAGAGAGGCCGTTGTAATCGCGCTCCTAGCTGCTTGAGTTTCTGGAAGCGCTCAGCGCTAAAAACCTCATTGAAGTCTGCGTAAGCCAACCGGGCATTGGCAATGGCTGCTTTACCCAATAGAGAAGCGATTCCTACAACTTTGGAAGATCCATTCTGGATGATCTCTTGCAAGTAAGCGTCCACTTTAGTATCCACGCGCGAGACGAAAAACGATGCTACCGAGGCGGTCCCATCCAATGGCAGCCCCTGCTCAGCTCGCTGCTCTAAGCCGCTGATATAGGCATCCATTACTTCCGCATAACGCTGGCGCGAGAAGATCAGGGTGACATTGACGTTGATCCCCTCGCTAATTGCCTGAGTTATCGCGGGAAGACCTGCTTTTGTCGCAGGAATTTTGATCATCAGGTTAGGTCTGTTCACCCTATGCCACAGGCGTCTGGCTTCTTCGATTGTTCCCCTAGTTTCATTCGCCAGGTAGGGGCTGACCTCCAGGCTGACATAACCATCTCCACCTGCCGACTGCGCATACATGGGTTGGAATAAATCTGCCGCCGCCTGAATATCTTCAATTGCCAGTTGATAGAAGATTTCTTCGGCGCTCCTGCCTGCCTGGGCCAGCAGAATTAGACCCGAGTCGTAATCCTGTGATTTGCTCATTGCATTCATGAAGATAGTCGGGTTTGATGTTACTCCGCGAATCTCACCGCGCTCAATCATCCCAGCCATGGCTCCGCTTTGCAACAAGCTGCGTTGGATGTTGTCATACCAAATTGATTGGCCTGCCTCAAAGAGTTGCTGAGTTGTATTCACGAGTTCCTCCACAACGTCAATTTTCAAAGGATCAACGGTTCGAATTGATAAGTGTTAAAGACATGTGCTCTATCTGATCAACTGTCAAACCTAGATGTTCAAAAACAACCTTCGCAGGCGCCGAGGCGCCAAAACGGTCAATCCCCAGCACCTGGCCTTTTGTGCCTACCCAGCGATGCCAGCCAAGGGAAACACCTGCCTCCACCGCTACTCTCAACTCGATTTCTGGCGGCAATACCGCATCTCGGTAGGTTTGCTCTTGTTCGGCAAACAACTCCCAGCTGGGGAAGGATACCAGACGAACAGCAATCCCTTGACTTGCCAGCCGTTTACCGGCTTCTACAATCAAGGACACTTCCGAACCGCTGGCCATCACAATGAGCTGAGGTTTCCCTTCACCCAAATCGGCTAACACATAGGCGCCCTGTCTGACCCCCCTGGCACTGGAGAATGCTGAGCGGTCCAAAGTGGGTAAGGCCTGACGGGTAAGCGCCAGGGCTGTCGGTCTGTGGCGATTCTCGATAGCAATCTTCCAGGCTTCGCGTGTCTCGTTGGCGTCTGCTGGACGCAGGACAATCAGGTTAGGGATAGCCCGTAATGCAGCCAGCTGCTCAACTGGTTGGTGGGTCGGTCCGTCCTCGCCCACCCCAACGCTGTCGTGCGTAAAGACCGAGATCGAACCAAGGTGTGATAGCGCAGCCAGGCGCAGCGGAGGGCGCATATAATCCGAGAAAACCATAAAGGTAGCCCCAAATGGAATGACCCCCCCATGATACGCCATGCCGTTCACAATCGAACCCATCCCATGCTCGCGCACACCAAAGTGAATATTGGTACCCATCCGGTTATCCGGCCCAAAGGCCTGTCTCTTCACTATCCAGGTATTGGTCGATGGGGCTAAGTCTGCTGATCCTCCAAATAGCTCGGGGATTTTATCTGCCAGTGCGTTGAGCACTTTTCCTGAGGACTGACGTGTCGCCATACCCTTTTCATCGGGAGGGAATTCGGGTAACTCTTCATCCCAGCCATCAGGTAGATTTCCGGCCAAGCGCCGCTCCAACTCTCCTGCCAGGTCAGGATAGTCGACGCGGTATGCAACGAATTTATTTTGCCAGGCAAGTTCCTGTTCTTTTCCTTGTTCAATTGCCTGGCGGAAAAATGCTAAGGCGTCTTCAGGAAGATAGAAACGCGGTTCCTTTGGCCAACCCAGGGTTTCTTTGGCACCATCCAATTCGGCTTCACCGGGTGGCTCACCATGCGCTTTAGCTGTCCCTGCCCGGGTTGGCAAGCCATATCCAATCGTTGTGGGTACCATAATCAACGATGGGCGAGGGTCTGTTTTGGCTGCTTGAATTGCGCGATCAATCTCATCAACGTCCAGACTGTTTTCAACGCGCTGCACCTGCCAGCCATAAGCCTCGAAGCGCTTACCTCGATCTTCTGTAAAAGCCAGATCGGTGGAACCTTCAATTGAAATACGGTTATCGTCATAGAGGTAGATTAGCTTACCCAGGCGCAGATGGCCCGCCAAGGAAGCCGCTTCGGAAGACACACCCTCCATCAGGTCGCCATCGGTGACAATGGCATACGTGAAATGATCAATAATCTCATGCCCTGGACGGTTAAATACCTCTGCCAGATGCGCTTCCGCCATCGCCATCCCTACACCATTTGCGAATCCCTGTCCTAACGGGCCCGTAGTCGCCTCAACGCCCGGAGTGAGGCCATATTCGGGATGACCGGGTGTCAGGCTACCCCATTGACGGAAGTGTTGGAGTTCCTCTAAGGAGAGGTCGTAACCAGTCAGATGCAGCAGAGAATAGAGCAGCATCGAGCCATGTCCACCCGATAGGATAAACCGGTCGCGGTTTGCCCAGCCGGGATTGGTGGGACTGTGGCGCAGGTGACGAGTCCAGATGGTGTAAGCCAGGGGAGCTGTGGCCATCGGCAAGCCCGGGTGACCTGATTTTGCCTGTTGGACAGCATCCGCAGAGAGAAAGCGAATAGTATTGATTGCTTGGTTTTGAAGTTGGAGGGTTTCTTTCATGGGAATCCTCTACTTGAAAGTAATGGGCGTGTGTTCGTGAAGGCTTTGCCTTCACGAACACACCTCATGGAATAAAAATTGGCGCTTAATTTTAAGCGGTTTGAGCCTGGTGAGCAATTTTCTCACCAGCGTCCCGATTGCGCAGGTAGAGCTTGGTGAACTCTTCCGTAATTGCCGGGATGATTCCTAAAGCAACGACAACCAGCCATTCTTTACCAGTCAGGAAATGGGTGTTGAAGATCGGCTGCAGAAAAGGCACATTAACCACCATTAACAGCAGGAAAAGCGATAGCCCAACAGCATACTGCATATATTTGTTGGAGAATACACCCAGGCGGAAGATGGAGGCTCGCTCCGAGCGGACGGTATAGGCACGGAACAACTCACATAGGGATAGAGTGACAAAAGCCATCGTCTCGGCAGTCTGCACATCCACCCCGGACCAGTCATGCTGGAGTACGTAGGACAGTATGTTTAAGCCGTCGGGGATAGAGGCGCCAGCTTCCAGATGCCAGGACAAACCAAGGATGAAGGCTCCCAGAACAGCACCCGTTTGGGCGATGGTCTGGATGAACATACCCAGACGCATCGAGCTGTTGACGATCGATTCGTTCTTGGGGCGGGGTAGCTGTTCCATGATATCCGGGTCGCCCTTCTCCATTGCCAGGGCTAAAGCCGGGGCGCCATCCGTGAGCAGGTTGAGCCACAATAGCTGGATAACCGTCAGCGGCATGGGCAGGCCGGCCAACGTCGCCAGGAAGATGATCATGATCTCGGCGATATTGGAAGATAGTAAAAAGAAGACAAATTTACGAATGTTAGAGTAAATGACCCGGCCTTGCTCGACTGCTGCAACGATGCTGACGTAATTGTCATCGGTCAGAACCATATCCGCAGCACCTTTGGCCACGTCGGTGCCGGTAATACCCATCGAGACACCGATATCGGCGCGCTTGATAGCTGGAGCATCGTTGACGCCATCGCCAGTCATCGCCACTACTTCATTATTTGTACGCAATGCATCGACAATACGCATCTTGTGCTCAGGCGAAACGCGTGCAAAGACGGCAGTTCGTTTGACCTCTTCTGCCAGGGTGGCATCATCCATGTTGTTAAGCTCTGTCCCGGTGTACACTTTGTCGCCTTTACGCAGTAGTCCAATGGTTTCAGCCACAGCTCGACCCGTATTGGGGTAGTCGCCGGTGATCATGATCGTCCGCAACCCTGCGCCACGCGCCTTTTCCAGCGCAGGTTTTACTTCCGGGCGAGCCGGGTCAATCATGCCCATCAGGCCGGCAAATACCAAGCCCTGCTCGGCATACTCCCGGGTGAGTTCTTCAGGCACCTGGGACTCGACGCGGTAGGCAAACCCCATCACGCGCAAGGCATCGTTGGTCATATGGTCATTGGCTTCCCGGATACGGGCACGCATCTCATCAGTCAGTGGCATAACCTCGTCTTCGATGGTCTGGTAATCGGTGCACAAATCCAGCACCAGGTCCGGGGCACCTTTCACCGTGATTGCATGTGAACCCAACTTGCTCTGATCCTTGAACGGGGAGATACCTTCCTCCTTGATCCAGGTGATCTCATGCACGGTGGTCATGCGCTTCAGGCTTGAATCAAAGGGGATTTCTTTCCGGCGTGGGTAGGCGACCGGCAGCTCGTCCAACTTCTCCCAGGCTTTCATAGCAGCCACGATCATTGCCCCTTCTGTGGGATCACCGATCATTCGGTAAGCGTTCGGGCCTCCTTCAGATAGCGGCTCCAATACCGCGTCGTTATTTAAAACTCCCACCCAGAGAACCGTGGTGAGTCCAGGTACTTTCTGCAAGTCGGCTTTCTGGCCGTCTACGTGGAATTCTCCCTTCGGATTATAGGCAGTGCCAGTTACTTCGGCAAACTTGCCATCCACCCAAAGACGGGTGACGGTCATAACGTTCTGGGTGAGTGTGCCGGTCTTATCCGAGCAGATGACTGTGGCTGAACCAAGGGTTTCAACAGAGGCCAGCTTACGGATTAAGGCATGCCGGCGCACCATTTCGCGCATACCCAGCGCCAGGCTGATGGTAACCACAGCCGCCAGACCTTCAGGCACAGCAGCAATCGCCAGACCTACCGCGATCATAAAGCTATCGATGACAATATCTGCAGTCGCAGTTGTAAAACCTGCTGAAAATACTCCGCCGCGCCACATACCCAGAAGGAATACAACGCCACAAATTGCCAGGGCAGCAATGCCAAGGGTTTTACCCAGCTGATCCAGGCGACTTTGCAGGGGCGTGCCTTCATCCTCTACGGCTTGCAGCATGTCAGCAATCATGCCAAGCTGCGTACGCATACCGGTCGACACCACCACACCGCGCCCACGACCATAATTGACCACGGTGCCCATGAAGGCGGTGTTCTTCCGGTCGCCCAGGGTGGCGTCTTTATCCAGCAATAAAGCTGCATCTTTTTTGACGGGAACTGATTCGCCGGTCAGCGCCGCCTCCTCCACCTGTAGGTTAATCGCCTCGATCAGGCGGATATCAGCCGGGACAAAATTACCGGCCTCCAGCAAAACCACATCCCCTGGCACCAGTTGGCTGGCAGCCACAGAGACGCGCTGGCCATCACGCAGCACCTGACACTCTGGAGCAGCCATTTTCTTCAAAGCTGCCAGTGCTTCTTCTGCCCGACTTTCCTGAACAACTCCCAGGATGGCATTCAGCACCACGATGAGCATAATCACCCCGGCTTCCAGCCAGTCCCCCAGCACAGCCGAAATGAGCGAGGCGACGATTAACAGAATAACGATAAAGTTGTTGAGCTGGACAATCACCAGTTGTAAAAAGGTCGGGCGAGGCTTTTCTTTAAGTTCGTTTGGTCCATAATGCGCAAGTCGTTTGGCAACTTCTTCTGATGTCAGGCCCTGGGCTGGTGACTCCAGTGCTTCAAAAACATCGCCAAGCGCCAGAGTATGCCAGCTCATATTGAGATCAGAGTTGATGTCAGCAGGATTCGATTTTTTATTCTCCACTATTTTTCCACTCCACTTTAAAAGGGTAACTAATTATCGGACTTACGTAGCTAGTGGATGGAGTAATTATCCTTCCCACTGCGTATGGAAGCTACCTTCCCGGTCTATGCGCCGGTATGTATGCGCCCCAAAGTAATCGCGCTGCGCCTGGGTCAGGTTGGCAGGTAAGATCTCCGAGCGGTAGGCATCCAGGTAAGCCAGAGAAGCGCTGGTTGCCAGCACAGGAATACCTAAACCTACTGCTGTTTGCACAACCTGGCGCCAGGCGGTCTGGCGATTTAACACCGCCTCCGTGAACACCGGGCCTAACAGCAGGTTGGGAAGGTCAGGATTACGACGGTAGGCCAGGGTGATATCGCTCAGCATGGCCGCCCGAATGATACATCCTGCTCGCCAGACAGGGACGATCTGTGAAAGATCAAGATCCCAGTTGTACTCATGGGAGGCCATTTTTAGCAGGTTTAGCCCCTGTGCATAGGAAGTAATTTTACTTGCATACAGAGCCTGTTCTGCCGCAGCAATCAGCGCAGCTTTATCACCGCTGAATTTCTCAGCATTTCCCAATACCTTGGCGGCGATCACGCGCTCGGGTTTGAGGGCAGAGATTAAGCGGCTTTCAACAGCAGCATTAATTGTGGGTATAGCCGCGCCGGTATCCAGGGCAGTCTGGCTGGTCCACTTTCCGGTACCCTTCTGGGCAGCTTCATCCAGGATCATATCGACCAGTGAACGGCCAGTCTCCTCGTCGATTCGAGCCAGGATCTTGGCTGTGATTTCAATTAGGTATGAGCGTAGCTCACGGGTATTCCATTCCTCGAAAATTTGCGCTAATTCAGCATTGGACATGCCTGCGCCGCGATGCAGCAAGTCGTAAATTTCAGCGATCAACTGCATATCGCCATACTCGATACCGTTATGCACCATCTTGACATAGTGCCCCGCCCCGCCAGCGCCCATCCAGGCCACACAAGGCTCACCATCCTCAGCTTTGGCGGCGATAGCCTCAAACATCGCCTGGATGCGTGGCCAGGCTTGTTGTGCGCCACCCGGCATCATACTGGGACCCCATAACGCCCCGCTCTCGCCGCCCGATACTCCCATACCAATATAATCCAATCCAGCTTGCGCCAGCTCTTTGACACGCCGTTCGGTATCAGCAAAAAACGAGTTTCCCCCATCAATAATGAGATCGCCTTTTTGCAGATATGGCTTCAGGTTAGCAATGGCAGTGTCCACCGCATCCCCGGCCGGGACCATCAAAAATATAGTTCGCGGAGCAGCGAGCGCCCCAACCAACTCTTCTAATGAGTTTGTGACCGCAATGTTAAAGTCGGCAGGTAGTTTCGGAGCTACATCGTAGCCAATCGGCGGATATCCGTTGCGCGCAAAATTTTGCGCCAGACTACGCCCCATCACACCTAACCCAAGAATCCCTAGCGAATATTTGGTTTCCATATTCAACTCCACAATCTGCAAAATTTTTTCTTGTCGCCCTTAAGTAAAATTTTCCTCATGGCTGTTTCGGGATCATCGAACCGGTTTAGAACCATGCAGGCATCGAGAATGCTTTCACAAAGCCAGGATTAGCTATTTGCCAGCCGGTAGAGGATCTCGCCTGCCCTGGGAACATACAAAACTCCCTCATCCTCACGATCCTTCCAGGCCTCGATATTGATATCATCCGGGTTTTGATAACCGAGATTCAACCGGGTGCAGTCTGCAGGGGGTACTCTGGAGGCCAGGGTCACGTTCACATTAGGTTTTTCAATCCCAGCATCCATCACCCCCGAACCGCGCACATGGGTACTGTGCGCCAGGACACCAAGCGGGATATGCCGGTATCGCTCCCAGTCATTGAGGAAATAGGGCAGGGTGTGGTAGCCAATCTCATAAATATACTTCCCGTGCACATGGCTGATCACATCCAGGTGTGGGGCGTAAATAATCAGCTCCCCACCTAAAGCAATCGCAGGCTCAAGTTTGTACATGGCTTTGGCCGCGGTCCATAACTCATCGTACATGGCCGGCGCGCAGGACAATACCCGTTTGTATGGCTGCTTCACCCAACGAATATGCCGTTGGGCAGAAGCCTCTGCAGCCGCGTTCCATGTCATAAACAGATCACCCACAAACAACCCCGCCAGGTCGTGTCCTTCGACAACCAGAGCTACCAGAGTGACCGGGGTTTGTAAGCGTTGCACTGCAGCATTGATCATTGCCCTTACAGGGGTGTCCTTAATACCAATTGTACCAACTACCCCAGCCAGGGCGCCCAACCAGTGCGTGGCATTGATCATATCCGGTCCGGAGATGCCAGGGAACAGGTATTTCGCCCCGCCCGAAAAACCGACGACTTCATGGGGAAAAGTTGGGCCGACGATCAGGATATGATCGTATTCCAAAGCTAGCTTATTGATACGGATCACGACTTCGTCGGGAAGAGACTTATGCCAGTTATCCCCGGCAATCTGCTTGATCTCGTCCTGTTGCATGACCCCCAGAGAGGTCAGTGCATCAGGATTATCCCAGGCGTGATTGAGCAAGCGGATGTGGCGGTAGGTCGTCCTGCGTTCTTCGGCGCTGATACCAACCAAGCTATTCAAGCTCTCCTCAGGAAGCGGAGGATGGGTACCCAACGCCACCAGGAAATCTAACTGGCGCGCATCGTGTAAAATCTCGACCACCATACGAAACAAGTCTGGCAAAGGAAGCGAGCGAGTATGGTCTGGAATCAACACCAGGACTTTTAGATTTCTGAACTTACCACCCAATCCTTGAGAAAGGGTTTCGTAGATCGTATTTTTGTCCAGCAAGCCTGCCGGCTCATTTTTCTGAGAATATATCATCGTGAAATGCCTTAAAAAAAGTTTTATCCGAGTAAAGATTATTCCGGACCGGCAGTCATTTAGACGCCGCTGTACGCGGAGAATCCACCATCGATGGGGATGATCACACCAGTTACAAAAGCTGACGCCGGTGAAAGCAACCACAACACAGCTCCATTCAGATCATCCGGAACCCCAAAACGCCCCACCGGCGTATGGTCAATAATCTTCTGCCCACGCGCGGTTAGCTGCCCGCTTTCTGCCTCGGTCAACAAGAAACGGTTTTGTTCGGTCAGGAAGAACCCGGGAGCTATTGCATTGACTCTGATCTCAGGCGAATACTCCTGTGCCATGTGCACGGCCAGCCACTGTGTGAAATTGCTCACCCCGGCTTTGGCAGCAGAATAGGCGGAGACGCGCGTCAGGGGACGGAAAGCATTCATCGAGGATACATTCAAAATTACACCCTGTTTGCGTTCAGCCATATGCCGGCCCACAATCTGCGATGGGATGATGGTGCCCATCAAGTTTAATTCAAACACCCAGCTCAGGGCTTCGGCGGGTAAATCAAAAAATGATTTCTCTGCGCTGGTGGTTGCATCTGGCTTATTACCGCCAGCGGCATTGATTAAACCGTCAATCTTCCCAAATTCATTCAAGACAAGCTCGACCGCCGTTACAACCGATTCTGCCTTTAATACATTACATTGCACCGCCAGAGCGCGTCCCGCACCATAGGCTTGGTTAAATTGCGCAACCAGTTTTTCGGCAGCAGCCATGTTGTAATCCAGAATGGTCACGCTCGCCCCGCATTCAAGCAGCGCGCGCGCCATATCCGCGCCCAATACACCTGCGCCTCCGGTGATCAGAATACTCTGCCCGGTGAAATCAAATACTTTGGAATAATCAATGCTCATAACGTTCCTCTCAGTATTGTCCAGGATGTTTTTAGTCGGTGATTAAGCGAGTGTGGTTTGCGAGTAACACCTTTTTTACCAGGCAGCATAACGCGCTGAAATCGAAAAAAACGCCCACGTGTGATCTCAGCCAATTCAACGCTCCCTTCCATATCATAACGATTATAAACGTAAGGGATGCGATTGCGGTAACTGCCTGGAGGAATTACCATCCCAAATTCAACCGGGATCTTCAGATCATGCGACATTGTCGACATAATGCTCAGTGAGTTGACCTCCCTCGCCTTGATGGTATTGGATAGTTTTTTTTACTTCATCCTGTCCTGCGAATATGAATAACCGCGTTTACAATATAGATAATTTAGTCCAGGGCGAATCCAGATCTGTTCGATCGCATCTCACCAGATAGAATAATTTAAATTTATCAACGAAAGGGTTTTTAATCATGAATAATGGCCTTAATATTCCTCAGAATGGTACATTGGACCTGGTCTCCCTCGGTGCGCTAAATCACCGCGTCGATTCGGGCATCATTCCTTTCCGCAAAGCAACCGTCTGGCAAGTGCATCCCAGCGGCGGAGAATATAACGTAGCCGCTAATCTGGCCGACTGCTTTAGATTGCGAACTGGTATGGTATCAGCAATTGTGGACTATCCAATTGGCGATCTCATTGCTGAGCGGGTGCGCGCGATGGGCATCAAACCTTTCTATAAGCACTTTGCCCACAATGGCGTGGATGGCCCGAATATGGCGACCATTTACAGCGACCAGGGCCATGGTGTGCGCGCCCCAGTCGTATTTTACAACCGCGCCAATGAAGCAGCAGCCCAACTCAAGCCGGGTGACTTTGATTGGAGCGCGATCCTGGCAAACGGTGTGCGCTGGCTGCACAGTGGCGGTATCTTTGCCTCATTGTCTGCGACAACAGGTGAAGTAATCATTGAGGGCATGCAAGCCGCCAAAGCCGCTGGAGCAGTAACCTCTTTCGACCTGAACTATCGCGCTAAGCTGTGGAACATTTGGGGCGGAGCGGCGCGTGCCCAGGCAGTTATCAAGCGCATTGTAGAGCATGTGGATGTCCTGGTCGGGAATGAAGAGGACCTCCAATTAGGCCTCGGGGTCGCCGGCCCACAGGTCACCGCCAAATCCAAGCTGGACCCCAGTGTCTTTTTCGGGATGATCGATCAAGTGCGCAGCCTGTATCCTCAAATTAAAGTCGTCGCCACCACTTTGCGCGAGGTGCATTCAACCAACCACCACACCTGGGGCGCAGTAGCCTGGATCGATGGACAAACCTACGCTTCTCCAACCTGTGAGCTGGATGTCTACGACAGAGTTGGGGGCGGGGATGGATTTGCGGCAGGTCTCTTCTACGGCCTGCTAACGGGTGAAGAACCACAGGCGGCTGTCAACCTGGGTTGGGCACATGGTGCGCTGATGACAACCTTCCCCGGCGATACCACCATGGCGACCCTTGAACAGGTACGCGCATTCGCAAAAGGCGGCTCGGCGCGCATCCAGAGATAACTTACAATCCCCGATCGTACTTTCCTGGAGGGAAAAAATGAGTGTCCACCCGCTGGCAGGCAAAGTCGCACCCTACCAAACCTTAATCAATGTTCCCCGCCTTATTTCGGCGTATTACACCTACCAACCGGACCCGGGTAATCCTGCACACCGCGTTGCGTTTGGTACGTCCGGGCATCGCGGATCATCTTTAAATCATAATTTCAACGAAATGCATATCCTGGCCATTAGCCAGGCGATTGTCGAATTGCGCACATCACAAGGCATCACTGGCCCCCTATACCTGGGAATGGATACACACGCCCTATCCGAGCCAGCGTTGAACACGGCGATTGAAGTATTTGCGGCAAATGGGGTAGACGTAGTAATCCAACAAGGGCTTGGTTACACACCCACCCCGGTCATTTCACATGCAATCCTGACCTATAACCAAAACCGGACAGCCGGCCTGGCCGATGGGGTGGTGATCACACCATCTCACAACCCCCCCGAAGATGGCGGCTTCAAATATAACCCGCCCTCGGCTGGCCCAGCGGACACGAAAACCACGCAATGGATCCAGGATCGCGCCAATGAGATCATGGCCAACGGTTTAAAAGAGGTAAAGCGCGTCCCCCTTGAAAAGGCGCTCAAAGCTCCCACGACCCATGATTATGATTATGTTACACCGTATGTGGCGGACCTCGAAAACGTTATCAATATGCCGGCGATAGCAGCAGCCGGATTAAAGATCGGTGTTGATCCGATGGGCGGTTCGGGGGTCGCCTACTGGGAACCCATCGCTGAGAAGTATGGATTGAATATTGAGGTGGTGAACCCTCGCGTCGATCCGACTTTTGGCTTTATGACCCTGGATCACGATGGAAAAATCCGTATGGATTGCTCCTCACCCTACGCTATGGCCAGCCTGGTCAAGCTCAAAGACCAATTTGATATCGCTTTCGGCAACGACTCCGACTATGACCGCCATGGCATTGTCACCCGCAGCGTGGGGCTGATGAACCCGAATCATTTCCTGGCAACTGCCATCTGGTATCTGTTCCAGAACCGGCCCGGCTGGGGCAAGGATGTAGCCATCGGTAAAACCCTGGTATCCAGCTCGATGATCGATCGCGTCGCAGCGCACCTCGGCCGTAAGTTATGCGAGGTGCCGGTCGGTTTTAAGTGGTTTGTGGATGGCTTGGTAGATGGCTCATTTGGCTTTGGAGGAGAAGAGAGCGCTGGAGCATCTTTCTTGCGCCATGATGGCACCGTCTGGACGACCGACAAAGACGGATTTATCCTCGACTTATTAGCCGTTGAAATCCTGGCTACCACCGGTCGCGACCCGGGTGAACACTACCAGGCGTTAGAAGCACAGTTTGGCAAAGCCTGGTATGCCCGCAAAGACGCGCCCACAAGTCCAGCCGAAAAAGCTGTACTCGCCAATCTGTCCGCCGAGCGGGTCGAGGCTACCGAGCTCACCGGTGATACTATCATTGCCAAGCTTACTCACGCACCCTGCAACAACGCTGCCATCGGTGGGCTGAAAGTCGTCACAGCCAATGGGTGGTTCGCTGCCCGACCATCCGGCACTGAAAATGTGTACAAGATCTATGCTGAGAGCTTTATCAGTGCAGACCACCTGAGCCGGATCCAAGCAGAAGCCCAGGCGATTGTCGATGCGGCATTGAAACAAGGATAAGGAGTTAACCGATGTCTGGCCTAGAGGAATCGCTAGCCTGGCAGGAACTGGTCCGGCACCAACAGGAAATAAACGAGCTGCATGTGCGGGACCTTTTCGCGCAAGACCCCCAACGCTTTGAACGATTTTCGCTGCGGTTGGGAGATATTTTGTTTGATTTTTCGAAGAACCGCATCACCCAAAAATCCATACAACTGCTGGTCGATCTGGCGCGCCAGGCTAATCTGGACCAGAGAATCGCAGCCATGTTCAGCGGCCAGAAGATCAACACGACTGAGGATCGGGCCGTGTTGCATATCGCCCTGCGCAACCGATCCAATGAGCCGATCTTTGTGGATGGACAGGACGTGATGCCCGAGGTCAACCGGGTTTTGGAGAAGATGCGCAGCTTCAGCGAGGCTGTCCGCTCCGGTGCATGGAAGGGCTATACCGGCAAAGCGATCACCGACATCGTCAATATCGGCATCGGCGGTTCGGATCTGGGCTCCAAGATGGTCTGCGAAGCATTGAAGCCTTATGCCAGACCAGATCTGCGCGCCCATTTCGTTTCGAACGTAGACAGCACCGACCTGGTGGAGACTCTCAAGACACTCAACCCTGAGACAACGCTCTTCCTGGTAGCCTCTAAAACTTTCACCACCCAGGAAACCATGACCAACGCGCATTCAGCGCGCCAGTGGTTTCTCAGTGCTGCTAAGAGCGAAGCAGATATCGTCAGGCACTTTGCGGCCATGTCCACCAACACGAGCGCGGTGAGCAAATTCGGGATTGATCCTCAGAACATGTTTGAGTTTTGGGACTGGGTCGGCGGGCGTTATTCCCTGTGGTCTGCGATTGGACTCTCGATTGCTATCTACCTGGGCATGGACCGTTTTGAAGAGCTGTTGAGCGGCGCACACAAAGTCGACCGGCATTTCCGCACGGCTCCCTTCGAGCACAACATCCCGGTCATCATGGGCTTGCTCGGCATCTGGTACAACAACTTCTTTGGGGCGCACTCCCATGCCATCCTGCCTTATGACCAGTACCTGGCTCACTTCCCGGCCTATTTTCAACAAGGAGACATGGAAAGCAACGGCAAGAGCGTCACGCAGCAAGGTGTATGGGTCGACTACGCAACCGGTCCTGTGATCTGGGGACAGCCCGGCACGAATGGTCAGCATGCTTTCTACCAGCTCATTCATCAGGGCACCCAGCTTATCCCCTGTGACTTCCTGGCCGCGGTAAACAGTCACAATCCTCTTGGAGATCATCATCCGATTCTTTTATCTAACTTCCTGGCGCAAACTGAGGCACTGATGCAGGGAAAGACGCCGGGCGAAGCGCGGTCCGAGTTAGAGGCAGCCGGGATTTCCGGTACACAACTAGAAATGTTGGTACCAGCCAGGACTTTCCCTGGAAATCGACCGACCAACTCCTTCCTTTACCCAAAACTGACCCCAGAAGTCCTGGGCGCGCTGATCGCCCTCTACGAGCACAAAATCTTTACCCAGGGTGTCATCTGGAACGTCAACTCCTTCGACCAGATGGGTGTTGAGCTGGGCAAACAATTGGCGAAAA
>Ga0105094_10000246_pt1 | contig 25848 bp, 25 predicted proteins | sample PPLLak1March2015_2_FD_87023 | JGI IMG/M metagenome (GOLD analysis project Ga0105094, IMG submission 87023) | Freshwater sediment microbial communities from Prairie Pothole Lake near Jamestown, North Dakota, USA - PPLs Lake P8 Core (3) Depth... | ecosystem: Environmental > Aquatic > Freshwater >...
AACGCGGACAGCGCATGTCGCCCTCGGCTCGCCCCATACGCAGCGGGTACCCGGGCCGCTCGGACCCCAAACCGCGCCCTCCTCACGCCGGGATCTCGTCGACGTGCTCGAGCTCGGCGACGGGTCCGACCTCGGGTCTCCGCCGGCCGGCGCCGACGACGACGAGCGCGGTCGCTCCGACGACCACGAGCCCGCCGACGACGACGATCGGCGTCAGCAACTCGCCGAGCACCCACCACGCGAGCGTCGCCGAGACGACCGGCGCGCACTGCGTGATGAGCGACGAGAGCCACGACTCGACGTGCCGATGCGACCACGCCGCCAGCAGATGCCCCATCGCGCCCGGCACGAGCGTGACGAACGCGAGCACGACCCAGTCGCTCGCATCCGGCATCACCGGCGGGACGCCGCCGGCGAGCAACGCGACGGGGGTGACGGCGACTGTGGCGGTCAGCATCACGCTCGTCATGTACTCGAGCGTCGTCGCGCCCGCGCGGGCTCGCTTCGAGAACAGCCAGTAGCTCGTCCACGACAGGGTGCTGAGGAGCGCGAGGACGTCGCCGACCGGGCTCCACGCCGGCGATCCCGAGGAGCCGACCGCCACGATGACGATGCCCGTGAACGACAGGGCGACCAGGGCCGCCTCGCGGGCGCGCACGCGCTCGCCGAACATCCGGCCCGCGACGAGCACGACGAGGATCGGCGAGATCGCGCCGATGATCGCGAAGTTCGCGACGGTCGTGAGCTTCACGGCGGTGAACCCGAGCGAGATGTCGAGCGCGAAGAACACCCCCCCGAGCGCGCACGCCTTGAACGTGGCCCAGGACAGCCGCCGCCGCACCACCGCGAGCGCCACCAGATGGACGAGGACGCCGAGCCACAGGCGGTACATCGCGAACGTCAGACCGGTGATCGACGTGCCTTTGACGAAGACGCTGGCGCTCCCCCAGGCCACCGTGCTCACCGAGACCGCGACGATCGCGGCCGTCCGGTGGCGGGAGGTCTCGGTCACGGCGCCTAGCGTACGGAACCGCTACAGTGCCGGACCGGCAAGGAGGGAGCGATGGAACAGCGACTCAAGGGACGCAAGGTGGCGGTCCTGCTCGACGAGGGCTTCGAGGACCTCGAGTTCTGGGTCACCGTGATGCGTCTCCGCGAGGAGGGCGCCGAGGTGACGATCGTGGGGACCTCGGCCGGCAAGAGCGTGAAGGGCAAGAACGCGCTCCAGGCCTCGAGCGACGTCGACGCCGCCCACGTCTCGGCCGCCGACTTCGACGCCGTGGTAGTGCCGGGCGGTTGGGCGCCCGACAAGCTCCGCCGGTCCGAGGCGGTCACCTCGTTCGTGCGCGCCGCGTACGACATGGGCAAGATCGTCGGCCTCATCTGCCACGCCGGGTTGGTGGGGATCTCGGCCGGCGTCGTGAAGGGCCACCGCGCGACCGGGAGCCTCGGCATCAAGGACGACCTCGTCAACGCCGGCGCGACGTGGGTCGACGAGCCGGCGTTCCGCGACGGCAACCTCGTCTGGGGCCGCGTGGTGGAGGACATCCCGGCGTTCTGCCGCGAGCTCGTCGAGGCGATCGAGAGCCCGTGATCCTGCACGGCGCCATCGCGGCCGCCGTGACGCCGCTCGCCGAGGGTGCCGGCGCGCTCGACGTTGACGCGTTCGGCCCGCTCGCGGCGTTCCTCGCCGAGGGCGGGATCGACGGCGTCCTCGCGTGCGGCACGACCGGCGAGGGTGTCCTGCTCTCGGCCGACGAGCGCCGCACCGCCGTCGAGCGCTTCCTCGAGGTCCGTCCTCCCGGCTTCCAGGTCGCCGTCCACGCCGGCGCGCAGACGACCGCAGAGACCGTGGCGCTCTCGCGCCACGCGGCCGAGGTCGGCGCCGACGCCGTCGCCGTCATCGCGCCCCCCTACTTCCCGCTCGACGAGGCCGAGCTCCTCGCGCACTACCGCTCGGCGGCGCAGGCCTGCGCACCGCTTCCGCTGTACGTGTACGAGTTCGCCGGACGTTCCGGCTACGCGATCCCGGTCTCGGTCGTCGAGCGCCTGCGCGAGCACGCCCCGAACCTCGCCGGCATGAAGGTGAGCGACACGCCGTTCGCGAAGGTCGAGCCCTACCTGCTCGAGGGGTTGGACGTGTTCGTCGGCTCCGAGCCGCTCGTGCTCGAGGGCCTGGAGCACGGCGCCGTCGGCGCGGTCTCGGGGCTGGCCACCGCCTGGCCCGAGGTCGTCGCGGCGCTCGTGCACGACTGGGACCCGATGGCCCACGCGCGCGTGACGGAGCTCCGCGACCGTCTCGGGAGCATCCCGTTCCATGCGGCGCTGAAGGCCGTCCTGGGGGCTCGGGGCGTGCCGATCCGGGCCGACGTCCGTCCGCCGCTCCGAGGGCTCACCGACGAGGAGCGCGAGCGCGTGCTCGTGCTCGTCTGAGTCACCCCTCGCCCGCCTCCAGGAGGCCGCGGATCTCGAGGAGGCCGCGGATCTCGGGACCGCGCCAGTCGTCGACGTCGGGACGGAGCATCTCCGTCCCCGCGTCCGGGTCGGCGATCCGCACGGGGGTCATGCCGACCGCCGCGGCGCCCGAGAGCTCACGGTACGAGCCGTCGCCGACGTACAGGCACTCGGCCGGTGCCACCCCGAGACCCTCGGCCGCCGTGAGGTAGATCGCAGGGTCGGGCTTCCGCAGCCCCACGTCGCACGAGAACACCAGGACGTCGACGAGACCGCCGAGCGGCGAGGCGGCCCAGAGCGCGGGCACGTCCGGCGCGCACATGCTCACGACGGCCGTCCCGTGCGCGTGGCCCCTCAGCCACCGCAGGATCTCGACGGCGCCCGGCTGCGGCCGGAACCACGTCCTGTACGCCTCCTCGCGGATCCCGATCGCTCGCCCGACCGCCGCCTCCTGCGGGTCGAGGCCCATCCGCCGGGCGATCTCGCGGAGGTTCGACCCGACGTCGGGGAACCCGCCGGTCTGCCGCTCGACCACCGTGTCCGCCCAGGTGTGCCGGAACGCGGCGCGGTCGGCGCCCAGCGCCGACGCCATGCCGTCCAGCATCCCGTCCCAAACGGCGAGGGGGAACTCGGGCACGAGCGTGCCGAAGAGGTCGAACAGGACCGCGCGGATCCGCGTCACCGAGGCCACTCGTCGCGGAGCAGCGAGTACACGTAGTGGTCGTAGTACCCCGCGCTCCCGAGTCCCCCACCGCGCTCGACCCCCTCGCGCGTGAAGCCGAGGCGCTCGGGGATGGCGCAACTGCGGTCGTTGTCCACGCCGCACCGGATCACGATGCGGTGCACCCCGAGCTCGTCGAACCCGATCCCGATGAGCGCCTCGACCGCGCGCGTCACCAGACCGCGCCCCTCGTGCTCCGAGTCGATCCAGTACCCGATCTCGGCGGCGATGCCGTACTTGCCCGGCATCAGGCCCACACCCCCGACGAACCGGCCGTCGACGAACAGCCCGCACCCCTCGAGCGAGTCCTCGGCCGACGACACGGACTCGAGCCACGACCGTTGTCCCTCGATGGTGGCGTTCAGCGACGCCCACGGCATCCAGATCGCCAGGCGGTCGAGCTCGCGCTGCACCGTCATCCACATCTCCTCGACGTCGTCCGGCACGAGACGCCGCAGGAGCGCTCCGTCGCCGAGGTCGACCGGCAGCGGGCTCACGTCGTCGGTGACCCGGCTCCCGTCCTCTGTCGCTCCTCCTCGACGAGGATCCGGCGCAGCACCTTGCCGACGAGCGTCTCGGGCAGCGCGTCGCGGAACTCGATCAGCTTCGGGACCCGGTACCCCGACAGGCCGTTCGCCGGGTCCTTGCACCACGCCATGATCTCCGCGGCCGTGGCGCTCACGCCCTCCTTCAGCACGATGAACGCCTTCACGGCCTCCCCGGTGCGCTCGTCCGGGACGCCGATCACCGCGCATTTCGCGACCTTCGGGTGATGGAACAGGACCTCCTCCACCTCGGTCGGGTACACGTTGAACCCGGAGACGATGATCATCTCCTTGAGCCGGTCCACGATCCGGAAGTACCCGTCGGGGTCCATCACCGCGACGTCGCCCGTGTGGAGCCAGCCGTTGCGGATCGTCAGCGCGGTCTCCTCGGGCCGGTTCCAGTAGCCGAGCATCACCTGGGGACCGCGGATGCAGAGCTCTCCGCGCTCGCCCGACGCGACCTCTCGGTCCGGGTCGTCGAGGTCCACGATCTTGCAGTCGGTGTCGGGGAGCGGCAGTCCGATCGCCCCGGGCCGCCGCTCCCCCTGGAGCGGGTTCGCGTGCGTGACCGGCGACGTCTCGGTGAGGCCGTAGCCCTCGACGAGCACGGCACCGCCGGTGATCTCGGCGAACCGCTGGGCCACGGCGACCGGGAGCGGGGCTCCGCCCGACACGCACGCCTTGACCGAACGCAGGTCGTACTTCGTCGTGAGGGGCGATTCGTTGAGCCCGATGAAGAACCGGGGAACGCCGGGGAAGAACGTCGCCTTCTCCTTGGCCACCGCCTCGAGGACCATGTGCATGTCGCGCGGGTTCGGCACCAGGATCACCTTGCCCGCGCTCCCGATGCCCACGTTCATCGCGAGCATCCCGAACGAGTGGAACAGCGGCAGGGCGCACAGGATCGACTCCTTCGTCTCGTCCAGACCCAGGAACCCGATGCCCTGCGTCGTGTTCGCGACGATGTTGCGATGCGAGAGCATCGCGCCCTTCGACAGCCCCGTCGTCCCGCCCGTGTAGATGAACCCGGCAGGATCGTTCGCCGTGTCGACCTGCGCCGCCACCGGCGCCGGCCCCGCCGAGCGCATCAGCCGGTGGAACCATCCCACGTTCGCGTCGGCCGGGACCGGCGGCCACGGCCGGCCCGCCTCCCGCTGCTGCTTCTTGAACCGCAGCGACGGCGCGAGCATCTTCTTCACGAACGGCATGTAGTCGTTCAACCGCGTGACCACGACGTGCTCGACCCCGACCGAGGCGAACACGTCCGCGAAGCTCGTGTAGTACAGGTCCGAGACGAACACGACCTTCGCGCCGCAGTCGCGCAGCTGGTGCTCCATCTCCCGCCGCGTGTACAGGAAGTTGTGACCGACGATGACCCCGCCGACGCGAGCGATCGCGAAGTACAGGATCACGTACGGCGGGCAGTTCGGCATCGCGAGGGCCACCCGGTCGCCCTTGCGGACGCCCATATCCACGAGCACCGCCGAGCACCGCTCGACCTCTCGGAGCAGGTCGCGATAGCGGAGGTGCTTGCCGAACCAGGCGACCGCGGTCGCGTCCGGGTGACGCCGGGCCGCCTGCTCGAGCATGCCGAAGACGGACAGGTCCGGATACGGCTCGAGCGTCCGCGGCATGTCGGGCGGATAGGTCTTGAACCACGGTCGATGATCGGTCATGCGGGCATCATTCCACTCCGGGCGGGCCGCCGCGACCGGCCGAGCGCCAGGGTAGGCTCCCCGCACGATGGTCGACCCGCTCGACGAGGTGCGCGCCGCCGCCGAGGCAGCGGTTCCCCCCATCGGGGGCGAGCTCCGGGTCCCCGGTCTCGGCGCGCCGGTCGAGGTGCTCCACGACCGGTGGGGCGTCCCGCACGTGTACGCCTCCTCCCTCGACGACCTGTTCCGCGCGCAGGGGTTCCTCGTGGCATCCGAGCGGCTGTTCCAGCTGGACCTGCTCCTGCGCCTCGCGAACGGACGGCTGGCAGGGATGCTCGGCGACCTCGGCCTGCCGTCGGACCGGTTCGCGCGCACCGTGGGCTGGAACCGGGCGGGCGCGGCGATCGCCGCCGGCTGGGACGAGCGATCCCGCCGGATGGTCGCCGCCTACCGGGGGGGCGCGCTCGCGTGGCTCGACGCGATGCCCGCACCGCCGGTCGAGCACGCGGTGATCGGCCTCGCGCCCTCGCTGCCCGAGGACGACGCCTCGTGGGCGGCGGCCGTCGCGTGGCTCTCGTGGAACCTCAGCGGGAACTGGGACGAGGAGCTCCTGCGCGCCGAGATCGCCGAGCGCCTCGGCCCGGAGGGCGTGCGCGATGTGTTCCCCGACCTCCCCCAAGACGTGACCTTCCCCGTCGCCGGGCGGCGGAGCGGGCCCTCGGCTCTCGAGCTGCTCGAGCGAGCGACGCCCAGACCGCCCGGACGAGGCTCGAACGAGTGGGTGATCGCGGGCTCGCGGAGCGCGACGGGCGCCCCGCTCCTCGCGAACGATCCGCACCTGGCCGTGCTCACCCCTTCGATCTGGTTCGAGTGCCACCTCTCGGGCCCCGGGTACGAGGCCTCGGGCGTGTGCCTTCCCTTCGCGCCGGGCGTGGTGATCGGCCGGACGCCGCACCACGCGTGGGGGCTCACGAACGTCGGCGGCGACACGCAGGACCTGTACCTCGAGCGCCTGAACGCGGACGCGACCGCCGCGCGCTTCGAGGACGCCTGGGAGCCACTCACCGTCCATCGGGAGGAGATCGAGGTCCGTGGCCGGGACGAGCCGGTCGTGCTGCAGGTCCGCGAGACCCGTCACGGCCCGATCCTCGACTCGTACGTCGTCGGCGTCGCCCGGCCCGAGGTCGTCGAGGGCGGAATCTCGGAGACGTACGCGCTGCGGTGGACGGGTCACACGTACGCGATCCCGCCCTCGGTGCTCGTGCGGATGGCGGCGGCGACCGATTTCGCGTCGTTCCGGGCGGCGCTCCGCGACTGGGGCTCGCCGGGCCAGAACGTCGTGTACGCCGACGTCGACGGGCACATCGGCTACCAGTGCACCGGCCGGTTCCCCGTCCGCCGGGCGGGCGACGGAACCGTGCCCGTCCCCGGCTGGACCGCCGAGCACGAGTGGGACGGCTGGATCGACCCCGACGACCTGCCCTGGGACCTCGACCCCGCCGAGGGCTTCCTCGCGACCGCGAACAACCGGATCCACGCCGAGGACTACCCGCACCTGATCGGCCACGACTGGACGCCTCCCTCGCGGATCCGGCGGATCGCCGAGCTCCTCGACGCCGAGCGCCGCCACACGCCCGAGACCTTCGCGGCGATGCAGGCCGACACGGTCTCGATCCCGGCGCGAGCGCTCTCGCCGGCGCTCGCCGCCGTGCCGCCGGCCGACGAGCGGCAGCGGGCGGCGATCGCCCTGCTCGAGGACTGGGACGGGGACCTCGCCGCGGACTCCGCCGCGGCGTGCGTCTACGAGGCGTGGTGCCACCAGGTCGCGGAGCTCGTCCTGCGTCCCGTCCTGGGCGACGCCCTGTTCACGCACGCGTACGGGCGCGCGAGCTCCACCGGCACGTGGCGGTCGCTCGTCCTCCCCCACCTGCTCGAGCGCCCGACCGCCCGCTGGTTCGGAGCGGACGGGATCCGGGCCAGGGACGACGTCTTGCGCCGGGCGCTCGACGCCGCCCTCGACGAGCTCGAGGAGCGCCTCGGCCCCGATCCTTCGGACTGGCGCTGGGGGGACCTGCACCGCGTCGTCTTCGCCGGCCAGCTCGCCGCGTTCCCGGGGCTCGGCGAGCTGTTCACCGCCGGGGTCGTGGGCAAGGGAGGCGACGACGACACGCTCGATCAGGGCGCGTTCGAGCCCGAGCTGCGGTACGACGCGGTCGTGATCGCCTCCTGCCGCCAGGTCCACGACCTCTCCGGCCCCGACGGATCGACGGCGACGAACACCCTCGGGCGGTCGGGTCACCCCGCCTCGCCCGCGTGGGCCGATCAGTTGCCGCTGTGGGCCTCTGGCCGGCGGCACCCGATGCCGCTCACGCGGACGGCGGTCGAGGAGGTCACGACCGCCACGACCACCCTCCTGCCGAGGTAACATCGCCCGCGATGCCGAGATCCAAGTCGCGCCAGCGAGGCAACCGCCGTCCCTACGCGGCGCCGCCGCCCCGCAAGAAGCCGAAGTCGAGTCCCTCCTGGTACGGCTTCCTGGTCCTCGGGCTCATGGTCGTGGGCGTGGCCATGATCGTCCTGAACTACATGGGCCTCATCCCCGGCGGCACGGCGCAGGTCTGGCTGTGGGTGGGTCTCGCCTTCATCGCGGCCGGGTTCGTCGCCGCCACGCAGTGGCGCTGACGATCTCGAGCGTGCGAATCACACCGGTGTAACTTTCCACATCCCTTCCACCGCTGTGGGTTCCCGTCCCCGGAGGGCCGCGGAGTGGATAACTCATCGCCGGCTGTGGAAAACCCTGGCGTTCGTGGTGGGACGTCCCCGCCCGAGCCGTGGAGAACTCCGGTCAGCTCTCTCCGGTATGACGGCGGACGACCTCCATCGGCTCGCCGCAATGGCGGGGGATCTGGAGCTCGCCGAGCCGGGTCACGCGGAACTCGGTCCCGCACTCTCGACAGACCAGGAAGACCTCAAGCCCCTCGACGTCCTCCACGTCGGGCTTCTCCCTGGGACCGGGTCCGGACGCCGCCCGGAGCGCCGTGATCCCCAGCCAGGCGATCACGACGCCGACGACGAGTGCCGTGAGCACGACGAGCGGCTCCATGAGGCGAGTCTACGAGGGACCTTCGGACCTCCCGCGAGCGCCGGCGGCGGCGTACGTTCTGGGCATGAGCCGCCCGCGGGCTCTCCTCGGCGTTGCGATCGTGCTCGCGCTCCTCGCGATGCCGACCGTCGCATCGGCCGCCGACCTCCAGGTGACGATCGCGACCCCCCAACCCGGCGCCTCCGTCGGCGCCACCGTCGCCATCGTCGCCGAGACCGTGGGCGACGCCGTCTCGGTCTCGTTCGACGTCGCGACCGGCGCCGAGCCCGTATGGACGGCGATCGGCATCGACGACGACGCCTCCGACGGCTGGACCTCGGTCTGGGACGCGAGCGGTGTCGACGGCGTGGCAACGGTCCGCGCCACGGCGACCGACGGCTCGGCGACGGCGACCGCGACGGTGGAGGTGACCGTCGACGGAGCTCCGCCGTCGCTCGTCCTCGAGCTCTCGCGGTCCGCGTTCAGCCCGAACCGCGATCGACGCGCCGAGTGGGTGACCGTGCGCGTGACGGTGGGCGAGGAGGCGCGCCTGCGTCTCGAGGTCGTCGCGCCCGACGGGAGGATCCGGCGGCGGTTGACGGACGAGCCGGTCGCGGTCGGAACGACGGCGATGCGCTGGAACGGCAAGAGCGGATCCGGTCGAGTCGTCGCGGACGGCCGGTACGACGTCCGCGCGGTCCTCGTCGACGCGGCCGGGAACGCGGCGCAGGTGACGGCGGCCGTGGTCGTCGACACGCGGGCGCCCACCGTCCGGTGGGAAGGGGTGCGGCCCGAGCCGTTCCTCGGTACGGGTCACGTCGTCCTCGCGATCCGGGCGTCGGACCGGAGCCCCGAGATCGTCGCCCGCGCCGTCGTCCGCGACGCCACGGATCGGCTGGCGGCGCGCTTCGACGCGGTCACGTTCCCCGGCGGTTCCCTGCGGTTCGAGTGGAACGGGCGCGACCGTCGGCGTCGGCCGACCGAGCCCGGGCTCCACACCGCGGAGGTCAGGGTGCGTGACGACGCCGGCAACACGACCACCACGCGACAGCCGTTCCGGAACCATCGGCCCGTCCACGCGATCGTGACCCGTCGGAGCGAGCACGCCGGTCGCCGGGTCGCGCTGACCTTCGACGACTGCTGGAGCGGGTCGGCGTGGGACCGGATCCTCGACGTCCTGCGTACGAAGCACGCCGGCGGGTCCTTCTTCTGCCTCGGATCCTCCGTGCAGGCGCACCCCTCGATCGCGCGGCGGACGGTCGCGGCGGGTCACACGATCGGATCGCACGGATACGACCACGCGAACGTCGCCTCCCTGAGTGCGGACGGGATCCGAACCCGGATCCGCGCGGACATGCGCGTCTGGTGGGACGTCGCCCGCGCGACGCCCGCTCCGTACTTCCGACCGCCGTTCGGGCTCTACGACGCCGAGGCGCAGACGGTGATGGGGCAGGAAGGGATCCGGTACCTGGTCCTGTGGGACGTCGACCCATGGGACTGGACCGCGCCTGGCTCCGCCGCCGTAACGCAGCGGGTGGTCTCCCACGCGCGCCGGGGGAGCATCGTCGTGCTCCACGTGATGGACGGGACCGCCGCGGCGCTGCCCGGCATCATCGACCGCCTGCGGGCCCGCGGCCTCGAGCCGGTGACCCTCGAGGAGCTCCTGCACGGCTGAGGCTATCGGCGCTGGTCACGGCGGGTGCCGGGATGTCCAATCGACCCGCCCGCCGCGGGCCATTCGGCCTCTCGACGTCACACGTGCGTTCGGCACGCTTGCACGGTAGGCGCAGAGGCCGAGGAGGCTCGATACAGCCACGTGAGCAGGTACGGATAGGTGGATCGTTCCGGCCCCAGGCCAGGCCCGGGGCCGATCTCCGCGAGACCGCTCGAGGCGGACAGGAGGGCACCGGATGAGCAAGTACGTCAGCGATCTGATGGCGGACGTCGAGGCGGGCAACCCCGGCGAGCCGGAGTTCCACCAGGCGGTCCGGGAGGTCGCCGAGTCCGTCGAGCTCGTGCTCGACCGCAACCCCGAGTACCGCAAGCACAAGGTCCTCGAGCGGATCATCGAACCCGAGCGCGTGATCCTGTTCCGCGTCCCGTGGATCGACGACAACGGCGACGTCCAGGTCAACAAGGGCTACCGCGTCGAGATGAACAGCGCGATCGGCCCCTACAAGGGCGGCCTGCGCTTCCACCCGACCGTGTACCTCGGGATGTTGAAGTTCCTGGCGTTCGAGCAGGTGTTCAAGAACGCCCTCACCACGCTCCCGATGGGCGGCGGCAAGGGCGGCTCGAACTTCGACCCGAAGGGCAAGAGCGACAACGAGGTCATGCGCTTCTGCCAGTCGTTCATGACCGAGCTCCAGCGCCACATCGGTCAGTTCACCGACGTCCCGGCCGGTGACATCGGCGTCGGCGCTCGCGAGATCGGGTACCTGTTCGGCCAGTACAAGCGCGTCCGCAACGAGTTCGTCGGCGTGCTGACCGGCAAGGGCGCGGAGTGGGGCGGCTCGCTGATCCGCCCCGAGGCGACCGGCTACGGCACGGTCTACTTCGCCGAGGAGATGCTCGAGACGCGCGGCGAGACCCTCGAGGGCAAGGTCGCGCTCGTCTCCGGCAGCGGCAACGTCGCGCAGTTCGCCACGGAGAAGCTCCTCGACTTCGGCGCGAAGCCGATCACGCTCTCGGACTCGGGCGGGATGATCCACGACCCGGCCGGGATCGACCGCGAGAAGCTCGCCTGGGTCATGGAGCTGAAGAACGTGCGCCGCGGCCGGATCTCCGAGTACGCGGAGCACTTCCCGGGCGTCACGTTCATCCCCGCGGACCCCGCGGCCGACCACGGTCCGCTGTGGGACGTCCCGGCCGACTGCGCGTTCCCCTGCGCGACGCAGAACGAGATCAACAACAAGGACGCGGCGAACCTGCTCAACAACGGCGTCTTCGTGGTCAGCGAGGGCGCGAACATGCCGACGGTCCCGGACGGCGTCGAGCAGTTCGTGAGCGCAGGCATCCTCTACGGCCCCGGCAAGGCCGCGAACGCCGGCGGCGTGGCGACCTCCGGCCTGGAGATGTCGCAGAATAGCCTGCGACTCGCGTGGACGCGCGAGGAGGTGGACGCCCGGCTCCACGGCATCATGAAGGCGATCCACAAGCAGGCGAAGGACACCGCCGAGGAGTACGGCTCGCCCGGCAACTACGTACACGGTGCGAACATCGCCGGGTTCGTGAAGGTCGCCGAGGCGATGCTCGACCAGGGCGTCGTCTGAAGCCGGCTGACGGAGGCGCCGGCCACGGTGGCGTGGCCGTCCGCCTCCCCGGCGACGTCACGGCCAGGGCGAAGTGGAGGAAGCTCCGCGCGGGCCGGCGAGAGGGGGATCCGCGATGAAGAAGATCGAGTGTTTCGTACAGCCCTTCGACTTCGAGGCGATCGCCGAATCGATGGTGGCGGCCGGAGTCATCGGGATGAGCGTCACCGAGGTGAAGGGTTTCGGCGTGCAGCGCGGGTTCCGACGGGGTGAGGACGCGAAACCGGGCGGCTACGTGTTCCACCCGAAGACCAAGATCGAGGTGGTCGTGAAGGACTCGGAGGTGGACCGCGTGATCGAGGCCTGCAAGACCGCGATCAAGAGCCACCAGATCGGCGAGGGGAAGATCTTCGTCACGCCGGTCGATGACGCCGTCCGCGCGCGGACCGGCGAGCAGGGCGAGGCAGCGATCACCTGACCCGGGGCGCGATCATCGTTCGTCCATCGCGCGCCTGAGGGCGGCGTCGAACCCGACCGGCTGGATGTCCGGGAAGGCCCTCCGGGCAGCATCGTCCCGCACGACGGTCTCGTGCGTCATGCCCATGATGAGCGGCCGCGCCACGCTGGCGGAGACCGACGTCGTGAGCCCGCACCACAGCGACGAGAGCCGAGGGGTGAGCAGCGGCACGCCGATGAGCATCCGCCGCCGCCCCTCCAGGCGCGCGACCGTCTCGATCATCTGCCGGTACGTGAGCACGTCGGCGCCGCCGATCTCGATCACCGTGTGCTGTTCGTCCAGCGGGATCGACCGGGCCGCCGAGAGGTACGAGACGGCGTCCGCGATCGCGATCGGCTGCGAGCGCGTCTCGACCCACCGGGGGACGATCATCGCCGGCAGGCGGTGCACCAGGTCCGTCAGCATGCGGAACGACGCGCTCTCCGCGCCCACGACCATCGCCGCCCGGAGTTCGACGAGCGGCGGCCCCTCCTCGGCGAGCACGAGCCCGGTCTCGTGCCGGCTCGACAGGTGACGCGAGAGCGCCACGTCCTCGTCGCCGAGCCCGCCGAGGTACACGATCCGCTCGACCCCCGCGATCTTCGCCGACCGAGCCACGTTCAGGGCGGCGGCCCGGTCCCGTTCGTCGAACGACGTCGCACCCGGCTCCATCGAGTGGATGAAGTAGTAGAGGGCCTGCACGCCCTCGAGCGCCGCCGGCAGTGTCTCGGGACGCAGGGCGTCGAGCTCGCGGGCGTCGACGCCTGGGAAGCGCTCGGCGAGCGCCGCGGGACGGCGGCCCGCGGCCACCGGGCGCTCGCCCTCGGCCAGGAGCCGGTCCACCAGCCTCGACCCGATCGTGCCTGAGGCGCCCGTGACCAGGATCATCGCCATACATGATGCCGCTCCCGCCCGATCCGCGCGCGGTGGAACCGATGCATCGGGTCGGGCGTCCTTGCCTTCGGGATGATGGACGTCGTGACGAGGCAGGCGCCCGCGGGCGCGGAGCGCGCCACAGGAGGGCTCGAGGAGCTCTACCGGCGCCACGTGGACGACGCCGTGCGCCTGGCCGTCCTGCTCACCGGGGACCGCTCGCTGGCCGAGGACCTCGTGCAGGACGCGTTCGTGAAGGTGCTCGGCCGGTTCCACGACCTGCGGAACCGGGACGCCTTCTGGTGGTACCTGCGGCGGACGATCGTGAACCTGTCGAACTCGCACTTCCGCCGCCGCCGCGTCGAGCGCGCGTGGCTCGAGCGCCAGCGCCCCGAGCCCGCGGCCCCGAGCGGCCACGACGTCGAGGAGCGGGACCGTGTGCTCGCAGCACTCATGACGCTGCGTCCCGAGCAGCGTGCCGCGGTGGTGCTCCGCTTCTACGAGGACCTGTCCGAGGCGGACACGGCCGAGGCCCTGGGCCGCCCCGTCGGGACCGTCAAGTCGATGGTCTCGCGGGGCATGGACCGCCTGCGTGAGGAGCTGGGTGACGATGCCTGACCTCGAGAGCCGCATGCCGGATCTGCTCCGCCGCGCCGCGGGAGAGCCGCAGCGCGACCCCGAGCTCGGACGCCGAGTGATCCGCCGCGCCCGCCGCCGCCGGGTGGTGAACGCCTCGGTCGCCAGCGTCGCCGCCGTCGCGCTCGTCGGCGCGCTCGCGGTCGGTGTGAACGCGTTCGTCCGCGCCGACCACACGACCCCCGGAGACCAGAGCCCGACCACGACACCGCCGACCGGCATCGTGACGCACGATCAGCGCCTCCCGAACGCCATCTGGCCCGAGCTCACGGAGGGCGCACTCGCCGCCGCGCAGGCGGCCGCCGACGACGGCCACCAACCGTTGCGGCTCGACCCGGTGCAGACCGCGTTCCTGTTCGCGGTGAACGTTCTCGATTGGGATCCCGACGACGTGGAGGCGATACCGGCGCGCGGAGCCGACGGGCCGGTCCGCGTGAGGATCTCGAACCGAGGGCTTGCCTCTCCCCTCCTCGAGCCACCGCAACCTGCCCCCGAGACCGTCGTCTCCGTCGCGCAGCTCGGCACGCAGGGTGAGACGGGGATCTGGACCGTGACCGGCGTCGACAGCGATCTGATCGAGCTGGACCCGATCCCGGTCGGGCCGACGAGCCCGGTCTTCTCGGGCCGGCTCGTCGACACGATCGCGGAGTGGACCCCCGCCGTCTGGCCGGTGGACGCGACCGGCATCCGCTCCGAGGGGGACCAGGGGCTCACGCGAGCCACGGACGGAACCTTCCGCGTCTGGACGGAGATCCCCTCCGACCTCCTCCCCTCCGCCGGACCGGCAAGCATCGCGGCCATCGTGGGGCTGTGGGACCCCGAGGGCACGATCGTCGGCGCCGACGCCCTCACGTTCGAGGTCACGGCGGAGACGGCGCAGGCCCCCACCGGCGTGTCCGGCGCGACGGGAGCGACGGGCCCCGCCGCCGGGCCGACCGGCGCGACCGGCTCCGCCGGGATCCCCTCGGCCGTGGTGGCCACGCGCGACGCGGTCCTGGAGGCGGCGAGCAAGCTCGACTTCGATGCGCTCGAGGCGCTGATCGACCCGGATCGGTTCGCCTACAACTTCGACGACGGGAGCAACCCCGTCCCGATCTGGCGCGAGGACCCGGCGCTCCTCGATCCCCTCGTGACCATCCTCCAGATGCCGTTCACGACGAACCGCGAGGCGTACCCGGACGTCGACCCGAGCTCGCCAACCGTCTACATCTGGCCGGCGCTGATGGGCTCGGATCTGACGGACCTCACCGCCGAGGAGCAAGGGATGCTCGACACCCTCGGCATCACGGACCGGGACGTTCGCGACATGATCGACGCGTTCGGCGGCTACGTGGGACCACGCGCCGGTATCGACGAGGATGGGGCCTGGATCTTCTACGTGATCGGCGGCGACTGACCGGGCGCTACGGCAGCGCGATGTGGCGCCGGAGGAACTCGAGGACGGCGCCCCACTGCCGCAGCTCCTCGTCGACGATGTACGAGGAGTGGCCCTCACCGTAGCTGTAGACCTCGACCTGGCCGCCCGCGTCCCGGAGGGCGTTCACGTAGTTGTAGGCCTGCTCGGGGACGCATCGCGTGTCGTTCTCGCCGATCAGCACGAGCACCGGCGCACGCACGTTCCCCACGTACGTGATCGGCGAGCGCTCGGCGATGAACTCGGGCACGTCGTGCACGACCGCTCCCACGAGCGTGCGGTCGTACGCCTGCAGCGACGGTGCCGAGTCGTCGTACGAGGCCATGTAGTCGCCGACGGGCACCCCGGCGACGCCCGCCGTCCAACGGTCCGGGTACGTGCCGAGCGCGAGCAGCGTGGTGTACCCGCCCCACGACCAGCCGCCGATCACGGCGCGCTTCGGGTCGGCGAGCCCGCGAGCGACGAGATCGTCGAGACCGGCGACGGTGTCCGCGACCTCCGGGAACCCGATGTTGCCGATGATGTGGTCCCGCCACTTCGCGCCGTACCCGGTCGAGCCGCGGTAGTTCACCATCCCGACGAGGAACCCGGCGTCGACGAGCATCTGCACGTCGGGCCAGAAGGTGTCCTCGTAGAGCCAGCTCGGGCCCCCGTGCACCTTCATGTAGACGGGGAACGGGCCCTCGCCCTCGGGGACGACGAGCCACCCGTGCACCTGGTCGCCGTCGGGGTTGCGGAACAGCCACTCTCGGTACGGCGCGCCGGTGCGCAGACCTGGGCGATCGGGCTCGAGCAGGACGGAACCGGCGTCGTCGAGCAGCCGTGAGGCCTCGTGGCCGCTCGAGACGCGCAGCCAGACAGAGCCGTCGGGTCGCACGCGCGCGCCGTGGACCTCGCCGCGCGGATGCAGGATCTGGGTCAGCGTGCCGCTCGCGAGCTCGAGCCGATGGAGCTGCGACCGCCCGCGGAACAGGTGCGCGACCAGGATCGAGCGCCCGTCGGGCCACCAGTCGACCGGGACGATCTCGCCGGGCACGTCGACAGGGACGTCGGTCCGCGCCCCCGTCGCGAGATCCCAGATCACTGGGCGCATCAGATCCTCGCGCTCGTGTGCCGCGAGCAGACGGCGGTCGCCGGCCACGGGCGACCATGCGAACGCGTCCACGCCCAGTCCCGGCCCGTCGGCGAGCTCGCCGACGACGGCGTCGGTCCGGGTGTCGAGCACGATCAGCTGGCGGTGGATGTTGTCTCCCTCCTGTGCGGTGGTCACGCACAGCAGGTCCTCGTCGGCTGAGAGCCCGCAGACCGTGGTCCCCTCGATGTGGAAGTCGGTGCCGCCGATGCCGATCGCATCGACGTGGCGGAAGATCTCTTTCGCTGGCTCGCCGTCGCGCGAGACGTACACGGCGAACCCGTCCCGTTCGGCCAGCACGCCGGCGACCACGTGCAGCCCGAGCGCGAGTCCGTCGGGCCAACCGGCCGGGGCGCCGGGGAGCAGCTCGCGCGGATCGCCGCCGTCGAAGGGCATCGCGAGCCAGCGCCCGGACTCGTCGCCGGTCGGGTCCGAGAACCACACGACCTCGCTCCCGTCGGCCGAGACGGTCGCGTACATCACGCCGACGCGCTCGTCGGTGACGCGCCGGCGCTCGCCCTCGATGACGTCCCACGCGTAGGCCTGGAAGGACCCGGTCTCGTCGGACGTCAGGACCGCGTGCTCGGGCGCGTGGCGCGACCACTCGGGCAGCGTGAGGGTGGGCGCGCGGAAGCGCTCCTGCCAGTCGGGTCTGGGCTCGGGCGACATCGCCCGGAGCCTATCAACGTGGGGGGTTGCCTCACACGCCGGGGACGAGCGTCACCGGGACCTCGACGAGGTGCCTCGCCGAGCCGTCGGGCTCGAGCTCGAGCACCTGGACGAGTCCGCGCTGGCGGGATGGCCAGAAGAAGACGAGCTGCGTCCGGAAGCTCCCGCGGCATGCCGTCCCGCAGTCGATCGAGGCGTCGACCGCGGCGAGCTCGGTCCCGTCGCGCGCGAGCACCCGGACGAGGACCTCGCCGCTCGCCGTCGACGCGGTCCCGGTCACCACGACGGGGCTGAAGACGTCGTCGCCTGGCCGCGGCGTGCGGACGACGATCGAGCGGTCGGATCCGTCCGAGGGCGAGACGGTGGCGCTCGCCGTCGGCGTCGCGCTCGGCGTCTCGAGAGCCTCGGTGCTCTCCTCGATGCCGCCCGTGCACGCGGAGACCGCGAGCGCGAGAACGGCGACGGCGAACGCGGGACGGCGCATCGCCCCAGGATGATGGCACGTGGATCGCCGGATCAGTGATCTCCCGGCCCGTGGCCGTTCGGAGGCCCCGGGTCGTCCTCGCCGACCTCGTCCGGACCTCCGCCCGGCGGCTCGCTCTGGGTGCCACCGCCAGCGTCGCTCGCGTCGTTGCCGTGCACCTCGTCGCTCTGTCCGTGCTCCTCGCCGGTCTTGCCCGGGTCGTCGGCCGGCTTGCCGTGCTCCTTGTCGCTCTTCCCTTGGTTCTGGTGCTCGGCATGTCTCGCCCTGTTCTCGTGTAGGTGCTCGAGCGCGTTCAGCAGACCGTGGGTGGCCGAACCGCGGCCGCACCGATCGAGGATCGCCTGGATCGCGCGATCGAGCCCGTGGGCGCGCTCGAGCGCCGCGCCGCCGTCGGCGAGCGCCTCGTCGCAGCCGGCCTGCTCGACGGCGGGCTCCGTCCGCCGCCGGACGCTCCGCTCCTCGTCCTCCGGCGCCTCGTCCGTCTGGTGCCCGAGCCGTCCGGCCTGCACGTGTGAAACCTCCGGCGACGGGCGGGCCGTCGTGCCCGAGGGAGGACCCTGGGTGGCCGCGAGCGCGGCGCTGCCCGCCAGCACCAGGAATGCGACGAGTGCCGGCGCTACCGAGCCTGGCTGTGATGTGCCGAGCTTCATGGGCGTTCACCCCCACTATCGGCGCCCGGCGCTTCCGAGCTTGAGCGGCTCAGGTGGGCCGGTCGGCCCCGCGGATCGCGCGCCAGACGCGCTCGGGCGTGAGCGGGAGGTCCAGGTGGCGGACGCCCAGGTGGGACAGGGCGTCGACCACCGCGTTCGCGACCGCCGGCGTGGAGCCGACCGTCGCCGACTCGCCGATGCCCTTCACGCCGAGCGGGTTCACCGTCGTCGGCGTCTGCGTGTGTGCGGTCTCGAACCGGGGGAGCTCGGTCGCCGCGGGTATCGCGTACGTCGAGAGGTTCGTCGTGACGGGTGTCCCCCACTCGTCGAGCTCAACGCCCTCGTAGAGCGCCTGGGCGATCCCCTGGGCCAGGCCGCCGTGGACCTGGCCCCGCACGAGCATCGGGTTCATGATCCGGCCGCAGTCGTCCACGGAGACGTGGCGCCGGAGCCGGGCGTCGCCGGTCTCGAGATCCACCTCCACGACGGCGACGTGCGCGCCGAACGGGTACGTGTACTCACGCTGGAACGACCGCGTTTCGGCGGCGAGCCCGGGCTCGAGTCCCTCGGGCAGGCGCACGGGGTCCGCGGCGATCGTGGCGATCTCGGCCCACGTGAGCGAGCGCTCGGGGGCGCCCACGACGCCGACACGTCCGTCCTCGAGGAGCGCCACGTCCTCGACCGCGACCTCGAGCTCGTGCGCGGCCACCTGCCGCGCCTTCTCGACCAGCGACGACGCCGTCTCGTGCACGGCCGTCCCCCCGACCTGGAGCGACCGGGAACCGTACGTCCCCTCGCCCTGCCGCACGAGCCCCGTGTCCGAGCGCAGCACGCGCACCGCCTCGATCGGCATGCGGAGCACCGACGCCGCGAGCTGCGCAAACGCGGTCTCGTGGCCCTGGCCCTGCGGGGAGGTCCCGACGCGCACCGTGACGGTCCCGTCCGCACCGACCTCGGTCGCCCCGAACTCCTTTCGCCCGAAGCCGGTCACCTCCACGTAGCAGGCGACCCCCACCCCGAGCGCCAGCCGGTCGCCACGGCCCCTGCGCTCGGCCTGCTCCCGCCGCACCTCCTCGTAGCCCGCGAGCCGCAGCGCCTCGTCGAGGGCTCGTTCGTACTCGCCGCTGTCGTACGTGCTCCCGACCGCGGTCTCGAACGGGAAGTCCTCGGGCGGGACCAGGTTCTGCCGCCGGAGCTCGACGGGGTCGATGCCGAGCTCGTCGGCCAGGAGGTCCATCGCGCGCTCGATCGACAACGTGGCCTCGGGTCGGCCGGCCCCTCGGTACTCGCCGACCGGTGTGGCGGTCGTCACGACCGAGCGACCCCGGGACGCGACCGCGCCGATCCGGTAGGCGCCCGGCAGCATCGTCCGCGTCGTCGGCGGCAGGTAGGCGCCGATCGGGTACGCGCCCATGTCGGCGAGGATGTCCACACGCAACCCGACGAGCCGCCCGTCGCGAGTGCCCCCGAGCTCGACATCGTGGACCTGCGCGCGGCCGTGGTTCAGGCTGGTCATGCTGTCGCTGCGCGACTCGACCCACCTCACCGGCCTGCCGAGCCGCAGCGCCGCGGCCGCGCACACCAGGTACTCCGGGTACACGTGGAGCTTGGATCCGAACCCGCCGCCCACGTCCGTCGCGATCACGCGGATCGCCTCGCGCTCGAGCCCGAACCACTCCTCGAGATCGGCGCGCACGTCGAACGGGACCTGCGTCGAGACCCATACCGTGAGGCCCTCGCCCTGCGGCACGACGAGGATCGCGTTCGTCTCCATCGGAACGGGCGCGAGCCGCTGATGCCGGACGCGCAGCCGAGCGACCACGTCGGCGCCGGCCAGGACGTCCCGGTCCCAGCCCTCCTCGAACGCATGAGCAACGTTCGTGCCGGCCCCCGGGAACAGGAGCGGGGCGCCGTCGGCGAGGGCCGCCTCCGGGCCGACCACCGCCTCGAGCGGCTCGGCGTCGACGACCACGATCTCGGCGGCGTCCTGCGCGTGCGCGAGAGAGTCCGCGAGCACGACCGCGACGGGCTCGCCGACGTAGCGGACGCGGTTCCGCGCGAGCAGCGGACGCTCGAACGGTCCCTCGACGTTGCCCGCCGGGGGCCGCGGCGCCAGGTCGAGATCGGCGGCGGTGAGGACCGCGGCGACGCCGGGCATCGCCGCCGCCCCCGCGACGTCGACGTCCGGTATCGTCGCGTGCGCCATCATGGACCGTACGAACCACGCACGCAGGGCGCCCTCGGCCGGTACGTCGTCGACGTACCGAGCCCTGCCCGACAGGAACCGTGGGTCCTCCGTGCGGAGGACCACGCTCCCGAAGATGGAGGTGGACATGCCGACCCACTCTAGAAGAGGCGTCCGGCACGCGGCGGCGATCGTCGTCTCCGTGCTCGCGGCGACCGTCCTGCTCGTCCTGCCCGGCGTCGCGAGCGCCGACGTCGACGCCCGCGAGGTCGCCGGCGGCCTGAACCAGCCGGTGGCCTTCACCTTCGGGCCGGGGCGGGTGCTCTGGTACGTCGAGAAGTCCAGCGGCCAGATCCGAGCGTACGACCTCGACACGGATCAGGACAGGCTCTTCTACGAGGTCTCAGGGGTGAACGGGGAGGGCGAGCGGGGGATGCTCGGCATCGCCCTGCACCCGCAGTACCCGGCCGAGCCGTACGTGTATGTGTACGCGACGCGCTCGGTGGGCGGGAGGCTGAGGAACCAGATCCTGCGGATCACCGACGTCGGGGGGGACGGCGGCGCTCGGACCGTGATCTTCTCGAGCCCTGCGAGCTCGTCTCCCTACCACAACGGCGGACGGATCCTCTTCGGCCCCGACGGCATGCTGTACGCGATCGTCGGCGACGGGCACGAGGCGTCGAACTCCCAGGACCTTTCGAGGAACGACCGCGGCAAGATCCTGCGGATGGCGCCGGATGGGGGCATCCCGGTGACGAACCCGCGCAACAGCCGCATGTTCGCGTACGGGATCAGGAACTCGTTCGGCTTCGCGTTCGACCCGCGCACCGACCGGCTCTGGGAGACGGAGAACGGACCGGCGTGCAACGACGAGCTCAACCTGATCCGCAAGGGCCGCAACTACGGCTGGGGCCCGAGCGCGACCTGCAAGGGCGGCGCGCCGCTGAACACGAACCAGGACGGACCGAAGCCCGTCCGGCCCGAGTTCCTCTACGGGCAGACGATCGGCATCACCGGCATCGCGTTCTGCGAGGAGTGCCACCTCGGGTCTCGGAACGACGGACGTGCGTTCCTCGGCGCCGTGAAGGATGGCCGGATCCGGCGGATCACGCTCGACGCCCGACGGAACGACGTGCGCCGCCACCGGGTCGTGTACGACCACGACGCCGGCGTGTTGTCGATCGAGGTCGGGCCCGGCGGAGCCCTGTACTTCAGCGACTTCGGGGCCGTCTATCGGGTCGTGCGGACCTGACTCTCGCCCCAACGTGCCTGGCACGTTCGGCGCCTGTCGGGATACCCTGGCCTCGAGGACATCTGGCTTCCGAGCCCTTACGAGCCGAAGGGGCGGATCACATGGATATCGGGACCCCGAAGCGGATCATCGAGGTCGAGCCGATCGACCTGCCCGTGCCCGAGACGATCCCCGAGCCGGCGCAGGTGCCCGAGCCGGCACAGGTGCCCGAGCCCGCCGAGGGCTGATGCTCGACACGCTCGTCGCGTCCGGGTCCGAGACGCTCACGGACCCGATCGTCGGGTGGCGGACGTGGACGCTCGCCGGGTCGCGGGACGGGTCCGACGTCCGGCTGCTCCCCCTGTTCGGGGACCGGCGCCCATGGCCGGTCCGGACCCCCGCCCGAGCCACGTGCTCGCGTCGCGGCCGGCACCGGATCCCCGCGTTCGGATGCTCGTGCGGCCTGTATGCCACCCATGGGCTCGACGCCCTGCGGCACTCCCGGGATCCGGCCGTCCTCGGGACGGTGGCGATGTGGGGGCGGATCGTCGAGCACAGCGCGGGGTTCCGTGCCGAGCTCGCCTACCCCCAACGCCTCCGGCTCGTCTGCTTCGTCTGCTTCTGGCGCGGCGGCCCGAACCAGCCGACCGAGTGCGAGGTCGTCGCCCGTCGTCGCGGCGGACGGCTCGTGCCGCTCTGCGGGCCCGACCTGGAGCTGTGTCGGCGATACGGGTACCCGGTCGACCGGCTCCTCCCGGCGCGAGCGGTCGAGCAGGCGCTCCTGTCGGCGTACGCGGTCGACGTCCTGCGGACGATCTGAGCGGCGAACGCCTCGGCTAGACATCCCACGCCTCGAAGGAGTCAAGCCACCGCTGCGAGCGAGTCCGGCCAGGCGATGTCCTCTCGGTAGAGCTGGCGGTGCCTCAGACAGCCGTGCAGGAGGCCAACGAGGCGGTTCGACAGAGCTCGGAGCGCTTGATGATGCGTCGCCCCTCGAGCCCGTCGGGCGTCGTAGTAGCGGCGGGCGCCAGGTGAGGTGGTCAGCGCGGAGAAGGCCCACAGATGACAGGCGTCGGCGAGCCGGCGATTGCGCGCCACGCGGGCGAGCACGACGAGGCGGGTCCCCGACGCCCGGGTGATCGGGGCGCTTCCCGCGTAGCACCTGCGCGCCTTAGCATCGGCGTAGCGGGTCGGGTCGTCCCCGAACTCCGCGAGCACCCGGGCGCCGAGGATCGGGCCGAGTCCGGGAAGACTGCGCAAGATCTCGGCGTCCGGGTGACCTTCAAAACGCTCGGTGAGCTCGCGCTCGAGCTCACCGATCTGGTGCGTGAGCCCATCGATCACCACGACGAGCGAGCCCACGACCTCCCCGTAGGCCTCGGCGAGCACCGGTGGAGCCTCGAGCTGGGGCGCTCGCAGCGCCCCGTGGATCTGTTCGGCCCGCCGGTCGAGGTTCCGGGTGCGCCCCGAGGCTGCGAGGGAGCGCCGGATCCTCGTCTTCGTGAGCCGCCGTCCCCGCTCCGGCGTCGGCGCCATCCCGAGGACGCTGCAGGCTTCGTGCGAGGCGAGGTCGTCCCCCAACGCGTGGAGCGCCCCCGGGTAGAACTCCCGCAGGGTGCTCCGGAGCTGGTTCACCTGTCGTTGGCGCGTCCACACCAGCGACTGGTGCGCTCGGGCGAGGACCTTGATGGCCTCCGCGAGCCCGGTGTCCCCGGCCACCCCCCGATGGTTGCGCCGGTCGGTGCGGACCAGGTCGGCGAGCACCTTCGCGTCACCCGGATCGGACTTCGCTCCGGAGGTCGCGTGGCGGTCGCGGTAGCGCGAGACGGCGAACGGGTTGATCGCGTAGACGCGGTAGCCGGCCGCGACGAGCGCCCCGACCAGGAGCCCCCGGTCGATCTCGATCCCCACCACGACCTCGGACGGCTCCTCGGCGCACTCGGCCACCATCGCGTGCAGCCGCCCGACGCCCTCAAGGCCGTCAGGCACCCGCCCCTTCGCCAGGATCCCGCCCTCGTGGTCGAGCACGCACACGTCGTGGTGTGCCTCGGCCCAATCGATGCCGACGAAGATCACCTTCCCTCCTTCCAGGGGCCGCTGAGCCGGAGGAGGTACGCGGCGACCTAATGGACCAGTGCTCGTGGCACGCCATCCCACCAGCCGTCAGACCCCCTCGCCGACCGGTGGGGGCACGATCTAGCCGTAGAGCTCAACGCTCAGTGCTCGCGAGTGCTCACCCGCCGGCGGCTCGGGAACAGCATGCCCCACGCACGCCGTCGAGACCCATTAGTGCGGCGAGGACCCGGCGGCCTCGCCCTCGCCGGCCAGGGCCTCCTGGAGGACGTCCCAGGAGAGCACCGCGCACTTGATCCGGATCGGGTACTTCACGACGCCCTTCAGGGCGACGAGGTCCCCGAACTCGTCGTCGGAGGGGTCCAGGTCGCCCGCCATCATCGACCGGAAATCGGCGATGAGCTGCTGGACCTCGTCGACGGGCTTGCCGGCGACCGCCTCGGTCATCATCGAGGCGGAGGACTGGCTGATCGAGCATCCCTGGCCGACGAACGAGACCTCGTGCACCTTGTCGTCCTCGGCGCGGACGAACACGGTGATCTCGTCGCCGCACAGCGGGTTGTTCCGCGAGCACGTGAGCGAGGCCTCGGGCATCTCGCGCTTGTTCCGCGGGTTCTTGTAGTGGTCGAGGATGACTTCCTTGTAGATGTCGTCGAGCGCCACGCCTTCCCCCTCAGAGCCCGAAGACGTCCTCGGCCTTGGCGAGCGCCTCGACGAGCACGTCGACCTCTTCGTCCGTGTTGTACACGTAGAACGACGCCCGCGCCGTCGCCGGCACGCCGTACCGGCGCATCACCAGCTGGTTGCAGTGGTGTCCCGCGCGGATCGCGATCCCCTCCTCGTTCAAGATCGTCGCCAGGTCGTGCGGGTGGACGTCCTTGTACCAGAACGAGACCGCCCCGCCGCGTACGCCGACGTCGCGCGGACCGTAGACCGTCGCGCCGGCGTCGAGGAGCCGCTCGATCGCGTAGCCGGTGATGTGCTCCTCGTGCGCGCGGACGGACTCCATACCGAGCGCGTCGAGGTAGTCGACCGCGGCGTCGAGCGCGACCTCCTGGGCGATGTTCATCGTGCCGGCCTCGAACTTGTACGGCACGACGTTCCAGGTCGAGCGGTCGTGGAAGACCTCGTCGATCATGTGCCCGCCAGACAGGAACGCGTCCATCCGCTCGAGCACATCGAGCTTGCCGTACAGGCCACCCGAGGCCGTCGGGCCGAGCATCTTGTGGCCGCTGATCGTCAGGAAGTCGCAGTCGAGCGCGGTCACGTCCACCGGGACGTGCGGCACGAGCTGCGCGCCGTCGACCAAGACGAGGGCCCCAACGACGTGGGCCGCATCGATCAGCTGCTTCAGCGGCGGCAGCGTGCCGAGGGAGTTCGACATGCCCGTCACGCCGACGAGCTTCGTCTTCCGCGTCAGGAGCGCTCCGAGGTCCGACAGGTCGAGGAGCCCGTCGTCGGTGAGCGGGATGTACCGCAGCACGGCGCCCGTGTCCCGAGCGGCGAGCTGCCAGGGAACGATGTTCGAGTGGTGCTCCATGTCGGTGAGGAGGATCTCGTCGCCCTCGCGGAGCTCCCGGCGCGCCCAGGCGTACGCGACGAGGTTCGTCGACTCGGTCGTGCCGCGGGTGAAGACGATCGTCGCCGGGTCGGGGGCGCCGATGAAGCGCGCGAGCTTCGCACGGGCCCCCTCGTACATCTCGGTCGCCTCCTCGGCAAGCATGTACAGGCCGCGGTGCGCGTTCGCGTTGTGGTTCGCGTAGAAGTCGGCCTCGGCGTCGATGACCTGCCGGGGCTTCTGCGAGGTGGCGGCCGAGTCCAGGTAGACGAGCGGCTTGTCGCCGACGGTGCGGTCCAGCACGGGGAAGTCGGCCCGGATCCGGGCCACGTCCAGCGCCCCCGCGGAGCGCTCCTCCGTCAACGACATCGCACGAACGCCTCCCTCACTTCGCGCCCGCGGGCTCCTCGACGAGTCCGAGCTCGCGCCGGATCTCCTCGTAGCCCTTCTGCTCGAGCTCGTGGGCGAGCTCCTCCCCGCCGGACCTCACGATACGACCTTGCATCATCACGTGGACGTGGTCCGGGGTGATGTAGTTCAAGATCCGCTGGTAGTGGGTCACGAGCAGGACGCCGAGGTTGGGGCCGACGAGCTTGGCCACGCCGGTCGCCACCTGCTTCAGCGAGTCGATGTCGAGCCCCGAGTCGGTCTCGTCGAGGATCGCGATCTCGGGCTCGAGGACCGCGAGCTGCAGGATCTCGTTCCGCTTCTTCTCGCCGCCGGAGAACCCCTGGTTCAG